>Ga0207646_10006615_pt1 | contig 11965 bp, 9 predicted proteins | sample KBSK5502metaG_FD_184343 | JGI IMG/M metagenome (GOLD analysis project Ga0207646, IMG submission 184343) | Corn, switchgrass and miscanthus rhizosphere microbial communities from Kellogg Biological Station, Michigan, USA - KBS K5-50-2 metaG... | ecosystem: Host-associated > Plants > Roots >...
CGCGCGCACGGCCTCGGGATCTCGCGGCCGCGGGATGTCCACGTCGAGGAGTTCCTTGATGCGGCCGGGCCGGTGCGTCATCAGGGCGACACGGTCTCCCAGGATGATCGCCTCGTCGATGCTGTGGGTGACGAACACCAGAGTTTTCCGCTGGATCCGCCACAGCCGAAGCAGCTCTTCCTGCATCACCTCGCGCGTCTGCGCGTCGAGGGCGCCGAATGGCTCGTCCATCAGGAGCGCGCCGGGGTTCACCGCAAAGGCGCGGGCCAGCCCGACGCGCTGCTGCATCCCGCCCGATAGCTGGTAGGGGTAGTGTCGCTCGAAGCCCATGAGGCCGACCAATTCGATATAGCGCGCCACGGTCGTCCGGACCTCCTGATCGAGCCGCCGCCGCACGCGCAACCCGTAGGCCACATTGTCATATACGGTCTTCCAAGGGAACAGCCCGAAATGCTGGAAGACCATGGCGACGTCCCGCCTGGGGGCGACGATCTCCGTCCCGTCGACGAGCACCCGCCCGCTGTCGGGGCGGCTCAGCCCGTCGATGATTCGGAGGAGCGTTGTCTTTCCACACCCGCTCGGCCCGATGACGCAGAGCACTTCGTTTGGACGGACCTCCAACGTGCACTCCTGGAGCGCCGCCCCCGCGCCCTGCCGGAAACTCTTGGACACGCGTTCCACGACGATCCGGGGCCCGGCGGGGACGGCCTCCGGGCCGGGGATGGCCCCGGGGTCTACGCGGGCTTTGTCCTGTACCATGTGCGTACGTTGCACGTTCGAGCGGTGCGCGCCCCGCTCCTGTACGCCGCCTCGTGCGCCGATCCCTCTGAGCGGTCGCCGCCCGCAGGCGTTTGGCGATCCGTGGAGAAAGGGTCGGTGCCCGGGGCGTTTGCGCGGAGGCGATCCGCGCCTGGACGTTCCGGAGACCCGGCACCGTTGCGTGAGGAGGTCGGTATGGGGTTAGTCAGGCATTCTCCGTCCGTGCGCGCGCCTCGCGTCCGCTCCCTGCTGCCCGCGGCGGCAAGCGTCATCGCATTGTTCCTGCTCGGCCTGCCCGTCATCGGGGAAGACATTGGGCTGCCGCTTCCGAGCGTGGACATTCCGCCCGCCAAGGGCAAGACGGGATCCTTCGACATCATCGAGATCGACCAGGCCGCCCACCTGATGTACGTGGCCGATCGGACGACCGGGGGCGTGGACATCTTCGACATCTCCACCCCCTCGGCCAAGTACCTCCAGACGATCGCGACCGGGAGCCCGCCGAACGGGGTTTCGTTGGCCAAGAATGTGAACAAGGTGTTCGTTGGGACCAACGACAGCAACATCGCCATCATCGACATCAACCCCGCCTCCTCTACCCGCAACACCGTGATCGCGCGCCTGTCGTCCGGTGGCAAGAAGCGGGTGGATGAAATGGACTACGACGCCAAAGACAAGAAGCTCTACGCGGCCAACAGCGACGACGGACTGGTCACCTCGGTCGATGCCGTCAAGAACACGATCATCAGGCAGTTCAAGAATCTGGGAGAGGGTCTGGAGCAGCCCCGCTATAACCCCGCCGACGGCATGATGTACATGACGAGTTCCGACCAGAACGCCGTCTACCAGTTCGATCCAGTGACAGACGCGCTGGTCGGCAAACACAATGTCGGAGCTGACTGCGACCCGAACGGCCTGGCGATCAATCCGGCGACGAACCAGGCTCTGCTGGGATGCTCGAACAAGAAAACCCCGATGACCGTCCTGTGGGATTTGAAGACGCACGCGGTCATCACGAAGTTCGACCAAGCTGGCGCGGGCGACATGGCGTTCTACAGTCCAAAGACGAACCTGTGGTTCTTCGCGGCGGCCAACTTCCCCAAGGGAGCAGCCCTCGCGGTCTTCGGCGGGTCGCCGGTCCGCTGGCTTGCCAACCTGCCGACGGCGGTGGGAAGCCACGCCGTAGCCTTCGACGAGACGAACCACGTGATCTACACGTTGGACCAGCGGCCGAATAGCGCCGGGCTCATGGCGTTCTGGCTGCCTGAGATTCCGAAGTAACCGGGGTGGAGGCCGGGCCGGCGGATACGAGCCCCGACCCGGTTACCGCGGGAGGCCGGCGAGCCGGGCCAGGGCCTCGAAGACCGCCGCGCAGTCCTTGTGCTCGAGGCCCATCGCCCGCGCGGCCGTCAAGAACTCGTTTGCGAGCGAGGTCGTGGGCAGGGGGACGTCGAGCGCCTGGCCCATCTCCAGCGCCAGCAGCATGTCCTTCTGCATCATGTTCACGTCGAAGAGGACCTCCTCAGGATCCCGGAGCACGAACGGGCCGCGGTACCGGAGCATCGGCGAGGCGAGGGCGCTGTTCAGGAGGACCTCGACCGCGGTCTCGCGGTGGATCCCGCCCTTCTCGGCCAATAGCACCCCCTCGCTGAAGGCCAGCATCTGGGCCGTGAGGTTCAGGTTGGTCGCGATCTTCATGAGCGCACCCTGGCCGTGGTCGCCCACGTACGTGACCTTGGCGCCGATGTCCAGCAGGATCGGCGTGACCGCGTCGCACGTCGCCCGCTCCCCGCCCACCATGAACGTTAACTTCCCTTCCCGGAGGGTGACGGTGCTGCCGGACACGGGGGCGTCGAGCATCTTCCCCCCCCGCTCGGCGACCCGTGCCGCGAGGTCCTTGCTCGCCGCCGGGCTGACGGTGCTCATGTCCACGTAGATCTTGCCGGGGCCGAGACCCGCCAAGATCCCGTCGGGCCCCTCCGTCACGGCGTGGAGCGCAGGGGTATCCCTCACCATCGTGAACACCACGTCGGCGGCCTCGGCGACCGCCCGCGGCGTCTCCGCCCACGTCATCCCGCTGTCGAGCAGGGGCTGCGCTTTGGCCCGCGTCCGGTTGTAGCCCACGACCCTGCGCTTTGCCGCAAGGAGCCGCCTGACCATGCCGCTTCCCATCGAGCCGAGCCCCACGAATCCCACCGTGCTCACGGCCTCCGCTCCTTTCGATCTATCCTCGGCGGCGTGCTGACGCTACGCCGCGATCGGTCGGGGGCCTTCGGGGACCGGTGCGCCCGCACCGCGCTCGACGGCGGTGCCTCGCAGCATCACCATCGCGGGGCGCCGCAGGACGTCCAGGTCCGTGAGCGGATCTCCGGACACGGCGATGATGTCCGCCGCGAGGCCCTCGCGAAGGGCGCCGGTCTCGGACTCGATCCCCATCGCCGCGGCCGCCTGGGAGGTCGCCGCGGCAATGGCTTCCTGCGTCGTCGCCCCGGCCTCGCACAGCAGGGCCATCTCGGCCACGAGGCCGTCGAACGGGGTGAATCGCCAGCCGGCGTCGGTCCCGGCGATGAGCCGCACTCCCGCGCTTCGCATCCGGCGCGCCTGCTCCATGTTGCTGGCGAGCATCCGGCGCCACCGGTCCAGCGCCGCCTGATCCTCCGGCGGCAGATCCGCGCGCGCCTCGAGCGCCCGGAGCACGTAGTGACCGACTGCGAGGGTGGTCGTGACGGGCGTTCGGGCCCGAGCGATCGCGTCGGCTACTTCGGGCTCGAACACCTGACGGCCGGAGGGGTCGACGAGAAAGTGCGCGTGCTCGATCTGATCCGCACCCGCCGCGAGCACCTGACGGGTGGCCTCCGCGCACAAGGAGTGGATGCCCACGCGCCGTCCGAACCGGTGGGCCTCCAGAACGGCCGCCTGGAGTTCTTCCGCCCTGTACGAGGGGCGCCACGACATCGTCCCGACCGTGCCGCCTCCGGTCGCCATGATCTTGATATAGTCGACGCCGGATTTTAGGAGGCGGCGGACCATCGCGCGCATGCCCTCCGGTCCGTCGGTTTCGCCGCCGAAGTACCAGCAGTGGCCTCCGGTGATCGTGATCGGACGGCCGCACAAGTGGAGCCGGGGCCCCACGGCGTAGCCGAGCCGCTGGGCGCGCCGGAGGTCCAGCGTCGTCTCCCGCATGCCGCCGCAGTCCCGGAGCGTGGTGATGCCGGCGTGTAGCGCCCGGCGGGCGTTCTCCGCGGCCAGCAGGGCCAGGACGCCGTCCGGCTCTTGAACCGTGGTCTCAAACGGCGTGCCGTCCCCCGGCAGGACCAGGTGGACGTGCGCGTCGATCAACCCCGGCAGCAGCGTGTGCCCGCGCTGGTCGAGTACGGGCGCGTCGGGCGGCCACTGACCGGCGGGCGGCACTCCCGCGAAGACCTGATGGATCCGGCCGTCGCGAATGACGACGGTGGGGTCACTGACCGGCGGCGCGCCGGTGCCGTCGATCAACCGCGCCGCCCGGATGATTTGCCAGCGTGACAGGGGTGGCATGTCAGCCCGCGAGAACGCCTTCTTCGACCATCTGGGCCACGCGCTCGATCCGCTCCTTGAACATCTTCTCGCCCAGATCCGCGGTGGAGCCGCGCGCGTCCCCCAAGATCCCGGTGGGGCTCATCGTGTCCATCGGGGGCGGTACTTTGGAACGCCAACGGATCGACGCATCGCCGACGAATCCCTCGCACGCTTTGGCCATCTGCACAAGCTCCGGGCGGTGCGCGAGCATGAGCGACGTCTCGCCCTGGGCGGCGTGCACTCCCAGCCGTGCCATATCCAGCCCCTCGCGGGCGGCGAACTTCTTGGTGCTCTCCAGCCACTCGTCGAAATCGGTGATCGTCGAGATCCGAATGTCCCGGTGCTCCTCGCGCAGCCGCGACAGCACGTTCCGAATCGCGCGGTAGTTGCCCCCGTGACTGCAGAGGAGAATGATCTCGCGGAACCCGTGGCGCGCGAGGGACCGGCACACATCGAGGATGACGGCTTCCAGGGTCGATTCCTCGATGCTCACCGTGCCGGCCATGGGGAGGTGCCCGACCGAGTAGCCGAGGGACACCACCGGGGCGACGAGGGCGTCCCCCAACCGCCGGGCCAGGCGCTCGCCGGTCGCGTAGCCGAGGTAGGTATCCGTGCCGATCGGTAGGTGGGGACCGTGCTGTTCCATCGCCCCCAACATGACGATGACGCGTCCCTTCCCCGAGGCGATCGCTTCCTTCACCTCGGGCCAGGTCATTTCCTCGATGAACACCGTGTCCTTCATCGATCTGTAACCTCCCTCTCTGCGGTCAGGCTCGGGGCCGCATGGCAGGCGCGCGGCCTTTCCCAATCGAACTTCGTGGCCAACGGCGCGGACTCCCGCGAACCGGCGCCATGGAGGTGATTCCTCATCGCCGCGTCACGAAAAAGAAAGCCGAGACGAAATCAGGGCCGGGCACCGAGCGTGAGCCCGCCGCGACTGGGGAATCCGCTGGTGCGGGGCCAGCCCTTGACCGAGGCGGAGGAGCGAGCGAGAACCCAAGTGGCCAAGATGGAAAAGCGGCTCAGGAAGTTGGTCTCGGGCCGCGATCGCGGCTCGAGGTGATGGCTCCGCAGACACCCGGCCCCTCCCGGCCCGTTAGATCCGCAGTCTGGGGTCCAGCACGTCCCGGAGGCCGTCGCCGAGCATATTGACGCCCAAGACCGTGAGCATGATCGCGATCCCCGGAAACGTCGAGATCCACCATCCGTCCCGGAGATAGTCCCGGCCCTCGCTCAGCATCCGGCCCCACTCGGGCGTAGGCGGCTGGCTCCCCAGGCCAATGAACGAGAGGCCGGCCGCGGCCAGAATCGCGCTTCCCATCCCCAGCGTCGCCGCGATAATGATCGGCGCCACGACGTTCGGGAGGATATGCCGGATGAGGATGGTCGAGATCGGCACGCCGACGACCCGGGCGGCTTCGACGTACAGCTGTTCTTTGGCGATGAGCACCGATCCTCGGACGAGGCGCGCGTAGAACGGGATCGCGGAGATGCCGACCGCGATCATCAGGTTGCGCAGGCTGGGACCGAGCACGCTGACGATCGCCAGCGCAAGCAGGATGCCCGGGAACGCCAGCATGACATCGATGATCCGCATCAGGATCCCGTCCACCCTGCCCCCATAGAACCCGGCCATGAGGCCGACGGCGGTCCCCGCGGTCGCGGCGATCCCGACCGAGATGAAGCCGATCGTGAGCGAAATGCTGGATCCGTGGATGACCCGGCTGTAGACGTCCCGGCCGTACTGATCCGTGCCCATCCAGTGGACCTGGTCGGGCGCGCGAAGCGCAGCCGTGATGTCGATCTTCGTGGCGCTTTGGGGCGCGAGTATGCCCTGACCGAACGCGATGAGGATGAGCACCGTGACGATGCCTATCCCCACCAAGGCGCCCCTGTGCCGGCGCACGCTCGGCAACACGCGCGCCCACGACGAGCGCGGCGCCCGCGGGGCGATCGGAACGGCCATCTCAGCCATAACGAATGCGTGGATCGACCGCGGCGTAGATCACGTCCACCGCAAGGTTGATGATCACATAGCCGACCGCGACGAACATCACGACGCCCTGCACCAGAGGAAAGTCCTTATTCAGGATCGCGTTGACGAGGAGCCGGCCGATCCCGGGCCGGCCGAACACGGTTTCAATGAAGACCGTCCCGGCGAGTAACTGGCCGAACTGCAGCCCGAAGATCGTGATGATGGGGATGAGCGCGTTCTTGAGGCCGTGTCGAAGCACGACCCCCGGGCTCGCCAGCCCCTTGGCCCGGGCGGTCGTCATGTACTCCATCCGGAGGACCTCGAGCATGCTCGAACGGGTGAGGCGGGCGATGATCGCCGCGGCGCCCAATCCGAGCGCGAGGGCCGGCAGCGGGAGATGGTTGAATCCGCCGCCGCCCGTCGCGGGGAACCACCCTAGGTGCAGGGAAAAGGTGAAGATCAGCAGGAGGCCGAGCCAGAACGACGGCATCGAGACGCCCACGAGGGCCACCAGCATCGAGCCGAGGTCCATCCACGAGTTCTGGCGGACTGCGGCGACGATGCCCAGTGTCATACCCACGGAGCTGCTGAGGAGAAGGGCTGCGATCGCCAGTTGCATGGTGGATGGTGCGACTTCGATGATCTCGGTGGTCACCGGACGCCGGTCGCGAATCGATTCTCCCAGGTTGCCGTGCGCGGCGTTCCAGACGAACCGGCCGTACTGCTGGGCAAACGGTTCGTTCAGGTGCAGTTGCGCGCGCATCCTGGCGATCTGCTCCGGGTTCGTCGCGAACTCGCTCAGCATCATCTTGACCGGGTCGCCGGGGATGAGGAACAACATGGAAAAGACGGCGAGGGTGACGCCGAAGACGACGGGGATGGTGACGAGGAGCCTCGCGGATATATATCGAGTCACGGACGGCCTCTGGAGACGGCGAGGCCGGGGCCGGTGGAACCGGCCCCGGCCGGATGGCTACTTGGCGACGTACACGTCGGTCAGGATGGGATACGCGGAGTAGTTGTACGTGGTGCCCTTGACGTTCCCCCGCATGACCCACACCGAGAATTCATCCACCAGGGGCACGGTGACCGCCTGATCGATGAGGATTTTCTCGATCCGCAGATAGATCACCCGCCTCTTCGCGGGGTCAAACTCCGCCTTGCCCTCGGTGATCAGCCGATCGACCTCGGGGTTCGAGTAGCATGACCAGTTGAAGTTGCTGTGCACGTTGGCCGACCCGAACAATCCGTACATGACGTTGTCCCAGTCGATGGATCGCAGGAACAGCACAGGTCCGTTGGTGGCGCAGTGGTAATTGTCCTCGTACCACGGCGGTCTAGCCTGGCTCTTGATCCTGGCGTCTACGCCCAACTGCAACAGTTGCCCCTGCAGCAGCTCGATCTCGGGCTGGTTGCCGGCACCGTAGTTGATCGAATTGATCAGGATCGTGAGCGGCTTGCCGTCCTTCATCCGGACGTTGTTGGGTCCCATCTTCCACCCGGCCTCGTCGAAGAGCTGGGCGGCCTTCTGCGGATTATAGGCATATTGCGTGCATGACGCCGGGTTGGGCAGCATGGCCTGGGTGACCGGCGCGCACGCCGTTTTCCCAAGGCCCTTGTAGACGGACTCGACGAACGCCGGCCGGTTTATCCCATAGTTGATCGCCTGCCGGACCTTGAGGTCATTCGTCGGCGGGATCGTGACGTTCAGCGCCCAGATCCGCGGCGCCCCTGGGTAGGGGTTCCGTTCTACCCTGATGTTCTTGTCCTTTTCTAGCCGCGCGAGAACCGCCGACGGAAAGTTTAGGGTGCTGACCATCTGCGTTTCCCCAGATTCGAGTGTCGCCGTCCGGGTCCCCGCCTCCGGAATGATCTTGAACACGACCCGATCGAGGTACGTCGGCCCCTGTTGATCGCTCCACGGCGCCTTGCGGTTGTAGTCGGGGTTGCGGGCGATCGTGATGTGATCCTTCTGCGCGTACTCGGTCACGACAAACGCGCCGCTGCCCACGGGTTTTTGGTTGACCGCGTCCCCTTGTGTCGGCGTGGTTTTGGGGGATAAAAGGGCGAGGGTGCCGCCGCTTGCATAGATCAGGAACGGCGCGTTGGCCTCTTTGAAGTTCACCTGGACCGTAGACTCGTCGATCACCTTGGAGCCCGCATACCCTATCAGCGAGAGCAGCGCCCCGCCGGCTTTGAAGTTGGGGTCGACGATCCGGTCGAAATTCCACTTGACCGCCGCGGCGTTGAGCGGCGCCCCGTCGCTGAACTTGACGTCCTTCCTGAGGGTGAAGGTGTAGGACTTCCCATCCGGGGACACCTTGTAGGCGGTGGCCAGCCAGGGCACGACCTTGCCATCTGTACCCTGGTACATGAGGCTTTCCAATACGCTCGAGGTGATATTGTACGTCACCGCCGAGGGCGAGGCGTGAGGGTCGATCGTCGGCGGTTCCTGGTCCAGCCCCACCGTGAGGGTGCCGCCGCGGCTCGGTGCGGCCCCCGCCCCGGTGCCGGCGAGCGCCAGCACAAGAACGGCGACGGCCGCTGCCCACCACGCGCGTGGTCCAGTTCGCATCACACATCCCTCCCCTGAATGCGCGAAGTACTCGTGCGGCGGGTTCACGCTGCGTTCGAGATGCGGCGACCGCATGCTCCGGCGCGGGATCGCAGAACCCCATCCTGGGATTCGGCGAAAACGGCCCGGCCCCTGGTTCCGGGCGCGGGCTTAGTCGGTCGACGCGGTCTGGGTCGCGGGGGCGGGGAAAACGACCTCGCGCAGGTACCGGGCCGCGTCCTCCGGAGGGACGGTGTTGATGTAGAAGCCCGATCCCCACTCGAACCCGGCCACTTGGGAGAGGCGCGGGATGATCTCGATGTGCCAGTGATAAAAGTGGCCGACCTTGGTATCGTACGGAGCGGTGTGGATGATGTAGTTGTACGGGGGGTTGTTGAGGCACTGGTACAGCCGCCCGAGCGTCTGGTGCATGATGTCGGCGAGGGCGGCGATCTGATCGTCGCCGAGGCCGCCGAAGCTGGCCTCGTGCCGCTTCGGCACGACCCAGCATTCAAACGGGCACCAGGCGGCAAATGGGGCGAACGAGAGGAACTCGTCGTTCTCCCACACCACGCGAAACCGCTCCTCTGCCTCCTGCTTGAGGATATCGCAGTACACGCAGCATCCTTCGCGGGCGAAATAGGCCTGGGCGCCTTCGAGCTCCTCGGTCGCCCGCTTCGGCACGATCGGCAGCGCGATCAACTGGGAGTGGGGATGGCTCAGCGAGGCCCCCGCCGGCCGCCCGTGGTTCCGAAATAACAGGAGATACTTGAAGCGGTCGTCCCGGTCGAGGTCGCGATACCGCTCCCGGTACATCCAGAGCGCCGTGCGGAGCTGCGCCGGAAGCATGGTGGCGGGGTGCAGCCCGTGTTGGGGAGTTTCGATGATGACCTCGTGGGCGCCCAAGCCCCCCATCGTCTCGAAGAGGCCATCGACAGCCACCTGAGCCGTCCCCTCGATGCGCAGCGCCGGAAATTTGTTGGCGACGACGCGGACTTCCCACCCCGGTGAGTTCGGCGCCGACCCGGGCCGCCGGACCGCGGCGATCTCGGGTGGCGTCCGCCCCTCCTGTCCTTCGCAGAACGGGCAGCCCGCGGAATGGTTCTGCAGCGGCTCCCCGGGCGGGAAATCGGTCGGGCGCGCCGCGCGCTCCGTGGCAATGATTACCCAACGTCGGGTAATCGGATCCTTCCGTAGCTCAGGCACCGCGCCACCACATCCTTTCGCCGTTCCTCATTCCTACGTGCACATCCCAGTGGTGTTCTAGACTCTTGACGGGACTCCGGCTCCGGACCGCGCCGCGACGATCCGGCGGTACGCGGCGACGTACCGGTCCGCCGACCTGCCCCACGAGAAATCCTGGCGCATGCCCACGGCCTGGAGCCGCCGCCAGACCTCCGGCTTCCGGAATGTCACGAGCGCCCTCGTGACGGCGCCGAGGAGGGCGTCGGACGAATACCCTTCGAACACAAACCCGTTCGCCGTCCCGCGCGCGCGGGCGTCGGGCGTGGCGTCGACGATCGTATCGGCGAGCCCGCCGGTCTTCCGTACCACGGGAACGGTGCCGTACCGGAGGCTGTAGAGCTGGTTGAGCCCGGACGGTTCGTAGCGAGACGGCATGAGGAAGATGTCGGCGCCGGCTTCGATGCGGTGCGCGAGGGTGTCGTCAAACCCCAGGGTCACCGCCGCGCGTCCTCGATACCGCTCCCCGATCTCCTGAAATCGCGTGTGATAGGCCGGGTCCCCGGTGCCGAGAAGGGCGAACTGCGCGCCCAAATCCATTAGCGTCTCGATGATCGCGGAGACCAGGTCGAGGCCTTTCTGGTCCGCGAGCCGGGTGATCATGCCGATGAGCGGTGCGCGCGGCTCGGGAGCCAGCCCCAATGCCCGCTGCAGCTGCTCCTTGCACACGGCTTTGCCCGTGAGGTCCTCGGGCGTGTAGGTGGCCGGGATCAACCGGTCGGTCGCCGGATCCCATGCGGCGTAGTCGACCCCGTTCAAGATCCCGACGAGCGAGCCCGCGCGGTTGCGGAGCACCCCCTCGAGGCCGCAGCCGAACTCCTCGGTCTGAATCTCGCGCGCGTACTGCTCGCTGACCGTGCTGAGGAGATCGGCGAACACGAGCCCGCCCTTGAGGAGGTTGATCTTGCCGTAGAATTCGATCCCGGCCGGGGTAAACACATCCGCGGGCAGGCCGGTGACGGGCAGCTGCTCGGGCGGGAACAGGCCCTGGTAGGCGAGGTTGTGTACGGTAAAGAGGGTGCCGGTATTCGCGGTCACAGCGTCGCGTGGTTCCACCCGAAGCCAGACGGGCAACAGGGCGGTCTGCCAGTCCTGGCAGTGAAGGACCTGGGGCGACCAGCCGACATGCCGGACCAAGGCCAGGGTGCCACGGCAGAACGCCGTAAAGCGCTCGAGGTTGTCGGGATAGTCGCGTCCGCCTTCGCCGTAGAGCCCCGGACGGCCGAAGTACCGGTCGCTGGCAACGAGATGCACGGGCACGTCGCTCCCGGGCAACCGTGATTCGAAGAACTGGACCGGGACCCGGGCATTCCCAAGCGCAACCGCCGCCTCCCCGATCGGGCGGAACCCGAACCGCTCGCGATTGATCGATTGATACGCGGGGAGAACGACGCGGACGTCGCACCCTGCGTCCGCAAGTACCCGCGGGAGGGCTCCTGCCACATCGGCCAGGCCGCCCGTTTTGGCGAACGGCACCGCCTCGGAGGTACATACGCACACCCGCAAGCGATCGTTCACGGGCGCGCGACAGGGATACGCAGCACGAGCTCAATTCCCACGTCGCCGGGTGTTCGCCATCAGGGAAACGGGTCCTTCATACGTTTGCCTGGAACCTCGCCCGCGCTTGATCCGTTCGAAGGAAGGATACCGCGGCCTCTGACCCCTTCGTTTGAGGGATCGGGGGATGGCAGGAGGTCCTCGGGCGTGGCCGGAACTTACCCGGCGGCCGTCGCCACACTAGGGCGTTATCAGGGAGGGATGTGCATGCGGCTATCCGTGAGGGCGGTGTTTGCAGCGTTCGTCGTGCCCGCATTGCTCCTGGGCCTGGTGGCGACCGGGCAGCCCGCTTCGTCCGAAATCAAGATCGGCGCGGTCCT
>Ga0207646_10006616_pt1 | contig 11964 bp, 11 predicted proteins | sample KBSK5502metaG_FD_184343 | JGI IMG/M metagenome (GOLD analysis project Ga0207646, IMG submission 184343) | Corn, switchgrass and miscanthus rhizosphere microbial communities from Kellogg Biological Station, Michigan, USA - KBS K5-50-2 metaG... | ecosystem: Host-associated > Plants > Roots >...
CGCGTAGGCTCCGCCGCCTCCGATTTCATTCCACAGGCCCTCCGGTTGATATGGCCTGACTGAGGCACCACCGATCTTATTCACCAACAGGCCCGCAATCGCCAGTGCCTGGTCGCGCACGATGTCGGCCGAGAGCCGCATGCTCGGGCCGCGTGCGAGCAAACGGTTATCGGGATCTCTTGCCAGCAGCTCCGGAGTCAGGCGCGACGATTGCCCGTACGTCGCGCTCATCACAATGATCTTCTGCAACGCTTTCACATCCCAGCCGGTTCGCACAAACTCCGTGGCGAGCCAATCCAACAGCTCGGGATGCGATGGCGGCTCGCCTTGTGATCCGAAATCTTCGGCCGTCTTCACGATCCCCGTGCCGAAATACATCTGCCAGAACCGGTTCACCGTCACCCGCGCCATCAGCGGATTCGACGGATCCACCAGCCACCGTGCCAGGCCCAGCCGATTCGCCGGATATACATTTGGCGATGCATTTGGGGATGACACCAACATCGCCGGCAGCATCGGCGTGACCACTTCACCGGGCTTGTCGTACATTCCGCGGATCAGCAGGTGCGTCTCGCGCGGCGCGGGCATTTCCTCCATGACCATGACCGTGGGAAGGCTTTGATAGAACGCATCTCGCTTCGCCTGAGCATCCGTCAGCCGTGCCCGGGCTTCCGCGATGTTGGCCGGGAGTGCGTTCTCGATGAAGTAATCGCGGATCTTGTCGGCCTGCGCCGTGGTGCGCTTGTCGTCCGCCATCGCGGCGATCGCGGTGACAGGTGTGAGATCGGCCAATATCCCTGCCTCCGCCGGGGACAACGCTCGCTTATAGATCCGCACGTCGTCGATGCGGCCGTGGAACCGGTTCTCCGGCCCACCGCCGGCGCCGATCCGGAGCGGCTCCCGCTTCACCGCGCCCTGGCTGTTGAAGTCATCGAGCAGGATCTCCAGCTTCTGATCTTCGCCGTCGATGTAGATCTTGACGCCGCTCGCCCATCGCGAACCCGTGTAGGTGAGCGCCACGTGATGCCATTGGTTCAGACTGACCGTCTTTTCGGTGCGCAGCCGAATGCCTTCGTCCACCCACTTCGTTACGTAGTCGTATTCGATCTTTCCATCTCTCAGGTTGAGCCCGTGTCCATTGGGCTCGAATATATCCTCGTCCCTGGTCACGATAGCGCCGCTCGGCGCTGTTGGATAGATCCAGGCGGCCATCGTGTACGCGTCGTCGTAAGTGACGGTCGGATCGTTTTCACCGAGCGCGCCTCGTCCGGCGCCGTAGCTGTCGAACCCCGCGATATCGCCGCCGAATTGAACGAAGCTCTTGCCGTCAAAGCTCGCCGACTGGCCGAGCCGGCCGGGCAACAGGTCGGGAGGCGCGTCCCTCATTCTGGCCGCGCTCCGTTTTTCGTTTTGAGCATCGCCGCGGGGCGCATAGACAGGAGATCGCGAACCTTTCGCGTCCTGCAGAATCGCAACCTGAGGCGTGAGATCACTGTCGAACGAAAAGTGCGCTACTAACCCGCGGGCCGGCGCCCATGCTAACGGCTTCGACCTGTCCAGAGACCGTTCCCATTCCCGCTGAGCTCGCACCAAATCCGGCTGCAGCTTCGCATAGGCGGCACTTGCGGCCGCGAGTTGATCGTCAAGCGGCTTCAACTGGACCTCTTGCTCTGGTAGCGGCGCCGCGATGTAGGGAGGCGAGTTTCCAACGCGCCGGAATTTCCCATGCTCGGGCACGTTATTGAAGTAGGCGAAGAGCTGATAGAACTCTTTCTGCGTTATCGGGTCGAACCGGTGATTATGGCAGCGCGCACAGCCTATGGTCAGGCCCAAAAACACGGTGGACGTCGTGTCCACCCGATCGACGACGTATTCCACGGCGTACTCTTCGGGAACGATGCCTCCCTCTGAATTGCCGCGATGATTGCGATTGAAGCCGGTCGCGATCTTCTGGTCCAGAGTTGCATTCGGCAGCAGATCGCCCGCCAGTTGCTCGATCGTGAACTGGTCGTACGGCATGTTGCGATTGAACGCGTTGATCACCCAATCGCGCCACCGCCACATGAACCGCTCACCATCAGTCTGATAGCCGTTGCTATCGGCATAGCGAGCCGCGTCCAACCATGGGAACGCCATGCGCTCTCCGTACTGCGGCGACTGCAGCAAGCGATCTACGACTTTTTCGTATGCGTTCGCCGATTTGTCCGCAAGGAATGCATCGACTTGGGCGGGCGACGGCGGCAGCCCCGTCAAATCGAGGAACACGCGCCGTAACAACGTCGTGCGGTCCGCTTCCGCCGACGGTTTTAGTCCCTCCCGTTCCAGGCGCTCGAGCACGAACGCATCGATCGGGTTCCGCACCCACTTCGCGTCTTTCAAACTCTTCGGCAGCTCCGGCCGTTTCGGTGGAATGAAGGACCAGTGTTTCTGCCATGTCGCGCCCTGCTCGATCCACCGCGTCAGCAGCGCGATCTGACGCCCGCTGAGCGGCTCACCCGCCGCCGCGCCGCCCTGAGCCCGCGGCATCCGAATGGCCGGATTCGTCGCAGTGATGCGCTTGATCATTTGGCTGTTGGCTGGATCGCCGGGCACGATCGCGAACCGGCCGCCGCTCAGCGCATGCCTGGCGCCGTCTTCCAGATCGAACCGCAAGGTTGCCTGTTGCGACGCCGGTCCGTGGCACTGGAAGCACTTGTCCGAGAGGATCGGCCGGATGTCCCGATTGAATTCGATAGTCCCAGGGAGCGGTTCTTGCGGGCCGCCTGGACGCCTTGTATCAGGATCGCGCACAGCAGCAGCCCGAGCGTACCCATCCACGATGCAAATCTACTCATAGCTGGGCGTAGTCTATCGCTCCTGGAAGGAGAGAGAGAAACTGAAAATCATTCGCGAATCGCCAAATCGCCAACTCATTTTAATGATGGCGTGCTTGCCGGCGCCCTTCGATGATTCGCTATCTGCTCGAAAGAATACGCCAGCTTGATCAGAGTGGATTCCGACCATGCACGGCCGAAGAAGGTTATTCCGCAAGGAAACTCGCCGCGAACGAAGCCCATTGGAACGCTGATGGCCGGGAATCCGGTCCCGGGAGACAGCGTTTGACTGTTATCGCCTGCCGGCGTATTGAGATCGCCGATAAGCCGCGGCGGATTGTCCCACGTTGGATACACGACGGCGGAAACACCGGCCTCGTCCATTGCCCTGATAACGATGTCACCGCGCTTCTGTTGAACTTCCTTGCACACGCCGTCATTCGCCGGCCGCACCTGCGACGCTTCCGCGTTACGCATGCGTACCTCGATCGAAGGATGAAACGCGCGAGAAGCAATAATCGCAGCGAGGTCTCTCACCGGCGGCGCTCACTAGCTGCTGTGACTGGTCGGGTGAGAGTCCCGACGATGGGAGGTTTCCCGTTCGCCCATCTAGCCTGATTCCCAGCGTTGTCCGGCAACGAACAGCGCGAGAAGCGGGAATGACAATGTCCTCAGAAGGCGCGATGAAGTGAAGTTTATCTTCGTAGCGTCGTAGCCAGTCCGGAGGGCTAGGCAAACGTGCAGGTCGTAACGTAAAGAGAACGATGCAGTCCCGAAATGGAATAACCCGTCAATTATTGCTGCCAGAGACGGCGTTGTGGGTGGCGACTCGGGTCATAAGACGAGGAAGCCTGGAATCGACGTGTGAGTATAACGGAAGACACGGCGAACCGCCGGGATAGGGTCGGCCACATGCACGGAAAGCACAGCAAGTGAAAGTAGGGAAGGTCCCGCGGGTCCTGTAGTAGATAAGTTATGGTTTCGGCCAAACGTTGAAGTGGGAGTGGGGAATGACCTCACGTTGGTCGCGATCAACGCGGAGTTCACATATTGGGTACCCCTCCGGAAGAACCCATGGAACATTTACCTGGGCGGCGGTCCAGCACGGAATATCTTCAGTTTTGACGGTGTCGTGAGCCGGGCCACCGATGTACGACCCGAATTCAACTTTCTGGCGGGTGTAGGGCAACGGAAAGGTCTGTTCACGGAAATCAAGATCGGCGCGATCGACAGTCCTTCATTCAAGTTCGAGATCGGCTACACGTTTCCTTAAAGGCCAGAAGGCGAGCGCGGGCAAAACCTGGAAGAGTTCCATATCGTGGTGGGTTTTTTCATTTAATTGGTTGGCCATTACCCGCTATCCGGCTGATTCTGAATCTCACTGTGTTGGTCATGGACTTGCAGACCAGCCCCCGGCGTTGTTTGCTGCTGACTTCAAACAAATCCACAGTGGAGGTTCCGATGCGATATCCAAAGCAACTTCTGTTCAACTTCGTAATGTCACTGGCGATCTCCTCGATTTCACTCGGGGCGTTTGCACAAGGTCATGGTAAGCACGGAAAGGATTCCGATAAGGATGACGATGAGCGAAAAGGACACGGCCAAACAAGTATCATGTGGATCAATCACCTCGATCTGGTGGCGGGTGATCCAAGTGTCGTCACGTCATTCAATGCGGTCAACTCAGGCGTTGGGGGTGGACTGAGTGGTCTGATCATCATGTCCACAACGACAGGAGATACCGCAAACGGGGGCGGCAATAAGGTTGTGGAAAAAGGTCTGCAGGTCCCGCCGGGCTTCTCAATTACAGGTGTACGGGTCTGCTACGAGTTGTCGAATGCGCGGAGTTTTATCGATCAGATCCGGTTATCTCAACTCCAGGATCCACCCAGCACGGCGTTAGTGCTTCTGGATGACGTGACCCATCAGGTGAATCCCGGTCCAGTTTGTGTCAACAGCGCTCAAACCACTGTCAACCCCGCGCTCGGGGAAGTGCGCCTGGATCTGCGCGTCAACTTCGGCGACACTTCCGACAAGATCGTGGTGCGTGCGGTAGGTTTGCATCTGGCCCGAAACGACGATTAACGCCGTGTGACGGGTTATGTCAACCAGCCGGAGTCGGGCAGCCTCTTTAAACTTCCTAGCGCGGCCAAGGCCGCAACCAAAGTAGAAACGGGAACACCGAGGAGAGTCCAGTCCTGCCCACGCCTCCACTATTGTTGAGCGATGTAGCAAATCGTTTGGCGGTTGGAGGGCTGATGAAGGAATTCGTCGACAAGTATGCGGATCGAATCCACGGTGTGCTGTCCTGTTTCGATCGCATGTTGTTCCGCGGCTATCTGCCGATCATGTCGGGCTGGGCGATGGCTGAATTTCTCAACAGTCTGGATCTGAGATTCAATAACCTGAAACCGGTGTTAGTCGAGAATGCACAACGGGTGAAGGATCACGCTCTTGAGATGGCCAACCGGCACAATCGTCCCTACGAGTATCTGAGCGGGAAGATTCGAATGGAGGACACCGCGCAGCAGATCGCCAAACGCGACGGGATTACCGAAGGATTGGTTTGTATCTTCTCTATTGTCCAACCCTGCCGCAGCTTCTCCTTCCGCTTCGAGAAGGGCCGGCCCTTTGTGCAGTCGGCAAAGCGCAAGTGCCTGCAACTGTATTTCTATTTCATCGACGTCGACTTCGGTTTGATTCACGTGCGGCTTCAGACCTGGTTTCCGATGGAGATTCAGGTCTATCCTGAACGGTCACGAGTGGCTGGCCAGAAAACTGGCGGCCAACGAGATCGGTTACACGAAGCTGGACAATGCGTTCACCTGGACATCTCGGGCGCAGACGTTTTCTAATCGCTTTTGACGCGCTCAAAAACTTCGACGGCACGATGCTTTTCGTTTCGCACGACCGCGCCTTCCTGCGAGGTCTCAGCAATCGCGTCCTGGAACTTGGTGGAGAAAGCGGCACGGATGCCGAGCCCCACATTTATCCCGGCTCGTACGCAGACTATGTTGCCCGCACGGGACACGAAGCGCCGGGTGTCCACCATTGATTTGTGTCGCGGCTACTTCAACTCTGTGATGCGCCCCTCGATGTCGGCGAGCGCGGCTTTGAGTTGAGCCTTTCGCGCAGGATGCGTGGCGCTCTCCAGCGCGCGGATAATTTCTTTACGGGCAAGCTCCAACGATTCGAGCTGTCGCGCCAGTTCCGGATTCGCTACGGCAGGCCGGCGCGCACGCTCGCGATTTCGCTGAAGCTCTTCCATGCGTTCCTGGATCCTTGCTTCGTTGTCGATTAATCCTTCGCCAGAATCTCCCATGTCTTCAGGTTAACAGCCCTAGTGGCAACACCGTTCGCTTAACGAGGAATTCTTAGCCACGGATTACGCGGATTTAGCAGATTTCAATCCGTTTAATCCGCGTAATCCGTGGCTAAAAAATTCATTTCGTGCGTTAAGTGAACTGTCCCGTCCAATCGGCAATTCGTCCGCAAATCGGTCATTGGTTCTGCCCAATGGTTAATTCGTCACATGATTCGCTCATTCGTCCCAACCATTGGTTCATTCGTGGCGTGATTCGGTCATTGGTCGCGTCCAATGGGCAATTCGCGCCGCGACTCGCTCATTTTGGTCCCGCCGCATTCCCATAGGCGAGCTAAGCCGGGCAGCCTTGGCTATCAACTGGCCAATCTCGTGTCTTGTGAAGATGTGTGGCTGCCTGCATCTCCAGCCACGATCGGCACACCCTATCGTTGCCGCGTCGAGCCATGCCGCCCGGCGCGACTGGAACGATTGCTATCGATTCAGGCTGAAAAGCACGACCTTCGTCACCGATGTCCCTCCGCGCTAACAAGTACAACGTTCATGCGTCGAATGGACGAACACACTCGAAGGAGTAACTATGAAACTGCATCCGATCATCAGAATTGGCTTGGTCGTTTTGATGTTGTTGACATCGTTCATTGCAGGACAACAGTACTCCCGGCCGGTGGCGGCCCAAAGCCGACAGAAGTGGGAATACGAGATCGTCGGCTCTACTCTTGGTGGCAACGGTCAAGTTGAAAAGCTCAACAAACTGGGTGAAGAGGGCTGGGAATGGGAAGTAGTCACCCTGAACGCCAGCAACCGTATACTCCTGCGACGGGCCAAGTAGCCCGCATTCTTCATCTGCCTTACCTTAGGCCGGTTATTGGCGGACCCCGATCGCTCGCCAACTCCAGATCGGGCGCACCTCCGTCCGCCGCATTGTCCATCCTGAAAACCCCATTCGCGCCGATTGTCCCGGAAATGAAGCCGCAAATCGCAAGTTAAGTTGGGGATATCAGCTTCGTTTTCGGACTCAAGGCTCACCGGATTTCGGTGCAGGTATCTTGCATCCATCCAGCCCAGTGCGCCGCCGATTCGCTGCTTCAGCATCGAACCTTCAAGAAATTCGATCACGATGAGCAGCCGGCCTTCATACATATCCACATCGTGAATACGTGAATCCTGACCTTTTGTATTGTTGTTTCTCTCTGTATGATCTTGCTTTCAGAGAACGGGGGATCACATGCATAACCTCAAACGAATGGCGTGCTTACTTGTCGTGCTGCAACTGGCGTCCGCCGCGGCGGCGCGGGCCCAGATGACGATCGAGATCAAGGATTACGTCACGATGCCGATCACGGGACTGGTTGACGGTAAAGGCAATAACGATGTGTTGCTTTCACGAGTCAACGGCATCCGGGAAGAGCCCGGTGGGGCCAATCGATTATTTGTTCCCGATTTGAACGGGCCGCTCTACATTCTCGATAAAGATACGAAGAAGCTCACGACGTATCTGGATTTCAACGGCCGCGAAGGCCATCCGGGTTTGTTCCACAAGCTGTTTGTCGAGACTGGCTATGGCAGCGGGTTGAACGGTTTCTATTTCGACCCGGATTACCGGCGAAACGGAAAGTTCTATACCGTTCACACCGAAGATCCCAAGGTTCCGGGTTCGAATCTTCCCGACAATGCGAACTTCCACGGTCTGAATCTCACTGGCTATGCGACAACGCCGCCGATCGCTCCTCCAGGCCCGACGCAATACGAAGGCGTGCTCATCGAATGGACGGATACTAACCCCTCGAACTCAACCTTCGAAGGCACCGCTCGCGAAGTTCTCCGCGTGCAAATGAACACCCGCCTTCATCCTATGGGCGACATGATCTTCAACCCGACGGCGCGAGCGGGAGATCCGGACTGGCGAGTGCTTTACCTCGAATGCGGCGATGGCGGATCCGGCGAGGCGACGACCAGCATCCGTCCCAATCCGCAGCGCCTGGACAATTTCGAAGGAAAGATCCTGCGAATCATTCCCGATCTCAACGAGCACACATCGACGAGCACTGTGAGCGAGAACGGCCGCTACCGGATCCCGAACGACAATCCCTTCGTCGCGAAAGCCGGCGCGCGAAAGGAAATCTGGGCGTATGGACTTCGCAATCCGCATCGGCTGAACTGGGCAATCGATCCGGGCAATCCTCGCAACAATAACCTCGTGGTGAATTCTGTCGGATTGCACACATGGGAGTCCGTCTACATCGTTCGCAAAGGGGCGAATTACGGGTACCCGCTGCGCGAAGCCAACGAAGTATTGAAGAACGACAACACCACGACGGCGCTTCCCGCTGTCGATCGGATTCCCATACAAGTCAGCGACGTTACCGATGAAACGGTCGTTCCTGTTTATCCCGTCATTAAATATGGACACGTGCCGGGAGGCGGCGACGCCATCGGCGCCGGTTATCTCTACAACGGCAAGTTGCTGCCGGCCCTGAAAGGGAAATACATTTTCACCGACATCACGACAGGCCACGTCTGGTACGCCGACTACAAAGACATGCTTGCCGCCGATGACGGAAAACCGGAAACGCTGGCGCCGATTCACGAAGTGAAAATCTCGTGGAACGGCAAGGTATACGACACGATGTTTCCCATTGCGGAGCAGGCATATCAGTCGCGCGGAGGAAAAGATCCGGATCTGCCGGGACGCGCCACCGTGTCGGGTACCGGCCGCGCCGACGCGCGATTCACGATCGACGGCAACGGCGAACTCTACATCTATAGCAAAACAGATGGAATGATCCGCGCGGTGGTCGGGGCGACTGCAAAATGACACGATCGGTTCTCGTCCTTCTGGGCGTGTTGATGAGTGGCGGGATTGCCGCCGCGCAACGCCAGCAGCCGCCGGACAATTCGCCGATGCCGCCGGTATTGCAGAAGTACCAGCCGGTCACTGCGGAGCGTTTGAAGAATCCTGAAGACGAAAACTGGCTGATGATCCGCCGCACATACAACGGCTGGGGCTACAGTCCGCTCGAGCAGATCACGCCCGCCAACGCTTCGCGCCTGCATCCCGTGTGGGTGTTCTCGACCGCAGAGGCGCGACCGCACGAAGCCGCGCCGATTGTGAACAACGGCGTGATGTTCGTCTCGACGCCCAACAATCAGGTCATCGCGATCGATGCCAGGACCGGAAATGTGTTGTGGCGATATCGACGGCAGCGGCCGCCTACCGCTTCAGTGCCTCACGAGACGAATCGCGGCGTCGCGCTTTACGCGGACAAGGTTTATTACGCGGCAGGCGACGCGATTCTCGTAGCGCTCGATGCGAAGACCGGCAAGGAAGTATGGGCGACCACCGTTGCCGACAACAAATCCGGGTACTACATCACACTCGCTCCGCTTGTCGCCGGCGGCAAGGTCATGGTCGGCGCGTCCGGCGGCGAGTTCGGGATCCGCGGTTTCGTCGCAGCATTTGATCTCGATACGGGCAAGGAGCAGTGGCGCACATTCACGGTTCCAGCACCCGGTGAACCTGGCAGTCAAACGTGGCCGCAGGGCGATCAATGGAAAACCGGGGGCGCTCCGGTATGGGTGACCGGCAACTACGATCCGGAAACCAATCTCGCATATTGGGGAACGGGCAACGGCGGCCCGACGGTCGGCGATCAGCGGCCGGGCGATAACCTTTACACAGCCTCGACGCTCGCGCTCGACGTGGCGACGGGCGCCATCAAGGGCTACCACCAATATCATCCTAACGACTCGTGGGATTACGACGAGGTCTCACCACCGCTGCTCATCGACTATCAGCGCGGGGGGCGCACCATCAAAGGTCTCATCGATGTCGCGCGCGACGGCTACCTGTGGTTTCTCGAACGCAGTTCCGGTCCGATCAAGTTTGTCGAAGGAAAACCATACGTGTACCAGAACGTGTTCAAGAGCCTGGATCCCGAAACGGGACGGCCGGAGATCGATCCGGCCCACATGCCCGGCACCGGCAGGCGCGCCGAGTATTGTCCTGGAACGCATGGCGGAAAGAACTGGCCTCCCATCGCGTTCAGTCCTAAGACTCGAATGATTTACATTCCCGCCAATAACAATATGTGCAGCTCGAACATGGGCGCGCCGGTTCAGTACACGCCGGGCAAGGCGTTCGTCGGCGTGACCGGAAGCCAGCCGTTCGTCGTGCCGGGGGCGGACCACTTCGGTGAAGTGCAAGCCTGGAACGTCGACACGGGCCAGCGCGTGTGGACGCACAACTATCCGAAGAGCCCGAACTGGGGATCGATGCTGGTTACCGGAGGCGGGGTTGTGTTCAGCGGAGGAACCAACGACCGCAAGATTCACGCCTTCGACGCATCGACGGGAAAGCTGCTTTGGGAATTTCCCACCAACTCCGGAATTCTCGCTCCGCCGACATCCTTCGCCATCGACGGCAAGCAATACATCGCCGTTCTCTCCGGCTGGGGCGGCGACTCTCGCGGCGATCAGGCCACGCTCAATCGGCTATTTCCGGGCGAATACCCAGAGGTTCCGGAAGGTGGCGCGGTTTGGGTCTTTTCGCTCGATTGAATTCCAGGGACGCACCCGAATTCTGATCATGGGGATAATCAGTGCGCGAACGGCAACACCACAGGAAAGACGTATTTCCTACCGGTGAAGCCGGCTGGATTTCGGCTCTGCGGAGAATCAATCACTCGTTTCGTGCCCGACCCGCGCGGCGGGCCGGACTCCGTCAAGGCGCCGGCACGGCGGTAGCACTGGCAAAGCTATCTACCCGGCCTGGTTTTATCGACAACGACGGCGCCGCCCCTCATCACCCACTTAACATTGTTAATGATGACGTTCACATCGGCGAGGGGATCGCCTTCGACCGCGACGATATCCGCGTAAAATCCCGGCGCGACCGCGCCGATTTGCTTTTCCATCGACAACATCTTCGCGGGTGTGGTCGTCGCTGAGGCGAGAGCCTGCTCCGGTGTCATGCCTGCTTTCACGAACCAACCCAACTCACGCGTGTTCTGGCCGAACATCGTGTAGATCGCGTCGGACCCCATCACGATTTGCGCGCCCGCCTTGAACGCCTTTTTTGTCGTTTCCAGGTTGCGGGAGATGAAGTCCGTGAGCTCTTCTTTGGCGCCGGACCTGTAATGGAACGCCTCGGCGTTGTCGTAGTAATAGCGGTTATGGTCGATCGTTGGAACGTAGTAGACGTTCTTGCGAACCATCTCGGCGATTGTCTCGTCATCCATGTCCGTTGCATGTTCGAGCGAGTCGGCGCCGGCCCGGATGGCATCGCGGCCGCCGCCGGCGCCGTAGCTGTGGACGGCGACCTTCTTGCCCATCGCATGAACGACATCTACGGCTGCTTTCATTTCATCGTACATGACCGTTTGAAATCCCGTCACATCCTGTCCTGACCCGGTTGACCCGAAGATTTTGATCCAGTCCACGCCTGCCGCCAGTTGCTGGCGCGCGGCTCTCTCGAATTCGACCGGCCCATTGCCCTCACCGCATTGAAGCGGCGTGCCGAATTTACTGCGCTGCGCGCGCAGGCCGCATCCCACCACAAGCATGCGAGGACCTATCCAGTGCCCCATGTTGATGAGATCGCGCATTGCCACATCGACGTATTCGCTGGCATTCATGTCGCGGACCGTGGTGACGCCGCTCTCCAGAGTTTTCTTCAGGGCGTCCTCGGCCAGAATCATGTTCACTGTTGCGGTGCGGCTGCCCCGCGTCAGCGGGTCCGGACCGTAGGTCATGTGAGTATGCGCGTCGATCATTCCGGGAATTCCGGAATACCGGCTGAGGTCGATGATATCGGCTCCTGCAGGAATC
>Ga0207646_10006617_pt1 | contig 11962 bp, 10 predicted proteins | sample KBSK5502metaG_FD_184343 | JGI IMG/M metagenome (GOLD analysis project Ga0207646, IMG submission 184343) | Corn, switchgrass and miscanthus rhizosphere microbial communities from Kellogg Biological Station, Michigan, USA - KBS K5-50-2 metaG... | ecosystem: Host-associated > Plants > Roots >...
GATAAGTGCCGCGGCGATCTGTTCCGCCTGGCCAACGCCCATGTAGATTGCCCCGGCGTCGGCCACAGCGATGCTCTGTGCCCAGTCGCTCGGCGGCTCGCCTTCAGCCACCCGCGGCGTGGCGAAGGCGATGCTGCGCGCCACACCGCGCTGCGTGAGGGAGATCCCGAGCTCGGCGGAAGCCGCGAGCGCAGCGGTGACCCCCGGCACGACCTCGTAACGTACGCCGGCCGCTTCCAACGCGGCGATCTCTTCCTGGGCTCGGCCGAACAGCATGGGATCGCCGCCTTTCAGACGCACCACAACCCGGTGCAGCTTCGCGGCGTCGATCAGCCGCTTGTTGATGAATCTCTGTGCAGTGGAATGTTTTCCGCAACGCTTTCCGACGGCGATCTTCTCTGCGCGTTCGGCGAGCGCGATCGTGTCCGGATGCACCAGCGCGTCGTGAAAAACGATATCGGCTTCCGCGAGCAGCCGCGCGGCGCGCAACGTCAGCAGATCGGGCGCGCCCGGACCTGCGCCGACGAGGTAGACGATTCCGCTCATGCGACCAACCCCGCTGCGACGGTGTTGTTCGTGGCCTCATCGATGAGGATGAAGCTTCCCGTCGCGCGATTGTCCGCGTAGCGGTCGGGAAATATCGGCTGCGCCAGCGTCAAGGCGATTTGCGCGATGTCGTTCATCGCGAGCGAAGGCGGGGCGGGCTCGCGCTGCTGCGTCGCGACGTTCCATAGGTGATCGATGCGATCGACGCGCGCGCGGACTTCGCGCGTCGTGTGCCGCAGCAGGTATTTGCGCCGTATGTCGAGCGGCGCATCGCCGAGCCAGCACACCGTGGCGTCCAGGCTGCGCCGCGATTCGGGCGAGCGGTCGTCACGGACGATAAGGTCGCCGCGGGAAACATCGATCTCGTCGGCGAGAATCAGCGTCACGCCCGCATGCAACCCTGCGCATTGGAGCGAGCCTTCCCGCGTGCGCAGCTCGCGGACCTGCGTTGTGCGCCCCGAAGGCAGGATCCTGACCCGGTCGCCGACCGCGATCGACCCCGATTCGATCCGGCCCATGTAGCCGCGCGGCTGCCCCGCAGTCGGACGCGCGACGTATTGCACGGGAAACCGGAACGGTGCGGACGCGAGCGAGGCGGGCAGCTCGGCGGTCTCCAGGATTTGCAGCAACGTCGGGCCGTCGTACCAGCCCAAGCTGTCGCCGCGGTCGACAACCATGTCGCCTTCGAGCGCCGACATCGGCACGAAGCGGATAGCGGTGATGCCGCTCCTCGCGGCGAACGCGAGGAAATCGTCGACGATCGCTTCGAACGCCTCGGCACGATAGCCGACGAGGTCCATCTTGTTCACGGCGACGACGAGGTGCGGAATGCCGAGAAGGTGGGCGAGCATTGCATGCCGTCGCGTCTGGGTCGCGATGCCATGCCGCGCATCGACCAGCAGAATGGCGAGGTGCGCGGTGCTGGCGGCTGTCACCATGTTGCGTGTGTATTGTTCGTGGCCCGGCGCGTCGGCGATGATGAACTTGCGCAAGGCGGTCGCGAAATAGCGGTAGGCGACGTCGATGGTGATGCCCTGTTCACGCTCGGCAACGAGACCGTCGGTCAGCAGCGACAGGTCCAGAGACTGACCCCGACGCTGCGACGTGCGCTCGATCGCGGCAAGCTGGTCGGCGAGAATCGCCTTGGTGTCGTAGAGCAGCCGGCCGATCAGCGTGCTCTTGCCGTCATCGACACTGCCCGCGGTAAGAAACCGCAGCACGCCGTGGTCGAGCGTATCGAGGCGTTCGAGCGCCGACATCAGAAATACCCCTCACGCTTGCGTAGCTCCATCGACGCCTCGTGCGTCTGATCGTCGAGCCGCGTCGCGCCGCGTTCGGTGATCGTCGTCGCCGCGGTCTCCGCGATGATCGCGTCGAGCGTTGTTGCTTCCGAGGCGACGGGCGCGGTGCAGGTGATGTCGCCGACGGTGCGGAAGCGAACCGAGATCTCTTCGATCCTTTCGCCATCGCGCGGCGGCGTGAGCTCGGTCACTGCGACCAGCTGCGCGCCGCGGCGCACGACCGAGCGCTCGTGCGCAAGATAGATCTCCGGCACGGCGAGGCGCTCGTGTGCGATGTATTGCCAGACGTCGAGCTCGGTCCAGTTGCTGATCGGAAACACGCGGACGTGCTCGCCCTGATGCACACGGGCGTTGTAGAGGTTCCACAGCTCGGGCCGCTGATTCTTCGGGTCCCATTGCCCGAAGGCGTCGCGAAACGAGAAGATTCGCTCCTTCGCGCGCGCTTTTTCCTCGTCGCGGCGGGCGCCGCCGATACAGCCGTCGAAGCCGAATTCTTCGATCGCATCGAGCAGCGTCACCGACTGATGGCGATTGCGGCTTTCGTCGAGCCGCGCGAGCAGCACGCGCCCGCGCGCGATCGAATCCTCGACCGAGCGCACGATCAGCCGCTCGCCCAGCTCCGCCGCGCGCCGATCGCGAAACGCGATCACTTCCGGAAAATTGTGGCCCGTATCGATATGCAGCAACGGGAAGGGAAACGGCCCCGGCCGGAACGCCTTTTCCGCGAGGCGCAGGAGGACCAGCGAATCCTTGCCGCCGGAGAAGAGCAGGGCGGGGTTGCGGCACTGGCCGGCGACTTCGCGCAGGATGTGGATCGCCTCGGATTCGAGCCAGCCGAGATGATGGACATCGGCGGGCGTCGCCCCGATGTCGCCGTCGACAATCGACGGCTCGAGGAAGGCGGCGTCCGTCATGACAGTGCGCTCACCGGTTCCACACGCACGACGACGTCGAGCGGCCGCCGGTGCAGGCCGCACTCCCGGTGCTCGGGATGCTCCCACCACCAGCGTCCGGCGCGGATGTCCTCACCCGGCTCGACGGCGCGCGTGCACGGCGCGCAGCCGATGCTGGGGTAGCCGCGAGCATGCAGCGGGTTGGTCGGGACGTCGTGGGCGCGGAGGTAACCCCACACGTCGTCGTCGGTCCAGGCGGCGAGCGGATTGAACTTGGGGAGATTGTGCTCGACGTCGAACTCTTCGACGACGAGGTCGCTGCGCGTCACCGATTGCGCCCGGCGCTGTCCGGTAATCCAGGCGCCGCGGCCCGCGAGGGCGCGCGCCAGCGGCGCCGCCTTGCGAATCGCGCAGCAACGCTGTCGCAGCTCGACGCTGCGATAAAAGCCGTTGATACCGTTGTCGTGAACGTAGGCCTCGAGCGCCCGCGCATCCGGATAGAGCACTTCGATGGGCAAGGCGTAGTGTTCGCGCACGCGATCGATCAAGGCGTAGGTCTCCCCGGGCAGGCGTCCGGTATCGAGCGTGAAAATCGCGATCGGCAACGCGTGCTTCGCGATAAGGTCGGTCAAGACCATGTCCTCGGCGCCGAAGCTGCTGGCGAGCGCGGACGAGTGATGTCGCGCTGCGACCCGCTGCAGCAGATGGGTGGCGTCGGCGACGTGACGGTCGCGGCTCATGCAAGTCGCTCAATGGACGGCGACAGCCCGTCGGCCACGGCCTGCGCGCGGCGGCGAAACAGCGGAACCGGTCGCGCGGCCGTCGCCTGGTAGTTGTCGCTGAAGTCTCGGAGGCCCTTGAGCGCTTCTTCGAGGTTTCGGTCCGAGCGCACGGCGAAGGCGTTGAAGCCGCATTGCCACAGATAGTAGAGCTGATCGCGCAGCACGTCGCCGATCGCACGTAGCTCGCCGGCGAACCCGTGCTTCTCGCGCAGGAGGCGCGCGGTCGAATAGCCGCGGCCATCGGTAAATTGCGGAAAATCGACGGCGATGAGCGGCAGCGCGCCGACATCTGCTGCGAGCAGCTCGGGATCGTCGTCGGGTTTCAGCCACACGCCGATTTCGCCGCGAGTGCGGAGCGCATCGCGCGCGGCGCGCCACAGCGCGAGCGGCACGATCGCAGCGACTCCATCCGGCACGTCGGCCGGTGACGCGGCATCGCGCAGCAGCGTCCACCGATCCTCGACGATTGCGTTGTCCTTAATGAGCCGTGGCATAGACGCGTTCCTTGAACGGTTCGATGCCGAGCCGGCGGACGGTATCGATGAAGCGCTCGTCCTCGTGGCGGCTTTCGACGTAGACGTCGATCAGGCGGCTGACGACGTCGGGCATCTCGTTCGCCGCGAACGAGGGGCCGATGACCTTGCCCAGCGACGCGTGCTCGCCCTGACCGCCGCCGATCGAAACCTGGTACCACTCCTCGCCGTTCTTGTCGACGCCGAGCACACCGATGTTGCCGACGTGGTGGTGACCGCAGGCGTTCATGCAGCCCGAGATGTTCAAGTCGAGCTCGCCGATGTCGTACAGGTAGTCGAGGTCGTCGAAGCGCCGCTGAATCGCTTCGGCGATCGGAATCGACTTGGCATTGGCGAGCGAGCAGAAGTCCCCGCCCGGGCAGCAAATGATGTCGGTCAGGAGGCCGATGTTCGGTGTGGCAAAACCCAAAGCCTTCAACTCGCCCCATAGAGCCAGAAGCGCTGACTGCTTGACGTCGGTGAAAATCAGGTTTTGCTCGTGCGAAACGCGTAAGGCGCCGAAGCTGTACGCGTCAGCGAGGTCGGCGACGGTGTCCATCTGGTCGGAGGTCGCATCGCCCGGCGGCACGCCGGTCTTCTTGAGCGACAAGGTCACGACCGCGTACCCCGGCACCTTGTGCGGGAAGACGTTGCGCTTGGCCCAGTTGCCGAAGGCGCGATTGTCCGCAATCGCGGCGCGGAAGCCGGCGTCATCGCCGGAGTGCGGCTCGTAAGGCGGCGGCGCGAAAAACGAAGAGAGGCGGGCGATCTCCTCGTCGGGCACCGTCGCCGGGCCGCCTTTGAGTCGCTCCCAGTCGGCCTCGACGTGCCGAGCGAAGACCTCCGGCGTCATGTCCTTGACCAGGATCTTGATGCGCGCCTTGTACTTGTTGTCCCGCCGGCCGAAGCGGTTGTACACGCGCAGGATCGCATCGAGGTAATTGAGAATTTCCTCGCGCGGCAGGAATTCGCGAATCACGTGGCCGATCATCGGCGTCCGCCCGAGCCCGCCGCCGACCAGCACGCGGAAGCCGACTTCGCCCGCGGCGTTTCTGACGGCGTGCACGCCGATGTCGTGGACCAGCGTCGCCGCGCGATCGGTCGCCGACCCGCACACCGCGATCTTGAACTTGCGCGGCAGGTACGCGAACTCCGGGTGGAACGTCGACCACTGGCGGAACAGCTCGCAGTAGGCCCTGGGATCGACAACTTCGTCGGCAGCTACGCCGGCAAAATGGTCGCTCGTGATGTTGCGCACGCAGTTGCCGCTGGTCTGGATCGCGTGCATCTCGACCGTGGCCAGCTCGGCCAGGATATCGGGCACATCTTCGAGTCGCGGCCAGTTGAACTGGATGTTCTGGCGCGTGGTGAAGTGACCGTAGCCTCTGTCATACTTGCGTCCGATGTGCGCAAGCTTGCGCAGCTGAGTCGACGACAGCAGGCCGTAGGGAATGGCGATACGCAGCATCGGCGCGTATTTCTGGATGTACAGGCCGTTCTGCAGGCGCAGTGGGCGAAACTCGTCCTCGGTCAGCTCACCGGCGAGAAAGCGCCGCGTCTGGTCGCGAAACTGAGCGACGCGCTCGGCGACGAACTGGTGATCGTACGAGTCGTACCGATACATTCGTTGGCTCCTGATCACAGGGTACCGGCGCGTTCATATATTCAAAAGGAATGTTTGGCGATTAGATGATAGCGTTGGAGCATAAAGGCCCCCATTCCTGGGTCAGCTGAGTGAATCAGCGATGGCCCGAGGTCTGATCTTGTTTGCCCACGGGTCACGCGAGCCCGGGTGGGCCGAGCCGTTCGAGCAGCTAGCCGCGCGCGTTCGCGTGGCCGCTCCGCAAGCGCAGGTGCGGCTCGCGTTTCTCGAATTGATGCAGCCCGATCTGGCGGGCGCCGCGGCGCAACTGGTGGCCGCGGGCGTCGATACGATCCGGATCGTCCCGATTTTTTTGGGGCAAGGCGGACATCTCCGGCGCGACTTGCCATTGCTCGTCGGCGATCTTCGGGCGCAATTCCCCGAGGCGAAATTTGCATACGGGCCCGCCGCGGGGGACGATGCCCGGGTTCTCGACGCAATCGCGGCTTTTTGCGTACGTCAACTAGGGGAAGGGTGAGCCGTGCCGAGAAAATCCGGGCTCAATACACGAGCCCGTGTGGGTTACCGTCACTGACTTTACATAATATAAATTATACGCCCTTACGGCATCAGACTCGGGAGCCGGTGAGTCGGCCCCGTATCACAAGTGCCACCCAGGACAGCGCCGTGAACACGGCGCCCGCATAGAACGTCTGCGCGGGTCCGAACGCATCCCAGAGCCAGCCCGCGAGGATGCTGGCGGCGAGCAACGCGATGCCGCTCACCAGATTGAAGAGGCCGAAGGCCGTGCCGCGCAGGTCGGCCGGCGCGTTTGCAGCGACCAGCGCGGCGAACACGCCTTGCGTCAATCCCATGTGCACGCCCCATACCGCGGTGCCGGCGAACACGATCGTGGTCGAGCGCGCATTCGCGAGTAGCAGATCGGCGATGATCAGCGCGAGCAGCCCGGCTTGTAGCAGCGCGCTCTGCCGACCGCGATCTGCCAGCACGCCGGCCGGGTACGCGACCATCGCATAGACGATGCTCATCAGTGCCATGACCAGCGGGATCCACGCCAGGGCCATGCCGACGCTCTGCGCCCGCAGGACCAGGAACGCCTCGGAGAAGCGGGCCAGCGTCATGATTGCGGCGATACCCACGACCCACCAGTAAACCGCCGGCAGCCGCCTGATGTCGGCGAACGCGACGCGCGGTTCGTTCGTGCGCTTCGCCTCCAAAGCCGCGGGCTCGCGTACGCCGACGACGAGCAGCGTGACCGACGCAAAAGCCGGCACCGCCGCCAGCCAGAACACCAGGCGGAAATCGCCGGCGAACAACAGCATCGCGGCGATGGCGAGCAAGGGACCGACGACGGCGCCCACCGTGTCCAGCGCCTGGCGCAGTCCATACGCGGCGCCCTGGGAAGCGGGCGGCGTGATGTCCGCGATCAGGGCATCACGTGGGGCGCCCCGGATGCCCTTCCCCACCCGATCGATCAATCGCGCCGTCACGACCCAGCCGAACGACGTCGCCAAAGGGAACAAGGGCTTGCTGAAAGCCGCCAGCCCATATCCAAGCGCGGTCAAAAGCTTCCGCCGTCTGAAATAGTCGGAGAGGTATCCGGAAAAAACTTTTACGCATAACGCCGTCGCCTCGGCGACGCCCTCGATCATGCCTACGGCAAGCGCGCTGACGCCCAGCGTCGTGACCAGAAAAAGCGGAAGCAGACTGTGGATGAGCTCCGAGGACGTGTCCATCAGCAACGACACAATGCCCAGCGTCCATACCCCCGCTGGAATGCTCCGCCAGGCCGCGCGGCTCGGGACGTTCGCGGTTCCCTGCGCGGGTTTATTGGCCAAAGTCGAACGCGGCCGTCAGATCGCCCGCGCCCGGCCGCACGCTGGGCAAGGGCTCGAGATCGAAGCGGCGCGTGATGAACTTGAGAATCGAGGTCGTATCGTAGGTCGTGTGGTCGACGTAGCCTCGCTTGGCGTAGGGCGAGATGATGATCGCGGGAACGCGCGTACCGGGCCCCCAGCGATCACCCTTCGGCGGTGCCACGTGATCCCAGAAGCCGCCGTTCTCGTCATAGGTGACGATGATCGCGGTGCTCGACCACAAGGGGCTCGCCTTGATCTTCGCGACGAGCTCGGCAACATGCCGATCGCCGCTCATCACGTCCGTGTTGTTTGGATGTTCGTTCAGCGAACCCTGCGGCTTGTAGAACGCGACCGCGGGCAGCTCGCCTTTATCGATCCCGGCGATGAGATCCGAGTAATCCTTCAGATGGCGTTCGCGATCGGCCGTGCCCGGCGCGAAGTGCGCGAAGTAATTGAACGGCTGGTGATGCGTGACAAAATACGGTGAGCCTGGGGCCAGATGCGCGATGACCTTGCGCGGCGCATCGGGCGGCTGCATACCGTCGGCGACCGCGCGATTCCACGCGCCCGCATACCACGCCCATGAAATGCCTTTTGCCGACAGCGTATCCCCGATCGTCTTTTGCGTCTGTGGCGGCACCGTGTACTTCGCAGGATCGGTGCCGCGCGGATCGCCGCCCTCGGCCGGCGGGACGCGCGACGGCTGCCATGGCGGTTGCGCGTTCGTCAGCAGATAACCGTCGTCGGTTGCTTCGCCGGCCACGTATTCGGGCGGCGCAGTGAGCACGGATGACGCGGATCCCGGCTTCGTTTTGAGCCAGCCACGCTCCTCGAGTCGCGCATGCGCGGCGGCGGGCACGTTCGGATCGCGCGGCGTGCACGCGCAGATCAGCCACTGGTGATTGAGATACGAGTCGCCAAAGGCAGCCATGAAGAACCGGTCAGCCAGGGTATATTCCTGCGCCCATTTCCACATCGGCAGCTTCGAGCCGTCGTAGTAGCCCATCGCGAGCGCGCCCGCGTCGGAGACTGCGACGAAGCGGTCGTTGCGGCCGCCGTTGATCTGTTCCTGGTGCGGATAGAATTTGTGGATCAGGTCGCGTGTCGGCACGGTGAGCGGCAGGTTGATCGGCGGCGCATCGATCGGGAACGGCTTATTCGCGAGATTTCGAGGAAACGCCGGATCGGCGTCCTTGCCCTTCCAAACCGGCGGCAGGTGCGGCAGCGGCGTGCCGTCGCGGTCAACCTGTGTGTACTGCGCGGGCGTCGCGTTCGCGAGCCCGTCGGCGCCAGGAAACAGGCCGTACAAATGGTCGAAGCTGCGGTTCTCGAGATAGATGATGACGATGTGGTCGATCCGCGCCAGACGCGTGCCGGACTTGTCGACGGGCGAAACGCAGCTGCCGAGGAGCGCGAGCGCCGCAAGCAGGACGCGCGCGGCGCCGGCATGTGCCCGTCTCCCCTCCACTGCCCCTCCGCTGCTCAATGCCACGCTCACCGCTCGTTTTCCGGCGTCGATGGCTGCCAGAGCTCGACCTTGTTACCGTCAGGATCGATGAACCAGCCGAAGCGGCCGTATTCGTGCTCTTCGACCTCGCCGACCACTTGAGCGCCGCCGAGATGAACCTGACCGAGCGCGCCGTCGAGATCGTCGACGACGAGATTGAACATGAATTCGCGCTTCGAAGGCGTGAAGTAATCGGTGTTTGCGGGAAACGGGCTCCAAACGGTGAAGCCGCGCGCAGGAAGCGCATTGGCGGGGAATTCGACCGATGATTTGCCGTCGCCGATACCCAGCCACTTGGCATACCAAGCCAGCAGCCGTTCCGGGTCGGGCGACTTGAAGAACAGGCCGCCCAAGCCGAGCACTCGCGCCATGGTGTCTCTTCCCAAAGTCACTGCAGTAGCACCGACGCACGCACCGTGCCTGCGCGCTCGTGCCGGGCGACGAGCTCGACGGTGTCGCCCGCCTTCCCGCACACGATCCATTCGATCTTGGCGCGGTCGTCGGTGACATGATAATCCGGCCAGAATGAAATGCCGGTGTGCTTGTAGGCCTTGCCCTCGAGCTGACCGATTTCCTCCCGCCGCTTCCCGGCCACGAGCTCGTCATCGCGGGGAACGGCAATCTCCGCGATCACGCCGCGTACTACCTTGCGTTCCAACGCGCGCTTGCTCACGTAGCTCGGCAGCCAACCCGTATTCTGCACGACGAGCCGCACCCGCCACGCGCCGTCGCCGAGCGCGAGTGCATCGGCCGTGACCAGCTCGAGCTTCGGCGAGAGCAACGCCTGCCACAGCAGCCATCGCGGGAATCTCGCGACCTCGCGCTCGAGGAACTGTGGCGGCGGATTTCCGAAGGCGTGGAATCGGTTCCAGCCGCCGATCTCGATGGGACCGAGCTCCGGATGGTTGAAAGGCTTCCAGCCGACGTGTGCCAATCCGCCGAGCTTGTCCTCGCTCCAGCGAAATATCTTCAAGTCATCCTCGACCGGATGATCGCGGAACCAGTCGATGTAGAGATACTTCTCGATGCCCGCCTCGCGCATCGGGCTCCAGATCTCCACGACCCAGCTGAACATGCCGAGGTGGTCGTAGATCCAGCCGAATGCGCCGCCGATGACGTCTTTCGGGTGGTAGCGAAACTCGTGGTAGACCGAGATGTTCGGATACCCGGTCAGCTCGGTGCCCTTCGCGCCGACCCGCTGGTAATGCCACAAATCCTCGCCATGCATTTCGGTGTCGGGCAGATGATCGAAGGGACGCAGCAACACGCCGCTCCAGGTATGAAAAGCGACCCCGCCGGCGATGTTCGGATGCTGGATGATGAATTCGGCGACGGCGCGGACTTCCGGCTCCGAGGTCGGGAAGGGACCGGCCCCGAGCTGCTCGAATTCCTGGCGCCAATTGCCCGGGAAATTTCTATTTAGATCAATTCCTTGTTTCGGCTTCTTTACCTTTAACGTGAAGCCATCATAGCCCTCGAGGCGTCCCTCGGGGAGAACACGGTAGTACTTGCCGCCGACTTCGGTCGGCTGCCGCCGCACCATCAGCCTCGGCTCATCCGGATGTGCCCTCCACAGGCCGTTGGGATCGGGAATGCGCATCTGCAGGATGCGGCCATCGCCGTCGATGTCCTCGATCGTCAGTCCCTCGATAGCGTCCTCGTCATAGGGGTAGCTGCGAGTGCTGGAGCGGACGTACTTCGGCTTGTCCGCAAGCGCCCATTCGGCGCCGTCCGGATTGATTCGCGGACAGACATAAAAGACACGCGTGTCCAGCGTCCGCGTGACGTCCGGATCCTTGCCGTGGTTTTCGGCGAGATGCTTGAGAAAGTAGACGCAGGCGACGGAAGCGGCGACCTCGGTCGAATGGATATTGCCGTCGACCCAGAACCCGGGCTTTTCGCTCGCCGGGCCGCTCGCGCGGTTGGTGACGGTGGCAAGCCAGATGTCGCGGCCTTCGTGACTGCGGCCGATCGACTCGACCGACACCAATTGCGGGAATTCGGTCGCAAAGGCCTTGAGCAGGTCGGTGAGCTCGGCGTAGCGATAGAAGCGATCGAAGCGAACGCTGGGCATGGGGTTTCGGCTGCGCGCAAAGCGCGAAGTGTGGCGGGCACCGACGGATGTCGTCAACGGTGCGCCGCAGAAAAAACAGGGGTCGCCTCGTGGCGGCCCGCGCAATGAGCAATTCCGCTATATGCCGGCGTACCACTCGTAGCCCTGATCCTCCCAATAACCGCCCTTACCCCCCGCGATCTTGTCGAAGCTTTGCACGAGCTCGATGCGCATCACGTACTTCGCATGCTTGTAACCGAGCTGGCGCTCGACGCGCAGGCGAACGGGCGCGCCGTTCGCGATCGGCAGCGGCTTGTCGTTGAGCTCGTAGGCAAGGAGCGTCTGCGGATGGAAGGCATCGTTCATGTCGATGCTCTCATAGTACGGGCTGGTTCCGTCATCCTCCATTGGATCGGCGCAATAGAACATCACGTAGCGCGCCTCGCGCCTGGGTCGAAGCGCCTCCAGCAATGCGCCGAGCCGCGCGCCCTTCCATTTGCCGATTGCGCTCCAGCCTTCGACGCAGTCGTGGCGCGTGATCTGGGTGCGGCTGGGCAGCGCGCGCAACTCGGCAAGCGAGAGGCTCGCCGGCTGTTCGACCAGGCCGCTGACCTCGAGCCGGTAATCGGCGAAGCCCGCGGCCGCCAGCGCCTTATAGCGCATATCATTCGGCATCGCGGTGCCGTTGCTGCGGAACGTTGGCGAGAGGTCGGCGGCGCTGAACTCCTGCGCCATCGCCTGGCGCGGCGTGAGCAGATGGTGTGCGGCTTGAGACAGCTTTTCGCCGGCGCCCAGAACGCTCGGAAACCACTCCGTCCGCGACAGCGCATCGCAGCCAGAGAGGGCCAGCGCCCCCGCGGCGCCGACGGTACGCGCGAGAAAACGGCGGCGAGATGTTCTAGCGTG
>Ga0207646_10006618_pt1 | contig 11961 bp, 12 predicted proteins | sample KBSK5502metaG_FD_184343 | JGI IMG/M metagenome (GOLD analysis project Ga0207646, IMG submission 184343) | Corn, switchgrass and miscanthus rhizosphere microbial communities from Kellogg Biological Station, Michigan, USA - KBS K5-50-2 metaG... | ecosystem: Host-associated > Plants > Roots >...
GGTCAGATCACTGGCGCGACAGTCGAAGGTCCCCTCAGTTTCGATGTGGCGTTCTCCTTTGAAGCGGCTCAGATCAAGGGCGTTGATCTCCAGACCAGTCGCCGCCCAGACATTTTCATCATGCCGAATCTCGAGGCCGGCAACATGCTCTATAAGCAGCTCGTATATGTCGGCCATGCCGAATGTGCGGGCATCGTGCTTGGAACGCGTGTCCCTATCGTCGTCACGAGCCGCGCTGACTCCGCGGAGAGCCGCGTGAGCTCCTGTGCGCTGGCCGTGTTGCATGCTCGACGCGGGCAGGCTCACTAGCGGGGATTCGTCGAAGAGCTTTCTGCCTGAACCGAAACATAAGCCGAGCAATGACCGCACCGGTACCCATGGAAGCGAGCCTCGATAACGTCGCGTCGGGCTTTTTGCGGCGTTTCCGCTCCAACGGCCCGGGAAAATGGCAGGCTGCACTCCGCGGCTGCTGGCCGGGGCTACTGCTGAGTGCCGTCATCGCCGTTGCAGCGGCTTTCATCGCCGACACTCGCGGCGGACCTACGCTGCTCTATGCGCTGCTGCTCGGCATGGCGCTCAATCCGGTTGCGATGGAGGGCAAGGCGCGTGCGGGCGTAGACGTCGCGGCGCGAGGCGTCCTGCGCGCCGGCGTTGCGCTGCTCGGCGCGCGCATCACATTCGATCAGATGAGCGCGCTTGGTTGGCAAGGCGCCGCGCTGATGATTGGCTGCCTCATTGTGACGATCGTATTCGGCACGATGTTGGCTCGCGTGCTTGGCCTGCCGCGCCGGCTCGGCGTGCTGACGGGAGGCGCGACGGCAATTTGCGGCGCGTCTGCGGCAATCGCGATTGCAACCGTGCTGCCACGCGACGAGAAGTCGGACCGCGAGCTGATCTTCACCATCGCCGGTGTCACGGTATTATCGACATTGGCGATGATTCTGTATCCGCTTATCGCGCACGCGTTGGGACTGGATCCGCGGCAGGTAGGCCTGTTTCTTGGCGGAACGATTCACGACGTCGCGCAGGTGGTTGGTGCGGGCTACAGCATCTCGCCCGAAGTCGGTGATTTCGCCCTGTTGGCCAAGTTGTTGCGCGTGGCGATGCTCTTGCCCGTGGTGGTCGTGCTTTCGCTGCTGATTCGCCACCGCTTTCAGCGCGTGGAAAAGCGTAGTGCTGACCCTCTGCTGCCGCGCTTTCTGCTCGTATTTGCCGCGCTCGTCGTGCTGGGCAGTGTTGGATTGATTCCCAAAGTGGCCGGCGTCACACTGAACGAGCTCGCCCGCGGATGCCTGGTCGTCGCGATCGCCGGTGTGGGTCTCAAGACCTCGCCGCTCGAAATGAAGAAGGTGGGCGCACGAGCGTTCGTCCTGCTTGGCGTGGAAGCCGCATTCTTGGCGTCCATCGTGCTCGGCGCGCAGGCGATTCTTGCGATGACGACCGGCGCGAGCGGCTGGACGACGCGCTGAGTAGACCATGCGGGACGACAACGATCGAAGAAGCGATTGCGCGCATTCCGGACGGCGCGAGCATCATCCCCGGTTGAGCCCGCTTAGCTCCATAAAGGCTTCATGCCGAATGTGCTTCGCGGCTGTGATTATGCGGCCGCGACGCGCAGGTTGTTGCGCACTGCGCTGAGCGCGATGCGCAGCTGGTTGGGGTCGCGGCGAACCTGAGTGAGGAGAAGACCGCCCTGAATGCTGGCCATCGTGGCAGTGGCGAGCGCGGCGGGGTCGGCGTCCTTGCGCAGCTTGCCGTGGGCTTTCATCCGCGTCAGGCCCTCACGGACGTGCGCTTCCCAGCGGTCGAAGCCGGCGGCGATCGCCGCTCGGGCGTCTGGATCGCTCTCGGCGAGCTGGCCGGCGAGCGAGCCGATCGGGCAGCCGCCGCGCGCTTGCGCGGCGATCTGATGCTGGACCATGAAATCGAACCAGCGGTCGATGCCAGCCCATGAGTCGAGGTGATCAAGGAGCTCGTTTTGCCTCCCGAGCACGGCGTCAGTCGTGGCGTCGATGACGGCATGGACGAGGTCGTCGCGATTTTCGAAGTAGTGATAGAGCTGGCTGCGGCTGGCTCCGGTGCGCGCTCGGACGTCATCAAGGCTCATTCCGGCGACGCCCTTGGCGGCGATGAGCTCGGCTGCGGCTTGCAGGATCCGCTCGCGCATCGCGCGTCCCTTCGCCGTTGCGGGTGTGTGCGTGTTCGCCATGACCGAAGGGTAGCAAATTTGGACTTGACAGTCCAATCAAATCGAGTATAGTGGACTGTGCAGTCCACTTCACGAAAGGAGAAACAGCGATGAACGACAGACAGCAAGTAACACAGGAAGCAAGGCCGAGTGGCGCATCGATCCGTCAGCGCGTATTTGGTGAAGCGAACGGTAAGGGGGCGACAAAGGGTAATCCGTTTCTGGCGCCTTTCTTCGAGACCGCCATCGAGCACGTCTGGGGTGGAGTGTGGAATCGGCCCGGTCTGGACCTGAAATATCGCAGCCTGGTGGTGGTGTCGGCGCTCGCCGCCACCGGACACCGCGAGGAGCTCAAGACGCACTTGCGTGGCGCACTAAACCTCGGCTGGACCGTCGACGAGCTGCGTGAGGCACTCCTCCAGATAGGCGCCTATGCGGGATTTTCGGCGGCTCACGAGGCGCTCGACGTGCTGAGCGAGGTCGTCGCACCGCGCTGAGCTCGCGGTCCTTCTGCACCCGCGTCAGGCCTCGGATCGTCTGGCTGCCCGTCGGCCAGGACAACGGATTACGGAAACTCAGCGCCGCCCGGGCAGCACCCGGGCGGCCCAAGCATCGAAAGGAGAAAGCGAATGAAGGAGCTAAGCGGACAGCGAGCATTGGTCACCGGCGGCACTTCGGGGATTGGTCGCGCGACGGCGGAAGCACTCGCGCGCCTAGGAGCGCGTGTCCTGATCAGCGGCAGGAGCGAGGCCCGTGGCGCAGAGGTGGTCGGCGCGATCGAGGCCGGGGGTGGCGAGGCGGAGTTCGTGCGCGCTGATCTCGAGTCACCTGACGATGTGCGCGCACTCGCCGAGCGCGCTGGCGACGTGGACATCCTCGTCAACAACGCCGGCGTCTTTCCACTCGGGGCAACCCACGAACTTTCCGAGGCGACATTTGACGAGGCGTTCGCCGTCAACGTCAAGGCACCGTTTCTGCTGACCGCGGCGATCGCACCGAAGATGGTCGCGCGCGGCGGCGGCGCGATCATCAACGTCACCACGATGGCCGCCGAGTTCGGGATGCCGGGGCTCTCCGCTTACGGCGCCTCGAAGGCAGCGGTGGCGCTGCTGACCAAGGCGTGGGCGGCCGAGTACGGCCCGAAGGGCGTGCGCGTCAACGCCGTGTCTCCCGGTCCGACCACCACGCCCGGCACGGACGCGATGGGCCCAGGGTTCGCGGCGATCGTCTCGACCATTCCGCTTGGCCGCGCCGCCGATCCCGAAGAGATCGCCGAGACGATCGTCTTCCTCGCCTCCGGCAAGGCGAGCTACGTCAACGGAGCCATGATCCACGTCGACGGCGGCCGGGTAGCGGTGTGATCAAGCGCGCCGACAGGGTGTGGCGCTCGTGCTGTTCAGCCATGTGGGCAACAGTGCGATGGCAAAGGGTCGCACCAGCGACGTAGGCTCACTAACACCGGCGCGCAGGTCCGTGACGCCCCCTGTGCGGCGTATGCCTTACTGCTCGTTCATCGATCCTGAGGTGCGGTAGCGCCGCATTCTTTCGCCCCATCAGCGTAAGAGCTGGCCATCGGTCCGCGACTAACGGCAATTTCGAGGAGCGCGCACATGCGGGTTTTCATCGTTCACGCGCATCACGAGCCTTCCAGCTTCAACGGCGCGCTTACCCGCAAAGCGAGGGAAACGCTCCTTCAGACGAACCATGAGGTCGTCGTCTCGGACTTGTATGCGATCGGCTTCGACCCTGTCTCGGATCGGCGCAACTTCCGCACCGTCAGCGACGCGTCACGGCTAGGGCAGCAGGCGGAGGAGGACTACGCGAGCAAACACGACGGCTTTTCACCCCTACTTCAAGCTGAAATGGATAAGCTTGAGTGGTGCGACGTGCTGATATTCCAGTTTCCCCTGTGGTGGCTCGGGCTGCCCGCAATCCTCAAGGGATGGGTGGATCGAGTGCTCGCTCTCGGTCGCGCGTACGGCGGCGGGCGCTATTTCAATCGCGGTGTCTTTGCTGGAAAGCGAGCGATGTGTTCGGTGACTGTCGGCGGACCTGCCGGCGCCTACAGCGACACGGGCGCGTACGGGCGTATAGAGAAGGTCCTGTACCCGATCCACCACGGTATTCTTGCGTTCGTCGGCTTCGCGGTGATCGAGCCCTTCATCGTCTATGCCCCCTCTCGAGTCAGCGCCTGTCAACGGACGGAGCTGCTGCAAAGGTATGGCGAGCGAATGCTAGCGCTGGACAAGGCGCCCACGATGCCGGTCCTGGATGTTGCGCAGTTCGACGGGTTAGTACGAAGAGAAGAATGACGTACCGCCACAGTGTGCGGGGCATATTTCTTTGCACTTCCAATCCAAAGGGCGCGCGGGAGTGAGCGGATGTCGCGCGATTCCGACGAAGTGACTGGATGCAATAGGGAAGGGCGGTGTGCTCCAGGACAGGCGCATGAGCACGAGTAGTTCCTGTTCAACGCACCGCTGATACGGAGCGGCTACGAACCATGGGATCGTGGGTTTGACGCGCCGACGACGAAATCCGCCTTTTCGCCGTGATCGATCACCGCGCGCCATCCCCGCCTGGATAGTCAGGCGCCGGTCTTGAGCGCGGGCTCGAGGGCGAAGCATCGAGCGCCGACAAATCACCGGCGACGTAGTCGTCGATCAGTTCTCTGACTCTCTGCACCGCATAGCGCCGGGCCGCTCCGGGCCAGTCGAAAAGACGATCCTCAAAAGAGAGTGCTTGCGCGTTGCGATCGTGCACAACGGTGACAACGCCATACCATTTCATGCGTCGGTCGACTTTTACTTCTCGCACGTCCGCGTGAACTCGGTAGCGGCGGTAATTGAAATCATCGAACATGCCTTCTCCACCGGTTGCGACCTGTTTGCAGCCTGCCTTGTCTGCGCCGAGCCACAGCCTGGGTCGGCCCTAACCGCCTGCAATACTTCGCCTGCTAGCGGTCAGACCGCTGGCCGCGTCGTGCGGCCGAAGACGAGCGCCAGGCTTAGCAGGAACTGATTGGCGGGCTCGAAGCCGATCACGCGCGTGCCCGGCACTTCACGCCCTTGGCTATCGAAGAAGATCGTGGCTGGTGGCCCGAAGAGACCAAACCGCTTCAGCAGCGCTTTGTCGTAAGCGTTGTTCGCCGTCACATCGGCCCTCAGCAACTGCATACCGGCCAGCTTGCTGGCGATGCGGGGATCGTTGAAGGTGAACCGATCCATCTCCTTGCAGGACACGCACCAGTCCGCGTAGAAGTCGAGCAGCACCGGCTTGCCGTTCGCGCCCGCCAGCGCCGCATCGAGCTCGTCGACGCTTTCGACGCGACGCCAGGCGAGCGATCCCGTCTCCGAGGCGCCAGGGCCCGAAGCCAACCGTTCCAGCGGCCGCAGCACATCGCGCCCTCCACTTGCGGCGCCGACGATCTGCACCGCGCCGAGGACGAGCAGCACCAGCCCAACACCTTTCCCAAGGCGCTGCCAGCCGCTCGCATCCATGGGAAGCGTATCCAACGAGCACAGGTACGTCGCACTGACGATGAACAATGCCGCCCAGGCCAGCATCTGAGCCCAGGCCGGAATCACCGGCGAGACCATCCACAACGCGACCGCAATCAGCAGCACACCGAACAGACGCTTGACGGACTCCATCCATCGCCCTGCGCGTGGCAGCAGCGAGCCCGCGCTGACGCCGACCACCAGCAGCGGCACACTCATGCCGGCGGCCATCGCGAACAGCGCTCCGCCGCCGATTACGACGTCGCGTGTTTGCGAGATGTAGAGCAGGGCGCCGGCCAACGGCGCGGCCACGCAGGGCCCGACGATCAGGGCGCTGATCGCCCCCATGGTGAACACGCCCGCGAGCGTTCCGCCGCTCGTGCGCCCCGAGGCCTGCGCGAGGCGCGTTTGCCAGGCGGAAGGCAGTTGCAATTCGTAGAAGCCAAACATCGACAGCGCGAGCGCGACGAGCAGGGCAGCGAACAGCGCCAGCACCCAGGGCTGCTGCAGGGCCGTGGCGAGACCTTCGCCAGCGAGACCCGCCGCGATGCCGAGTCCGGTATAGACGATCGCCATGCCGAGCGCGTAAGCGAGTGCCAGCATGAAGCCGCGCGCTCTGGTCAGGCCACGCCCTCCGCCGTCGCGATCAAGGGCACCCTTCCCAATGATGATCGACGACAGGATTGGCAGCATCGGCAGCACGCACGGCGTGAAGCTCAGCAGCAGGCCGAGCAAGAAAAAGATCGGCAGCACCGCCAGCAACGAGCCGGACTTCAGCGCGCTGTCGATGCGGCCCTGTTCTGTGACCGCGGTAAAGTTGGATCCGACCGCAGCCGCGCCCGGTGGCGCCGACGCATTCGATGCTGCGGTCAGCAGCAACTGCGCGGTGCGCTGCTCCGGTGGGTAACAGATGCCTCGATCGGCGCAGCCCTGCAGCTTGGTGATAAGGGTGAAGGCGCCGCTACCGGACTCGACGGGCAGTCTCACGACGACGTCGCCGCGATAGGTCAAGACTTCCTTGTTGAAGGTCTCGTCAAACTTGACTTTGCCCGGGGGGTATTGCGGTGTGCCAAGTTGCACTCCATCGCTCGCGACGAAGGCGAAGCGCTCGTGATAGAGATAGTAACCGTCGGCGATGCTGAAGCGCGCCGCGACAGTCCTGCCGTCCTCGGCGACGGTAGCAGAAAATCGGAAGGCGTCCTCCGGATCGAGAAAATCGGCCGCCTGCACGACGGATTGAATGGGCGATGCAAGCCATGCGATGGCGAGCGCCACGCGACCGACCCACTGCCGAAGGTTTATGCTTTCCATCTTTCGTCGCGAGCCTGATCGGGAATCTAGGCAAATCGACCGGCACCTAGGTGACTTGGTGACCCGTCAGGCGCGAGGCGGAGAATGCCTCCCCCTCGCGCCGGGGCTCAGATTCACTTCTTCATTTCGTCCTTGGACATCGCATCATTCGACATCGCGTCGCTTGACATCGCATCCTTCTTCATCGTGTCCTTCGATTGATGCTTCTTCTTGGCCACTTTGGGCATGGCATCCTTGGACATCTCATCGTGCCCCATGGCGTCCTTGGACATCGCATCCTTGGACTTCATCGCATCGCTCTTTATCGCATCTTGGGACATCGCATCCTTCTTCATCGTGTCCTGTGCGTACGCGACCGAGCCGGCACACATCAGACAGGTAGAAATCAGGGCGGCAGCAAGTTTGTTCATTTGAATCTCCGAAAATGGACTACGGGTTTGCATGGCAAGAGTGCCGGGTTTCCGGCGAAGCGGATATATCCGCCCCTACCGAAATTTGTAGCGTGATATTCCCATCATGAACGCAGACACTGGGACGCCCCAACGGCCTGGAGCACGTGACCCGTTCGCATATCCTGGACAAAGCCGACGACTCCCAGCTGGGCCGCATTCCAGTTCGAGCGCGCCGTCACTGCCTGCTTGATCTCGGCGTGTCCGCCGTTCAAGGCGATGGGGCCGATCCACTCCCGCACGACGTGATCGTGCGCCAAGGTCACGCCCCGGTTCTCACCGGCTGAAACGCTCGAGGTGATCTTGTCTTCGGTAAGTGCCACAAAGAGGGCCAGTTGCTCCGGAGACCGTGGCGCCGTCGCGGACGCCGCGACGGCAAGCGTCCCCGAGGCACCGGACTCGGCTTGGACACGAATGCTCGCGCCTGCGGGCTCGGCGAGGACTCGTTTCAGCTGGTCGCCAAGGTCGGCACGCCAGTCGCGAACTTCGGTCCCGGAGACAAAGAAGTGGGGTGTGAAGACCGTCTTATGTCCGTTCGTCCGCACGAGCCAGCTTTGGCGCTCCGAGAACTTAGGTTGGGCAAACGGCTCCTTCCAACCGATGTAATCCCAATAGTCGACGTGAAGCGAGATCGGCACAATCTGGCCGAAGCTGTATTCGCGTGATGGGAACTGGCTAAGCTGCTTGTCCGCCGGCGGACAGCTCGAGCAGCCTTCCGACGTGTAGAGCTCGACCAGCGCAGCGGCTTTCGGACCGCTCTTCACGTCGCATGCCGCGAAGCTGACCGTCGGCATCAGAAGGGCGATTGCCAGAATTGCATTGACTCGTCGGTTCATTTTTTACCTCAGGTGTCACGTGTGGGCATTGGTCCTTCCAACGTGTCTTTTTCTTACATCCAACCGCCGTGTAGTCAGGCCGCCAGCCTCCGCCCTTGCCCAAACAGGATGGGCTTCGCCGACTCGGTAACCGTCGGCGCCGTGTTGATCTCCGCTGCTTTCGCGTAGGCGCGCTGCACCGCCGGCCGGGCACCCATCGCGTTGAACCAGCGTCTGAGATGGGGGAATTCTTCGAGCTTCATCCCCTGTCGCGCGTGCGGAACGATCCACGGATAGCTGGCAATATCGGCGATCGAGTACACCTCAGCGATGAATTCGCGATCCCGCAAGCGATGGTCGAGTACCGTATAAAGGCGTTCGGTTTCCTTCACGTAACGATTGATGGCATACGGCAACGTCTCGGGAGCGTAGTGCGCGAAGTGATGGTTTTGCCCCAGCATCGGGCCCAGCCCGCTCGTTTGCCAGAACAGCCATTGCATGACCTCGCTGTTGCGACGCAGATCGGCGGGCAGCAGCTTTCTGGTCTTGCGTGCAAGGTATTGGAGAATTGCACCGGATTCGAACACAGCGAGCGGGCCGCCGCCGTCCACCGGCGCGCGGTCCACGATGGCCGGGATGCGGTTATTGGGTGAAATCGCCAGGAACTCGGCGGCAAATTGCTCGCCCTTGGAAATGTTCACCGGCTTGATGGTGTAAGGCAACGCCACTTCCTCGAGCAAGATGGTGATCTTGTGGCCGTTGGGTGTCGTCCAGTAATAGAGATCGATCATAGGTCGCCCTCAATGGATACCTTCGTGGAAGCAGCGAAAGCTATGTGGTCTCCGCCACCTTGACCTTGCGCAAGGCCGCGATCGCTGCTGCTGGCTCCAGTCGCCTGCGATAGTCCGGATCCACGAAGGCGAGCACGATGCGGCCGTCGCGGTCGAGGACATAGGTTGCGGGCACGGGCAGCGACCAGCGGCCATCCCCGTTGTGCGAGGGCAGATCGTGGCCGAAGCGTTTGTACAACGCGACAATAGGGTCGCTGAGATCAAAGCGGATGCCCAGCGCGTCTTCGAGCGCGCCATTGACGTCGCTCAGGATTTCGAACTTCAGCTCGTTCTTTTCAGCGGTCGAAAGCGTGTGGTCCGGAGCTTCCGGAGAGATCGCGATGAGCTTGGCGCCGAGCGCGCGGATGGCACTGAGCGCGCTTTGATACGCCCGCAGCTCCAGGTTGCAGTACGGACACCAGCCGCCCCGGTAAAACGTGACGACGAGCGGACCGCGAGCAAGCACATCGTAAATACGGGTTTGCCCACCGCGCGCATTGGCAAGCGTCAGGTCCGGGAATTTCGCACCCGCTCGCAAAGCGCCCTCGACAAGCCCCGATCGCAGCAACACCTCGTTGTCGGCGGCGATGGTTGCCGCGACGTCGCCGCCTGCGCGCTGCTTCCAGGCAGCCTGAAAGGCGTCGAGTTCGGTCTGCAACGACATGATGATCTCCTGTTTGACGACTAGGGCGGCAGGGCCTCGGGCCTTCGGGCGGTCGCACCAGCGCGGAATATCGACCTCGAGGAGCCTTCGCGGAAGACCATAGCCGGGTATAGTGGCTATTCCGAAATGGAATGGAAGAAACGCTGATGGATCGTTTAACCGCTATGACCGCGTTCATCCGCTGCGTCGAGAGGGGCAGCTTTTCCGCAGTGGCGCGGGAAATGAATATGACGCAGCCGACGGTGAGCAAGCTCATCGCGTCGCTCGAAAGGCGCCTCGCAGGCAAGCTCTTCGCGCGCTCAACCCGGCAATTGGCATTGACGGCCGAGGGCCAGCATTTTTACGAACAGTGTCGAACGATTGTCGATGCCGTCGAAAGTGCCGAAGCGTCGTTCAAGACCGGCCGGGAAGAGATCGCCGGGCTGCTCCACGTAGCGACGTCGGTGGGCTTCGGGCGGACACAGGTGATGAGCCGCATGCGCGCGTTCATGCGGCGCTACCCGTTGCTGCGCATCGACCTGCAATTGAACGATCGTTTTATCGATCTCGTGGAAGAAGGCATCGACGTCGCCTTCCGCATTGGTGAGCTGAAAGAGAGCGGTCTCATCGCCCGCCGCATCGGCACGACCTTCCGGGTGACGGCGGGCGCTCCCGCCTATTTCAAACTACATGGAGAGCCCAGCGCTCCCGAGGACCTCGGCGCGCACAACTGCATCCTCTATACGGGTCTAGCCACAGCGAACGCCTGGCCCTATTCGCGTGGTGGGCGCGACCGCTCGGTTCGAGTCTCGGGAAATTTCCAGTCCAACAGTTCGGAAGCCGTCCGCGCGGCAACGCTGTCGGGGATCGGAATTGCACTTTCTCCGATCTGGTTGTTTGGTGACGACATCCGGGCCAAACGTTTAAAGGTCGTCCTCACGGATTATCAGCCGAAGCCGCTGCCGATTCATGCGGTTTCACCGGCGAATCGGCGCTACTCGGCGAAGGTGAAAGCCTTCGTAGACTTCTTCCAGGCCGAATTCGACCTTGATCCATTCGTATCAGGCTATCGGGCCTGACCGATGCAAGTCCTCGACGATGTTGAGCGGCGGCCAGGGAGGCAGGTTGGTTGGCGGCTTCGCACTCCAATGGAGCGCCACAGCAGCGCGGTCAGGCGGGACGCACTCCTCGCTGACCAGCCGGCTTGCGCGCTGCGCGCTCGGCCAATCGCTCCCTCACCCGTGGCGCCGCGAAGTCAAGGAAGGCTCGCAGCTTGAGTGGCAGGAGCCCCTGACCGGCGAAGACGAGACTGCCAGGCCAAGGCGATGGCTCGAATTCCGGAAGCGCGATAGCAAGCGCGCCCGCCCGAATCGCGGGCGCGACTTGCCACTCGTGACTGATCGTCAACACCGCCGAAGCCGCGATTGGACACGGGTGATCCCCAGACCTGCGATCGCTGCATCCCTCTCGTATCACTTGGACGTTCAGGATGCGCAAGGGAAGAAACTTCAGTCGAGATAATCGACGCCGAAGGCTCATGAAGGCACGCACGCGAAGACCATTGTATTGCCGTTACCTTCGAACCCCCAGCCGGCGGCGATCATCTGATTCAGGATCGTCAGGCTCGTCGTGTAGCGATGGTTGGGCGCATCACCCATGCCGTTGTTGAAGGCGCGGTACAGCGGGATCGTCCCTCCGCCGCAAAGACCATTGGCGTCGGCGAGTTGGATGTAGAACGCAATGTTTTCGAATTGCCATGCTGCGACATCCGCTGGGTTTGTCTTGACAAACTCGCATTCACTGGCGAACGGCGTGTAGAAGTGCGAGCTCTTCGGAGCGAACACAGCGGTGCTGAAGAAACGACAAGTCGGCACAGCCAACGCGTTGATCGGTGACGACCACACCTTGAACGTCTGGCCGGTGCGCTTCCACACGCCGCCGAAGGCGCCGCCATCCAAGGCGGCGATCTCGGCCGGGAAGGACGTTTCAAAGTAGAAATTCCAGACGTCGTAGAAATACTCCACCGCGATTGCCGTCTGGGGTGCACCGCCGGTTACGGATCCGGATTGGCCGGCAAAGTTGGTCGCCAGATTGGCGAGGACCATGCCGCTGCGGTTGATCGCACTCTTGCTGTCGGCCGGCAACGCCGCATAACTCACCTGGTCGACGCCAGCGTAGTTAATCGTACCGTTGGTCAGCGGAATGAAGCCGTTCGGAAGCACGTA
>Ga0207646_10006619_pt1 | contig 11959 bp, 8 predicted proteins | sample KBSK5502metaG_FD_184343 | JGI IMG/M metagenome (GOLD analysis project Ga0207646, IMG submission 184343) | Corn, switchgrass and miscanthus rhizosphere microbial communities from Kellogg Biological Station, Michigan, USA - KBS K5-50-2 metaG... | ecosystem: Host-associated > Plants > Roots >...
CAGGAGGTACTTTTCGCTCAACCAGCGCCGGTAGGTGTCTACGGTGTGTGCGCTTGTGAAGTCTTGCGACTTGCTCTGCAAAGCAGGTTTGACCTCGCCCAGCCTAGTTTCCACGAATCCCAGTGCCTGTTCTCGCCATGCCTCGTCCAATTTCAGCAGTTCCTCCGCAAACCAGGTCACATCCCTGGGTTCAGTCAGGTGTGCCTGGGCAACGCCCAGCGCTTCGTTTTCGCGGCCAAGCTGCAGGTATTTCTCCGTCAATTCCTTGTACAGACCAGCATTGCGATACTCCTCGAGTACGTCTTCATCGCTAGCGTGTTCTGCTTGTTTCAGCTTCACCACAAAATCGACGACGCTGCGGTTGTGCCACGTGCTTGAAGAATCTTGCCCCGGGCTCATCTCCTCACGCAGCCAGGCCTCAACCCTCCTCCGTTCGTATGCTGTCCCGTTCCCTGCAATCGCTCCAGCCACATCCACCCCGATCCCGCCGTAATTGTAGCCAAATTTCCAGAGGTCAAACAGCGTCGTCAGCAGTTCTTCGCGATCTTCAGCATCGAGTTGTTCCCGTTTTGGAAGGGTGGACTGAGCATTCAGACACGCCACCAGGCCGGCGGCGCACAGCCCCAGAATCCAACTGAGCTGACCCTCATCGTGTAACCCCTCATAGTGTATGATCGTTTCCTCGGCAACCGTGGCATACACGACCTGCGCATTAGCCCATTCGCCCGCCTCGGCAAAGCTCTTGCCGATGTCATAGAGGCGCTCTAGCTCGGCGGCAACGCGGCTGGCAGCGCCCCATCCTTCTCCCGCGTTGTAGAACGCCGAGTCCACTTGGCTTTGAATAGTGGAGGGATCCAGCGTGCGTTCTTTGCCTCTGCCTGGCCTGTTCTTCCCCTGCGCCGGGGTAGCCAGGGGAAGTTCTGTCAGCAGCTCAACCATGGGTTCTATGTCAGGCTGCCGCTGCACCAGTTGCTCCAGCAGAGCCAGTAACTCCTCGCGACTCTTCTCGTCCAATCGCGCCATGAGCCCCGAACGTACCACAAAGCGTTCCGGCTGATGGATCCAGGTGAGCAGCAAGGCCACCAGGTGCTTACAAAAGCCTCCCCGTGGGCAACTACAGCCAGCGGAAACCACCTTGTGAGTACTCTTATCACCTGCTGGCAGCAAGGTCGCCTCGACGCGGTACGGACTCCCACTCGAACGGTGACAGAACGCCCTGAGTACAGACTCACTCAGGGTTGGCTCGACGATCGCGTGCTCAAGATAGGAGTCATATCCCTTTCGAAAGCTCGCATCATCGCTAGAGGCTTCAATATCAGCTTCCGAGAGCGGCTTGAACTGCCTTTTCATATCCGCTCCAGTGTGGACCTTTGCCATCGGTGTTCCCTCCGTTCCATCTCTCTGCCATTTTAGAAACGCCGTTATCCGTTCACCTGGTGTGTATCCTGGTCGCACGCAGGTAGTTTTCGCCCGGCACATATTTACACCGGATCTGAGGATCTCAAACATGTTATACACCCAGGCACAGTGATCAGACAACGTCTATACAGATCTGAGGAGATCGTCGTCAGGTCGGTTGCAACCGATCTCTTTGGGGAGACCACATCCATCTGCACATCATCCTATGCCGTATCGAACAAGTCAGGGGCCGCTCCTATAGATGGCTCTCTATACATTTGAAAACACCAGCGCCTCAGATTTCATTCCATCACGGATAGACGCTTCCTGGTCACCGGGTACTGAATTGTATACCAAGTCTCGTTCCTCTCCTCTTCTTCTGAGATGACTTTCCTGGTGCCAGCACCTATTCAGAATGGCAGAGAGATGATCAGGGAGTCACGGTATTTTGCCCGCCTTCTGCGCAGCAAGAGCATGTAAACGCTATCATAAGAGTGGCTCATGTGCACTTTGTGTGATGTCTGAATCAAGCTCTGGAGAGAACGCGCACACGACTCCCCCGAGCTCTTGTCGGGGGAGTGAGAACGGTGAGGGGATCTGCTACCGTGACGAGGTGATCAGCGCCCATCCTGCTTTCCACCAGCAGTGAGCTGTTTGGCTTTCTCTGCCAGATCACTTCCGCTCTGCTTCACCTTGTTCATCGCCTGCTCGGTCGTGCCTTTGGCATCACTAGCCAGGTGTGAAACGCGCGTAGCCATGTGCTGGGCAGACCGCCGGGCCTGTTCTGGCCCTGGGAGAACGCCACGCACCTGCGCGACGCGTGCTTGCAAGAAGCGCCTCGGCTTTTCTGCCCGCAGAAGAACGATCAAACTGGTACCAACAGCGACGACTGCCATGAGCAGTCCTGTGATCCTACGGTTCATGCTTCTCTCTCCTTTCTGCGTTGAAGCAGTAGAGGTGACCTCTCCTCGCACGCATGCGACTGTACTCCTGTCAGTGAGGACAGGTCATTGCTCCTCCTTCTAGCACGCAGAACTCAACCTCTACGTTTCAAACACGCCTCCCGACACCTGTACTGGCTACTTGGGACATCCGTTCAGAAAAAGCCGCTGTAAGAAGGAGAGCGTGTGCCTTCACTGGTTGCAGATGGATGTGCACCGGGGGTAAAATTTGAGGACGTGAACATGTGCTCACCAGACAACCTGAAAATCAACGGATCTTCCTGAAGGAGTAGCTCATTTTGATTCTTTCTCGTCTCAAGCGGCTTGTTGGTACGTCTGTGAGCGTACTCCGTACTCGCTTTGTTCATTGGACCACACCACTCACTTCCTCCTTGCCTCTTGGAACACTCACAGATCTTGCCAGAAGCAAAGCGGAGCTCCTGGCGGAAAATGCGCTCTTACGACAACAACTCATCATGCTCAAGCGGCAGGTGAAACGGCCTGCATGCACGAAGACGGATCGTATCCTGCTTGTGCTCTTAGCAAGGGCTGTTCGAGCATGGAAGCAAACGCTCTTCCTCGTTCAACCAGATACACTGCTGCGGTGGCATCGTGAGCTCTTCCGCCTGTACTGGAAGCGCAGGTCAAAGGCCTCTTCTCACAAGCCCAAGGTAGCCGCGGAAACCATCGCCTTGATCAGGGAGATGGCGGCGAACAATCGGCTCTGGGGCGCTGAGCGTATTCGTGGGGAACTCCTGAAACTGGGCATTCATGTGTGCAAGCGTACCATCCAGAAGTACATCAGACCTATTCGCACACCCCAACCAAAAGGACAGCGGTGGGCGACCTTTCTGCACAATCACACGGCAGATATCTGGGCCTGCGATTTTCTGCAGGTGACCGATCTCTTCTTTCAACCGCTCTTCGCGTTCTTCGTCATCGAGCTCAAGAGACGACGGGTGATCCATGTCGGGGTCACTCGATCCCCCTCCGATCCCTGGGTGGCGCAACAACTGCGAGAAGCCACCCCGTATGGGCAAGCACCGAAGTATCTGATCTGTGATAACGATCGTAAGTTTGGACTCTGTTTTGCCCGAGTGGCGGCGACGAGTGCTATCGAGATTCTCAAGACGCCTTATCACGCTCCCCGAGCCAATGCAATCTGTGAACGCTTCTTGAGGAGTGTGCGACAAGAATGCCTAGACCACCTGTTGATCCTCCATGAGAAGCAGCTCCAGCGCGTGCTCAATGGGTATGTGGCGTACTTCAACGGGGCGCGACCGCATCAAGGCATTCAGCAACAGGTTCCTGAACCACGTGGATCATCTGGTTCCTCTCATTATGCAGAGGAAAAGGTGATGGCAGTTCCGATATTGGCCGGGCTCCACCATGATTACCAACGCGTAGCCTGATTGGCTAAAAACGGGCTCGGCATTACTGTGGGTGGACGAGCCACATCCAAATATGATCGTCGATTGTTCGTGCTGTTGGAAGACCCCTAATACTGTTTCCAAGTGAGAATGATATGTTATTGTGCTATGCAACGGGCTAGCAAGCCAACTTGCTCATATGAACATATCATCTCTTTCCTGAAAGAATATAACACAGCTTCCGCATGGCTTTCCTGAGCGTGTTCAGCAAGGAAGTATGTGTTTTTCTCGTAGGATTGAGACTGTTTCGCTGAAGCGACGAAAAGAACTCCTTTGCTTCTTCCTTCATCGAGCTCCACGTGGCAAGGATAGAGATGGGCTGAGAAAACTACATTGTCAATTTTTCGAACGGATACTCTAAGTAGCCATTACAGCGTACAGGATCGCTTCGGGCGTCAGGGACATGCCATAGTGGTGGACTTCCACCTCCTCGCGATCGGTGATTTGTTGCAGGTCTTTGATGTCGTAGAGGCTGTATCCCCCTTCGAGCAACGATTCTCTCGTGGTCAGCGGCTTCTTGTCTATGCGAACATAATGGGAGAGTCGTGCCATTTGCTGGGAGAAGTCGGTCCCACGGAAACACTGGCGGACCATTTCTCGATAGATGACTGGATCTTCCCTTTCGAGGTCCTTGAAGAGACTGAGGGCGAGTTGGCAGGCGTAACTCACGGTGCCGAAGAAGCGCAGCGCCGGGTATGGTTTTCCCCGTGCGGGGTCTGGCCGAGCAACCAGCTCGAATGAACGTTCAGTTTGATAGAGGTAGAGGGGACTGGTGCTAATCGTGTGCTGTGTGCGAAAGATCGCCGGCGATTGCCTGGGCCCTTTTTTTCCTTTCCTGCTTCCATCTCGTGGGAGCAGGCTTGTGAAGTGATTCAACTCGGGGAAAGGCAGGTGTTCATCCTCGAACTGTTTGATCAGTTCGGTGATCTTGACGATGCGGTCGCGAATGGGTTTCGCCGGAAGGGGGTACTGCTCGAGGGGGAGCTTGTAGAGGGCCATGGTCCGGTAGAAGCGTTCGACGAACAGGAACGGGTCGCTGATCTCCTGTGTGCGGCAGATCAGATCAACCAAGTCGTTCTCCAGGAAGTCAAATTCATCAAGGTAGATCCGATAGCCACCTTCTTCGCCCTGTAACCGGGTAAGATTCAACGTCTTTTTCCCGTCAAAGAATCCGTAGAATGCTTTATGCAAGGTGATGAGCATGAGACGCACCTGCGGCTTCTGCTTGAACTCGATGCATGGAAATAGCGACTGGATGACCGGGTCTGCAATCAGTTGCTGGTACGCAGAGGTACTCCCCCGCTTGCCACCTGCTGCTAACAATGCTGCTTTAAAAGCATCCAATACTCGTCGTGCTTGGCCCTCCATCACATCTTCCAACCGCTTTTGGAGATACGGATCCCCTCTACTAAGAAATTCCTCGAGATCCCGACATGCTTGCCTGGTGGCACCCAGGTCTACCTTCCAGGGAACAGAGGCATTGTAGGATTCCACGTACATCTTGAAAGCTCGGTCGTTCAGAAGGCGGTAGAAATCGGGTCGCCGATCCTGGAGGGTAAGCTGGACCGATTCTAGATCACGATGGACGATGACGAAGGTGCCAGGATCAAGTTTCGCCGCCATCTCATCGATGAGCTGCTTGCGATTGGCAATATAGATAGATTTTCGGTCTGCATAGCGGAGGTCCTGGATCACCTCTCGAATGCCGCTGGTCTTGCCTAGTCCTGTACCGCCTAATACCGGCTTCACGCCAGTTGAATGGGTTTGAATCGTGCGGATGTAGTAGTCAGAATAACTAGTCATAGGTGTTGCGACTTGCTCCCTTCTTCCAACTCACAGAGAAGCTCTTAGGGGGCACACGGAAATAAGATGATCATCTACCTTGAGGCTTGATGGTATAGTTCCACTCCCCATGAAAAGCATCTTTGAAAAGGTTGAGCGCAGCAAGTTCCTCGTCGGTGACTTTAAGACCGGTGGGATAGGTCTGGCTATCCTTGACAGCGGTCACCGTTAAGCCTTCTGTGGTTGTCGTGTGAGAGATGAGCTCCAGCACGACTTCCAGGGAAGTGAGAGGGTGAGCCCGCCAATTAATCGAGATGAAAGAAAACAGCCGATGCTCAATCTTGTTCCATTTGCTGGTGGCAGGCGGATAATGCGCCACCGTAAGAGTGATCTGCTCTTCATTGGCAAGCTCTTGAAGCTTCTTCTTCCACAGCCGATTCCTGGCCCCGTTGGAACCGCCGCCATCGGCGGTGATGAGCAGGTGACGCTGGTCAGGATAGAGCGCTTTGCCGGACTGCTGCCACCATCTCCTGATACTTTCGACGGCAAACTCCGCCGTGTCATGATCAATGCCCACATTGACGAAGCCCCGGTTATGAACCAGATCATAGATGCCGTACGGGATCGCTTTGCCTGAAGCCAGCGAAAGAAAGTCGTACACATTGACGCTCGTCTCTTCTCCTGTGGCTTGCCATTCCCGCCCGTTGTTCTTGAAATTTCCAATCAGTTCCTTTTTCTTGCAGTCCACTGAGATGATGGGCTTGCCTACTGCTTCAAACTGCTCGCACTGCTGCTTGATATGAGCAAATTGCGCTTCGCGATCGGCGTGGGAACTACCTTCGATATTTTTCTTATTGGCTCGCAGCGAATAGCCCAGTGAGAGTAACACATCGCGCAGCGCGGTATCAGCGATGGTATGCCCCATCTGCTGCAAGGCTCCCGTCAGGTGCGCCACACTCTTGCTGGTCCATTTGAGCAAACTCATTGGATCCCCTTTTGGCTCAAGGAGTCCTTCCAGATCCGAGAGCAGCGTGGGATCTTTCTCGCTTTCTTTTTTGCGCCCACCCCCTTTTTTTCGCTGTCTCTGTCCTGGGGTATAGCGCTCTCCCGCCTCCACTTCTCTGATCCCGCGCCGGATGGTATTTTGTGACACCTTGGCTTCTTGCGCTACTTGAGCTACTGACCCGCGCTCTTTGGCTTCTAGGGCGAGATAGTGTCTCCACTGCTTCTCGTTCAAGAGCGCATGCATCTGCTGATATTTGTCTCTTCGATCCACTTGCATCATGCCAAGAGGATACCACTTCTCCCTTGTCACGTCAAGTTATTCACGAGAGGCTCCTTAGTGGAATCTATTCTCCCTCACGACCCCAAATAAGGAAGACATTCCCAAAAAGGTTGATGATGCCAGATCAGCATCTAGCGGGGAAGTACACCTCCAAAGGAACCCGCTGGTCTCAGTGTGTCATGAGAGCGGCAGATTGTTCTTGCAACCCGGACGGAAATGGCCCTTCATACCAAGCTGACTTTCTTAAAGTTATGTACAAAGCTACATCCATCATCCCCTGCAGACAACCAGCCAGAGGTTCAGGAAGTATGCCCACCTCTTGCGCAGTAACGTTTTCCCGAAGGAGTACTGCCGGATGCAAAACAAGCGGGCGATGGTTTTGTTGTCAGTACAAACACAACATGTGTCTGGAAACATAGATATGCATATGCTCTCTTGATTGCGTCCGATTTTAGCACAAGCGTTCATGTATTGCAAGATCTTTAATAGACACTTTTATCTTAACGTTTGGTGTGAGTTGACATCATCAACTCACCAGTCGAGCAAATCGGGGTCACCAAATGTAAAAGATCTCTGTGGGCCTGTACACTACTACCGCAATTTACGTAATTAGCTGCCCTCAAGCAACCGATGCTCGACTGCGACTTTTCTAGAGCTCACTCATGGGCAAGAACAGGACAAAAAACGATCGCACCACTCAGTGGTGCGATCGGGTTCACAACCATCGTTAGCCCCCTGAATACTTTGAATTCGTGTCATCTCACGGAATAGTAAACAGCCTTGGACTTTATCAAAATTCGCAACCACACTAAGTTTGCAGGTCAGCGCTAATTTCTAAGTGCTAACCTCACTTGTAGGAATAGTATTAACAATTCTGCTCTCTCAATGCCAACCATTGCTACCTAGTGCCATGAGTTGGATCAGCGACTACCTACATCCTCTGCTTTCTAGGCCCTAGGCTAATCTCACTAACTCTGATTACAATCCAAGTAACTTTGAGATTCTACGGGTATCTTAGACTAGTCTCACTATCTTTGAGAACTAGTTTTCAGTAACTGTGATCATAGTCTCAGTAACTATGATCACAGTCTCACTAACTGTGAGATCCTACAAAATGTGTAGGATGTCATAAATCTTGAGACCAGAAGAGTCGAAAACAGGACTTTTTTGCGAATATGTTGAGATTGTGCTGCGTAAATCTTGAGACTATCCTACCTGTGAAACGTATTTGTTGAGACTGCCCTATTTGCTGTTTTTGACGTTTTTCCGTAAATCTTGAGACTACCCTACTTAAAGAGAAGAGCGAGGAAACAAATATATAGGCTTGTAATAACTCACAACCGTGGCTATTATCTGGCTTTAGCTTTCAAATACTTTCCATTTTTACGAACGGATGTGCGAAGCAGTCATTATAGCAGCGCATCGCGAACGCGATCCAAGAAGCGTGGAATGTTGGAGGTCATGACAGCTGTCTCCGGCATGCGATGCACGACGACGCTTGTTAGACCATGCCAACCGGTGTATACTGGCGGTAGTAGATGGACATGTGCCCATCTACTCCACTGCAATGAAGGTAGAGCCGGGTACCCATCGGCCAAAACGATGGCAATGGACGGATGTGATGGACGGCGGTCCGTCGAAACCCCAGGTCGAAGACCAGGGATGAGGAGGAGCAATGTCCGTCTACTTGTAGATAAGTAGCCGAGTGTCAGCACCTCGCGTGGGAGAGAAGAGTATATGGACTTCGACACAGCCGTGAAAATGAACATCTATGAGACCATTGTGCGGACAACACAGGCTCCCACAGCAGCCGATGTGGCCGAGTCACTGAGCGCGTCTCCTGAAGAAGTTGCAGCCGCCTTCGAGCGACTTCACAAGAAGTGTCTTCTGGTTCCAGAGCCAGGCAACCCGTCACGGGTCCGGATGGCCCCACCTTTTTCCGGAGTTGAGACATCCTTTGGCGTGAAAGTGCAAGACAACGTCTATTACGCAAACTGTGCCTGGGATGCCCTGGGGATTGCGGCAGCTCTCCAGGCAGATGCCCTAGTTGAAGCATCGGACGGATACAGTGGTGAGCCTATGATGCTGGAAGTGCGGAATGGGCAGCCCGTCCCTCAGTCATGCGTCATCCATTTTGCGGTGCCAGCGGCACATTGGTGGGATGATATCCTCTACACGTGAGCAACCATGCTGCTCTTCCGGTCGGAAGAGACAGTGACGGAGTGGTGTGAGGCTCGTGGGCTTCCCAAGCGGCCTGGTATCAATCTCAACCAACTATGGTCTCTCGCGAGGACCTGGTACGAGAACCGCTTGACCGTGGAGTCGCGCCGGCCTGGTCCAGACGAGATGGGAGAGATTTTTGCACGGGTTGGGTTGGAGGGACCATTCTGGGATCCAAAGGCCGATCAGTGGCACTCGGCCACCTAACTTCGACGCGCTCGCGGCGGCTGCACGCCGAGGCCGTTGGGATATCCCAAGTAGCCAGTACAGGTGGTGTAGCCCTATATGAGCGTCTCGTGGGCAAAGCGGCCTGATGATTTATGACCAGGCCTCATTTTTGTTCACTATTGTAGCACCTGCCCAGGGCGCTCTCGTAGGATATGTTCCGCTTCTGCTACGACCTGCCTGACGATATCTCCCGCCGCTTCGATTTTATGGATCAAGCCCACGGCGTTGCCCCCACGCACTGCCGCAAGACGTGCGTTGCCCTCTTTCATAGCCACGATGACCTGGCTTTGCAACGCTTCGCGCTGCGCCACGACCTCATCATCGCGCCCATGCCATTCTGCCGTAAAATCGTTTCGCAGCACCCGGTCTCCAACGGTCGGAGGGAATGGGAAACCGAGTGCCAGGTCATACACTTTGGTGAACACGGTATCGTCTGTGCCTGCCTGCACCAGGCGCTCTTTTTCCCAGTTCCCTGCACTCGCTTCCTTGCTCGCATAGAACCGTGTCCCCATCCAGACACCCTCTGCCCCCAGCATCAGCACTGCCGCAAGTCCTCTTCCATCAGCAATGCCTCCTGCGGCAAGCACAGGGATAGCACCAGCCACATCCACTACCGCAGCCACCAGGGGAAGCGTCCCACTATGACCGGTATGCCCACCAGCCTCGGTCCCCTGAGCCACAAGCACATCCACACCAGCAGCCGCTGCTGTTACTGCCTGAGCCACGGTTTGCACCTGCGTAATCACCTTCACTCCCGCCGTGTGCGCTGGCGCAACATAGGGGGTTGGATCTGCGAACGAATGGCTCAGCGCCGTCACACGCTCCTCCAGTGCCACCTGCACCAACTCATCCAACCCAGGGAAGGAAGAGATGAAGCCCACCCCAAACGGTTTCTTCGTTCTTTCACGAACCCGGCGAATCTGTTCTCGCAGCCAGTCCGTTCCGCCTGTCGTCATGGCTCCGATAAGACCAAAGCCACCCGCTTCAGAAATGGCTGCCGTCAGGTCTGCCGCCGCAATGCCCCCGCTCATAGGAGCACCCAGAATGGGATGTGCTACACCCAGAAGATCACAAATGCGCGTGGATAACATAGTTGCCTCCTCATACCATTGTTTGGACTTTCACCGGAGTGAGAAGTCAGAAGGATTGCGTTGATGAACCAGAGATATTGTACATTACTCCCCGAAACTGCAATTACCCTCTCTATCAGATGCCTTCACTACTGAATAAGGCCTGGTCTATCAACTCGCTTTATGGTATCCGCTTTGATCACGTCTTGTCATGGTGTGACGGTCTCAAAGTCTTTCTCAAATCGGCTTGACGATTATTGACCAGGCCTCAGCTAGATACTGCTTGGTTCGAGTGTCACCATGTTCGCCGCTTAGAACAACCGGGCTACTCTGTGACGCTTACTCCTAAGGAGGCCGCCTGGTTCTTGCGTTGTTGAGGGGATTTTCGAAGGAGATGCCTGTCCTTCTCAAAAGAGCTGCTCCCCGCAAGTGGAGAGAAGCGCGCCGCGCTTCTCTCCACTTGCGGGGAAATCACCTTCTTTTATGCTGCTTTCATCGACGCTGCGCTTTGTAAGCCCAGCTCTTCGGTCGATTGCTGGCGCATGTGGAACTTCTGGGGTTTGCCAGTGACGGTCATCGGGAACTCGTTCACGAATTTGAAGTAGCGCGGGATCTTGTAATGGGCAATCTTGGCCGTACAGAATTCCTTCAGTTCCTCTGCTGTCACCTCTTCGCCCGGTTTGACCTTGACCCAGGCTGCAAGGTTGTGTTGCAACAATGACAATACTGTAGTAAGCTCTACTTCTATTCAAGAAAGTAGAGGAGTTCCTTTCATGAGCAATGCGAGCCCGTTCAAATGGCGTCATTTCGAAGCCGAGATCATTTTGCTGTGCGTCCGTTGGTATCTCCGATACGCGCTCAGTTACCGAGACCTGGAGGAAATGTTGCGGGAACGGGGGCTGCACGTCGATCACACCACGATCTACCGTTGGATGCAACACTCTGCACCAGAACTGGAGAAACGTTGCCGCCCCCATCTCAAAACCACGAACGACTCGTGGCGTGTCGATGAGACGTACGTCAAAGTAAAAAAGGTCTGGATGTATCTCTATCGCGCGGTGGATTCCCAGGGGAACACCCTGGAATTTCTCCTCAGCCCCACCCGAAATGCTCAAGCGGCCAAACGCTTCTTCTCAAAAGCGCTTGCTGCACCCCATACCAGCACACCTCGTGTCATCACCGTGGATAAAAACGCAGCCTATCCCAAAGCTTTTAAGGAGCTGAAAGCAGAAGAGATCATGCCAGCCGCGTGCGAACTACGGCAGAGTAAATACCTCAACAATCTTATCGAGCAAGACCATCGCTTCATAAAACGGCTGGTCAAGCTCGGAATGGGCTTCTTTTCGTTCGAGACCGCGTGGCGAACCTTGCACGGCTATGAAACGATGAACATGATCAGAAAGGGCTAGAACAGTTGACCAAAACAGAGAACTATGTTAGACTGCCCGTAACAGATCATGGCCGCCTCACGGTGTGAGCTACGATCAATTGCGCAAGACGCGCATTTATCGCTTGTTTTGAGCGATAAACCTCTCTCGTAGAGCGGGAGAGGTGCGGTGCTGCTGTTGCCACCGCCGGGCCAGTAATGGCTTGCCTGCTTGCAGG
>Ga0207646_10006620_pt1 | contig 11957 bp, 10 predicted proteins | sample KBSK5502metaG_FD_184343 | JGI IMG/M metagenome (GOLD analysis project Ga0207646, IMG submission 184343) | Corn, switchgrass and miscanthus rhizosphere microbial communities from Kellogg Biological Station, Michigan, USA - KBS K5-50-2 metaG... | ecosystem: Host-associated > Plants > Roots >...
CACCTGGCGAAACGCCTCGGTGCAGTGCCCGACCAGCACGTCCTCCTCGCGGCAGCCGAAGCGGCGGAGGTCGGCGCGCGGGAGATAGATGCGCCCGCGCTGCGCGTCCTCGGCCACGTCGCGCAGGATGTTGGTCAGCTGGAAGGCGAGCCCGAGCTCGGTCGCGTACTGCCTGGCCGAGGGGTCCCGGTAGCCGAAGACCTGGATGCAGACGAGGCCGACGGCGCCCGCGACGCGGTAGCAGTACTCCTCGAGGTCGTTCTCCCAGCTCTCGTAGCGGTCGCGCCGGAGGTCCATCTCGACCCCGGCGATCACTGCCGCGAAGTGCTCGCGCGGGATGGCGAAGCGCTCGGCCGTGTCGGCGAGCGCGACGCCGATCGGGTGCCGCGGGCGCCCGGCGTAGACCGCGTCCAGCTCCGCGCGCCAGAGCGCGAGCAGTCGCTCGGGGTCGCGCGCGGCGCCGGGCTCGTCGGCGATGTCGTCGGCCGAGCGGCAGAAGGCATAGACGGCGCACAGCGAGCGGCGCCGCTCGTGGGGCAGCAGCCGGAAGCCCCAGTAGAAGTTGGACGAGGCGCGCCGGGTGAGCGCCTCGCAATGGTCGTAGGCGGCGGAGAGCGGGCTCGGCAGGTCGAGCGCGGGGAGGCTCATGCGAGGAGCCCTCCCAGCACCAGGCGCGCGAGGTCGCCGCGCGTGAGCGTCGGGCGGCGCGCGAAGACGTCGTAGTCGACGGCCGCGATGCGGTCCAGGATGGCGAGCCCGCCGCGCGCGAAGAGACGCACCTCGCGGGCCAGCCGCCCGGGCACGAGGCGCGCGAGCGCGAGACCGCGCACGAACAGCTCCCGCGTGCGCACCACCTCGAAGGCGAGGAGAGAGCGGAAGTCCTCGTTCACCGCGCGCCCGGCGAGCGCCGCGCGGCTCCCGGGGAAGCGGCCGAGGTCCTCCTCGGGGATGTAGACGCGGCCGCGCGCCACGTCGCCCGCCACGTCCTGCCAGAAGTTGGTGAGCTGGAGCGCGGTGCAGATGTCGTCCGCGCGCGCCTGCCGCTCGGCGTCGCGGTGGCCGAAGAGGGCGAGCACGATGCGGCCGACGGGGTTGGCCGAGCAGCGGCAGTACTCGAGCACGTCGGCGAAGGTGCGGAAGGTGGCGGTGTCGCCGGCCGCGTCGCGCCGGAAGGCGACCAGCAGGTCGCGCAGCGGTTCGAGCGGCAGGTCGTGGCGCGCGATCGTGTGCCCGAGGGCGAGGAACACCGGGTCGGCGGCCGCCGCCGGCTCCCGGGCACAGGCGACGAGCCGCGCCTCCCACGCGTCGAGCCGGGCGATCCGCTCGCGGGGACTCGCGTCACCCTCGTCGGCCAGGTCGTCGGCGCCGCGCGCGAAGGCGTACACCGCGGCCAGGTCGGCGCGCAGCCGGCGCGGCAGCAGCCACGAGCCGATGGTGAAGTTCTCGTAGTGCCCGCGCGCGATGCGCGCGCAGTGCGCGTACGCCGCCGCCAGGCGGGCAGGGTCTGCCCCCGCGGGCAGCGGTGCCGTGGCCCCGAGGCTCACGCCGCCAGCGCTCCCGGGCGCCCGTACTCGCGCCGCTGGTTGCGGACGCCCGCGAAGAAGAACTCACCCGCGAAATCCGCCGGCGGCTCGCCGCCCGCCTCGCCGCCGCGGACGAGCCGCTCGTAGGCCGGTACGTCGATAAAGGTGCGCCCGGCGAGCAGCGCCGCGACCCCGGCGTCGGCGACCATCTCCACCGCCCTCGGCACCGTGCCGGTGAAGAACTCGGCGCAGCACCCGCTCCCGTAGGAGAAGAGGCCCAGGCGCCGCCCGGCGAGCGCGCGGCCCTCGCTCTCGAGCAGCGCCGCGAGGCAGAGGTAGAGCGACGCCGTGTACGTGTTGCCGACGCGTGACACCGCGGCGAGACCGGGCGCCGCCTGCTCGCGGAAGGAGGCGGCGGCGGCATCCTCCTCGAGCGTCCGACCCGCGGCCTGCCAGTCGATCTCGAGCAGGCGCCGGTGCGCCTTCATCGCCATCTTCGGGAAGGGCGTGTGGTAGAGGAGCCGCGCCAGGCGGTCGGCGAGCGCCTCGCCCGCCTCGAGCGGCGGCCGCTCGAGGCCGCGGTAGGCCGCGAGCGCCCCGCCCAGCGCGTCGAGATAGCACTCGACCGAGTACTTGCCATCGACGATCGCCTCGCGCCGGTCGAGCGGGCGCCAGAAGTCGTGCACGTTGCCCGCGTACGTGCCGCTCTGCTCGGAGAGCAGGAGCGCGCGCGGTTCGGGCCCGACCAGCATGGCGACCGCCCCCGCGCCCTGTGTCGGCTCGCCCGGCGAGCCGATCTCGTAGCGCGCGATGTCGGCCGCGACGACGAGCGCGCGCCGCGCGCGCGTGCCGCCCGCGCGCACCCAGTCGGCCGCGGTCATGAGCGCGGCCGTGCCCGCATAGCAGGCGTGCTTCAGCTCGTAGACCCGGCAGCGCCGCCCGATGCCGAGCAGGTCGTGCACGAAGATGCTGACCGGCTTCGAGTGATCGACCCCGGTCTCGGTGGCGACCAGCAGCATGCCGATCTCCTCGGGATCGACGCGCGACGCGCGCAGCAGCCGCGCGCCCGCCGTCGCCGCCAGCGTCACCACGTCTTCGCACGGCGGCGCGATCGCCATCTCCTGCACGCCCAGGCCGGCGGTGAGCTTCTCGGGCGGGACGTTCCGCGCCGCGGCCAGATCCGTGAGTCGCAGCGCGTACTGCGGGACGTAGACCTGCAAGCGTTCGATGCCGACGCTCATCTGCTCTCTCCTCCTCCCCCCAGTCGTGCGTACCGTCCGAGCGCCATGAGCGGGAAGTAGTGCCGGTAGAGGTGGTAGCGAAGGTAGAAGTGGCGCGGGAAGCCGGTGCCGGTGAACAGGCGCTCGTTCCACGTGCCGTCCGCGCCCTGCGCGCGGACGAGCCAGTCGATGCCACGCTCGACCGCGGCGCCGTGCGCGCCGTCCGCCGACATGAGCCCGAGGAGCGCCCACGCCGTCTGCGAGGGCGTGCTCTCGCCCTTGCCGGCGAGCGACTCGTCGTCGTACGAGGCGACCGTCTCGCCCCAGCCGCCGTCGGCGTTCTGCCGCGCCCGGAGCCAGTCGACGGCGCGGCGCACGTAGGGCGCGCGCAGGTCCTCGCCGATGGCGGCCAGGCCGTCGAGCACCGACCAGGTGCCGTAGATGAAGTTGACGCCCCAGCGGCCCCACCACGAGCCGTCCGCGCGCTGCGTCCGGCGCACGAACTCGAGCGCGCGGCGCGCGCGCCCGAAGTCGGGGCCGTAGCCCTGGGCGCCCATCAGGCCGAGCAGCCGCCCGGTCAAGTCCTCCGTCGGCGGGTCGATCATCGCCTCCATGTCGGCGAAGGGGATGCGGTTCAGGAACTCGGAGGTGTTCTCGGTGTCGAAGGCGGCCCAGCCCCCGCTCCGGCTCTGCATGCCGAGGGTCCAGTTCAGGCCGTAGGCGATGGCGCGCCGGCCGGCGGGCGTCGCGGCGATGGGCAGCTCGCCCAGCACCATGAGGATCACCGCCGAGTCGTCCACGTCGGGGAACCAGTCGTTGGCGAACTCGAAGGCCCAGCCGCCCGGCTCGAGCCGGGGGTTCAGGACGGACCAGTCGCCGGGGCGAAAGATCTGGTTCGCGACCAGCCACTCGCCGGCGCGCGCGAGCACCGGGTGCGCCGGGGCCGTGCCCGACTCGAGCAGCGCCTTCATGGCGAGCGCCGTGTCCCAGGTGGGCGACACGCACGGCTGGTACAGGAGCGTGCCCTCACACTCGACCAGGAAGTCGTCGACGCCCTGGATGCCGCTCACGATCGCCGGGTGCTCGGGCGCGAAGCCGACGGCATGGAGGGCGAGCACCGAGTTCAGCATGGCCGGCTGGATGCCTCCCCACTGCCCGTTCCTGTCCTGGTGGCGCACGATCCACTCGATGGCGCGCGCGATGGCGCGGCGGCGGAGCGGCTTCCACGGACTCCGGCCCGCGGTGTTGATCCCGCGGTCGAGTGCCAGGAAGAAGTTCTGCGTGGTCACCAGCTCGCGCGAGCGCGGGAAGGCCAGGTCGGCGCGCGTGGGTGCCTGGCGCCAGAGCTCGCCCAGCGCGGCGTCGGGCGGGGTGCGGACGGACGGCCGGTGCGCGGCGAGCAGCGTCAGCGGAACGATCGTGCCGCGCGCCCAGCTCGACATGCCGTAGATGTTGATCGGGAACCAGGGCGGGAGGAGCAGCAGCTCGACCGGCAGCGCGGGCACGCCCGTCCACGGAAACTGCCCGAAGTAGGCGAGCCAGAAGCGCGTGAAGACGCCGGCGCGGGCGAGGCCGCCGTGGCCCAGGATGAAGTCGCGCGCGCGCGCGAGCGCGGGCTCGTCGGGCCGGTGGCCGGCGAGCTTCAGCGCGAAGTAGGCCTCGATCGTGGTCGAGAGGTTGCCGGGCCCCCCCGGGTACTGCGGCCAGCTCCCGTCGTCCTGCTGCAGGCCGAGCATGCGCTCGGCCATGCGCCGGTCGAGGTCCGGTCGCTCGCGCCCGAGCATGCGGTTGAAGAAGACATACTCGGACTCCATGGTGACGTTGGCCTCGAGGGGCGCGTGCCAGTAGCCGTGGGGACGCTGGGTCGCCACCAGGTACTGCGTGGCGCGCGCGATCGCTCGCCCGAGGCCGTCGCCCGCGGCGTCCGCGCCACCCACCACGACGAGCCGTCCCTCGCTGCTCATGCTGCGGCCTCCTCCGCCGTACCGACGCGCACGACGATCGTCTCCACCTGGCGCGCGCGGAGCGCCGCGGCCACGCGCTCCGGCTCCGGCGCCAGCGCGATGACGGCGCCGCCGGCGCCGCCGCCGGTCAGCTTGGCGCCGAGCGCACCGGCGGCGCGCGCGGCGCCGATAAGTGCTTCCACCTCCGGCGTCGACACGCCGAGGGCGCCGAGCAGCGCCTGGTTCTCCTCGAAGGCGCGCCCGAGGGCCGGAAGGTCGCCCGCCTCCGCCGCGCGCGCGCCGGCCTCCACCACGGCCGCGACCCGGTCGAAGAGCCGCTCGTGGCGCGCGCGGTCCGCTTCCCAGCGCGCGCGCAGCCCGCCCACCGCGGCGCCGGTGCTGCGCGGCCGCCCGAGCGCGATGGCGAGCGGCAGCGGTCGTGCCGTGCGCAGCCGGGTCAGGGTCGGCGGCTCGCCGCGGACGAAGCGGATGCAGCCACTGTCGGCCTGCGCGGCCGCGGCCGGATCCACCCCCGAGGGATGGCCGTGGAAGATCGCCTCGAGGCGCTGGCCGAGCGCCAGCTCCTCGTCGCGCCCGAGCTGTCGTCCCGCGGCCGCCGCGAGCGCGCGCAGCACGGCGATCGAGAGCGCGGCCGAGCTGCCGAGACCCGCGCCGGCGGGTAGCTCGGAGCGCACGCGGACGGCGAGCCCGCGCGCCTCGAGGCCGAGCGCGCGCAGCACGGCGATCGAGAGCGCGGCCGAGCTGCCGAGACCCGCGCCGGCGGGTAGCTCGGAGCGCACGCGGACGGCGAGCCCGCGCGCCTCGAGGCCGAGCGCGCGCGCCGCCTCGGCCACCAGCGCCGCGGGCCGCGGGTCGTCCGCGAGCGCCGCGCGATCGCTCTCCACGCGCAGCGCGCCGTCGCTCGCCGTCACCTCGACCGCGAGCCCCAGGGCGAGCCCGGCCGCGAGTGCGGGCCGCCCGTAGACCACCGCGTGCTCACCCAGCAGGATCACCTTCCCCGCCGCTCGGCCGCGGGCGGGGAGATTCACGAGCGCGGCTCCAGGGCGCGCAGCAGCTCGCGCGCGCGGTCGATCTTCACCTCGCCCGCCGCGAGCAGCCGCCGGCGGAGCTCCTCCGCCTCCTCGCCGCGCGCGCCCGCGGCGTGGGAGACCGCGCGCGCGTGCAACGCCATGTGCCCCTTCTGGATGCCCTCCGTGGCCAGCGCCCGCATGGCCCCCAGGTTGGAGGCGAGCCCGACCGCCGCCATGACGCCCGCCAGCTCGCGCGCGCCGGCCACGCCCAGCATGCGGAGCGCCAGGCGCACGCGCGGATGCGACTGCACGAGCGGCCCCACCGTGGACACGGCCATGGGCAGCTCGATCGAACCCACCAGGTACCCGTTCTGTATCCCCCACGTGGTGAGCGACGAGTAGCTCCCGCCGCGGCTCGCGTAGGCGTGCGCCCCCGCCTCGATCGCGCGCCAGTCGTTGCCGGTGGCGATCGCGAGGGCGTCGACGCCGTTCATGATCCCCTTGTTGTGCGTGGCGGCGCGGTACGGATCCGCGGCCGCGAACTCGTAGGCGCGGATCATCCGCTCCGCCACCTGCGCGCCGCCCATGCCGTCGCGCGCCAGGGCCCCGAACGGGATGCGCACCGCGGCGCGCGCCAGGCGCCGGTCGGCCAGGTTGGAGAGGATGCGGAGACAGGTCGTCCCGCCCGCGATCTCCTCGATCATCGGCGCGAGCGCCTCGACCAGCGAGTTGACGGCGTTGGCGCCCATCGCGTCGCCGGTGTCGAGCAGCACGTGCACCACCACCATCGTCTCGCCGCGCGGCGAGCGCACCAGCCGCACCTCGACGTCGCGCGGGCCCGCGCCGCGCCGGCAAAGGCCCGGCGTCAGCTCCTCGGCCGCGGCCAGGATGCGCGCGCGCGCGGCGCCAAGCCGCTCGACCGCGGCGCCCGGGTCGGGCACGTCGATGAGCTGGATCTGCCCGATCATGGCGCCCGGCTCGGCCTCGGCCGCGAAGCCGCCGCCCGCGCGGGCAACCAGCGCCGCGTTCGACGCCGCGGCGATCACCGAGGGCTCCTCGACCACCATCGGGATCACGTGGTCGCGCCCGTTCACCTGGAAGTTCAGCGCCACGCCGAAGGGCAACGCGAAGGTGCCGACCGCGTTCTCGACCATGATGTCGGCAACGTCGACCGGCAGGGCATCGACCGCCTCCAGCGCCTGGATCTCCGCGGGTGACAGGTCGAGGACCTCGGCGAGCTTTCGCCGCCGCTCCTCGACCGTCAGCCGGTAGAACGCCGCCATCCGTGAGCTGCTCATGCTCCTCCTCCCGCTGTGACCCACTCCCGGAGCCGCTGCCCGAGCACGACGGGCACCCGGCCGAGAGCATCCACGTCCCGCGCGCCGGTCAGCACCATCGCCGTCCGCAGGCCGGCCGTGAGCCGGTCGATGAACTCCCCCGCCGCGCTCCGCCCGCCCTCCCGGTAGGCCCGGAAGACCGGCAGCGCCACCCCGGCCACCCGTGCGCCGAGCGCGATCGCCTTCGCCACGTCGAGGCCGTCGCGCACCCCGCCGCTGCCGATGAGCTCGAGCCCGAGGCCGCGGAGCCCGAGCAGCGAGGCCGCCGTGGGGATGCCCCAGTCGGCAAACAGCGCTCCCAGCTCGCGCTCCGGCTTGCCCGCGCGCAGCGCCTCCACCTTGATCCACGACGTGCCGCCGGCGCCCGAGACGTCGACGGTGCGCACGCCCGCGCGCGCGAGGCGCTCGCCCACCCGGCGCGAGATGCCGCAGCCCGTCTCCTTCACCACCACCGGCACGGGCAGCTCGCGGACCAGGCGCGCGACCGTCTCGGCCCCGCCGCGGAAGTCGCGGTCGCCGCCCGGCTGGATCAGCTCCTGCGCGGGGTTGAGATGGAGGCAGAGCGCGTCGGCGCCGACCTGGCGCACCAGCTGCTCGACCTCGGCGCTGGCGAGCGCCGCGGCCTGCACCACCCCCAGGTTGGCGAGCACCAGCGCGGTCGGGGCGTGCGCGCGCACCGCGAAGGTGTAGGCGAGGGCGGGCTTGCGCTGCATGGCGCGCATCGAGCCAAGGCCGAAGGCGATGCCGTGCTCCTCGGCCACCCGGGCCAGGTCCTGGTTGATGGCCGACGCCTCGTCGGTGCCGCCCGTCATGCCCGTGATGAGGAGCGGGGCGCTGAGCCGCTTGCCGAGGAGCGTGGTCGAGACGTCGACCTGATCCACGGCGAGCTCGGGGAGCGCGTCGTGCACCAGGTCGACCTCCTCGAGGAGCGTCGTCTTGCCGGCGAACTCGACCTCGCCCGCCTCGCACAGCTCCAGGTGCGAGCGCTTGCGCTCGCCGATCGTCTCAGCCAAGCGACACCTCGCGCGCGGCCTCGTCGCACTCCTCGTGATGCACGCCCTCGGCCGCGATCGCGACCGGGAGCGGCATGATGCCCGCCGCGCGCCAGGCGGCGCGCACCGCGTCTGCCTGCGCCGCCGAGGTCGCGAGCGCGATGCCGCAGTCGCCGCCGCCGGCGCCCGACGGCTTGGCGACCGCGCCCACCCGGCGCGCGGCGGTCATGAGACGCGCCAGCGCGGGCGTGACGATCGCGATGCCCGTCTCGTCGCCCAGCCGGGCGAGCAGGTCGGCCGTGCTGGCGACCGCGTCGAGGAGCTCGGCGCCGTCGCCGCGCTCGACCGCGGCCGCCGCGCGCTGCGAGACCGCCACCAGCTCGCCGAGCGCGTGCGGCTCGTGCGTGCGGGCGGCGAAGCGCTGCAGCATCGGGTCGGTCGCCACGCCCTCGCCACTCCAGGCGACGAGCAGGTGGAGCCCGCGCGGCAGCGTCCGCGGGACGACCGCGACCCGCGCGCCGTCGCGCCGGAACTCGAGCACGCCACCGCGCGCCGCCGCGGCCACGTCCGCCCCGCTCCCCCGGCCGTCCTGGAAGAGCGCGTGCGCGGCCAGCGCCGCGTCGAGCACCTCGCGCCGGTCCTGCCGCCCGACGGCGGCCAGGAAGGCGGCGACCGCCGCCGTCACCGTGGCCGCGCTCCGCCCGAGCCCGAGCTTCCGCCCGTCGGCGAGGAAGCCGCGCGTGTCGACCAGCACCTCGGCGCGCGTGGCGCCCAGCGACGGGGCCGCGTCCCGCGCGACACGGAGCGCGGCGAGCACCGCGCCGACGTCGCCGCCGCCGAGCGCGTCGTGCGCCGGGTCGGCGACCACGCGTCGCTGCCCCTCGGCCAGCGACTCGACCACCAGCGGGCCCGCGCCCGGCTCGAGCGCCACGTGCACCCGCGCGCGCCGATCGATGGCCGCGACCAGCGCCGGAGCGCCGGCGAGGACGGCGTACTCCCCGGTCAGGAAGATCTTCCCGGGCGCGCTGGCCGTGATCCGCTTCACGCCACCACCTCGGCGCCGCAGCCCGGTGCGCAGGTGAGGACACGCTCGACGCCGGGCACCACACGCAGCGCCTCGGCGACGCGGCCCGCGTCGGCGGGCGCGCACAGCACCTTCACCTGGGGCCCCGCGTCGATGGTCGCGAACGCCGGCGTACCCTCGGCGCGCAGCGCCCAGACGCGGTGCAGGCAGTCGACCGTAGCGCCACGCCAGTAGAGGAGCGGCGGGCGCGCCGCCAAGCCGACGGCGTGCATCGTGAGCGCGCTGTGCTCGGCGATGAGTCCGAGCGCCTCGAGGTCGCGCGCGCGGATGGCGGCCCGCGCCTCGGCCAGGTCCGCCTCCACGCCCGCGACCCACGCCGGGTAGAGCGGCGAGGTCGCGGCGCGCACCATGCCGGCGCGCGAGGAGACCGCCTTCGGCGCGCTCGAGGTCATGGCGACGACGACGCGGACGTCCCAGAAGTCCGGCGGCGCGAGCGGCTCCGCGACCGAGTCGCGCCCGTCGAAGCGCTCGCCGCGCTGCCACTCGACGAAGCCGCCGAAGATCGAGCGCGCCGCCGAGCCCGAGCCCCGGCGGGCGAGGGCCGAGAGCGCGGGCGGCGCCAGCGCGAGGCCGGCGGCGCGGCTGGCGGCGAGCGCCAGCGCCGCGAAGGCCGCCGCCGAGGACGCGAGGCCCACGCCGCGGGGCACCGTGCTCCGCGTCTCGACCAGCGCGCGCTCCCGCCGCCCGGCCTCGGCGCGCACCAGGTCGAGGAAGCCCGTCACGCGCTGCGCCTCCTCGCCCGCGGCGAGCACGCCGTCGATCTCGACGCGATCCGCCTCGCCACCCCCGAAGGCGACCGACGCCTCGACCGAGAGGCCATCGAGCGTCAGCGAGATGCTGCCCGCGGCGGGCAGGTTGAGCGCCGGATCGCGCTTGCCCCAGTACTTCACCAGCGCGAGGTTCACGTTGGCGCGGGCGGTCGTCGGAGCGGCTGCCATTCCCGGCGGTCGTCTTGTAACTCTTTGGCTCAGCTCGCGCACATCCGGTCCCTGACCGACCACTCTAGACCGATCGGTCAGGGACAGGCCCAAGAAAATCCCCGTGGCCGGCAAAGCCCCTCCGGACCCGCGGGGATAAACGCTCTTCGGGTTTGGTCGCCCTATAGAGAGTCAGGGGCAGCGTGTCAATTCCTTGTCCCCGACGCTGCCCCCGTCGAGGGCGTGAAACAGGCTCGACTCCCGCTGGTAGAAGCCCTGCGTATGCAGCGAGTCGCGCAGGTGGAGGAGCGTATAGTCGAGGTGGTGGCAGAGCTCGTGGAGCAGGGTGCGCAGGAAAGTGCGGAAGGCGACCACCTGCCCGCGCTTGGCGGTGAGCATCCACACCGTGATGACGTCCGGGCCGCGGCCGTTGGCCGGCGTGTAGAGGCCCTGGAGCTCTCCGCCACGGAGCGGGGGGCGGCGCGCGGCGACGCGCACGCGGACGCCGGGCACACGCAGCGCGACGCAGAGGTCGTCGCTGATGCGCTGGGCGAGCGCCTGCACGTCGCGCTCGCGGCCCATGGCCAGGACCGGAGGCAGCGCGGCGACGGCGCCCTTCAAGGCCGCGCCCGCGCGCAGCGGCAGGGTGGGCACGCGATCGCTCGCCGCCGCGACGCGCCGGAGCGGCGCCGGCAAGCGCCGGTACCACGCCGGCCGCGGTCCGGGCAGACGGATGGGCGGGTCGGGGAACACGCGCGCCGGGAGCTTAGCGCGAGCGCGGCGTCGGGGCCAACTTTGTGCTACCTGCGCTCGCAATGCGCGAAGCGCCCGTGACCCGGCTCGCGGCCGCGATCGAGAGCCTGGTGCGGGCGCACCGGGCCGCGACGCCGCCGCCGCGCGGGCTTCCCTATCTCGGGCTCGAGCGCGCGAGCGGCACCGGCTTCCACCTGCTCGACGCGCTCGCCGCGCGCGGCATCTTCCGCAAGTACGAGTCCGTGCTCGATCTGGGCGCCGGCTCGGGGGGCTCCTCGCGCTGGCTCGCGGCGCGTCTCGGCTGCGATGTCGTGGGCACGACGGAGAGCCTGGCCGAGGCGGAGGCCGGTCAGACGCTCACCCGCCGCGCGCGGCTCTCGGCGCAGGTGCGCCTCGTGCCCGCCAGCGCCGCGGCCCTCCCCTTCCGCGGCGCGCACTTCACGCACGTGTGGATCCTCGAGGCGCTGCCCCGTGAGCAGGAGCCGCTCGCGGCGCTCCGCGAAGCGTACCGCGTGCTCCGGCGTGGTGGGACGCTCGCCATCCAGGATCTCGTGCACGCCGAGCCGGGGAGCGCACCGGAGCTTTCCGGCTGGACGTTCTCCACCTCTGCCGAGCGTGTCGCCGCGCTCGAGCGCCTGGGCTTCGTCGAGCTCGCGCTCCGCGAGCGGACCGCCGACGCCGCCGAGCGCTCGGCGCAGGTGCTCGCCGCCCGCGACCGCCTCCTCGCCCGCCTGCGACGCGACCCGTACTGCGCGCACCTCGTCCGCGAGCGCGAGACGCTCGCCGCGGCGCTCGCCGCGGGCACGCTGCGCGTCGTCCAGATCGTCGCGCGGCGGCCGTGAGCGCCTCTCAGGCGAGCGGCGGCCGCCGCCGGTGCCAGTCGGTCGCCCGCTGGTACGCGTGCCCCGCGGCCAGCACCGCCGCCTCGGCGAACGGCCGCCCGATGAGCTGGAGCCCGATCGGCAGCCCGTCGCGCGTGAAACCGCAGGGCAGCGCGAGCGCCGGGAGCCCGGTCAGGTTGAAGGGGCCGGTCAGGCGGCAGATCGCCTCGAGCACGCCCATGTCGAGGTCGCCGATGCGCACCTGCAGCTCCTCGAGGCGCGGCGCCGCCAGCACCGTGGCCGGCGTGGCGAGGAGATCGACGCGCGCGAGCGCGG
>Ga0207646_10006621_pt1 | contig 11955 bp, 16 predicted proteins | sample KBSK5502metaG_FD_184343 | JGI IMG/M metagenome (GOLD analysis project Ga0207646, IMG submission 184343) | Corn, switchgrass and miscanthus rhizosphere microbial communities from Kellogg Biological Station, Michigan, USA - KBS K5-50-2 metaG... | ecosystem: Host-associated > Plants > Roots >...
CGAAGCTTCGTGCGTTGCAAGGACCGACTGAAGGTGAGCAATTAGGGGTCTATTTCGATTTTCTGAGGGTTCCGGGTTCACGATCAAGGTGCTGCAAGATGGTAAGGATGACACTGACCTGCCCCCTTAAACCGGTCCAGAGTCTGTGTTAGGCTGGGGGGGGGGCAGGGTCTTATGGACTGTTACGCGCTGGGGCTGGTTGCGTTGAGAATCTAGGCTATCCTGTCGCGATGTCCTCCCTAATATGTTCGGTTTTGCTTACTTTAAAAGGATGCGAATTACGGGGGTTAAATAACCCGATAATCCCTTCCCCGCAACCACATTATTTAACTTGGCACCGACGGCCAGTTTGAGCATGCCAGCGTAGCGCCCAGCCATCTCAGCCGCCAGAACCCCCTCATGGGGTCAGACTCCATTTCTCCTCCGCTTCCTCACGTCTCGCACTCTTGACACGTCCAGATGGGTGGCCTAGCCTTGGCCAACTTGTCTGTGGTGGTACAACAACCAGCGGTAAGGTCAGTGTAGCGTTTCCAAGCGATCCATTCCCTATATATAGCTTACGTGTTTTTCAGGTGGCAGAAATTTTACCACCTTTGGGATAGCGTTTCCGTTACTGTTGCATGGCTGACCGCCCTCCAACCTATGCGATTTCAAGATGTTGCGACTGATCTTCACCGCATTTCAGTTGCATGCCCATGTAAGAAAAATTGATTCTGAATCTTTTCGTATACCTATGACCTATCGGTTAATCAAGCCGTTAGAACCTTGGCCCGGAGTTTGCTCATTTTATTAGCAGGTATATCTGTGTGCATGTGCGTGTAGCTATGAGAAGGAAGCTAACCATGGTACGAACACCGCAATACATGAGGGTTTCTCCGTCTCTTACGGACTTCGACGACTTCAACCCTCACGCCACCATCTATTTCTACTTTCCGGGACGCAATTGGTTGCTTACCACGTTCATTGCGTCGGTGACATTGTTCTTCATCAACCTCGTCCTGATGGGGGTTTTTCTCTTTAAAACATTTTGGACTTGACCGAACTTAGGGGGTTGGCGTTACCCTGGGCCCGACGGCTCTTGCTAGAAATGGCATCTATAACGGAACGACAGGAGCTTTTATTGATGTTTTTGCTCCAGCATCTGGCGTTGGAGGAGTGGGTGGCCCAACGTTCCTGATCTTCAATGCTCCAACAACACCTGCCGTGCCGGAACCCTCCACCTGGCTGCTGCTCGGTTCTGGATTGGCAGGCTTCGTTATCTGGCGGCGGCGATACGCCAATGCTTGAGTTTGGAATTATCTATCTTGACTAAAAGAGCAGGTCTACGTGAATCTCGCGTTCTCGCTGGTCCCCTAGCGTTGCTAGGTCTTGCGGTCTTCCTGACAGGTCCGGCGGCTGCCGAACCATTCAGCTTCAGCACGGGTGCCCCCGACGGAAAAATCGGCACGCTTTCGCGTCCTGCCAGCGTTGTCGCGATTCAAACCGAGACTGCGGATGACTTTATTCTGAGTGCCTCGACTACGATCATTAATCATGCGACCTTTACCGGCTTGCTCCCGGTGGGAACGCCACTTACAAATATCCAACAGGTCGAAATCGAGTTCTATCACGTGTTTCCCAATGACTCTAATGTCGCCCGAACAAGCGGCCCTCCGACCTTCAGCTCTTCGCAGGTGCCCACACGGGTCAACTCGCCCGGCGATTTCGAAATTGCTTCCGCCACCAGAGTTTCTGGCCTGGGTGGTTCCCTGACGTTCACCCCAACTCTCTTGAACCCAAGCTTCACTGTCCTTAACACGGTGGTGAACGGCATTATTCCGCTTCCCAATATATTCACCGGTGGTGAGGGCCCCGCAACCGGCGAAGAAGTCCTCATCGACGTGACATTTACAACCCCTGTTGTTCTGCCAGCGGACCACTATTTCTTCCGCCCGGAGGTGCTGTTGTTTTCCCAGAATTTTCTGTGGCTCTCAGCGCCGAGGCCGCCCCAGGGACTTTTCACCGGGGATCTACAAAGCTGGATACGTAATGACAATCTTGCGCCGGATTGGCTGCGCATTGGGACGGATATCACCCATCAGGGCCCGTTCAACGCCGCCTTTTCTCTGGATGGTACAGCGGTCCCGGAGCCGTCCACGCAGCTCTTACTCGCAAGCGGACTAGCAGGCCTCGCAGGACTGGCGGCGTGGCGGAGAAAGAAGGCGGCGTAAGCGCATACATAGAGTCGAGACAGACGGCGGTTCCAGCAATGGGGCCGCCGTTTTTGTTTGTGTGTCGCACACGCTTGACACGTCCCCAGGGGCGGCCTAGCCTTGCGGGACTGGAAAGGGCATCCGGAGTGGAGCGGCCATGAAACCGGTGATTATCATGATGGCCATGGCGGTTGTGAGTCAATTAATAATTGGGTGTTCTCCGCTTCGTTGGGAGAATCTTCCTAAACCGCAAACTGAAGTTCCGGTCCTTATTGAAGAGTTTGATGGTCTTACACGTCGGGCTGCCCCAATAATCAGAAAGCTCGTCAAAAACCGACCAGTCCCTGTGACACTCATACATGTATACTCGACAAGGTTTCACAAGCTACCCACGAAGGAACAAATCGCTATATCGTACCGATGTGGACCAGGAGAGCCACCAAAGCCTTATGGGTGTATTCTCATCAAAGACACGGTCCTTAAGGAGCTATCCGATGTGGCCTTAACCGGTCTCTTAGCTCATGAACTCGGACACATAGAACTAGGACACCGTACCACACCGACAGCATCGCAACTGAGAACCACTGAGTTCGATGCCGACGACGCAGCAATCGCTCGTTTGACGGATGCGGGATATTGTGGCGGTCCTGTCATGCGACAAACCTTTCTTGAACTGATCAAATTAACTCCAGGAGCTGGCGGCGGTTTCACTGGAGAACGATTTGCGCGTACGCTGAATACCCCCTGCGCCTTGTCTCTACCGTGACCGATCCTCCCTGAACCGATCTGGGTTTTATGGTCATGATCTGCCCCCTTTAACCCGTCCAGCGCCTAGTTAGCCTAGGCAACAAAAGGGGGGCAGGGTCTATGGACTGTTACGCGCTGGGGCTGGTTGCGTTGAGAATCTAGGCTATCCGGTCGCGATGTCCTCCCTAATATGTTCGGTTTGCTCACTTTAGAAGAATGCGAATTACTGGTGTAAAAATGACCCGATAATCCTTCCCAGCAACCACCGCTCACAGACCCAATAAATACGGATTGACCAGAGTGCCTCTTCACGCGTAGTATAGAGGCGTGACGTTTTGAGCCCCGCAGGCTATCCTATCCCTCGCGTTTCCTGATCCCTCCTAACGCGTTCGATTCCCCGGTCTCCGCCGCTCTCGCGCCAGAGTCTCAGGGTATGATGACACTTGTAACTGTGTTGAGCCCAGAGGTGTACAACCGATGAACTGTCTACGTTGTCATGGCTTGATGGTGCCTACCAGGTTGGAGGAAGCGGCAGGCGCATCAAGTGGTGAATCCATCTCCGGATGGAAATGCCTGCTGTGTGGTGAGGTGATCGATTCCGTCATTGCAACCAATCGGAAAAGTCACGAGGAACCGAGGTCTAGCCGGCCCCGTCTACCCTATGGCAACGTGCTGACGAAGTCTCGTGGTCTCAAGCGCAAGGAGACGAGAGCGTGATGCCTCCACAACCCATCCAATCGGTCTCGAGCTCACCTGGCTTCGCGACCTTCGCCAAGTGCTTCTGCATTAATCCGGTTTATAGCGGAGGGCTCTATAAGAAGCGCAGGGGGTGGGTCCTGATCGACCTGGCCACAAAGGCGGAGACGAACTTCAAGAGGTTGTGTGACGCAAAACACCACGTGATGTACCTCTACCTGGAGGCGGCTCAAAGAACATCGCGACAGAAGGGTGCTGAAGCACTGCTCTCATTTAATGAGGCTCTACCATGAACGAGACTGAATTGAGCGAGCTACTGACCGCACCCGGCTTCTTCCGGTTTCTGGCCCAACAGGCGAAGCTGGACCCTGAGGAAGTCAAGCGGATCTACCTGCTCGGTCGGCCATGGGGGCTGTGGCCGCCTGACCTGGACTTAAGTCATGAAGCTGCCGAGGCCGGCGTCAGTATGTTCACATATCTTGCCGCACTGCAGCCGTTGCTCGACATGGACACACAAGAGAAAACGGCGCAGCTTGCTGCCTACAAGGCCACGCTGACCGGGGGGGAGACGACGCAGCCGATCCCGGCTGTTCGTGCGTATGTGGAGAAGGTGGCCGCGTTATCGGGAAAGGACGAGGAAACTATTTGCAACATACTCCATGCGCTGTATGCCTATCGTCAGCGTGTCGGCCAATTGTCTATCCAGAAGGTCGGCGAGTTGTCGAGGCTCAAGGTGGAGCAGAATAAGACGGCAAAAGGCGGCATTGGAAGTGCGAGTCTCTAGCAGAAAGGGGGCATGCGATGTCTTTTGATAATGATAAGGCGTGGTCGTTCAATCGAGAAGCCATTGAATCCTTCAATATCGGCCAGACAGGTGTGTATGCAATCTACAATGCTCGGAAGTGGATTTATATCGGACGCGGGGATATTCGACAGCGTTTACTCGATCATCTTGACGGCGATATCCCTTCCATTAGCACGAACTCTCCGACTCACTTTCGAGCTGAAGTAACCGACGATTCCATTAAACGCGAGCAGCAACTACTTCGAGAATATATGCCTGCCTGTAATCAGAGGCTAGTCTAGGGGAGAGTAAGGTGTGACCTGCCCTGCCGAAACCCGGTCCAGAGTCTGCGTTAGAGGATAGAGTGGGATATGTGGCTTTGGAAACAGGGTAGTGGAGGCTAGGGTTTGGTCGAGGCCGGGAACGCCACCGCCAGCTCGCGTTGCGATTGGGCCAGCCGTTCATGGAGGAGCTTGTTCTCCAATGGGGCCGCCGTCACCGCTTCTTCGAGGGCGGTCCTTGCCTCCTGGTAGCGCTCCTGTCGCATGTAGATCTTGGCTAGGGTGTCCAGCACGTAAGGCCGGAGGGCGCCTCCCTGCGCTAAAGCGTCTTTGGCCAGCCGCTCGGCCTCGTCGAGCCGATCACCTCGCAACAGATAGACCATGGCAAGATTGTTGCTGGCTGCTGGCTGGCGGGGGACAGCGTCTAAGGCCCGGCGGTAAGAATCCTCCGCCTCCTGCAGGGCCCCAGCCTCGAACGAGAGATTGCCCAGGGCGATAAGAGCCGGGCCGTAGTCACTCTGTTGGCGCAGCGCGGCTTGAAACTCTCGCACCGCGAGCTCCGTATTGTTCTGGGCCTGATAGGATTCCCCCAGCGTGACGTGCTCCTGCGGCGTCAAGGGATCATGCAGCACCACGATGCGAGGGAAGCCCGAACAGGCCTGCAGCGTTCCCAGCAGGAGCACCAGCAGCATTGCCTCCTTCCTCAGAGACCGCCACTGTCTGATCATGTGTGAGCTTTTCCCTGGCTCTCCTGTGGCAAAACTCGCAAGGTCCATCGCCCGGTTTTCTCCCAACTCCGCAGGAAACTCTGGTACGACAGAAATTCGTCCCGCTCCAAGCCGGAATGGACATACACTCCCTGCCGCTGATCATCGTACCCTGTGATGACCACGTAATGGCCTTGCGGAAAGAACTCATAACCCAAGTTCAGGAACGCCACCAGCGGATGGCCGGCTTCCAGCTCGGATCGCACATTGTCGAGACTGCCCTTGTAGCTCTCGGCCCTCAGACCATGCGCCTGAGCGGCTAAGAGCAGGTCAATCGGCAGGGTTCCGCTGAGTCGGGCCGAATAGATTTGCTTTTTCAGAGTCATCGGGTCACTCGGGACTCCCCAGTAGGTCAGGACGCTGGCCAGGGTCGCCGGACCACATTGATCCGTATCATCCGGGAAAAAGGGGACCGAGGCCAGACGGTGCGCTTGGGCTTTGCCCAAACTCCCCTGAGCGGGAGCATCAAGATGCACGGCACAGCCGAACAGGAGCCAGCCGAACCCCAGGGCGCATGCCACCACCGCTAATTGTCTTCGTATCCGGCCGAGTTTACGCATCGAGGCTGTTCTACTCATTCTTCTTGATTTCGATGCGGTGATTCAACAGGTAGATGAAAACGACGACGAGGATGGCAATCACCAACAGCGCAATGATGATACCTAGCTCACCTCCTGGCATCAGGGCATCCAACTGGGAAGCCATTTGATGCAATTGGGCGTCCGAGAGGCGGTCCAGCTTGGCGGTGACCTCCTCAGGCGTGAGTCCGAGATCCTCCAACCGCTGCTGGACGAGCTTGTTCTCCAGCACGCGCTGGATGCTCTGAAGATCTTCAGCGCGACCCGGATCGGAGACGGTCGCAGAAGTCGCAGGGGCCAGCATCGCGCTTCCCTCAGGCGGGAACCACCCTATCACGAAGGTCGTGACCACCAACGTCCAAATCATCACTGGTGTGAACACCGCAGTTCGCAGCATCATCTTCATGGTCTTTCCTCCGTATGTTTGCCACCCTTCAAATTAGAATCACGATGAGGAGGATGATGACAAGCACGAGCAGGAGGGTCAAGAGTAGACTCATTTGCCCTCCGGGCATCAAGGCATCCAGCTGGGCGGCCATTTGATGCAATTGGGCGTCCGAGAGGCGATCCAGCTTGGCGTTGACCTCCTCCGGCGTGAGCCCGAGGTCCGCCAACCGCTGCTGGACGAGCTTATTCTCCAGCACCCGCTGGACGCTCTGCAGATCTTGAGCCCGATCCGAACCAGAGCCCGCTTCCGCCGGTGTTGCGGGAGCCAGCATGGCCATGCCTTCTTGCGGGACCCACGCTATCGGGAGGGTGGTCACTACCAGCGTCCAGATGACCATCGGTATGAATAGAGATGTCCGCTGAGCTTTCTTCATAAGCCCCTCCTCTCTCCCAAGGATGCTTCTGAATGTAATGCGATGTTTCGTGATTGAGAACTGCCAGCCGTCATAGAGCGTGCATCACAATCCACCCAATTGGACCACACAGCTCGGCTCTTTGAGGGCTATTTTTGGTAAGGTTGCGACTCTTATGCAAGGATTATTTTTCTCATGTCATCTGCCGCCGACACGGCGATCTGTCTCTGAGTCCGTTATCGTACATATCGTTAAGTGGTTATTTTTTAAGGTTTTCCTTGCTAACTGGGTCCATTGCGTGTATCATGGCTTTGTTGACTCGCTGGCGGGTCCTCGCCACTTTCCCCCCCGGACCCCTCTTGGGTGGGCGGCCAAGTCGCATTCCTCCTACCAACAGGCCAATTGGCTTACACGGATAACGTGGTAGTTCGCGGTTCCGGTGCTGATCGAGATCGGCCCGTTGCCGCCACTGGTGAGGTGTGCCTATGGCTGCATCACAGACTGCTTCCGTTCCGATCGCCAACCGGCTGCTCGCTGCGCTCTCAGCGAAAGACTTCGACCGGCTGAGGCATGACCTGGAGCCTGTCAAGCTTCCCTTCAAGTACGAGTTCGCTGTACCTGGCGGGGCGGCCCAATATGTCTATTTCCCCTTTTGCGGCGTTATGTCCATGCTCGTGCGGCTGTCGGGCAGGGAATCCGTCGAAGTGGCGCTCGTTGGCAGTGAGGGTATGGTGGGAATCTCTTCCTATCTGGGAAGCCCCACAACGCTCTTTCACATCATCTGCCAGGTCCCAGGAGATGGCGTGAGAATGAAGGTCAACGCGTTTCAAAAAGAGGTGGATCGAGGAGGAGCACTGGCTACTGCGTTGAAGCGCTTTTTTGAGGGGTTGCTGATTCAAATGGCGGTGGCGGGTGCCTGTAATCATCTCCATACGATTGAGCAGCGATGCGCACGCTGGCTGCTGATGACGCAGGATCGCGTGGACGGGACAGAATTTATTCTCACGCAAGAGTTTCTCGCCAAGATGCTGGGGATTCGCCGGGCAGGGGTCAATGGGGCAGCGTCATCGCTCAAGCAGAAGGGGTTCATTCGCTACACGCGGGGGATAATCAGCATCGTCAGCAGGGATGGGCTGGAAACCAGTGCGTGTGAGTGTTACAGGACGATCAAGCTCGGGTATGAAAGAGACTCCTAGGACAGGACGCTCCTTCCGAATACTGACCTGCTTCCTTAAACCGGTTCAGTCCCCCATCAAGGCATGGCCATGGAAATGGTGATGGCGCGGTACACAATCATGTGTGTCGCGATCCTGATGGCCGGATGCGCGACGGAGCGATGGGTACAGAAAGGGAAGACCGTCGATGATGTCGCGGCGGCGCTCGTCGTGTGTGAACAATCCATGCCGCCGAAACCGACTCCCCCGACGGGTCCCATGTCCACGGAGCCCGACCAGAGCGTTATCGTGAAGTGCATGGAGGACAAAGGATACAAGTTAGTCAGAAAGTAGGCCCTCTTGCGGTGAATGGGCTGTGCTGGCGGACGGATGGGCCGTCCGCCAGCCACAGTCCACCCCGCGGGAGGCTGTGTGGGGGGAGTACCGTCAGCCCTGGCCGTTGCCAGATCTGCTCTGCTTCTTCTCCTTCTCGGCCTTCCTATGTCGCTTCTCCTTCTTCTCGTGTTTCTCGGCCTTCATCTCCTGCTTCTTGCCTTCCTCCTTCTGCATCTCTCCACCGGCTGGAGGAGCCGCTGGGGCAGTTGGAGCCGCTGGGGCACCTGGCGTGGCTTCGGCAAATGTCACGGTACTAAAAACCAAACCGAGCATCACGGCGAACACCGCTGCGAGAATCGCCTTCATCAAAGAATCACCTCCCTTCTGTCTGGTTTGAAGACAAGCTTCGCGCGCATACTTATGCGCGGATTCCGATTCCCCTCTGCGCTCGAACCGCGAGATGCCTCGCCTCCCGTGTGGCCCGGATCATCCTTTTGGCTCAGGTGCGGGAAAATCCTTCTGGATGGGCGTGGTCTTGACAATCTTTGTGACCTTCCCATCGTCATTCAATTCGCAGTTGACGCGGTCCCCTTGGGTCACTCCCACTAAGACCGCCACTTTCGTGATGGGGAGGGACTCCTTTTGCCCTACATCGGTCAGAATGGTGACCGTCAACCCGGCCGGGTCAACTGATTCGACCATGCCGCCCGTAGAAGACTTCGCGAACACCAGATCCACGGAACTCAGTGGGGCAGGGTAGCTGGGCATGCTGACTACTCCGACGATCAACAGCATGCTTAACAATACAAAGACCAGCGTTTTCATGGCCTGGCCTCCTTTCTCTTTTCTCTTTGGTGGTATCGAATGCCCTTCGAACTTTTTAAATTTAGTGCCTGGCGCATACTTCCCTACTTGAGGATGAGAGCAAGGGGAATGCCAATAAGGGGAGAGACCGCAGAAACCCTCTATCTTCTGATCTGTAAAGGGTTTTTGGACTCGTTATCGTGCACCTTTGAAGAAGGAAAGTTGCAGGGATTAGCCTTCAGGGTTTCTACGTGACGTGAGTGAATGTGGTTGATTTCCAATAACCTGGAGCTGTGGGGATTCTCCTACAGAGGCGGAAGAAAACTCTTTGAAGCTGCTCTCCGTAAGAAATCGGTCTCTCCTCTCAATGGAATTCTGTACTGTGGTGGTTTCCCTACAGCCTGAATCCATTGAAAAACCTTAAAAGATCAAGCCGATCTCAGTAGAAAAACTGAATTCGATTTCCTTCATTTACCATTCTCTAGCCGACCTTAATTTAAGCATCAGAACGACATAACTTGCTAGAACTCTAGATCTTTTCAAATATGGTACTGCCTTTGCTAATCCATGGAAGACGGGCGTCTGCGGAACGGAGAAGGTTCATGGGTGCTGTGAAGTCCTGGGAGGAAGATGACGTGAATCCAGGAGAGGCACGACCGAGCAGCGGAGCAGCCACGCTATTTGCGACGAGCCTGCTGGTTCTTTCACTGCTGACGCTGTCAGCCTGTATGACGGTTCCGAAAGGACGGGGAGACTATGACGCCGGGTACGTGGAGCGAGGTGTCGCGTCCTGGTACGGTGGATACTTTCATGGCCGCCCGACTGCGAGCGGGACGATTTATGACCAATTCCGGATGACCGCGGCGCACCGGCTCCTGCCGTTGGGGTCTATGGTCCGTGTCACCAACGCGCAGAACGGACGGGAAGTGATGGCGGTGATCAATGACCGCGGGCCGTTCATCAGAGGCCGCGTTATTGATCTCTCCTACGCGGTGGCCCAGCAGCTTGGCGTGGTCAAACAGGGGACCATTCCTGTTCTGATCGAAGTCGTTCTGATGGGGAATCGCGGTGCCATGCCTCCATTCGTGCGCATGACGGAGATGGAGCAGGGGGACGGTGTCACAGCCGGATGGTACGTCCTGTGGGTCGCGCAGAGCGAAGATCCTCGCGACGGCGATGCCTGGATCTCCGAGGTTGGGAACTTAGTCCGCCCGGCGGCTCGCGGGTCGAGAGACGTGCTCAGAGCCCCACCACGATCGCGAAAGAGCCGAGTATGAATCGGAGGGATAGAGCGCAGTACTAGTCCGGTGGCAGATCCCCGCAACCTCCCATCAATTGATTTTTCCATAGCTTAGGGGCTGCTCGACGTGGCCCTTTTTGTTTCAGCTACACGAGTAGGCCTCGGTTGCCAGACGTCCAGGCACGATATTGACAAGACCAGAGAAAGGGCATGCAATAACGTAGAGTAGGGAACTCCGCTGGTGTTTTTTCGGTTGTTTCAACTTTCCTCTCTGAATGGTATACATAGGGCGATATGGCGAGTCTTCCGAAACACAAAAGCCACGACCTCACTGACGGACCCGGGCGCGCACCGGCCAGGGCCATGCTCAAAGCCGTCGGGTTCACTGACGACGACTTGGCCCGCCCGCTGGTCGGCGTCGCAAACACCTGGACCGAAGTGATGCCCTGCAACTATCACCTCCGGCGGCTTTCGGAGAAAGTCAAAGCCGGCGTCCGCGCAGCCGGCGGCACGCCCATCGAATACAACACCATCGCAGTCTCCGACGGCATCTCCATGGGGACCGAAGGCATGAAGGCCTCGCTGATCAGCCGCGAGGTCATCGCCGATTCGATCGAGCTGGTCGCGCGCGGGCACCTGTTCGATGCGGTGGTGGCTCTGTCGGGGTGCGACAAGACGATCCCCGGCACCGTCATGGCGCTGGCCCGTTTGAACCTCCCCTCAGTCATGCTCTACGGAGGCTCCATCATGCCGGGGCAGTTCCAGAACCACGATGTGACGATCCAGGACGTCTTCGAAGCGGTCGGAAAGCACGCGGCCGGCAAGATGACGGATGCGGAGCTGCGCGACCTCGAAGACCACGCGTGTCCCGGTCCGGGCGCCTGCGGCGGGCAGTTCACCGCCAATACAATGGCCATCGCCTTCGAGTTTCTGGGCATCTCGCCGATGGGGTATAACGGCGTTCCGGCCATGGACCCACGCAAGGATGAGGTGGCGTTTCGATGCGGCCAGATGGTGATGGAGCTGCTGAAGACGGATCTGCGTCCGCGCCGGATCATCACGCGAAAAGCGTTGGAGAACGCCATTGCCGCGGTGGCGACGACCGGCGGCTCCACCAATGCCGTGCTGCACCTACTGGCCGTCGCGCGGGAAGCCGGCGTGCGACTGACCATTGACGACTTCGACAAGATCAACCGAAAAGTGCCGTTGCTGGCCGATCTCAAGCCGGGCGGCCGTTTTACGGCGGCCGACCTCTACACGGCCGGCGGCACGACACTTGTGGCCAAGCGGTTGCTGGATGCAGGTATCCTGCATCCCGATCAACCCACCGTCACGGGACGGACGATCGGGGAAGAAGCACGACAGGCGAAAGAAACACCAGGCCAGCAAGTCCTGCGGCCGCTCGCCAATCCAATCAAGTCCACCGGCGGCCTGGTGATTCTCAAAGGCAACCTGGCGCCGGAAGGCTGTGTCGTGAAGATGGCGGGGCATGAGCGCATGTCGCACCGAGGCCCGGCCAAGGTGTTCGATCGGGAAGAAGACGCCTTTGCCGCGGTCCAAAGCGGACAGATCAAAG
>Ga0207646_10006622_pt1 | contig 11950 bp, 13 predicted proteins | sample KBSK5502metaG_FD_184343 | JGI IMG/M metagenome (GOLD analysis project Ga0207646, IMG submission 184343) | Corn, switchgrass and miscanthus rhizosphere microbial communities from Kellogg Biological Station, Michigan, USA - KBS K5-50-2 metaG... | ecosystem: Host-associated > Plants > Roots >...
GCCGGATCCTCCATAGAGGTAAGGGGCGCGTGTGCGTGCTCCTGCCCACATTTCCACGGAGGAGGACCACCATGACGAAACGAGTCACGACCATGCTGGCGACACCGGGGACGGAAGGGCACGAAATGACCGGATTCAGAACCACGGCTCGGGCCGGTCGCTGGCGCACTGCGCTGTCGGTCCTCGCGTTGGTCGGAGCGGTCGGGATTGTCCCGGTCGCATCAGTCAGCGCAAGCGAGCCGACGGACATGGTCCTCGTCTGGAACGCAAATGCCGTCAACGTGATCGGCCAACCCGCGACGAACACGCCTCCGGGCCTGGGCCAGGGTCCACCCCTCGCAGCGCTCCACGTGGCGATGGTCCAGGGCGCGATCTATGACGCCGTCAACGCCATCGACGGTGGCCACGCGCCCTATCTCCCAGGCCTCTCCGCACCGTCGACGGCATCGCAGGCGGCCGCCGTCGCCCAGGCCGGGCACGATGTCCTCTTCGGCATCACGCCGGCTGCGAATACCGCCGTGCGGGACAGGATCGACACCATGCTGACCGCGTCGCTGGCATTGATCGACCCCGGTCAGGCCAAGACGGACGGCATCGAGGTCGGCGCCGATGCGGCGGCGGCGATGCTTGCAGCCCGGGCCGGCGATGGCCGCTTCGACGTTGAGCCCTTCGTCCCGAGCAACGACCTCGGCAAGTGGCGCCTCGGGCCACCGCTCAACGCGAACGTGCAGGGCCAGTTCGCCACGGTCACCCCGCTCACGCTCAAGAGCCCGGATCAGTTCCCGACCGAAGGCCCGCCGGCCATCACGAGCGCGCAGTACGCCGCGGAATTCAACGAAGTCAAGGCGTTGGGTGCGCAGGTGGGATCGAGCCGGACGGAAGCCCAGACGCTGACGGCCGGCTTCTACACGGCCAATCCGCTCTTCTTCTACAACGCGGGACTCCGCGTCATCGCAACCAACGAAGGACTGTCGACGAGCGAACAGGCCCGCCTCTTCGTCAAGACCAGCATGGCCGGAGCCGACGCGCTCATCAGCTGCTGGAACAACAAGAAGCTCTGGTACGCCTGGCGACCATGGACGGCAATTCACGAAGCTGCGAACGACGGCAATCCGCTCACTGAGCCGGACCCGAACTGGACCTCGCTCTTCGCCGTGCCGGGCTACCCGGACGAGCCGTCGGGCTACAACTGCTACACGGGTGGGTTCTGGCAGAGCGCCCGGTATTTCTTCGGCAGTGACGCGTACTCGTTCTCGCTCACAAGTCCCGGCGTCCCAGCCAACGCGGCAGCTGGAAACCCCATCGGCGTCCCCGGGTCAACCCGGAGCTACACCCGGTTCACCGATGTCATCGACGACACGATCAACGGCCGGATCCTGAACGGCTTCCACTTCCGGACGGCCGACGTGCACGGCGCGTGGATCGGCAAGAAGACCGCCCAGTGGATCGACAAGCACTACTTCGGGCCCGTCGACTGACGACTGCCCGAGAACGACCCCCGGCCCCCTGGGGAGGGCCGGGGGTCTCCTTCGTTTCGGCGCTAGCCTGACGGCGTGTCGACACCCGGCATCCCGAGACAGATCGAAAACGTCGACATCCGGATCACGGGCACGCTGGCGCGAGTCGGCGTGCCGGTCATCCGGATCGCCCTCGGCATCGTGTTCCTGTGGTTCGGCGTCCTCAAGTTCTTCCCAAACCTGAGCCCGGCCGAGGACCTTGCGGCGCGGACGATCGAACGCCTCAGCTTCGGCGCGATCCAGCCTGCCGTGTCGCTGCCCGTCCTCGCCGCGTGGGAGTCGTTGATCGGGATCGGCTTGATCCTGAACCGCTGGATGCGCGGGGTCCTCTTCCTCCTGGCCGTCCAGATGGCCGGAACGTTCACGCCACTGGTGCTCTTCCCCGACGAGACGTTCTCGGTCTGGCCCCTGGTCCCGACCCTCGAGGGTCAGTACATCATCAAGAACATCGTGCTCATCGGCGCGGCGATGGTCGTCGGCGCGACAGTGCGCGGCGGCGGTCTCGTCGCGGAGCCGCCGATCGCGGCGTCGGAGACAGGCGCAACCGGAGAGGCTGGGGCTGCGCAATCGTGAGCCGGCGCCCGATCGTCGACGTCCACACCCACATGTACACGAGGCACTGGCTGGAGCTCCTCCGGAGGTCGGGATCGCCATATCACGTCGTCGTCCGGCCGGACGGTCGGGACGAGATCTACCGGGGCCCGACGCCGGTCGCCTTCCCGCAGCCCGGACACTTCGACTACGACGTCCGTATCGAGCACATGGACCAGGCCGGGATCGACGTCTCGATCGTGTCGCTGACCTGTCCAAACGTCTATTGGGGCGACCACGAGGTGAGCCTCGCCGCGGCGCGCGATTCGAACGATTCGATGGCAGCGGCGGAACGCGCCTACCCGGGCCGGATCAAGTGGTTCACCTCGCTGCCGTGGCAGCACCCGGAGCTGGCCGTTGAAGAGCTGCGCCGCTCGGTTGACCTCGGGGCGGCGGGCGTGATGGTCCTCGCCAATGTCGCGGGTACGAGCCTAACGGACGAAGCGTTCATTCCGGTCTGGCGCGAGATCGACCGGCGAGCGCTGCCGGTCCTCGTGCATCCCGCCGAGCCGCCGGGCGCCGACCTGATGGACCTTGGCCGATACGACCTGAGCTGGTCCGTCGGGTTCATCTTCGACACGACGCTCGCAATTACCCGGATGATCTTCGACGGCTTCCTCGACCGATTTCCGAACGTGAAGCTCATCGTCGCCCATGGTGGTGCGGCGCTGCCATACATCGTGGGCCGGCTCGAGAAGGGCGATCAGGTGGAGCTCGCGAGCCGCCGGCGGATGACCGCCCATCCGAGCGACTACCTGCGCCGCCTGTACTACGACTGCATCACCTACGACCTCGGCGCGCTGCGCTACCTGATCTCGGTCGTTGGCGCGGATCGGGTCATGTTCGGGACGGACTGGCCGCACCAGGTCCATGACGTCGCCGGGTCGCTCGCCAACACCGCGGCGCTCCCAGCCGACCAGCGCGATGCGATCAGAGGGACCACGGCGACACGGCTGTTCGGCCTCTGACGCCCGCCATGAATCAGGAAGGGCCGACGGGATGCCGGCCCTTCCCCGCGATCAGTCGACCGCTGTCATTCGCAGTGGAGGAAGGTGTCGATCCCGGGGCCGCCGTGGCAGCTGTCGGTCCCGGTTCCGCCGTTCAGGCGGTCGGCGCCGAAGCCGCCATAGAGGGTGTCAGCGCCCGAGTTCCCGCGCAGGGTGTCCCTGCCCGAGCCACCCCGGATCGTGTCGTTGCCAGCGCCTCCGATCAGGAGGTCGTTGCCACCGAATCCGCTGATCGAGTCGTTCCCACCGAGGCCGCAGATGATGTCTGCACCCGAGGTCCCGGAGAGGGTGTCTGCTCCGGACGTGCCCACGACCTGGTTCCTGGAATCGCTTTCGTAGCCCGAGCAGGTCGCCGGGGCCGCAATGGCCTGGACCTTGCCGAGCGTGATGTCGTGACCGAAGAAGCAGTCGTTGGTGCACGTGTCGGCACCGGTGATCTGCTGGTCCCCGTTGAGGTCGACCAGGCCGTTGTTGGCGGTGTTCGGCGCCGTCGCGAACCCGCATTCATTCGCGCCGGGGTTGCCGAGGACGTCGGCGCCGGCCAGCCCGAAGGCACAGTCGTCGCCCGTGATCGCCTCGTCTCCGTTGGAATCGACCCGGCCGTCGATGGTCGACCAGGCGAAGTCGGAATCGCCGACGTCGTTGTTGGCCGGATGGGCGGCGTTGAACACGGTCGGCAGCGGACCGTCGCCGACCTGGAAGACGCCATCGACCACCCAGATCGTCACGCCGTCCGGCGTGCCGTCGTAGCCGACGAGCGCACAGTCGTCCGCGGTCGTGATCGTGCCGCTGCCCGCGCCGCCGTCATTGGCGATCGGGCCCCAGGCATCACAGTCGAGCTTGCCGTCGATGATGCTGGTGTCGCCATAGAACGCGTTCGCATCGTCACTCGCGGTGACGGTGCCGGTACCGTTCACGTCCGCCAGGCCGCTGACGATGGTCGGCGAGAAGCCGCCGGTCAACGAGCCGGCTGCGACTGGTCCCGCAACGAGAACCTGGGCTGCGAGCAAGGCAAGGATCCCGAGCGTCGCACCAGAGGCTCGAGCCCCTCGTCGACGCGGCGTGATGATCGATCGAATCCGCCGTAGGACGTGCATCGTTAAATCCTCCCCGGTAGCAGCGAGTCATACGGCACGAACCGACCGCGCCCTGACCATCACCGGTCAGGCCTGCTGGCAGCCACCTCCTTCGCTTGCCCTCGTTGCCGTCGCGAGAAGGCCGGCAAGGCGCTTCTCGAGCGCGTCGCCGCAGCGCCGCTGGCCCCCGAGCAGATGCCTCCGCCGGTCCCGATCCGGCATGACGCAGGCGTGATCGTACCGACGCCGGGACGGTACGCCGCGGCCGGCGGCAGGACAACCGCCAACCGGACACAGCCGCGGCAGGTTCTGAGACGCGGCTTCGGAGCGGCCGGTTTGCTGTCGAGATGCGCGAATCGAAGCGCTACGCTCCGTCCGCCGGAGTGGCGGAAGGGCAGACGCGGCCGACTTAAACTCGGCTGAGGGCGACCTCGTGCGAGTTCGAATCTCGCCTCCGGCACGAGTCGGCCTTCGCCCACGAGTTGCCCGGGCGGGCCTGGTGCGGCGGGGCACCTGAACCGCGCCCCAGGGCGTTCCCATTGCAGGGTTCTTGGCTAGCATCCGAGCCCAACGGTTCAGCCATCGGACCTGCAGTGGGGGAGTCTCGCAGTGCGTCGTCGTTCAGCGCTTGCCATCGGTAGCGCGCTCGCATTGCTCATCGTTCCGCTCGTCGTCGCGCCTGCCAGCGCCCGATCGAGCGCCCAATCGGAGCACGACCGCATCGTCGCCTACTGGACACCGGCCCGGATGGCCGCCGCGAAGCCGCGTGACCTCACGCCCAGCGGCGTGTCAGCAGTTCCGCGGGCCCGCCCTGGCGGCGGTGGCGGTGGCGTGACCGGGAAGTCGTGGACCGGGGGCGGTCCCGTACTCGACCTTACCGGCAAGGTCTTCTTCCACATGGGGGGCGGTGACTGGCAGTGCTCCGGCTCGATCGTCGACGACGGCGGTCGCCCGGGCTACTCCATGGTCCTGACCGCCGGTCACTGCTCGATCGACGAGACGACCGGTGAGTTCGCCACGAACTGGCTGTTCATGCCCAACTGGGACAAGCAGCCGGCGACGTTCTCGGGTGCCTGCCAGAACAGCTACTACGGCTGTTGGACCGCGGTTGGCATTTACGTGCAGTACGGCTTCGCGACCGCCGGCTCTTTCAATGACCAGGCGGTCACCCACGACTGGGGGTTCGAGGTCGTTGGGCCCGGCGGTCACAACGACACGCAGCTCGATGCCCTCGGCTCCTACCCGATCCAGTTCCTCGGCACCGTGTCGAGCGGCGACCGGCTGGAGGCATTCGGCTATCCCGCCGCGGGCAAGTACCACGGCAATGACCTGACCTGGTGCGCCAACAAGATCTTCGTCGATGTCTCGTCGTCGAACGGCTCGACCAGCAACTCGACCTGGGGCATGGGCTGTGACATGACCGGCGGCTCGTCCGGCGGCCCGTGGTTCAAGGGGCTCAACGAGACGAACGGCACCGGTGGGGTCCTGAGCTCGCTCAACTCCTACGGCTACTCGGGCCTCAAGAACATGTACGGGCCGAAGTTCAACGGGAACACCGAGGCAACCTGGACTGCGGCGCGGACCAATAGCACCATTGGCAACACCGTGGTTGGGACCAGCCCGTAGGGATCGCTGGTTCCGCCATGACCGAGGCGCCGGGCATCCCCGGCGCCTCTTCGATTCACGACGGTTGCGACGTGTCACGCATCGAATCCCGCGCCGTGGCGCCTGCTGCGGTGCGATTGCAATGCACTCGCAAGGTCAGGGTCTTGGGCGCGGGAGGTCGTCCTGTCAGACTGGCCCGCGAGCAGCCGGCGGCGGTTCCCCGCACCTGAAGAGACGCCGGCCGAGCCGCGCGAGCGATCGCGCCGGGGCAGCGTCGGAGCTTGGATCAGTGATCGTTCGCGTCCTGAAGGCGCGTGTCAGCGCAGCCAGGGTGGGTGCATTCAACGCCGTCTTCCGACGCCAGCTGGCGCTGCTCCGACAGCAGCCAGGACTCCTCTACGTGAAGCTCGCCCGGCGGCTGCAGCCCGATGGCGGCGAGGAGGCTGTCCTGTTCGAGGAGTGGCAGGACGCGGCCTCGCTGTATGCCTGGGTGGGGCCGAACCTGACCGAGCCACGCCTGGTTCCGGGCGCTCGCGAGCTGATCGACGACATCGTCGTGGCCCACTACGAAGCGCTGGCGGAAGACGACGAGGAGTCGTTCGCGATTCTTCCGCAGTCGCGCGGAGCGACCTGACCGCCTGGGCCGAGCTAGTTCCGGCCGAAGATCCCGGCCAGCCCCCGGCGCCGCTGCTCGGTGGCGGCCGCCGGCGCGTCCTCGCCGAGCAGGATTGCCGCGAGCTGGTCGTAGCGGCGAGCGGGCTGTGACGTCGGCGCCGCGGCGAACACAGGCGTTCCCTGGTTGGCTGCGCGGAGGTAGAGCAACGGGTCATACGGGATCCGGATCGCCACACGCCGCCCGAGCGCGTTCTCGATGTCGCCGGGGGTAAGCGTCTGCAGGGCATAGATCTCGTTGACCACGATCGTCGGCTCGGTGACGTGCGTGCCGTTCTCGCTCAGGTACTCGAGGAAGGCGTGGGTTGCCTTCAGGGTCGGGAAGTCGGGCGTGACGACGAGCACGACGTCGTCGGCGGCTGCCATCGAGCTGACGACCCGCTCGTCGAGCTGCGAGCCGAGGTCGGCGACGACGTTCGGCACGGCCGCGAGGAGCCCCTCCAGCGTCCGCGACGCCTCCTCGCCGGACATCAGCGTCGTCGTCGATGGGTTCGGCGAGCCAGCCAGGACCTGGATCCCGCGTTCGTGGCGCGTCAGGTAGGTGGTACGCAGGCTCTCCGGGCTGATCAGGCCCTGGCTGTCGCGGATGAGGTCGGCAATCGTGAGCTTGGGCCGGATGTCGAGGTGCGTCGCGACATGGCCACCCATGGGCGTAAGGTCGACCACCGCCGACGCGTCCGGCATCCGCGCGCCGATCGCGAGGGCCAGGTTTACCGAGACCGTCGTCGTGCCGACGCCGCCCTTCGGCGAATACACCACGATGAGCCGGCGCCCGGGCCGGCGTGTCGCCGCGACGAGGGTGCTCGGCCGGAGCTCCTTCGATCGGCGGTGGCGCAGGTCAAGCGCTTCGACACGGGCATCGAGCTCGCGTTCGTCGATCGGTCGGATCATCACGTCGTCGGCGCCCGCCTCGAGGAGCCGGATCCGCTCCTCGACATCGTCGCTCGAGGTGATGGCCAGGATCGGCACCTCGGCGAGATCGGCCATGGCCCGCAGCTCGCGGCAGATGTCGGTGACCGTCCGCGGCGGAGGCACGGTGTCGAGGACGACCACGTCGTGCTCGGCCGCGGCCGCGGCGAGCTCCCCCGGGTCCTCGATCCGGGTCAGCGCGCGACCGGGGCGGCCGAGCACCTTGTTGAGCGTCTCGCTCCCGGCGTTCCCCAGGAGCAGGATGCGGGTATCGGTCACGTGACTCCCTGAGGCGTGTGGGGCTGCGACGCCAGAGGATACATGCAGGTTCGCGGCGCGCTCCGTCTCGGATCAACCAAAGGCCGCCGACGAGCCGCCGGGTCCTTGGGAAGGCCCGTGCTAGACTCCCGCCCTCACCTTTCTGCTCCCGCCGAGCTGATCGAGCGCGGGGCATACCCGTAGGAAGGAGCGTCTTCGGCCGTGCGCCGCTACGAGCTCATGCTGGTCTTCCGTCCGGACGCGCCGGACGAGCGAATCGCCGCGATCATCGATCGCACCACCCGCCAGATCACCGCCGCAGGCGGCCAGATCATCAAGGTCGCCCCGTGGGGCCGCCGGCGTCTCGCCTATGCCATCGACCGCCACCGCGAGGGCGCCTACCACATCGTGGTGTTCGAGGCCCCGACCACGGCAATCGCCGAGCTGGAGCGCGGCATCCTCATCACCGAGGAGATCCTTCGCCACCTCGTCGTGCGCCAGGAACGCCCGGCCCGCGCGATGCGTGACGCCGGGGCCGGCGTGGATGGCGACGAGGCGCCACTTCCCTCCGCGGAGGACGAGGAAGAAGAGGATGATGGTCGCGAGCGGATCGACGAGTCGGAGAGCGAGGCGGCTCCGGCCGCGATCGACTGAGAGGGTCGAGAGATGGCGCTGAGCAAGATCCAGATCATCGGCAACCTCGGGCGCGATCCCGAGCTGCGCTACACGCCCAACGGGCGCCCCGTCGCGAGCTTCACGGTCGCCGTGAACCAGTCGACCAAGAACCAGCAGACCGGGGAATGGATCGAGTCGACCGACTGGTTCCGCGTGAGCGTCTGGGGCGACCGCGGCGAGCGCGCCGCGGAGAGCCTGCGCAAAGGCAGCCGTGTCTTCGTCGACGGCCGCTTCCGGACCCGGGAGTACGAGGCCAACGACGGCCAGAAGCGCCTGTCCCTCGACATCACCGCCGATACGGTCCTCGGGCTCGACAAGCGTGAGGCCGCCGAAGGCACCTTTGCCGGCGCGCCCGCAGGCGCCGCTGCGGCAGCGGGCGCGCCTCGAGCCGGCTTCGATGACACCGAGATCGACGAGCTGCCCTTCTAACCCCTGAACTCGACCCAAGCCCAGGAGACCTGACTTCGATGCCTTCCGCCAGGGCGCGCAAGCGCGACGACTTCTACCGCGACCGACGTCGCCGGAAGGTCTGCGCCTTCTGCGCCGATAAGACCGTCCAGATTGACTACAAGGAGGTCAATCGCCTCCGCCGCTACCTGTCCGAGCGGGCCAAGATCGAGCCGCGTCGCAAGACCGGCACGTGCGCCGGCCACCAGCGCGAGCTCTCCGTGGCGCTGAAGCGTGCACGACACGTCGCGCTGCTTCCATACGCGCCCGAGCACCTTCGCCCCTAACGCCGGGTGAGGTCGCGCTCAACCGGGGCCGGATGAGCGCGGCCTGATGGACGTCGGGCTGCTGATGCTCGCCGGCGGGATCGCCGCCGGTGCGTTCGGGTCCATCCTCGGGCTCGGCGGCGGGTTGCTCATCGTGCCGCTGCTGACCCTCGCCTTCGGGCTCCCGCTGCGCGAGGCGGTCGGCGTGTCACTGGTGTGCGTCATCGTCACCAGCAGCGCCTCCGCCGGCGTGTACCTCCAGCGCAAGCAGGCGAACCTGCGCCTCGGCATGGTCCTCGAGCTGTTCACGGCAACCGGCGCCATCATCGGCGGCGCGATCGCGTTCCTGATCGACGAGCGCCTGCTGGCCGGCCTGTTCGCGATCCTGCTCGTCTACGTCGCCGCGACGATGCTGGGCGGGCTCCGGCGGCGGGTGACCGCCGAGCCGGCGACCGACGACGAGACGCCGCCACACGCGCACGCGGTCGGGGAGGGCGTCGAGCGTGACGACCGCGCCTACCTGTCCGGCCGCATGCCGGTGGCCGCGGTCGGCAGCGTTGGCGCGGGGATCGCATCCGCGCTGCTCGGCATCGGCGGCGGGCTGATCAAGGTCCCGCTGATGCACCTCGTGCTCGGCGTTCCGCTGCGCATCGCGACCGCCACGAGCAACCTGATGATCGGCATCACCGCCTCGGCCAGCGCGATCGTCTACCTCGTCCGCGGCGGCATCGACGCCTACGTTGCCGGCCCGACGGCCATCGGCGTCTTCGTCGGGGCAACGGTCGGCTCGCGCCTGGGCCATCGGATCGGCCAGCGCCAGCTGCGGGTGGCCTTCGTCCTCGTCCTGCTGTACACGGCGGTCGAGATGGCCCGGCGCGCACTCGCGATCGGGTGAGGTGATGCAGGACCTCCGGATGGATCGCGGCGCCGCCGACCTCGAGCCGGCCCTCGCGCGCGTCCTGCAGGCGGGGACATACGTCTCGATCACGCTCGTAGCAGTGGGCACGGTCCTGCTCATTGCCGGCGGGATCTCGCCGCTCGCTGGCGGACCGGCGCTCCACATCGAGCGGGTGCTCAGTGACGTGGCCGAGGGCCGTCCCGAGGGCTTCCTGTGGCTCGGGATCCTCGGGATCTGCGTGACCCCGGCATTGCGCGTGGCCGGGGCGCTGGTCGGCTTCTGGCGCCGCGGCGAACGGGACATGGTCGCGGTTGCGCTGCTGATCCTGGCGGTGGTCGCCGCGGGCGTGGCGACCGGCCTTTTGGCAGGCTAGACGGCAATGGACCTGCTGATCCTGCTCGTCTCCTTCCTGATCATTCTGGCCGGGGCAGAGCTGTTCACCAACGGCATCGAGTGGTTCGGCCACAAGCTCGGCCTGGCCGAGGGCGCCGTCGGCTCGGTGCTCGCCGCGGTGGGCACGGCGCTGCCCGAGACCATGATCCCGATCATCGCGATCCTGTTCGCCGGACAGGAGCACTCCGATGAGATCGGCGTCGGCGCGATCCTCGGGGCTCCGTTCATGCTCGCGACGCTGGCCATGTTCGTCACGGGCCTCGCCGTCGTCATCCAGGCGCGCCATCGTGCCGCCGGCGATGTGATGCCCGTCGACACGAAGGTGCTCGGCGCGGACATGCGGACCTTCGTCATCACCTATGGCCTGGCGATCGGGGCGGCGGCCGTCCTGCCCGCGGAGCCGACGTGGCCCAAGCTGCTCGTGGCGATCGGCCTGCTCGTCATCTACGCCTGGTACGTGAAGGGCCATTTCGAGGCCGACCCGACCGTGGACGCCGGCGACCTGGCGCCGCTGCGCTTCCACCGCTTCGACAGGCATCGGACCGTCGCGCCAGACAAGGCGCCGCGCCTGCGCGTGGTCAACCTGCAGGTTCTCGTCGCGCTCGGCCTGATCGTCATCGGCGCCATCGAGTTCGTGGACGCCGTCGGCCACCTGGCCACCACGCTCGGCGTGAGCCAGGTGCTGCTCGCGCTCGTCGTCGCGCCCATCGCGACCGAGTTGCCGGAGAAGTTCAACTCGATCATCTGGATCCGGCAGGGCAAGGACACGCTGGCGATGGGCAACATCACCGGCGCGATGGTCTTCCAGTCGGCGATTCCGACGTCCGTCGCCCTGATATTCGCGCCCGAGAGCTGGGTCGCGGGACCGGGCAGCTACATCGCCTTCACCTCGGCCGGCATCGCGTTCCTCGCCAGCGCCGCGATCTTCCTGCCCATGGCCCGCTCGGGCCGGCTGCGGGGCCGCGGGCTGTTGGTTGGCGGCGCCTTCTACGTGGCCTACCTGGTGATCGTGGCCGTGGGCGTGACCACGGCCTGACGGGGGCCTGACCGAGGTCGTCGAGGCGGGGTCCGGAACGGGCTCGGGCGTATACTCCGGCCGCTTCGAACCCCATGCGGCAACACCGCCGACCATCGAGGAGCCCGAGGAATGCTGACCGAGAAGCCCAAGGACGCGCCCGCGCCTGCAGCCGGTGGCGCGCACGCCGCGACGACGCCGACCGAGGGCAGCGTCGCGTACTTCGAGGGCGCATACGTACCCCTCGCCGAGGCCAAGGTCAGCATCCTGACGCACGCGTTCATGTACGGCACCGCCGTGTTCGAGGGCATCCGTGCGTACTGGAACCCCGAGCAGGGCGTGCTCTACGGGTTGAAGCTCCGAGAGCACATGGAGCGCATCCGGCGCAATGCCGCGATGCTGTTCATGAACGACCTGCCCGCGGTCGACGAGCTCGTCCGTGTCGTGGTCGAGACGGTTCGACGGAACGGCTTCCGCGAGGACGCCTACGTCCGCCCGTGCGTGTACAAGTCCGGCCAGTCGATCGGGGTCCGGCTGCACAAGCTCCCGCACGACTTCCTCGTGGTCGCGCTTCCGTTCGGCAACTACATCGACACCGACTCGGGCGTGCGAGTCATGACC
>Ga0207646_10006626_pt1 | contig 11946 bp, 9 predicted proteins | sample KBSK5502metaG_FD_184343 | JGI IMG/M metagenome (GOLD analysis project Ga0207646, IMG submission 184343) | Corn, switchgrass and miscanthus rhizosphere microbial communities from Kellogg Biological Station, Michigan, USA - KBS K5-50-2 metaG... | ecosystem: Host-associated > Plants > Roots >...
TGGGCTATGACAAGAATGCCCCGGACTTTCCGGCCGGTGAAGTTCAACGCGACCGTCACGGGAACCCCACAGGTCTTCTCATCGCGAAGCCGAACGCAAATATTCTCTACTCGACCCTGGCCAAGGGGCCGAAACTTTCGCGCGAGGATCAACTTAACTCTTCACGGTTATTCTTCCGCGAACTGAACCGTTTTGGAATCACCAGTGTCATTGATGCGGGCGGCGGATTTCAAAACTATCCCGACGATTACGGTGTTGTGAACGAACTGCACCGCAATGGAGAACTCTCCCTCCGGCTTGCTTACAACCTCTTCACGCAAAAACCGAAACAGGAACTGGGCGACTTCCAGAGCTGGACCAAAATGACAAAACACGGGGACGGCGACCATTTCTATCGCATGAACGGCGCAGGGGAGATGCTGGTTTTTTCCGCCGCAGATTTCGAGGACTTTCTTGTCCCGCGGCCGGACATGCTCCCCATCATGGAAAGTGAGCTGAAGGCCGTCATCAGACACCTCGTAGAGCATCGTTGGCCATTTCGCATACATACGACCTACAACGAGACGATCGAGAGAGCACTGAACGTTTATGAAGAAGTCAATCGAGAGATTCCGTTTGACGGTCTGCACTGGTTCTTCGACCACTGCGAGACCATCAGCGATCGCAATATCGAGCGTGTGAAGGCGCTGGGCGGCGGAATCGCGGTGCAGAACCGCATGGCCTTCCAAGGCGAGTATTTCGTCGAGCGATACGGGGCGGAGCAAGCCAAACGCACACCGCCAATTCGGAGAATGCTCGAGATCGGTGTTCCGGTTGGGGCTGGCACTGACGCAACTCGCGTCTCAAGCTACAACCCTTACCTTTCCCTCTATTGGCTTATTACTGGCAAGACCGTCGGCGGGCTCGGTCTCTACCCGCACGAGAACCGGTTGGATCGAGAGGAAGCGCTCAGGCTCTACACGATGGGGAGCAGCTGGTTTTCTACGGAAGACGGTAAGAAGGGAGCGCTAGCTCCTGGGCAGCTAGCAGACTTGGCCATTCTCTCTGCGGACTATTTCTCGATTCCGGATGAGGAGATCAAGCGTCTCGAATCGGTACTTACGATCGTCGGTGGAAAGGTGGTTTATGCCACTGAGGAATTCTCAAAACTTGCGCCGCCTACGCTGCCAGTGAGCCCGAGCTGGTCGCCGATCAAAGAGTACGGCGGCTACGCGAATGCCTCAAAAGAAGCGGTGGGAGCGTCGCATTCTCGAGCTGTCCCTGCGGTTCGTCCTGGATCGAGCACCAAGAATCACCACGTTTCAGTGCTTGGTGATCTTGGGTTCTGGCATCTGGGATGCGATTGTTTCGCCTTTTGAAAGACAGCACCCGATTTCTTGATAAGGAGAAAAAGAGAGAATGGCCACGTCAAATATCGCCGACAAAGTTGTGGTAATTACCGGGGCCAGCAGCGGTGTTGGCGAGAGTACCGCCCACCTCCTCGCAGGGAATGGCGCGAAGGTCGCCCTCGGAGCGAGGCGGAAAGATCGGATCGACGCCCTCGTCAGGGACATCACCGCCAACGGCGGCAGCGCAATCGGTTTCAAGACGGACGTGACACAGCGCGGAGATGTCGAAGCGTTAGTCAAAGGCGCAGTTGACAGGCACGGCCGAATCGACGCGATCGTGAACAATTCCGGGATCATGCCCATCGCGCCTATGGCGGCGCTCAAGGTCGAAGAATGGGATCGAATGATCGATGTCAACATCAAGGGCCTTTTATATGGGGTGGCCGCAGTGCTTCCGATCATGCAAAAACAAAAGATGGGCCACATCATCAACATCGCTTCTGTCGCGGGCTTCAAAGTCTTCGCGCCGGGCGGCACTGTTTATAGCGCGACGAAATTCGCCGTGCGGGCGTTGACCGAGGGTCTGCGCATGGAGCATAGGGCCGACAATATTCGTTGCACCATGATCTCTCCTGCGGCAATTGCTACCGAACTGCCCGAAGGCAGCTCGGAGGAGGCCACCAGAAAGAATTTGCGCGAGTTCTACAAAATAGCAATTTCGGCCGACTCAGTCGCTCGCGCGATCGCTTACACCATCGAGCAACCAGCGGACGTGGACATCGGCGAGGTCGTCATCCGCCCCACGGCGCTGGACTTCTAAAGAGGAGCCAAATATGCGCCTTTTCCGCTCGTCGCTTTCGCCCCGATTTCTGGAGATGTCCAGCATGTCTTGCGCAGGAGAAATGCAATGAAAGTCTTGTTCATATCCTTTGTAGTTGGTCTGGGTGTAGGAGCTTTGTACGGTCTCATCCGGGTGAAGAGTCCCGCGCCGCCCATCGTTGCTTTGCTGGGTCTTCTCGGGATGGTTCTCGGAGAGCAGCTTGGCACGTGGGTTCACACCAGAAACATGAATGTAAGCCAAGCCGCTCCGACTTGTATTGTCGGCCAACGCTACGATCGCCCCCTACCGATTCAGGCTCCTGATCCTGAGATACAGATGGCGAGCGCGCGAGGAAAGTAAGGAGCTGACCCATGCGAATGAAAAAAGTCTTCTCGACGATTGCAAGCGCTGTCCTTGCAACGCAACTTCTGTGCGTGCATTTGTTAGCGCAAACGACTCCCAGGAACGGTGCGAATGTTGCCGTCGCGCCTCAGTATGACACCGCGCACGTTTATGTCGCGCCGGAAGATTTCGACCGTTTCGTGGCCAGCCTGATCGCAACCTTCGGTGGTACTACCACAAAGCAGGGCGTTTTTACTGTAACGCCGACCCAGAGCACCACTATGTCGCAGTTGGTCCTGACGCCGGTGGGGAGTGTCTCCGTCTTCGGCTTCAAAACGCCGATTCCATATCCATTTGGGTTGGAGCGCACGGGCTATCTAGTCACTGATATGGACGACGCGGTCTGTGTCGCGAAGGCTACCGGTGCGGACGTGTTGGTTTCTCCATTCAACGATCCGATCGGTCGAGACGCGATTATTCAATGGCCGGGTGGTGTGAACACGCAACTGTACTGGCATACCACTGCTCCGTCCTATACCCCGCTCCAGACAATTCCGGAAAATCGGCTCTATGTGTCGCCGGACAGAGTAGATGACTTCGTGCGCAGCTTTCTTGGTTTCTCTCACGGAAGCATTGTCTCGGATGAAGAGCGAGCGCCAGGCGTCGAAATCGGAAGACCTTCTGAAACCTACCGGAGAGTGAGGATCGAATCAAAGTTTGGGAAGTTGACTGCTTTCGTTACTGACGGTCACCTTCCATATCCCTACGGCCGAGAGATGACGGGATATGAAGTGACAAGTCTCTCGGACACGATTACCAAGGCCAAGGCGGCAGGTGCAGAGGTCCTTGTCCCTCCCTACAAGACCGATGAGCGAGATGCTGTTGTTGTCAGGTTTCCGGGAGGATACATCGCCGAGATTCACTCAGTCACAAAAAAATAGGATACACAACAGATGATGCGGTGGAAGAAGCAGCGCCGCGCTCGGTATGACAACGAAGACACAGATACGAACCGTCATGATGATTCTAGTGTCTTCTGTGGCTTCGCTGTTCTCGCGAGGCCAATCGATTCCGATTAACGAATCTCCGCCCCCGGCGCGGACCTATCACTTGCTTCGCGAGGATGACGACTGGAGTTTCCTTGCCGATTCCGCGGAACGACAGGATTTTTGGGATCCCATCAAATACATTCCTCTGCGATCAGGCCGGAATGGATGGTTGCTATCCATGGGCGGCGAAGCTCGCGAGATTTGGGAACAGATTGGAAACGACAACTGGGGCCAACAGCCGTTCATGAACGGCTATATCAACCAGCGGTACATGCTTTACTTTGACGTGCACTACGGCAAGCACGTTCGCTCGTTCGTGGAGCTGAAGAGCGGCTTGAATTCTTACCGCACCGGCGGTCCGAGGCCGATCGACGAAAAGAAACTGGATTTCCAGACTGCATTCCTCGAAGTCGGAACGGGAGATGATCGGAACTGGATCAGGTTCAGAGCCGGCAGACATGAGATGGAGTACGGCTCTGGTCGCCTGATCGATGTGCGGGAGGGCCCCAATGTCCGCTTGAGTTTTGACGGATTCAAGGTAAAGGCGGGTATCGGTTCCTGGCAGATCGACGGCTTCGCCATGCGACCCGACTTGGACAAGCCGGGTTTCTTTGATAACGCTCCCAATCATGCAGTCGGATTTTGGGGCGTGTACGGCATCCGGCCTCTTAAGAAAAGCCTCACGCTGGATACCTACTACCTTGGCCTCGACCGAAAAACCGCCACCTTCAACCGCGGTGTTGGCCAAGAGGTGCGGCACAGTGTGGGCGCGCGTCTCTCTCGTCCCATCGCTCAAACGAAGCCCGGTTGGGATTTCGACTACGAAGCGCTTTGGCAATTTGGCAGCTTCGGCTCCGCAAATATCCGCGCCTGGACTGTGGCATCGGAGACAGGTTACCGATTTCCGACCGTTCCGCTGAAACCGCGATTCAGTGCCAAGGCAGACATCTCCAGTGGCGACGACCCTAGGACCAATACTCTCGGTACATTCAATCCCTTGTTTCCAAAGGGAAACTACTTTGGCGTCCTCGCCACCGCAGGCCCTGGCCCCATCAACTTTATCGATTTACACCCTCACGTTGAAACGGAGTTCCCGCACGGCGTGACGGCTTCGGTCGATTGGATCTTTCAGTGGCGGGAAAGTTTGCGCGACGGTGTGTATTCCGTCCCGGGATTTCTGATTATTCCCGCAGGAAAGAGCGACGCGCGTTTCGTCGGGCATCGTCCCGGCACAGAGGTGCGCTGGCAAGCGAATCGTCACCTCTGGTTTCAAGCCGACTCCGGAATTTTTTACGCGGGGAAATTCGTTAAGGAAAGTCAGCCAGGCCGCAACCTCAATTACTGGGCATTGTGGGCCGGCTACAAGTTCTAGGAGGCGTGGAGGCTAGTTGCTCATGGCGAACAGTCCAACCACTGAAAAGGTTATACCTTACGCCCTGCTCGGAATGACGGCGGTCACGGGACTGGTGGACGCCGTCAGTTTTCTGTCGCTCGGGCGCGTCTTCACTGCGAACATGACGGGGAATATCGTGCTTCTAGCGTTTGCAACGGCGCACGTACCCGGACTGTCCATTGCACGCTCGTTAACGGCACTCTTGGCTTTTCTTGTAGGGGCGATACTCGGCGGACGGATCATGGCTCGGGCAAGCGCCGATTCACAGATTCGATTCGCGGCACAAGCGTTCCTCCTGGAGGTCGCCTTTCTGTTTGCTGCGTCGTTTTGCGGTATCGGATACCGAGCCGATCTGCTCGAAGATTCTTTTCAACCGTTCGCTCTGATCGCTTTGACGGCGCTGGCGATGGGCACACGCAATGCCGCTGTCCGGAAGCTCGCAATCCCGGATCTGACGACAACGGTCCTGACATTAACGATTACAGGCATCGGCGCGGACTCTTCGCTTGCGAACGGCAACAACCCGAGATTGGCGAGACGGGTTGCGGCGGTCGCCGCCATGTTCTTGGGTGCGGCGTTGGGAGCGGTCGTCATACATTACTCGATCTCAGCGGCCCTGTGGCTTGCGACTGCAATCTCCGCCGCGTGCGGTGTCGTGTTGTTTCGCTCCCGGCCCACGTCCGATACGCGCTGACCAGAAGACTCAACTCTGAGTGTTCCGAGGGGATCTTTCTCTTTGATTGCAGCGCCTCGACTTGTCAGGTCGGCAGGTTACGCTTCTTGAAGAGCGCGGCGTATCGAGGTGCCGTAGTCATCGCGTCTGGCTACCCTTGTTTTGGAGTTGGGCGTACTCGGCTTTGGCCTGTTGGTAGATGGGAATGTCGGGATCGGCGTTCTTCCACAAATCCAGGAAAGTCTCGTAAGACTTCCGTGCGGCGGCTTCATCGCCCATCATCTTCTGCGCGCGGCCGAGTTGGAGCCAAGCCAAGGGTCCCGTGGCATGTCTAACCGTAAGGCCGGGATTATCGATCATCTTCTGGAACTGAGCCGCGGCCGAACGGCCATCGCCGAGCTTCAGATAGGCGAGACCACGGATGTAGGCGGGGTAAACAAAGTCGAACCCCTCCTCCGCGGAGACTAGATCGTACTTGGCGGTCCCGCGGAGAAGATCAATGACGGCCGCCGGATCGTGCTGCTGCAGCTTGATCGCGGCCCGGATAGTGGGGGCGAGGTAATGCTGCACGAGCGTGTCTTCGGGTCTTTCCGCGCTGATTTGGTCTGCCACCTTGCCGGCTTCCTCTGTTTGTCCCGATCTGGCGAGCGCGAGCGCCAGGACAGGCTTGTCATCTCGGTCTAGCCTACTTTTATCTGCCTCGCTTTCGTAGCGTCGAGCCTGCACTTCCCTTCCAACTTCGGCATTCTCGAGGGCCGCCAGTACAATGTCTTTAGCCTTCGATGAATGCCCAAGAGCTTGCAGGCGCAGCCGTTCGGCGGAGCGAAAGCGACCTTGCTGAGTCTCGATCAAAGCATGCTTGAGCAAGACGTCTTTTCGATCACTGCCTCGCTCTCCTTCGGCCAAGATCTTTTCGACGCCATCGCGGTCGCCTGTAGCAAATAGCACAAACAGTCTCTCGTTCCGGACCATTGGGTTGTCGAACTTAAGGGCGTCCGCTTTGGCGAGCCATGACTTCGCCGCGTTGAACCTGCTTGCCAACCTGCAGAAATTTATCGCGAGACCGAAATAATAGGAGCTTGGCTGCAATCGTGCAGTTTCAGCCATTTCGTCAGCAGCGCGGTCGGGCTCGCCGAGATGGCCTAAGGCGACCGCGAGGTTGGCATGAGCAAACCCATCCGGAGGAAATAATTGTAAGAAACGATGCAGGGAGGAAAATTCTTTCTCCCAGTCGCGGATCACTTCGCCGTAGTAAATGATCTCGGTGTTCAATCGATCCTTTTCGGTCAATCGGTCGCGCAACTGGAACGCACGCGTGAACGAAGCCTCCGACAACTCAGTGTTACCGACGGAATAGTAGGCGGCGCCCATGCCCTCATACGTCAGGGCAAGGTTTGGATCCAGTTCGACGGCTCGCTGATAGAGTTTGACCGCTCCTGCAACATCGCCGGCGAGGTGGAGCTTGGTCCCCTCAGCGCCGGCCTGCAAAGCCTCGAGCGAAGCGCTGAGCGCCTTTTCCATCGGCTGATTGAAGCGCGCGAGCGAATCTGAGGGTTCTCCCAGCTTCGCACGAAGGTGTACTGCTGTAACTCCCAACTCGTGAATGACTTCATTCCTGCTACCGATATCGGCCTGCTCCTTGCCCAAGGTGGCTCCCGAGCTGCAGTCGAGCGCTCTCATCTCCAGGTGATAGCCATTGCCGGCGTCGGCGATCGATTGGGAGATCACCATCTTGCTGTTGGTCCTGCCGCAGATCTGGCGTGCCACCTCTGGCGTGATCTTAGTAGTCGATGGAAGCTTGAGTTGAGCCAGAGTGGCATATGCCTTATCAACGCCGAGAATGTTGAGGTACGGTGTCTGTTGCATTTCGTAGCGCAGCGCGATATTCAGCGCATCGTCGAAGACCGGATCGCCAGTCTGGTTGTCGGCGTCAGCCAGGACGATGGTATCTGTCGGAGCGAGAGTGATGCGATGGCGGTAGACGTCGTAACGCCAGATCCCTACAGCGACGAGTGCAAGTAACACTACGGCCGCAGTAGCTTGCCGTACGCGTTTCCTTGCCGGATTGGCGTCGCGCACGATCTGTTCGAGATCGTTTTTCAGTGCAGTAGCTGATTGGTAGCGCTGCACGCGGTCTTTCTCGAGTGCCTTTGACAGAAGAGCATCGAATCCACTAGGCAGCATCGGATTGCGGACCCTGGGTGGAACTGGGGTCTCGCGCAGTACGGCCTGGTGAACGTCAACCACGGTTGGGCCCGTGAAGGCACGCTGCCCGGTCGCCATTTCGTAAAGCACCAATCCGAACGAGAACAGGTCTGTCCGAGTGTCGAGCCCTTCATGGCGCACCTGTTCGGGAGACATGTACCCCGCAGTTCCCGCCGTGGTGCCTGTTCGCGTAAGGTCTCTCTTCAAATGGTCGGCAGACGAGGTGGCTGTGGCGCTTGGCGCTTCTCCCTTTTCGAGCCCTACGTCGCCGGCAAGCTTTGCCAGCCCGAAATCGAGGATCTTCACAATGCCCGACTTGCATAGGAAGATATTCGCCGGCTTGATGTCGCGATGGACGATTCCCCTCTGGTGGGCGGCTTCCAATCCGCAGCAGACCTGCATGGCGATTTCCGACAACTCATTGAATGGCGATGCCTTGGGCTCAAGCGCGGCCATCCGGCTGCGCAGGGTTTCTCCTTCGAGCAACTCCATCACGATAAAGGGCTGCGCTTCGTGCTCTTCGATCGCATGAATGGTGCAGATGTTCGGATGGTTCAGCGATGAAGCGGCTTGTGCCTCGCGTTCAAAACGCTGCAGCGCCACGGCATCGCTGGTCAGATCTTCAGGCAGAAACTTCAGTGCGACGCTGCGGCCGAGCTTCAGGTCCTCCGCCCGGTAGACCATTCCCATGCCCCCGCCGCCGATGACGTCGAGAACACGATAGTGCGAGACTTTCTTCCCAATAAGGCCCCCACGCTCTTCAGCGTATGCGAGTGGACTGGGTGCCTCGCCGCGAGCGATTCCCGGCGCTGACTCCAGGTACTCCGTCGCGACCATCAATCGATAGCCACGGCGCGCCAAGGTCTCGATGTACCGTGGATTATCGGCGGAATCCCCCAGGGCGCGGCGTAGAGTCTTGATCGTCACATTGATGCTGTGGTCGAAATCCACAACCGTATCATTCGGCCACAGCTTCGCCTTGATTTCTTCGCGGGTAACCATCTTGCCCTCACGTTCCAAGAGCATCCGCAGGACCTGAAAAACCTGTTCTCGGAGGATGACCTTATTGTTAGGATCGGCCGCCTCAATGGATCGTAGTTCACCAGTGCTGAGGTCGAGCTCAAAGGCTCCGAACAGGATGCGGCCTGAGGGAACGGTGTACATGGGAACCGCACACAGAATAATATAGAGTAAGGAAACTCTATCAATGCGACTCGAAATTGTCGAAATCAAGCTGAAAACAGCATTAAAGCCATTCCGCGCATCTCCCTAAGAATCAATACCTTACTGGCTTGACTTGTATTTTATCGCAATTTGACCGCTGTTCCATTTACACCCCCTTTGCAGCTGCGGTAAACGGGAGCATGGGCGGGACGAATCAAGCCAAGAGCCAAACCTCCAAGTTGATCGCCATCATCGATGACGATGAATCGATTTGTGACTCGCTACGGGACTTGATCGAGTCCGCTGGGCTCGTGGCGCGGTGCTTTGGATCCGCGGAAGAATTCCTCGAATCCGGTTTGCACCGTCAAGCCGCGTGCTTGATAACTGACATCCTTATGCCGAAGATGTCAGGTCTGGAATTGCAAACCAAGCTGAAAGCTGAGGAATGCGATATCCCAATCATCTTCATCACTGCCTACGGAGATTCCAGTATGCGGATTCAGGCGATGAGAGAGGGCGCGGTCGAGTTCCTTGCGAAACCGTTCGACCATCACCTGTTGCTCAAAACGGTCCGTGCGGCACTTGAAGTGTGACGCGGCTAACGATCGGATCGAATGATAGGAGGTTTCAAGTGCCAGAGTTTGCAACCGCCACGTATCCTGAAGGAGACCAACCCGATCGAAGATTCGAGCGGATCATCGGCAAGAGCGCTGCCCTGGAATCTGTTCTCGAACAAGTAAAACAGGTGTCTTCTACGGATTCGACTGTCCTCATCGAAGGGGAAACCGGCACGGGAAAGGAACTCGTCGCGCATGCCATTCACAACGCCAGTCAGCGCGTCGGGCGCGCTTTCATAAAGCTCAATTGCGCAGCCATTCCGCTGGATCTTCTGGAAAGCGAACTGTTCGGTCACGAGAAGGGCGCCTTTACCGGTGCGATTGCTCAGAGGATCGGGCGCTTCGAGATGGCCGATAAAGGCACCCTGTTTCTCGACGAAGTGGGTGACATCCCTCCTGCCTTGCAGCCGAAGTTGTTGCGTGTGTTGCAAGAGCAGGAATTCGAGCCCTTAGGCAGCGGTCGCACGCACAAAGTGGATGTCCGGCTGGTCGCGGCAAGCAATCGGAGTCTCGTCAAGATGGTCGCTCGCGGGCAATTTCGCAGTGACCTGTACTATCGTCTGAATGTCTTCCCAATCTTGCTGCCGGCGCTGCGAGAGCGCCGGGAAGACATTCCTGCTCTTGTTACGCATTTCGTGAAGCTGTTTAGCCGCCGGATGGGGAAGCGAGTCGATAGCATTCCTCCGGAAACCATGGCTGCATTCCAGTGGTATTCGTGGCCTGGCAACATTCGCGAGTTGCAGAACTTGGTGGAACGCGCGGTTATCCTTTCGCGGGACGATGTGCTCCCCAACCCACTTCACAAAAAGCAAACAGAGCCCATAACCCCCACTCTGCATCGCAGTCGAACTTTTTACACATCGAAGACCTTGGATGACTCGGATCGCGCTTTGATTTTGGAAACACTTGAGCAAACCAGATGGCTAGTCGGTGGACCGCACGGCGCCGCAGCCAAACTAGGACTGAAGAGAACCACGCTGATCGCCATCATGAGAAGGTTGGATATCTCGCGACCGATTCATCAGGGAGGAACAGACGAGCGCGGTATAGCACGGGAGGATGCTCAGATTTGAACGGGGTCCGTTGCTGTGCCCAGTAGTTTCTGATCAGGGACAACGCTTGTGACTAGATGAGTATTCTCTAAGTAACTAGGCATATGACCCCGGCAATGTTTTAATGGGGCATGCCCTTTCAGAGGCGACGTCGGCTCCTGGTCTTCAGCGAGGACGAGCAGCGCATGTTGGAGCGCCTCCGCAAGTCGCGCACCGAGCAGAAGAGGCGTACGGTACGCGCGGCGATCTTGCTGGACTCGGTCGCCGGTTTGAGTGATCAAGCCATTGCGCGGGCCCAGGGAGTGAACCGCAACACGGTGATGCTCTGCATCCAGAAATGCCTCCGCTTTGGCGTGCAGGCGGCCTTAGGAGAATTACCGCGTTCGGGCAAGCCGCGTCGGGTTTCGGATGCGGCGATTGCATGGGTGCAGAACTCGGCCTGTCAGAAGCCCAAGGTGTTGGGCTATGCCCAAGAGTTATGGACGTACGGTCTGCTAACCGCCCACTTGCGGCGGCAGGCCCGGTCGGCAGGGTACCCGGAATTGGAGCGGTTGAGCCGCTCTAAGCTGCATAAGATCTTGATGCAGGGAGAACTTCGACCGCATAAGGTTCGTTACTATGTGGAGCGACGGGACCCGGAGTTCGAGTCCAAGATGGCGGCGGTACTGCATGTTTACAAGGAAGTAGAGATTATCAATCAAGGACTGCTGCGCGGCGAGATTTGCGAGCCGGGGACAGTCACGGTGTCCTACGACGAGAAACCCGGCATTCAGGCGCTGGCGCAGAAAACGCCCGACCGGCCGCCCATACCCGGGCAGCATGCCAGCCCGACCCGGGACTACGAATACCAGCGGCTGGGAACGGTTTCGTTGCTGGCGGGGCTGGATCTGCACCGTGGCACAGTCACCGAGATCGTCAGCGAGACGCATAAAAGCAAGGACTTCATTGAGCTCTTGAAAAAGCTGGATGCGGCCTATCCGACCGCCACGACGTTGCGATTGATTCTAGACAATCACTCCGCCCATATCTCGAAGGAGACGCAACGCTACCTGGCGAGTCGGCCGCAACGCTTTCAGTTCGTCTTCGTTCCCAAACACGGCTCGTGGCTCAATCTGGTGGAGAATATGTTCAGCAAGATGGCGCGCAGCATGCTCCGGGAGATCCGGGTGCAGAGCAAACAGGAACTCATTCAGCGAATCCACCTGTATTTCCAAGAAGTGAATGCCGCTCCGGTGGTATTCCGATGGAAGTACAAGATGGATGAGGTTTCTATTGATTAGTTATTTAGAGAACTATGATCTAG
>Ga0207646_10006627_pt1 | contig 11940 bp, 10 predicted proteins | sample KBSK5502metaG_FD_184343 | JGI IMG/M metagenome (GOLD analysis project Ga0207646, IMG submission 184343) | Corn, switchgrass and miscanthus rhizosphere microbial communities from Kellogg Biological Station, Michigan, USA - KBS K5-50-2 metaG... | ecosystem: Host-associated > Plants > Roots >...
GGAACAAACAAAGCGGTGGCAAGCGGCGAAGTTCCGCAACGCGCACGGGAAACACTTATTTGCGAGCGATGCTGGGAGAAGTGGCCTGGATCATCTCCCGCATGAAGGACACGTATCTGGCGGCCCAGTACCATCGCATTGCGCGAAGACGAGGGAGAGAGAAGGCCATTGTCGCCGTCTCCCACAGTCTGCTGGTGATCATTTACCATGTCTTGCGGGAGAAGAAACCTTACACGGATCTCGGAGCTGACTACTTTGACAAGCTCGATACCGCTCGCATTGAGCGTCATCATGTTCGCCGACTCGAACAGCTCGGCTACACGGTCACGCTTACCCCGGCCCATGCAGCTTGAATGGTCCAGGGATTTTCGAAGGACAGGCCTAAAGTACATTCTTGCTTTTCCCACAGGAATATATTTTGCATACTTTCCTAGCAATCATCACCAATTCTTTCCCCCCCCCACCACCACATTAACACACATTACTTGTACAATATCGTGGAATGTAGGATAGACGAGTAGGAGTCATAACCCCAATGTTACATATGCGCAAGAGTTTGATCGTCGATCTCAGCGCCAGTAGTGTGCTGGCGTTGGTCGAGTTAGGCTTACTGGCATTCATCATGCATCTGGGCTTACTCGATCCACTTAAATCCCGGCATGCGGAGGGGATGTATTTCAATTATGTGGCCATGGCGCGTAGCCCGTTCTCTAGCGATCCGATGGTGCATAATTCGCCGTACTGTTGGCGCGTGCTGACGCCCTGGTTAGTACATCTCCTGACCAAGCTTGGCTTTTCACTCCAAGGTGGCTTTTTGCTGATCACAACTATCAGTCTCTGTGGCACCGTTATCGGCGTATATGCCCTGCTACGCCTCATCAGCGCTACGCCCTGGCAAGCGCTGGTTATCGCGCTGCTGGTGCAGACCCAGTTTGCGATGGGGCTTTCTGGGCTGTGGGATTATGAACTCGTCGACCCTCTCACGTACCTGCTACTGGTGCTGGGGTTTATTCTCTACTTGCAGGACAAGCCGCGCTGGCTGCTGGTAGTGCTGGCTCTGGGAGTCCTGAATCGCGAGACCGCACTCGCTGCCGTGGTCGCGTTCGGCGGTGAGCAAGTAATCAACCGTGACTGGCGACGTCTGAAAGCCTATCTACCTGCCTACATCGTTCCGATCCTTATCATCATAGTACTCCACGTCGCCATCTATAATAACGGGGGTGATTCCCTGCTCATGCGGATTCAAGGAGTTTGGTCCGAACACGTCAATTTTGTTGGTAGGGACTCAACGATCACGCTATTCGGTAATGTCAACCCGTTTGCTCTCAATGCCTATCATCTAACCATCAACTCCTATGGTTTCCTCCTGCCACTGCTGGTCTTGCAGGTGATCCATCCTCCCCATGTGATGCGTCGTCCGCTGGCCTGGATCTTCTTGCTGGTCACTGCCATATCTGCAACCATCATCGGTGGCGATACCGAGCGATTGATGATCATTGCGTTCCCGGTTGTAGCCATAGCTGCATGGTATGAGCTGTGCTGGATTGCCCAGCAAATCAAACTGCCGGCGGCAACCATTGGCTTCTTTCTGGTGCTCGCGCAGAGCCTCTTCCTACTGGGATACTTCTACAAGATTGCGGGAGATTACTCCTTGGTCGCGGCAATTAAACAAGAGGAGCCGCACTGGCTGCTTATATTGTGGCTATTGGTACTAGTTGTGCTAATTGGTGCAGTCCTGGTGGCGGCGCTGTGGGCGTTAGGGTTCGTCACTCGCTTGCTCTACCAACGCGTCCGAGTCTGATGCGACAACTTTGCATCTGTATCTGAGCCTCGGTGGGTCCATTACTCCATGTCGTGGGATGTTCTTTGTAGCATAGTCAGTCACGCGATAATCCGCCCAGCCCAGTTCATTTTTGGCGTGTTTGAACCCATACTCAATCCAGGTACGCAGCACGCATGGCCTGTCTGCGAGCGCCTGGCGTAACAAGGTTAGCCGTCTCTTGCGCAGCTCTTCGACGCTCCACGGCGGCGCCTTGGCCACAAAGTGATGGAGCGCCTGGGGATCCAGAAGATGCGGGCGAGAAGTGGCTAACGCGTTTTGTTGATTCCCGTGTTCTCAGTTCTGACACACCCTACCCCGGTTGCTCCTGATTTCTCTTTTATCATTCAGCATGAGCAATCCAATGGCGAAGCAAGCCAGAGCAGTCCCAAGTAAGTAGCCTGCGATAGTGTCGGAAATAAAATGTGAGCCAACATAGAACTGTAAGGCGGCGCTCAAAAAGCAGAGGGTGAGTGTCAGCAACACCCATAGCCAACGCACCACGCCTGGTTTTACGTGTTTGCAGATCAACCAGGCAAACAGGGGGCCCGTGAACCACCAGCGTAGAGCGTGACCACTGAAATAGCTATGACTGTGGTCGAGTAGACCTGAGCTGATGTTGATTGGCATCTGAGAGACGGTATGCGCCCAGCCCTGAACGTTCAGTGTTGGCAGAGGCGCTTTCCACCACATGCCCAGTGCAAGCTGCAGGTGCAGTAGAGGCGATTGTCCTGCTTGTGGGCAGGTGAGTTCCACTATACCAGAGCGCATTAAGGGAGGTAAGGGTAGAGCGAAGAGCTGCTTGCCTACCGCTTCTGCTGCTGTGCCGATCAGGGCCAGGATGCACAGGTAGGGCAACACACGCCAGCGATAGTATGTGAGACCACATGCTGCACCCAGCAGAGCAATGAAAACCAGGTTGACAGGGGCCGCGCCAAATTTACTCCACTCCACAAGCACACAGTCGAATTGTAGCAATGGACGCCCTATCATCCGCTGCTCGACTACGAGCGTTGCCATGTCGAGTGCTCCAGTCGCGTAAATGGCTGTAAAGGCCAGGAACAGACCTCCAAAGATCAGTGCCAGGAGAAACCATTTGCGAGCAACTGCGAGTTCATGCCATTTTATATGTCTACACATAGCTACCTTGACCAAATCGCGCCGTAAAGCCCTGGCCTTTAGGCCTGATTCTTACCCACAATTTAATCTGGTGATATCGAAGCCACTTCCGGTTCTACTCACAGCAAATTCACAGTAGCAGAAAGCCTTGAACGACCTCGCGGTAGTGATGCCTTTCTGCACAGCTCAGTATACTCCCGCCTCCCCTAATTTGCGTGATCTGTAGGTTCCGTTTTGTAACGCACGATACCCATTACGCTCATCGCGTATTCTGTCCTTCATCTCTTGTCTGTGGTAGAGCCTGTGGAGGTCATCTCTAAATTCGGGAAGATATCTACTTATCATCGTATCACTTGAGATAAATTTGATGTTTCTGCCTTGTGAGTAGAATCCCTCCCTTTTGAGAAAGGCCGCGGTTCTCCTGATATGCCATGAACTAGTGATCACGCCTATGGTTCTTATCTCCTTAAATGTCTCGGTGGTAAAGAGCTTTACTAACTCTCGTGCGTTTTCCTCGGTTGTCTGCGATCGCTCTTCCAGGTGAATACACGTTGCAGGAACGCCGTATGCCATCAATTCTGCTTTCATCACCGAGGCTTCTGAGGGTGCGCCTTCGTCTTCGGGATCCGTTTTCCCGGTGGAAAGGATGAAACAGTTTGAAGCACCGAGATGATACAAGAATGCCGATGTAATAACCCTGCCCTGCGCCCCGAAACTCTTTTTTGTCCCTTTTTCGTAGGGTGTGGTGATATAGCGATCTCCGCTTTTGACGATATTCCCACCTAACACGACGACAACCTCACAAGTAAAAGGAGGTTTGATTGTTCCATCTCTGGTTTTTTTGCGAATATATGCCTGTGCATGGTGTGCGAGAAGCGTTGTATTTTCGATTTTTAGGTCAGTCGTGCGTACAGCTTGAACGAATAACATGCGTAGCCTTATTCTAGTCGATCGGGCAACCTCCAACCGTAAAGGAAGCCGACTGGTCGATGAACCATGCCAGGTGGTGGGATACCAGGCAGGTAACCGGCCAAAATCACCAGTCGCTGGCAAGTATACGACCACCGAGGGGTCAAATTGGTTTCTGCCAGTATTTAGAAGCTATGGAGAAAGCTGCTCGCGGGTTTATAAAGTGCTACCCCGATTGCCTCAACATTTGCAACCCTAGGGCCGTGTTGTCCCGGCACATCCGTCTTGGGAGAGGGGCATTTATTTTAAGCGAGCGGCAAACTCCTCAAGCCTGGGTCGCCTTGTGCTTGCATATTCTGTACGCATAGCGGTGATTTCGGCCGTCAGCACTGCCTGTTCATTCAGCAGCTTTTTTACGCCGGCGGCAATTGCCGCCGGCGTGTTGTTTACATAGACGAAGCCGCGTTTGAAGCAACGCCGCGACCCCGGCCAATCCGAGATAATGGCCGGCTTGGCTATAGCCAGAGCCTCGTAGGCACCACAGCTCAGGTCATTTGGCGCTTTAGTCAGGATAGCAATGCCGTGCACATTCGCAAGCAGGCCGGTATAGGCCTCACCTCGCAAGAAACCGGTCAGTATGATATTCTCCGGCTTCTGCGCGAGTAACCCGATTGCCGCCCGCTCCGGATCACCCGTCACGTAGAAAGTAACTCCTGGTAAAAGCCGTGCCGCAGCAAAAACCTCTGCTATCGGCTCGACGACATCAAAAACGCTAATAACGGCGATACGTGCCTCCCCCTCGGCACCGATTGTGCCTGAGGCATGGCTAAGGGCCGGAAGCCCATCTGGAAGGAAAATGCCCTTGACCTTCCAGCCCTGCAAAATGCCTTGCGCCGCCTCATTGCAGAGGAGTGTGACAAGCGCTCGCCGCGACAACAAGCGCAGCAGCAGCAATGTCCAGCGCCAGGGGCCGTAAAAAGTTGCGGGATGGCAGTCTATCACGTAGGGTACTCGACGGGTTCCTCGTCTGCCTCGTAAGCTGCACCACAGGGCCACAACCAAAGGCGCGAAGATTGGTGGCGACTGGACTAACACAACATCTGGCCGCTCCCTGTCCAGCAGACGCCAGGTCTTCCAGCCTTGAACAAGGTACCGCAGCGGTGTCGACCACTTCCCTTTTAGCCCCGCCTCATACTGGAAGCTAACCCGGGCGTCTACTTCGGCCGCCAGAGTTTCGGCCCGCCGCGAGAAGCCGTACCAGACGATGAAGATTTTTTTAACGCCCATCTTCTATTTTCTCCAGGACGTGTAGTAACCGGGCACCACACTGCTCCCAACTGTACTCGGCCTCAACCAGTGATCTAGCAGCCCCTGCGAGCTTGCCGCGCTTTTCCGCATCCCCCAACAACTCCACGACGGCCTGCGCGAAGGCCGCCGGTTGATCTGCGACCAGCAGGTGTTTGCCTGGTTCAACGGCCAATCCCTCACAACCAATGCTGGTGGAGACGACCGCCTTGCGCATCGCGAATGCTTCAAGTAGCTTGAGACGGGTCCCGCTGCCTATCAGGATCGGGGCAATAGCAACTGTCGCCGAGGCTAAGTAGGGCCGCACATCAGGCACTGGGCCGGTCACCGTGACCCCCGGCAGTGAAGCCAATCTCTGCACCTGCGGCGGGGGGTTCTTACCTACGATCTGCCAGGTCACGGCGGGGACTTGCGCCCGGATCAACGGCCAGCACTGCTGGGAGAAGAAGAGGACTGCATCGGTATTTGGGTAATAGTCTATCGCGCCCGTAAAGATGATCCGGCACTCCACCGCCTGTTCTGTACACTGCCCATGAAAGAACTCAATATCGACCCCGTTTGGCACTACCTCGATCATCCTCTGCGGTAGCAGGCGTTTTAAAGCCCGGCGTTCTCGTTCACTCGTCACCAGCACAGCATCCGCTTCCCCACAACGCTTGATCTCAACAGGTTTGAGCAGGTGGCCCTCTAACCAGTTGTACCACTTGCGTAGCCAGGCCGATTCACGCTCATATGTGCGTAGTCGTATCTCATATTCTAAATTGTGTTCATCGATGATGACTTTCACGTCCGCTGGCAGGCGATAACCAGTAATCAGCACGCTCTCAAAGAGTACGGCATCGTAACGACCGGAAGCTAACAGCGCATCTATGGCCTTTTGCATTTCTGCTAAAATATATGCAGTGAGTACATAAGGTTTCCCACGCATGAGTCCTATTAACTGCCGCCACCGCTTAGCGGGCGGAGACGTTGATAGAGCAATCACTTCAATGCTACACGTTAGATCCATCAGGAGGGATGAGGGTACTCCTTGCACCGTGCTATCATCCAAAGCTAACAATGAAACCGTGTGCTTCTGCGCAAGCGCTTTGAGTAGATGGTAGTTACGCGTGCTGACCCCCGTCGTCGGAAGCGGTATATTTGGGGACACTACAAGGATATTCATACATTGGTTACTTTCTCGTTCTCATCCAGGGCAGGCAGCTTCATCAATATACCCGCCAGCAGCCCAAGATAAATAACATTGCGAAAGAAAAAGAGTTGGTAATCAGCAAAAGCCACGATGATCTCCATGAAGGTGACCGCAACGATATACATGGCCACCAGTTGCAAATGAGGGTCTCGAAGTCGACGCGCAGTGATGGATCCGCGCACGATAATCGCTCCGATCAAGTACCAGAACGCCAGGTATCCGATTGGACCCAGGCGCATCCAGACCCAGTATATAGTGTTGTGCGGAATATAGTCGTAGTATGGATCAAATTCCCGAATTTGTGGAAAAATACTGGTGAGTGGAATAGGCTGAAGGTAGGGTATACCAAAACCCACGCCCAGCGGGTATTGGTGCACCGTATATTTCAGATCATTATCTTCAATATAGCGGTACAGGTTGGACTCAAGGTCTCTGGTATCGGTGTAGTCGGGGCTAATAACTGCCAGAATCGCTCGCGCGGGCGCAGCGAACCCTCCACCGGAGTGCGCAAATGCAGCGACATATGCAGTACCCAACACTGCACTGCAAAGCATAACAACAACCAGAAGTTTGCGCGCGCGCCGTTTGACTAGGAAGATGAGTGTCCAGGCGACTACTATACCTACCACCAGCGCGACATAGTCGGCGCGCCGTTGGTTAACAACCAGTGCAACAAGCACAAACGGCAGTACCAGAAGCGACGCATAAAACTGGGGTCGATAGCGGTAATGTAAACAGAACAGCATCACGAGTAAGAGCAGCGCCACGAAGAAGAAAGAGTCTTCATGCGCCAGTATACTATCACTGAAGCCGGCCAGGTTACCGTGTAGATAAGCAAGGAAAATGTAGACACCCTGCACTCCTTTCACACCGGCACACAGGATGACAACCCAGAAGAACGTGTGGATATCCCTCTTACGGGTGACCAGGTTATAGGCTAACAGATAGGTTACAAACAGGTACCAGAATGGCCTGACCTCTATTACGATGATTCTGAAATCTCCCCCACTTGCCAATCCGTGTAGTACGCCACCGGCTACACAGAGCAGGTAGAACAGGAAGGGCAGGAGGAGTCCCCCCCCTTGTAATGGCTTCTCGCGCTTGACCAGGCGATGTAAAACGACCACCAGGAGGATGAAGACAAACAGGAAACCAATCGGTCGGTCTATTAAACCCTCGAGTTGTGTTGGCCAGTAGAAGATATACAGGTGGTCGGTCAGAATAGGGGTTGGGACAAGGGCTGCCGCATCAGAGGTGCCAGTAGGACTGAAGGCAAGAGGACTTTCTTCAATAAGAGTGGCGCACACCGTTACCACGAAAAGACCAGACACCGGCCATCGAACAATCAAAGCCGTAATGGCCAGGGTGGCTAGAATACCCAACACCAGTCCAAAACCGGCGGTCGCTCCAACGAGTACCAGTAGCGGTGTGAGACTTAACACGGTGCAGAAGATCACGGTGAATAGAATCGCATCATCCCGCTTGTGGATTGCTAACAACCTGGAAATAGTTGTCGTAGTGTTGGGGACAAGCAATGGCCGCATAACTGTCCTGGTCTCACCCTAAATAACTGTAAAGTAACATACCGATAATTACTGCGATGATAAGTAAACGTGTGCGCGCATTATATGTACGGGCAAACAACCCGATACCCAGGAGACATGTCAATAGTACAAAGATCGTTTTCATCCTTCGCTCTCCCGGTCTAGAGGAACGCTCGTATCCAATGTGGTATTTGACTCTCCAGTTGATTGAGAATCACCCCCTGTATGGGTAAATCTTTAAGCTCTTCACATGCTTCCTGCACCAGTGCATCAGGGGTTACTCCTGCGCGAACGACCAGCATAAGCTCTTCCACTAAGCTTGCCGCAATTGGGCCATACCCGGTGGTCATGACGGGAGGAAGGTCCACTAGCAACAGTTCGTTGGAACGAGCGAACATTTGCAGTAAGCCCCTCTGCCGGATCTGTTGCAGCAATTTTACCGCATCCTGCTCCCCATCACCCGCTGGAATAACGGTCAGATTGTAATCGACTTGATGGCGTATATCCGTTTCGCTACATTCGCCACGGAGCCATTCCGCAAGGCCCGGCACCGCAGGAAGACTATAGTATTCGTGTAAGGACGGATGGTTCCAATTGCATTCCAGGAGGATGACCGGGTTACTACTATCATTCGCTAGCACCCCTGCCAGTAGTATTGCTAAAAACGACTTGCCCTCACCACCTATTGAGCTGGTGAGGCCCAAACTCCTTACCGGTGCAATCTCGCGGAAAAAGGTAGAGAGACTGAGTTGCCGGCATCGCTCTCTAAGGAATCGGATAACCGCTCGATCGCGCTCCTTAATTGGCTGCAATGTAGAAGAGACGACCCGCTTGTTATACACTTCACGAACATGTACCTGAATGCGCGTGCTGACCCGCTGCAATGTAGAAGAGACGACCCGCTTGTTATACACAACACTCGGTGCTACCAGGGGGAGCGGTGTCTCAGCAACTGAAGGCATCTGCGTCTCCACCCGGGACACTTGCGTTACGTGTTCATCCTCAGAAGACGGTTTTGCTGACGGCTCTACAATCGATGCAGCTGATCCATTGAGCGGGGAACTCTGCTCAAGCCCCTTCAATCTGATGGCTGCTCCCTCTTCTCTATCTTCAGGCATATGTCCTTCTTTCTGAAACTCTCGTGGCACTGTAGCATATGGACATCCGCTCCTTCTCCTATTGATGGCGGGCGCTACTACGCTTAGGCTGTTCAAGGAGCAGGGACATTTTTGTCGGCGTAAGATGGGGTGACACCATCACGATAGGTAAAGTGGTCACTTTTTGCAGGTCGCTGGCCATATACACCGCACGATCACGACGCACGAGGGTAACAATATAGAGCGCGCATGCCAGGAGACCACCTCCCAATCCGACCCCCCCGGAAAGCAGGTATAGTTTCGCACGTGACACCGGCTGAATCGGCAAATTGGGAGCATCAATCATCTTGAAAAGGCTATCAACACCCGAGCCTTGTGTATTGATCTCCTGGTTTATGGTGTCAATAGTTGCCTGGATATTTTGTACAGCGGTCTGATCTTGCTGCGTCTTTGCATGTAATAGCCCATAGTGCGGATCATTAGCCAGCTGTTGTGGCGCCAGATTCGGATGCGCTGCAATATACTGTGCTTCTGCTTGAGCAGATGCTTGTGCATCGGCCTGTGCAGTTGCAAGGCTCGTTTGATAGCCCGCTAAGAGTTGTTGGCCTTCAGCAACAGCAAATGCCGTGCTTTGTGAAGCATAGTTCTTAATAACAAGGTTAAGTACCCGTTGAGCCACCAGAGGATTGCGATTGATGTAGTCGATTACAAACAAATTGGTGCCGTCAGGTGTAGCTATCACATTTTTAGAAATCTCGCCGTACAGCGCATCATCCAGCCTTTGGCGGTTTGCCAACACATCCTGAGCAAGACCCAGCGTTGAGGCGAGATCAGTTCCATGTGCAATTGCCAGTGCGAAGGTGCGCGTCTGTAGTAGCTCATTTAGCGCTGTGGCCTGAGTCTGTGCCGGCGTTGAAGTCAGATCGCTCTCTGTGCCAGTCGCCCCAATGATTTCATAACGACGCATTGCCCACAGCGAGGCCGTCGATTGATAGGTACGAGGTATAAGTACGTATACTAACGCAATGCTTGCCAGTGGAAGCAGTACAATCAGCGCGAGAAGTCGTATGGGCCGGCGAAAAATGGCTTCAAGGGTACGATGCACGGCTACTTGCCTACCTTTCAAGGGATCCATTAAAAATCCACCTCCCAAATGCTACATAGTCTCATATGTTCAAAGACACCAGTCAGGCTAAGGATACAATCGCCTGTTGGTTAAATTGGTTTCCATCGCTGTTTAGATGGTATTAAGAAGGATACTCTCTGGTGTACGAAATGATACCGGTGGCGCATGCTCCTTCGACGCCTGTAGCCTCTTTTCGAGCGCAGAAGGATGAGGAACATACACCGCGCTATACCTTTCGCAATGCGAACTCAACGCCGGTAAAAACCAGTTTCTTCTATGCGGGCTTTTATGCTTAAAGGTGTGGAAGACGAGCCAGCTTGTTGACAATTGTCAATAGCAGCCGCATGTATTTATTACGAGTGAGGACGGTTGTGCACATGGCAAAAACTCATAAAATACTCATGCTGATTGAAAATGCCTCCGTGCCTTTCGACAACCGTGTTTGGGCTGAGGCTACTGCTCTACGTGACCAGGGGTTTCAAGTGAGTCTCATCAGCCCCAAAGGGTCCGGACGAGATAGCGAGTCGCATGTTTGTCTTGAAGGTATGCATATTTACCGGTACCAATCACCAACCAGCGCCAACAAATACACCGCGCATATTCTGGAATACAGCGTCGGCATGCTCATGACGTTCTTGTTAAGTTTTAAGGTGTGGTTCCGTCACGGCTTTGATGTGATTCATACTGCTAATCCCCCCGACCTGTTTTTCGTGATCGGGTTATTTTATCGCCTCTTCGGGAAAAAATTCGTATTTGACCAGCATGACCTCTCACCAGAAATGTTCCAGGTCAAATTCAGGAGTCGTATGAAGGTACTTTACAGGCTTCTGCTCTTCCTGGAACGGTGCTCCTACCGAACTGCTCATGTAGTCATCACAACAAACTTATCGCATAAACGCTTTGCCGTCGAGCGTGGTCACTGCCATGTGGGCAAGGTGTTTGTAGTTGCTAATGGGCCTGAATTTGAGCGCATAAAGTTAGTCACGCCTGAGCCTGAGCTGAAAAGGGGGCGGCGTTACCTGCTAGTCTATGTAGGTGAGATGGGAGTTCAGGATGGGGTTGAGAATACCCTTTACGCGCTCCATAACCTTGTTCATAAGCGTGGTCGTCGAGATGTTTCTCTAGTACTTATGGGAGACGGCAGCTGCGCCCCCACGCTGCATGCGCTCGCTCATGAATTGGAGCTTGACGAGTGTGTTTATTTCACTGGCTGGGTGGGAGCTGAGGACATCGTGCGCTACCTTACAGTCGCAGATGTGGGACTTACTCCTGACCCAGAAAACGGACTGAATGAGTACTGCACTATGGTCAAAACGCTAGAATATATGGCGATGGGGAAGCCACTTGTAGCTTTCGATCTTGCTGAGGCGCGTTATTCGGCACAGGATGCAGCCCTCTACGCTATCCCAAATCTCGCAGAGGACTTCGCCAGCAAAATCGAAACCTTGCTAGATGATGAGGAACTCCGACTCAAAATGGGAGCTATTGGGCGCAAGCGTATCGAAGAAGCACTAAATTGGGATTGTGATAAAAGGAATCTCTTGTTAGCATATGAGTCGCTTTTCTCTCGAAAGCCGTAATCTGTGACGATACAAAATCGTATTCTCGCCGAGGTGACAAGGGCGGTACAGCGCCCTTAACTATAGAGAGCCTAATAGACCGGCGTTACCCAATCCCTGTATTTTTCGTTCTCGCCGCGGCAGGCAGAGAGATAGAGCGCCTGCAGCTTCATGCTGCATGGCCCGGGTTTTCCGCTTCCTACCGGGCGACGATCTACACTGGAAACCGGTGAGACCTGTACGCCGGTGCCACACAAGAAGATTTCGGTC
>Ga0207646_10006630_pt1 | contig 11938 bp, 14 predicted proteins | sample KBSK5502metaG_FD_184343 | JGI IMG/M metagenome (GOLD analysis project Ga0207646, IMG submission 184343) | Corn, switchgrass and miscanthus rhizosphere microbial communities from Kellogg Biological Station, Michigan, USA - KBS K5-50-2 metaG... | ecosystem: Host-associated > Plants > Roots >...
GGCTCGACATCTCCATGCAGGTGCGCATCCGGCGTTTCGTTGCCGAGTACAACCGCCGCACCGGCGCGACCATCCTGCTCACCAGCCATTACATGGATGACGTGGTCGCGCTGTGCAAGCGCGTGATTGTCATCCACCGCGGCCGGCTTCTCTACGACGGCCCGCTCGCGGACCTCGCCGAGCGGATGGCACCGTACAAGGTCATCACGGCGACGCTCCACGACGGCGCCGCGGCGTCGACGGACCTGCATGCGTACGGCACCGTCGTCTCACGCGAGGAGGGTCGCGTGACCCTGCGCGTTGACCGGCAGGTGGCGCCGGAACGCACCGCGAGACTCGTGAACGACCTCGGCAGCCGCTTGGCGGACATCTCGGTCGAGGACCCGCCGATCGAGGAGGTCATCGACCGCGTTTTCACGTCGGAGCAGACGACGGTGAGCGCGTGATCCGCACGTACCGGGCGCTCCTTCTCGCGCAGATCCAGGCGGCATCGGCGTATCGCGTTCAGTCGATCCTCTGGATGCTCTTCTCGGTGATCCGGCCGGTGATCTTCCTGGCCGCATGGGTCGCCGTCGCGAACTCGCAGGGAGGACAGATCGGCGCGTATGACGTCCGGGACTTCGCGGCCTATTACATCTGCCTCTCGCTCGTGAGCAACCTTACGATGAGCTGGAACGCGTACGACTTCGAGTTCGAAGTGCGCATGGGTCGGCTGTCGCCGAAGCTCCTGCGGCCGCTGCATCCGATCCACTACTCGGTCGTCGAGAACATCGTGTGGAAGCTCACCACGATCGTCCCGCTCGGCATCATCCTCGTCTTTCTCGCGCTCACGTTTGACGCGCGGTTCCGTACCACACCCGCGCATCTGCTTCTCTTCATACCGAGCGTCTTGCTCGCGGCCACGCTCGCATTCTTCTCTGGCTGGGTCCTGGCGACCCTCGCCTTCTGGACGACGCGGGTGCACGCGATCTCGACGTTCTGGGACCGCGCCGCGTTCATCTTCGCCGGCCAGATCGCCCCCTTGGCTCTCCTTCCGGGGCCGCTGCAGGCGATCTCGCTCGCTCTGCCGTTCGGCTACATCCTCGGGGTCCCCGCAGAGATCCTCCGGGGCGGCGTGAGCGTGCCGACGGCCTTGCAGCTCATGGCCGGCCAGGCGATCTGGGTGGTGCTCTTCTACTTCGCCTTCCACCGCGTATGGCGCGTCGGGGTCCGTCAGTACAGCGCGGTGGGCGCCTGATGGTCCGTTACCTCCGCCTGCTGCGACTCTTTTTCCGGACCGAGCTCCAGTACGAGCTCGAGTACCGCCTCAACCTCCTCCTCGAGATCGTGCAGACCATCGTGGTCACCGCGACGAGCGTCGGCGCGATCCTGGTGCTGTTCAGCTACACGACCGTGCTGAACGGGTGGGACCTCGGCGCGATGCTCGTCCTGCTCGGATGCTTCTACCTGGTGCAGGGGTTCGGCGAGCTCGTCCTGCAGCCGAGCTTCGAGAAGTTCATGGAGCACGTGCGCCTCGGCACGCTGGACTTCGCGCTCCTCAAGCCCGTGTCGGCGCAGTTCCTCGTCACGCTGCGCAACTTCCAGGTCGTGCAGTTCGCGCAAATGGGCCTCGGCGCGATCGTCGTCGCCGTCGGCCTTTCACGAATCCCGAGCATTGGCGTTGCCGAGGCGATCGGGTTCCCGATCGCGCTGGTGTGCGGGTTCGGGCTCATCTATGCGCTGCTCCTCGCGCTCTCGACCTTCGCGTTCTGGTTCGTGCGGGTCGACAACCTTATGGCCCTCTACTGGTCGTTCATGGACGCCGGACGCTTTCCGGTGGATGTGTATCCGGGCTGGCTCCGCGTGACGCTATCGAGCGCGGTCCCGATCGGCATCGCCGTCACCGTTCCCGCCCAGGTGATCGCGGGGCGGCTCGATCCGCTGGGCCTCGTGCTGCTCGTGCTTGGGACGATCGCCGCGTTCGTGCTCGCGTCGTGGTTCTGGCGGCTCGGCTTGCGGTCCTACACCGGAGCGAGCGCGTGAGCGTTCCCGCTCGAGTGAGCTTCGTGACGCTGGCGGTGCGCGACTTCGCGCGGATGGCGACGTTCTACCGCCAGTTCGGCTGGCCCGAATCGAAGGACAGCAACGAGGATTTCGTGGCGTTCCAGACCGGCGGGGCGATCCTCGGTCTGTTCCCGGCGAAGTACTACGCGTCGCTTGGCGACGCGCCGGCGGCGGGCTCGTTCAAGGGGTTCGAGCTCGCGATGAATCTCAACGACGCGGCACAGGTGGACAGCGTGTACACCGCGCTGAAGTCATTCGCGGGCCTCCGCATACAGGGACCGCCGAAGGACCTGTCCATCGGTGGCCGCGCGTTCTCGTTCCTCGACCCCGAGGACAACGCCTGGGAGGTCATCTGGAAGAGCGGGACGTCCTTCGACGAGCGCGGCGGTCTCATCTTTCCCTAAGACTTCCGGCAGTCCCGAAAGTCGGGACTTGCGACCCTCCAGCGAGCTGCGTAGCAGCGAGATGTACGAACGTACACTTGTCCCGATGAGCATGCCGATGAGCCTCGATCTCAACCTCCCCGAAGACCGCGCTTCGCCCCGTCCGCGGCGCAAGTCGAAGCGCGTCTGGGTGGGCGGCACCGCGATCGGCGACGGCGCTCCGGTGGCGGTCCAGTCGATGTGCACGACGCTCACGCACGACGTCGACGCGACGATCCGCCAGATCGAGCTGCTACAGGAGGCAGGCTGCGAGATCGCGCGTGTGGCGGTCCCGGACAAGCGCGGCGGCGAGGCCCTCAAGGAGATCGTTCGACGGTCGATCCTCCCGATCGTCGCCGACATCCACTTCGACTACCGCCTCGCGCTCATGGCGCTCGACGCGAGGGTCCACAAGCTCCGGCTCAACCCCGGCAACATCCACAACAAGGACGGCGTCCGCGAGGTCGTCAAGCGCGCCAAGGCGCAGGGCACGCCGATCCGGATCGGCGTGAACCACGGCTCGATCGGCGACCGCCAGCCCGGAGACATCCGCGACGAATCGCAGCGTATGGTCGACCTCGCGCTCGGCGAGATCCGCATCCTCGAGGACCTCGACTTCGACGACATCGTCGTGAGCGTGAAGGCCTTCGAGGTGCCGGTCATGATCGCCGCGTACCGGCGGCTCGCGAAGGCGGTCCCGTACCCGCTGCACCTCGGCGTCACCGAGGCGGGCACCGCGCTCTCGGGCTCGATCCGCTCCGCGGCCGGCATGAGCGTGCTGCTCTACGAAGGGATCGGCGACACGATCCGCGTGTCACTCAGCGAGGACCCGGTCGTCGAGGTCAAGGCTGCGTTCGATCTTTTGAAGTCGCTCGGCCTCCGCGACCAGGGCCTGACGCTCGTTGCCTGCCCGTCGTGCGGTCGCGCGGACATCGACCTCATCCCCTTGGCGAAGGTCGCCGAAGAGCGTCTGCGCGCACTGCCCGTTCCGATGAAGGTCGCGGTGATGGGCTGCGAGGTGAACGGCCCGGGCGAGGCGAAGGACGCCGACGTCGGGATCGCCGGCGGAGTGGGGAAGGGCGCGATCTTCCGCAAAGGAAAGATCGTCGGCACATACCCCGAGGACAAGCTGATGGACGGGCTGCTCGCGGAGATCGACAAGATCCTCATCGAGAACGGCAAGGAGCCCTACTCGCAGAAGGCGCCGAAGCTCTCGCATGAAGGACAGCTGACCCCGGGGCGGAGTGTCCCAGCAGGACAGCGCACCTAGACGTAGCGGCCCCTCAGTGGGCGGGGACCCGCAGCCGGACGACGTTCAGCCCGGCGTCGTCTCGGTGGGTCGCGCCGGGCTCGCGAACGTCGACTTTCGGAAGGCGCGCTTCGACAAGTTCCAGCTCGCCGTCGCGAACTTCGTGGCGTGCGACTTCCGCGGTCTGCGCCTCGACGAGAAATTCGCTCCGTTCTTCGTGACCCGACCGCGGAGCAGCTTCACGTCGTGCAAGTTCGACGGCGCGGACATGCGTCAGGTCACGCCCGAGGGCACACGTTTCGAAAAGTGTTCGTTCGACGACGCGCGGCTCGATGGCTGGACGCCCGCGCGGGCGGAGTTCGTCGAGTGCCGTTTCGCCGGAAGGGTCGTGAGCGTCACGTTCAGCGGCAGGCCGGCAGGGCCCGGGTCCACCCGGATCGACCCCGTCCGATCGAAGAACGAATTCCGGGGCAACGATTTCCGCGACGCGCAGCTCATCGACACGGTGTTCGTCTTTGGGATCGACCTTGACCAGCAGCGCTGGCCGGAGGGACACGACTACGTACGGCTGGACAAGTTCCACCGCCGCCTCGAAGCCGCTCGAGCCGACATTTTGGGGTGGGAGGCCGGCGAGATGCGTACCGCCGGCCTCGCCATGCTCCAGTCGCTCGCGCAACGCTGGCAGGACCAGCGGCAGATCATCGGAATGCGTGTCAGTCCTGCCGTCAAAGCCGCTCCGCGCACCCAGATCCGGGTCTGGGACGCGCTCGAGCACGCGAAGATCTGACCGGTTAGTCCACCTTCAGCTTCGGATCGAGCGCGTTCCGTAGCCCATCGCCCAGGTAGTTGAAGCAGATCAGCGTCACCGCGAGGACGACAGCGGGGAAGAGGAGCTCGTGCGGGATCGCACGCATGTTGCGGACCCCTTCCGCGATGAGGATGCCCCTTCCTCATGCACTTGCTCCTTGCGGGAAAACCCGCCCCCAACGCCGGGAAGGATGCGCACGGAGAAAAGCAGGGCCCTGTGGACGGCTAGACTGCCATCGGATGACGCGTCACCGAGGGTTGTCGCACCGAGTCCCGCGTTAGCCGGCGCGCTTTTCGCGCCGGCCTTCCCGACCGTCTACCTCAATATGACCCTCGGAGTTCAGCGATGAGACAGTCAAAGCTCTTTGGCCGCACCCTGCGCGAGGCCCCGGCAGAGGCGCAGACCCCCGGGCACCGCCTCATGCTGCGCGCCGCGATCGCGAAGCCACTCGCCGCGGGCCTCTACACGTGGCTGCCGCTTGGGTTCCGCGTTCAGAAGAAGGTCGAGCAGATCGTCCGCGAGGAGCAGGACCGGATCGGCGCCCAGGAGATGGAGATGCCCGTCCTCACGCCGGCAGAGGTATGGAAGCAAACCGGCCGATGGGACATCCTCGAGCCGATCACCTTCCGCACGAAGGATCACAACGGACGCGAGTTCATGGTGAGCTACACGCACGAGGAGTTCGTGCATCTTCACGCGATGCAGGAAATCCAAAGCTACAAGCAGCTGCCGCAGATCGTCTACCACTTCCAGTCGAAAGGGCGCGACGAAGCGCGGCCGCGTGCGGGCTTGCTTCGCGTACGCGAGTTCGTCATGAAGGACGCGTACAGCTTCGACGTCGATCAGGCCGGCCTCGAGAAGAGCTACGCCGCCGAATACGAAGCGTACGAGCGCACGTTCAAGCGGATGGGCCTCGAGGCGGTCAGCGTCGAGTCCGACACCGGCGCGATGGGCGGCGACGTCGCGCACGAATTTCAGGTGCTGACTGAAGTCGGCGAAGACCGGATCGCGATCTGCTCGAATTGCGATTACCGCGCGAACATGGAGAAGGCGACGCGACACATGGACGGGCGCTCCGCACGAGCTGATGACGTCCCACCGCGCAGCGAGATCGCGACACCCGGGACCCAGAGCATCGAGGCGCTGGAGGCGTCCTTGAAGCTGCCCTCGAATGCATTTCTCAAGACGCTTCTATTGCGCGACCAGTCCGGGAAGGTCGTCGCGGTCGTGCTCCCCGGGGATCGCGAGGTCAACGAGGCCAAGCTGCGGAAGGCACTGACGACGGGCGAGGTGAAGTTCGCGAACGACGCGGACTTCGTCGCGGCTGGCGCCGTGCCGGGCTACATCGGACCGGTCGGCCTAAAAACGCGCCTTCTCGTCGACAAGGGCGTCGAGGGTCGTGCGTACATCGCCGGCGCGAACAAGAAGGACGCCCACCTTCGCGACGTCGTGCTGGGACGCGACTTCGAGGGCGAACGCGTGGATGCGTCGGACGTCCGCGAAGGGGATCTCTGTCCGAAGTGCGGGGTTGGGACGCTCACGATCAAACGCGGCGTCGAGGTTGGGAACATCTTCGCGTACGGCACCTATTACTCCGAGAAGATGAACGCAACGTTCCTCTCCGACGACGGGACTCGGAAGCCCTTCGTCGGCGGCAGCTACGGCATTGGTGTCGGGCGCGCTGTCCAAACGATCATCGAGACGCACCACGACGACAAAGGCATCGTCTGGCCTCCCCAGGTCGCGCCGTACCAAGCGCATGTGCTGGCGCTGCCGGTCAACGACGACGACGTCCGCGCGAAGGCGGAGGCGCTCGTCGCAGACCTCGAGCGTCGCAGCATCGAAGTGCTGTACGACGACCGAGACGAGAGCGCCGGCGTGAAGTTCGCGGACGCGGACCTTCTTGGTATCCCGCTTCGCGTCACAGTGAGCAAACGCAACCTCAAGGAGAACGCCGCGGAGCTGAAGCTTCGTAGCGGATCGGACTCCGAGATGGTCTCGCTCGACAAGGCGGCGGAGCGCATCGCCGATATCGTCGGCTCGTGGCCGCGCTGAAGAAGGCGGACCGCACGCCGCGCGACGCCGCGCCGGTCGCGCAGCCTGGCGAGGAGCGGTCGCTCGAGGCATCGCTGCGGCCGCAGCGGCTCTCCGATGACGAATACATCAATCAGGACAAGGTCAAGGGCCAGCTTCGCATCGTCATCGAGGCCGCGAAAGCGCGGAACGAGACGCTCGAGCACATCGCGCTCTATGGGCCCCCGGGGGTGGGCAAGACCTCACTGGCGAACGTGATCGCGCACGAGCTCGACGTGCCGATAAAGATCACGAGCGGCCCGGCGATCGAACGCGCCGGCGATCTGGCGGCGATCCTCACCAATCTCGAGGACGGCGCCGTGCTCTTCATCGACGAGGTCCATCGCCTCCCGCGGGTGGTGGAGGAAGTCCTATACCCGGCGATGGAGGAGTTCCATCTCGACATCATCCTCGGGAAGGGCCCGGGCGCGCGCACGCTGCGCCTTCCGTTGCCGCGCTTCACGCTTGTCGGGGCGACGACGCGCATCGGCCGTCTGTCGGCGCCGCTCCGCGATCGCTTCGGCGCGATCTACCACCTCGATCTCTTCAAGCCCGAAGCGCTCGAACAGGTCGTGCGCCGATCCGCGCGCATCCTGAAGGTCCACATCGAGCCCGCGGCCGCGCACGAGATCGCGTTGCGCGCGCGTGGAACCCCGCGGATCGCGAACCGCTGGCTGAAACGGGTGCGCGACTACGCGCAGGTGCGCCATGACGGCAAGGTGACCCTGCCAGTCGCGCGCGAGGCGCTCGCGGCGCTCGAGGTGGACGATGCCGGTCTCGACGACCGGGATCGCAGCCTCCTCCGTGCGATCACCGACAAGTTCGGCGGCGGCCCCGTCGGACTCGAAACGCTCGCCGCCGCGGTCAGCGAGGACTCCGAGACCATCGAGGACGTGTACGAGCCCTACCTCCTCCAGGAGGGCTACCTCAAACGCACGCCGCGCGGGCGGGTGGCGACGGAGCGGACCTACCGGCACCTCGGCCTGGACGTGCCCAAGAGCGGCACGCTCTGGGACGGCCAGGAGTGACGCGCTTCGAGCTCGAGCGCGCGATCAGCGAGAACGAGCTTGTCCTGCACTTCCAACCGATCGTCGACGTGCCAGGCCGCCGGCTGCGTGGGGTCGAGGCGCTCGTGCGTTGGAAGCATCCAGAGCGCGGCATCGTGTCGCCGACGGAATTCATCTCGGAGGCTGAGACGTCGGGCCTCATCCGCAAGCTCACGCTCTGGGTCCTGCGGGAAGCGCTTCTGCATGCGAGTGTCTGGCGGCGAGACGGAGTACCGACCGCAGTAGGCGTGAACCTCTCGCCTGTAGATATCCACGATGCCGGTTTTCGACGGTTCCTCACGAACACGTTGAAAGCCGCGGGCGGACCCGAGCATCTCATCGCGGAGGTGCCGGCGCGGGGGCTTGCCGTCGACGCGCCCACCGCGATGTTGGATCTCATGCGCAGCATGGGCGTTCGCGTTGCGATCGATGACGCCGGCGAGGGCGATGCTCATGTCCTCGAGAACGCTCCCGCGGACATCGTCAAGGTCGGTCGCGGCCTCATTTCGCGTCTAACCAAGGACCACCGCATCTCGACGTTCGTTCGCGCGTTCGTCACCGCCGCCCATGGACGCGGACTTCGCGCCACGGCGGTCGGCGTCGAAGACGAGGAGACCTGGAAGATCGTCGCCGAGGTGGGCTTCGATACGGTGCAGGGCTATCTCATCGCGGCGCCGATGCCAGCGCAGCAGCTCAGCGAGTGGCGCGCTTCTCGCGTCTGACGGTCGAGTAGTGGCGCCGCGGGTCCTGCCACGGCGTCGGGGAGTAAGCAGCGCCGGTGTCTTCTTCGCTCGGCCCCTCGTGGGATCGCGATGACCCCCAGCCAGGGGCCGCTCGCTCAGAAGACCCCGACGCTGCTAAATCCGCTCGGTGCCCTCGCGCTCATCGCACTACTTCTCTGTTCTTGTGTGACGCCACCGTCGGCGAGCCCTTCGCCGAGGACGACGACGACAATTCCGATCCCGACCACCGCGGCTCCGTCTACGGCGAGTCCCACGCCGACGCCGTCGCCGCGCATTGGTGCTGCACTCGTCGAGAACGTGCAGCTCGTCGCGTCCGGATTGCGCGCGCCATGGGCGATCGACCTCGCGCCTGATGGACGTCTCTTCGTCACCGAGCGCCCGGGCCGTGTGCGCGTCGTGCAGCTGGGCCCGGGCGGCGGACTTCGCGCGGATCCGTGGGCGACCGTTCCGGCGAGCACCAGCGGCGACGGCGAGAAGGGTCTCCTTGGGATCGCGCTCGATCCCGCCTTCGCGAGCAACGGCTTCGTCTATCTCTACTACAGCTACGTAGCCTCGGGCGGCGCGACACGCAACAAGGTCGTGCGGATGCACGATCAGAACGGACTTGGGACCGAAGAGACCGTCGTCCTCGACGGGATCCCAGGCAACAACGATCACGACGGCGGGCGCCTCAAATTCGGCCCCGACGGAAAGCTCTACGTCACGACCGGCGACGCCGAAAATGGCGCGAACGCGCAGAACCCGACGAGCCTCGCCGGAAAGATCCTCCGACTGAACAAAGACGGGTCGATCCCGACTGACAATCCGACGAGCGGCTCGCCGGTCTGGTCGCTCGGCCACCGCAACGTTCAGGGCATCGCCTGGCATCCGGATACCGGCGCGCTGTACGAGACCGAACACGGGCCTTCGGATCCGTTCCCGAACTGCTGCAACGACGAGGTCAATCTCATCGTGCCCGGCGGCAACTATGGATGGCCGACGGTGCGCGGGACCGCCGGCGATCAGCGGTTCCGAGACCCGCTCCTCGACAGCGGACGTCTGGAAACGTGGGCTCCGTCCGGTGCCGCATTCGCGACGAGGCCGGGACCGCTCCGCGGCTCGCTCATCTTCGCGACGCTCCGCGGTCAGCATCTCCATCGGGTCGTGTTCGGTCCCGATGGCCGGACTGTCCTATTTCAAGAGAAGCTGCTCACCAACCAATACGGCCGCCTGCGCGATGTATTCGAGATAGCCAGCGGCGAATTCCTCGTGTTGACGTCGAACCGTGACGGCCGGGGCGTTCCGGCCGCCGACGACGATCGCGTCCTTCTCGTGACACTCAGGTGAGACAATTGACGACTATGGAGCTCGCTCAGTTCGGTCGTGTTCTGGTCCTGGTCGGCGCGGTGATTCTGGCCTTCGGGGTTCTGCTCGTGGTGGCTGATCGAGTTCCCTTCATCGGCCGCCTGCCTGGGGACATCACCGTCCGGGGGGACGGGTGGACGCTGTACGCGCCGCTCGCGACGTCGATCGTCCTGAGCGTTCTGCTGACCGTGGTCCTGGGCCTGGTGGCCTGGGTGCGGCGGTAAAAGGAGAACAAGTGACAGAAGAAAAAGTCAGCGAAGAAAAGAAGACGACGCCGGTCGTGGCCGAGGCCGAGAAGCAGGAGAAGATCCTGAACGCATTGCAGTCGGTGCTCGACCCGGAGATCGGACTTTCGGTGATCGACCTCGACCTCATCCGCGAGGTCGTGTTCACGCCGGAAGAGGCGGAGATAAAGATGGTGCTCACGACCCCGTTCTGCCCGTATGGGCCGATGCTGATCAATCAGATCCAGGCGGCGTCGGAGACAGCCGCCGAAATGCCGGTGAAGGTCACCGTCCTGCCGGATCGCTGGGAAGCGCCGCCTTGGCTTCGGTAGGACGCTAGACCAGCTCGCGCAGCACCCGGAGCTGGGGCCGGTCCGCTTCCGTCCGCCCGGCACCGATCGGGAGCCCGTCGCAGATGCCGCGCACGATCGCCCACTGACGGATCCTGTCGCCGTCGAGGCCGGCATCCTCGAATGCGCGGATGCGACGCTCGGTGCGTGTCCGCGTCGATGTCGTACGGAGTGAGTTCCAGAGGAACGCCGGGACGTCGAATTCGGGCTCACCCACGATCGGCTTCGGATCGATCGCCGCCCAGCCGGCTCCGTCTCGCAGAAGGTTGTGGTGATGGAAGTCCGCGTGGACGACCGTGTCGATCCGCGGAGTCATTGACCCGAAAACGTGCCGCGCGACCGGAACGAGCGGGTGCACCCTGTCGTTCGGCATCCAGCGCTCGACCCAGTCGGTCGTCGAGCGGAAGGGATGCCCTGCCGGCGCGGCGAGCCAGAGTCGCCGCCCGACGGCGATCGCCGCCGCCAGCGCCTCGTCCTCTTCGACCGCGCTCGCATCCGTCCCGGGCCGCAGCCGCTCGAGGAGGAGGGCGCGGCGCGCGGCGTCGTGCCGCAACAGCCGAACTGCTCCGAGGCCATTCCACAGACGGAGTGCCTCCGCAATATGGTCGGCGTCGTCATCCTCGACGGGAACGATCTTCAGGATCGCGTCGTGGCCGGCGGGGGCTACGTACGAATAGCGACCCGCGGCGATCCGAGGCCCGAGCTCGAGGCTCCACTCCTTCGCGATCTCGCGCGCCGTCGCCTCGAGCCGGGGGAGCATGGGTGAGATCCACGGAGCCCCTGTTCTCGTCACTGCTTCGCGCGAATCGACCGCTCGGCAGAACGCGCCAAGACGAACAGAACGTCGGAGACCCGGTTCAGCCAGGGCAGGAGATCCTCGCCAGAGACGTAGCCCGCGTCGACGCACTCGACGACATGCCGCTCCGCTCGCCGAGCGACCGTACGCGCCTGATCGAGGCTCGCGGAGAAGCGGTTCTCGCCGGGGATGACGAAGCGTCCCTCGATGGGCGTCCTTTTCTTGAGCCGCTCGAGCAGTTGATCGAGTCGGGCTACCGCCGCCCCGTCGAGGCGCTCCTTCAACCGACCAAGATCGTCGCGCGGGGTGGCGACCTCCGCCATGACCAGGTAGAGGCCACGCTGGAGCTCGAGCAGCTCGCGTCCGAGGCTCGATCGGGGGGCGAGCGATCGCGCGACGCCGATCACGGCCTGTGCCTCGTCGAGATCGCCGAGCGCCTCGATCCGGGGATCGGTCTTGCGAACGCGCTCCTTGCCGAAGAGCGAGGTCTCGCCACGGTCGCCGGTGCGGGTGGTGACGCGCGCCGACGGCCGACGCGGGCGGGCAGGCACGTTGACAGTCTGGCCGCTCTAGTCACGCTATGCTCGATCAGTCCCGCGAAGCTTCCCGCGGGGTTTATGGAGGGACCGATGCCTTCGGGTCGAGGCGATGCCAAAGACAAGAACAAGAAAAAGAAGTCCAAAGAGCAGCTCGAGAGAGAGCTGAAGAAGAAGGGCGTGGCGCAACCGGTCCAGCCCATGACCTTCGAGATCGTGAAGCCGAAACGGAAAGAAAAAGAGACCTGGTGACGAGCCACTCCGAAAAAAACGGAGGAGAGCGGGGCGGCGCCGGTGTGAAGCA
>Ga0207646_10006632_pt1 | contig 11938 bp, 9 predicted proteins | sample KBSK5502metaG_FD_184343 | JGI IMG/M metagenome (GOLD analysis project Ga0207646, IMG submission 184343) | Corn, switchgrass and miscanthus rhizosphere microbial communities from Kellogg Biological Station, Michigan, USA - KBS K5-50-2 metaG... | ecosystem: Host-associated > Plants > Roots >...
TGTCTGAATGTCGCCGAACACATCAGGGCCCGGGAACACGTTCACCGTGATCCGTCCGTCCGGCACCGTGATGCCGTGCACGACGAGCTCGGGGCTGGCTGCGAGACCGTCGCTCGCCGGACTGATGATCTCGAGCTTCGGCAGCGTCGCGAAGGTCGTGAACTGGTAGTAGATGTAGCCGAGGAACGAGCCGACAAACGCGATGATCAAGACCGGAACGAAAATGACGGGCCGAAAGATGAGGCTCTGATGGACCACGGGGCGGTACGGCTTGAAGCTGCTTCGCTTCGGGGCCGGCTCCGGCGGCGCGCCACCGCGCTCCTGCTGGTAGAGGATGACGAGCTCGTCGGTCTCGAGATCGAGATAGTCGGAGTAGTTGCGGAGGAATCCGCGCGTGTACACCGCGCCGGGAAGCGACGGGTAGTCCCCCTCCTCAAGCGCCTTCAGGAATTTTTCGCGGATGCGCGTGTCGGCCGCGGCTTGCTCGAGGGTGATTGCTTTCCGCTCGCGCTGCGCGCGTAGCTGCTCGCCGAGACTAGGCATTGTCCTTGGCCATCCCGTAGTCGCTATCGCTTGTACGGGCGTCACTCGTCCTCATGAGTGCGCTTCGCGCCCTCCCTCGTTCCTCGCTAGCCCGTAGACCTCGCGCATCTTGCCGGGTCCCTGCGACGGTCCGATGACGCCGTTCTGTTCCATGATGTCGATGAGGCGGCCCGCGCGCGCGAAGCCGATCGTCATCTTGCGCTGAAGCATCGATACGGACGCCTGTCCCGCGCGCTGGACGATCTCGACCGCCTCCTCGTAACGGTCATCGTCGATCTCGTCGCCACCATCCTCTCGCGCTCGCGCGCGCTCCTTGTCCTCGATGATGGAGAGGTCGTAGTGGGCCTCGCGCTGCTGCCTCCAGTGACGGATGACCTGCTCGATCTCCGCGTCGGAGACGAACGCGCCCTGCGCGCGGGCGGGCTTGGCCGCGTCGGGCGCGAGCCAGAGCATGTCACCGCGGCCGAGGAGCTTTTCCGCGCCTGTCATATCGATGATCGTGCGGGAATCGACCGACGAAGCGGTAGCAAACGCGATACGAGCGGGCACGTTCGCCTTGATGAGCCCAGTGATCACATCGACCGACGGGCGCTGGGTTCCGAGCACCAGATGGATACCGGTCGCCCGTGCCAGCTGGGCGACACGGGTGATCTGCTTTTCGACCTGGATCGGCGCCTGGAGCATGAGGTCCGCGAGCTCGTCGATGATGAACACGACGTAGGGCACCCGGTCCTGGCCTTGGTGTTTCTCGTTGTACGAGGCGATATTCCGGGCGTTGACGCGCGCGAACAGGCGATACCTGCGGTCCATCTCGCTCGTCGTCCAGTAGAGGGCGTTCAGGATCTGGGGCGAGTCGTGCATCACCGGGACGACGAGGTGCGGCACGCCGTTGAATCCGGGGAAGTCGACTCGCTTGAGGTCCCCGATGAGGATCCGAACGTCGTCGGGGGTCGACTGGAGCAGCAGGCTCGTCAGGATCGCCCCGATGCAGACGCTCTTCCCGGAGCCGGTCTGCCCGGCGATGAGGAGGTGCGGGAGCTTCGCGAGGTCGGTGACGATCGCGCCACCGGCGACGTCCTTGCCTAGTGCGACGGTGAGCTTTGACGGCGAGCCCTTGAACTCCGCGCTCTCGGCGACGTCGCGTACGGATACAAGACCGATGGCCAGGTTCGGAATCTCGATCCCGACGACGCTCTTGCCTGGAATCGGAGCCTCGATCCGAAGCGTTCGCGCCGCGAGCGCGAGCGAGAGATCATCCGACAACGCCTCGATCCGCGAGAGCTTGACGCCGGCCGCGGGCTTCAGCTCGTAGCGCGTGACGACCGGCCCGACGAACACATCCACGACATGTGCGGAGATGCCGAAATGCGAGAGGGTTTCTTCGATTACTCGCTGATTGCGGAGGAGCTCCTCCTTGCCCGATCGAGCAGCGGATCCCACATCGAGGAGGTCCATTGCGGGCAAAACCCAGGCACGCTCGGGAGGATCCGCATGCAAGACGCCTTCGGCCACTACGGCGGCCGAAGCGAGCCCTGCCGCAGACACAGCGAAGGGCTTCCGATCGACAGGCGATGACGGCGAAGGCTCAAGTTCCGAGGGCCCCCGCGCGACAGGGGCCCGGCCGGAGGCCGGGGGGTCCTCGTCGCGTAGAGAGGGTTTCGGGACTTGAGCCTGAGCCGTAGCGGGTTTCGTGGGCTTGGCCTCCGGGATGTGGATACGGACGGGCTCGGCCGGAAGGTCGTCTTCTTCGTCGAGTAAGCGGTCGAAGCGGCTGGCGGTGCCACCTGGAATGAGCGTGCCGGGTTTGAGCCCGCCGATGGACGGCCGCTGCTTCCAGACTGGTTTCCAGAGGTCGGCGATGGTCCGGTTCGCCGCGATCACGACCCCGACCAGCAGTAGCGCACCAAGAGCGATCGGCGCGCCGATCTGGCCAAAGAGGCCCGCCGCCGCCTTCGCAGCCGCGCCCCCGACAAACCCGCCGGCAACGTCGTCACGCGCGTAGTGGCGCGTTAGGCCTAGGAGCGCGACGACGATGACGAGCCCGCCGAGTATCGGCAACACCGTCTCGCGGCGGATGAACCCGAACCAGAGCTCGAGCGCGATCCCCGCGAGTGCCAGTGGCACGAGCCACGCCGCCCAGCCGAGAACCGCGAAGAGCGCCGAGCGCCACCACTGCAGCACCGCGCCCTGATCGGTCGCGAGCGCGACTGTCGACAGGAGCGCGAACGCAACGACCGCGATCGCGCCGATCTCGTCGCGGATCCGCGGCTCCATCGCCGGGGTCGCGCCTCTGCGCCGCGAGCTGGCCGCGCGTCTCGCCACCGGCTTAGACCTGCATGATGACGGGCAGCACCATCGGTCGCCGTTTGGTGCGCTCGTACAGGAAGTTCGCGACGCTGTTATGGATCGCGTCCTTCAGCGCGGAGGGTTCGGCGATGTGCTCGCCCGTCTGCGCCTCCGCGAGGCCATCGAGGATCTTCTGCTTGGCCTCTTCGACGAGCTGGGCGGCGTCGTGCTCAGGCACGAAGCCCTTCGTCACGATGTCGGGCCCGGCCACGACCGCGCCGGTCCGTTGCTCGATCGTCACGACCACTAGGAAAATGCCGTCGCTGCCGATCGACCAGCGGTCGCGCATCACCGACTGACTCACGTCCCCGACGCCCAAGCCGTCGACATACACCACGCCGGACTGCACCTTCTCCCCCACGTGCGCGCCGTGCTCGTCGATCTGGAGGACATCGCCGTTCGTGAGGACGAAGGCGTTCTTCGGCTCGACGCCGAGATCCATCGCGAGGCGCGCGTGGCGCACGAGCATGCGGTACTCCCCGTGGATGGGGAGGAAATGCTTCGGCCGAAGGATGTTGAGAAGCAGCTTGAGCTCCTCCTGGCTCGCGTGTCCGGAGACATGGGGACGGCTCTGAGGGTCGTAGATGACCTCGGCGCCGAGCTTGAAGAGGTTGTCGACCGTTCGCGAGACGAGCTCCTCGTTGCCCGGGATCGGCGTCGCCGACATGACGACGGTGTCGCCTTCCTTCACCGCGACGTGTCTATGGTCGCCGAGCGCCATCCGCGAGAGCGCGCTCGTCGGCTCGCCCTGGCTCCCCGTCGTGATGATGCAGAGCTCGTGGTCGGCAAGTTTTCCGATCTCATGCGGACTGACGATCGCGCCTTCCGGGTACTCGAGATACCCGAGCTCGCGCGCGGTCTTGGTGTAGTTCTCCATCGAGCGGCCGACGATGGCGGTCTTCCGGCCCCACGCATGCGCGATCTCGACGATCTGCCGGATGCGCGAGATGTTCGACGCGAAGGTCGTCGTGATCACGCGCCCGGGCGCGCGCGACATGATCCCGTCGAACATCTCGGCGACGTGGCGCTCCGACTGCGTGTACCCGGGGACCTCGGCGCGTGTCGAGTCCGACATGAGGAGGAGCACGCCCTTCGCCGCGATCGCCGCGAGGCGCGCGAAGTCGGTCTGGCGTCCGTCGACTGGGGTGTGGTCGAACTTCCAGTCCCCCGAATGCACGATGGCGCCGTACGGGGTGTCGATCGTGACGCCGATCGCGTCCGGGATGCTGTGGCACACGTAGTACGAGTCGCAGCGGAAGCTCCCGATGGTGAACGGCGTGCCTGGCGCGATCTCGCGGAACGTCGCCCTCTCTGCGAGCTTGTGCTCCCTGAGCTTCGTGCGGATAAGGCCGATCGTGAGCTTCGTGCCGTAGATCGGGACCTCGAGCATGTCGCGGAGCGCATACGGCAACGCCCCGATGTGATCCTCGTGCGCGTGCGTGATCAGAAAACCGCGGATCTTGTTCTTTCGCTGCCGCAAATAGGTCATGTCGGGGATGACGAGGTCGATGCCGAGCATTCCTTCGTCGGGGAACATGAGGCCGGCATCGACGACGACGATGTCGTCGCCGAGCTCGACCGCGAGCATGTTCTTACCGATTTCCCCGACGCCGCCCAGCGGGACCACCCGCAGCGCCGCGTTCGACCTAGCCAAAGAGCGTTATCTGCTCCACCGGTTTTTCATCCGGTTGCTTGGTGGGCGGAGTGGTCGCGAGGAAGAGCGCCAACGCCGCGAAGTCGGCGTGGAGCGCGTCGCGTAGCGCGGGCTGGTGCAGCGCCGCGGCGGGGTGGTACACGGGGAAGATGAGAAGGCCCTCCGCGGTTTTTCGGGGTTTCCCGTGGATCCGCGAGATGGACTCGCCCGGAAAGAACTTCCCCATCGCGTGACGCCCGAGCGTGACGATGACGCGGGGCTGCAGGATCTCGAGGTGGCGGAGGAGCCACTGGTGGCAGGCCGCTATCTCTTCTGGTAGCGGATCGCGATTCTCCGGCGGCCGGTGGCGGACGACGTTGGTGATGAAGACCTTCCGCCGATCGAGCCCGATTCCGGCGAGGAGCTCGTCGAGAAACTGGCCCGCGGCGCCGACGAACGGCTTGCCTTGCAGGTCCTCGTGGTAGCCCGGTGCCTCGCCGAGGAAGAAGATGCCGGAGTCGGCGCCGCCGTCGCCGGGGACCGCCTGGCGCGCGCTCCGATGGAGCGGGCACGCGGTGCAGGCGCGGATCTCGTCGGCGACGATCCGAAGATCGGTCGAGGCGTCGGTCAACGGGGTGATTATGCGGCGGGCGAAGGCTTTAGAGGAGCCTTCCGCGCGAGATAGACCACGTCGGTGTAAGGCCGGCGAGGCATTTCTTCGACCTCGACGACGAATCCGGTGCGTTCGAACATCGCGAGGGCCTCCTCTCGCGATGGGAAGTAGAAGCGCTCGTGGCCGCCGCGCGTGAAGCCGAGCCCCACCGTTACGAGCTCCTGCGCGTACGTGATCGCGTAGCGCGGATCGGTGCGGCGCTCCTGGGCCTTCACGACGAGTGGCCCGCCTTCGCCGAGCGCAGCCGCGGCGTTCTTCAGAACCCGCTCCTGATCCTCGAATGGCAGGAGGTAGAGGACGTCGACGATGGTCACGGCGTCGCAGCGGGGCGGCTGGTCTTTGATGATGTCGCCGACTTCGAACCGGAGCCACTGCGTGTCGCGGATCGCGCCGCGGGCCACTTCGATCTTTCGCTCGTCGAGATCGATCCCGACCACCCGCCGCTGATCGGACGCTTCGCGCAGCAGGCACGGGAACAGCCCGTGGCCGCAACCGAGGTCGACGATGAAGCCCTTCTTGGGAACGAACCGTTCGACGAAGGCGAGATCGGAGAGGAACGCGCGCCCGTGCACGAAAAGGCGCGCACCGAATGGCGCCGCGCGATATCGGTGGACGGCCCGGTTGAGCGCCGCGCTCGTGCTGGCGCCTGGCATCAGGGCACTCGCCAGCGGACGGCGTCGCTTCCGAGGGCTGTGCGCAGCAGCGGATCAGTCAGGATCTCGAGGTCCCTCGGTCGGTCGTCGACGAGCGTGTCGGCCGCACGAAGGTCATCGTCCACATAGCCGGGATGCGCGCCGATCTCGCCTACCCCGCCGTAGGTCGCGAGAAGCGCGACGCCTGCCGCATCGAGCCGCGGCCGCTGCGAGGTGATGTCGACGTACCAGCGGTTCCCCGGAATACCCCGGAACGCGAGAGCCGACACGAACGTCGCCGCGCGGAGCGCCGCCTCTTTCGGTCCGGTCCAGGCGCGCGGCGACCTGGCGCGGCGGATCCAGCGCACACCCTCGTCCCGGGCGACGCGCCCCACGACGCGGGCCACCGGGGGCATCAGGTGCACGTGGCGGTGCGAGTCCCACGCGAGCGGCAGGATCCCCCACGAACGCGCGAGAGCCGCCTGCGCCCGCACCTCCGTGGCGACGTCGCGCGCCCGCACGCGCCCGCTCAGGAGGCGTCTGGTGAGCGTAGCCAGGCCGAGGAACCGGCCGTCCGCGTCAACGAGGCTCCGTACCGCCGCTGGATCGCTCACCGGCCAGCCGCTCACGAGATCGATATGCAACCCGACTTCGAGATCTGGCTCCATCCGCGCCTGCGCGGCCGCCTCGGCGGAAGAGTCGGCGGTGACAATGAGCGACGTCGACCGAACGACGCCGCCGCGGTGCGACTCGAGGATGCCTTTCGTGACCCCGGGCGAGAGGCCGAGGTCGTCCGCGGTGACGACGAGGTTCATCTGCCGTACACGCCGCGCATGGCGTTCAGTCGGATCACGAGGAGGTCCCGAAGCATCTTGGGTGTGTCGGCGAGGAAATCGATCCGCGTTTCGCCGTGCTGCCGAAGCGCGAAGGGTATCTCGCGCACCGTGTAGCCGGCGCGTCGAGCGAGGAAGAGCACCTCGGCATCGAACGCGAAGCCGTTCACCCGCTGCTTCCCAAAGAGATCCTTCGCCGCCTCGGCGGTGTACATCTTGCCGCCGCATTGCGTGTCGCGGATGTCGGTCGGGACCAGAAGGTGCACCGCCGCGCGGAAGACGTCCCCCATCACGCGCCGCCACCACGGCCGATCCACGACGGACCCCGGCACGTACCGCGACGCGATCGCGATGTCGGCGCCCGTGTCGAGCGCGGCGATGAACAGGTCAATGATCTCGACCGGGATCGTCAAGTCGGCGTCGAGGAACACGATCGGGTCGCCGGTGGCCGTCTCCACCCCCGAGCGCACGGCCGCACCCTTCCCTCGGTGCGGAAGACGCAGCACCTTGAAGCTCAGGCCGAGATGCGTGTGCGCGACCTTCGCACGATGGAACATATCTGCCGTCGCGTCGGTCGAGCCGTCGTCGGCGAGGATGATCTCGCCCTCGATCCCGCGGTCGCGAAAGAACTCGGCGCACCGGGCGAGGCTTTCCTCGATGCGGCGCGCCTCGTTATAGGCCGGAAGAACGAGGGTTAGCACGAAGCGAGGAGCGATTCACTCGCGACGAGCGAGTTCCACCAGCCCTGTGCGTGTCTCGCGGCGGAGCCGCGAGATTGAGCGAGAACGAGGGTGAGGATTGGTCGTTATCGACGCGGCGGACCGCTGCGTCGGAAACCACCCCTGTCGCCGCCCGGTCGCGGACCGCCGCCACGCTCATCGCGGTCGCGGTACCGCTCGCGCTCGGCGCGCTGCCGCGTCTCGTAGTCGTTGCCGTTCTCGTTCACGGCCCGCATTGAGAGGTTCACCCTGCCCATGCGGTCGACCTCTGCGACCTTCACCTTGACCTTGTCGCCGACCTTGACGACGTCCTCAACGGTGTTCACGCGCTCGGGCGAGAGCTCGCTGATCCGCACGAGGCCTTCCTTTCCGGGAAGGTACTCGACGAACGCTCCGATGCTCATGATCCGAGTGACCTTGCCGTCGTAGACCTCGCCCACCTCGGGCTCCTTGGTGAGGCCCTCGATCATCGCGCGAGCGCGGTCCCGTCCTTCGGCCTTGGCGCCGGTGATGCGGACGGTGCCGTCGTCCTCGAGCTCGATCGTGGTGCCGGTCTCCGCCTGGATCGCGCGGACCATCTTGCCGCCTGGGCCGATGACCTCGCGCACTTTGTCCGGCTGGATCTTGATCGTCTCGATCCGCGGGGCATAGCGCGAGAGCTCGGGGCGCGGCTTGTCGATCACGTTGCGCATCGCCTCGAGGATGAAAAGACGCGCCTCGCGCGCCTGCTGAAATGCCGCTCGCATGATATCGAGCGAGATCCCCTTGATCTTGATGTCCATCTGGAGTGCGGTCACGCCCTTTGCCGAACCCGTGACCTTGAAGTCCATGTCGCCGTAGTGGTCCTCGAGGCCCTGAATGTCCGTGAGGACGGTCCATTTATCTCCCGAGGTCACAAGCCCCATCGCGATGCCGCCGATCATCTCCTTGATCGGCACGCCCGCGTCCATGAGCGCGAGCGTCGAGCCGCACGTCGACGCCATCGACGACGAGCCGTTCGACTCGAGCGTCTCGCTGACGACGCGGATGGTGTATGGGAACTCTTCCTTCGTCGGAAGCACCGGGAGCAGCGCGCGCTCGGCGAGCGCGCCGTGACCGATCTCACGCCGGCCGGCGCCACGCATCATGCGGACTTCGCCGACCGAATAGGGCGGGAAGTTGTAGTGATGCATGTAGCGCTTGGTGTCGACGGGCGAGAGCGTGTCGATGATCTGCTCGTCGCCGCCGGGACCGAGCGTCGCTACCGAGAGCACCTGGGTCTGTCCGCGCGTGAAGACGGCGGATCCGTGGGTGCGAGGGAGGACCCCGACCTCGACCGAGAGCTGCCGAATGTCCTTGGTGCCGCGGCCATCCGGACGCAGGTTCTCTTCGGTGACGGCCTTGCGGAACTCGTCCTCGAGGAGCTGCTCGTAGAGGGCGTTGACCTCTTCGGGGGTGAGCGCCGCGCTGTCGCCGGCGGCAAACTGCGCGACGGCTTCGAGCTTGAGCTCGTCGAGTCCGGCCTCGCGCTGCGCCTTGTCCGGGTTGCGGAGCTTGGCGCGCAGCCGCTGGCTCAGGAACGACGTGACCGCGCCCAGACGCGCGGGATCCGGGACGGCGACCAGGTATTCGATCTTGGGCTTGCCTGAGGCGCGCTGGAGGTCCATCTGCGCGTCGCAGATCTTCTTGATGCCCTCCTGCGCGAGCGCGAGAGCCTGGATGAGGAAGTCCTCAGTGACCTCGTGCGCGCCGGCCTCCAACATCATGATCGAATCCCGCGTACCGGCGACGATGAAATCGAGCATGCTCTCTTCCATCTGCTGGATCGTCGGGTTGAGCGTGAGCTCGCCATCGACAGTGCCGACGCGAACGCAGCCGATCGGTCCATCGAACGGAGCGTCCGAGATGGTGAGGGCGGCGGACGCCGCGTTCACGGCGAGGACGTCGTAGTCGTTCTCCTGATCGGCCGACCACGCGGACACGATGATCTGCACGTCGTTGCGGAAGCCCTTTGGAAAGAGCGGCCGGATCGGGCGGTCGGTGAGACGCGCGGTGAGAATGCCCTCCTCCGAGGGACGACCCTCACGACGAGGGAATGAGCCGGGTATTTTCCCGGCGGCGTAGAGGCGCTCTTCGAAGTCGACGGTCAGCGGGAAGAAGTCGATCCCGGTGCGGATCGTCTTCGCCACGGTTGCGGCGGCGAACACGACGGTATCGCCGTACTGGACCGTGACAGCGCCGCCCGCTTGCTTGGCGTATTTGCCCGTCTCGAAGGTGAGCGGCTTTCCGTTGATGGTCGCCTGGGAACGTGTAATTGGCATGTGGTTGTTGATCTCGGGTGCCTATGAAAAAACCCAGGAATTTCCTGGGTTTTCCGCTTACGCGGGCGGTCTCACCGTCGCAGACCGAGTCGCCCGATGACTTCCTGGTATCGCTCCGGGCTTCTGCGGTGCAGGTAGGCGAGCAGCCGTCGGCGTTGTCCGACCATGCTGAGCAGCCCGCGACGGCTTGCGTTGTCGTGGCGGGCGGTACGCAGATGTTCGGTGAGGTGCTTGATGCGCTCGGTAAGGAGCGCGATCTGGACCTCCGGCGAGCCGGTGTCCTTGTCGTCACGGCGGTATGCCGTGATCACCTCGTTCTTGTTAGGGAGCGTCGCTGACGGCACCCGTTGTCCTTTCTTGATCCTTTGGATCTCTTATTCGCCTATGAGTCTACCGGATGGGCACCGGTCAGCCGAGCGCTCGGAGCCGCGGAAGGAGCGCCGCAGCGTCTTCGGCGCGCTTCCGCGGGTCGCTAACGGGCATCGCGCCGCCGCCCATCATGACCAGAAGCTCTGTGAATCCGGCGTCGATGGAGGCCTTCGCGTTCTTCAGCGTCTCGTCCGGCGTCGTGAACCGGACCGAGATCGATCTGCGGATCGAGATGGGCTCACGGCCTGCTTTCGTGGCGGCCGCATCGAGCGCCTTATTTGAGCGCGACCGATTCCTCGAACGGGCCGGCGTTGGAGTGCCACACATCTGCGTGGCGAGCCGTGAGTCGCAGCATCCGCTCCCCCTTCGAGCCGATCCAAATGGGAGGATGCGGACGCTGCACCGGCTTGGGTTCGGCGATCGCGTCGTTCAGCTCGTAGAAGCGGCCCTTGAAGGTCGATCGCGACTCGGACCAGAGGAGCTTCATGGCCTTGAGGGATTCGTCGAGCATCGTCACGCGGTCCCCAGCGCTCGGAAACGGCAGTCCGAACTGCGTGAACTCCCGCTCGTTCCAGCCCGTCCCAATTCCGAACTCGAGGCGCCCGTTCGAAACGTGATCGACGGTGACCGCGATCTTGGCCATGAGTCCCGGATGCCGGTAGAGGTTGCCCGTCACGTTCAGGCCGATCCGGGCGCGTTTGGTGATCGCGGCCATCGTTCCGAGAACAGTCCACCCGTCGAAGATCGGCGCTGCCGGATTGGGACCGAGCGCGAGGAGGTGATCGAACGGCCAGATGTGGTCGAACCCCGCCTGGTCGCCGGTGCGCCAAACGTCCATCTGAACGTCGATTGGATGTACCTGCTGCGAGAACTTGAGGCCGTACCGGAGCGGATTCTTTGGTGAGGACATCTGTGCCGAATCTAACAATCCTCGCCGATGCGTGCCGGTGGCATGATGCCTCGAGTCATGGCGATCTCCACCGACACCTACACCATCGAGCCGGTCACCCTATCGACCGCGGACGACGATCTTGTTCGCGAGGTTGCCGGATTTCACAACGCGATCGCGTCCGAGCGGGTCCCAGAAGACCCTCCGATGTCGTTCGAGGCGTTCGCGGCCCGTGTTCGGAACCGGCCGTCGATGGTCGTGATCCGCGAGTGGCTCGCGCGGTCGGCCGAGGGCGAGCTCGTGGCGCGGGCTTTCGTTGTGCGATTCGACGCTGACACGAACCAGCACTTGCGAGAGGCGAGCATCGAGGTCCTTCCCGCGTACCGGCGCAAGGGGATCGCGAAGCTGCTGTTCCATGAGCTCGTCACCGCCGCCGGCGCGGCGGACGACGTCGTCCTCGCCTTTTTCACGAACGATCGCGTGCCCGCAGCTGCGGCATTCCTCAAGGCGATCGGCGCGAAGACGACGCTCACGATGCATACCAATCAGCTCGATCTTTCGCAGGTGGATCGCACGATGGTGCGCGAGTGGGCGGGTATCAATACCGAGGGATATCGCCTCGAGTGGATCGACGGCGATGTGCCCGACGACCAGATGAAGAACGTGATCGTTGCATACGACACGATGAACACGGCGCCACGCGGCGACTCGGCGATGCAGGACTGGAACACCACGCCGGACCAGATCCGCGAGTTCGACCGATCGCGACGCGCGACTGGCCGCGAGCGCCGCCTCGTGCTTGCGATCCACGAGGCAACCGGTGAGACGGCGGGGTACACCGAGCTCGTATACGACCCCAAGATCCCGCACCTCATCTGGCAGCAAGGCACGGCCGTGATCCCCTCGCATCGTGGACATGGGCTCGGCAAGTGGCTGAAGGCGGCGATGCTCGAGCGTGCGCTGCGTGATTGGCCCACGGCCCGGCTCATCCGCACCGGAAA
>Ga0207646_10006633_pt1 | contig 11938 bp, 8 predicted proteins | sample KBSK5502metaG_FD_184343 | JGI IMG/M metagenome (GOLD analysis project Ga0207646, IMG submission 184343) | Corn, switchgrass and miscanthus rhizosphere microbial communities from Kellogg Biological Station, Michigan, USA - KBS K5-50-2 metaG... | ecosystem: Host-associated > Plants > Roots >...
CGACGGAGCAGACATACGCGCGGTACTGGCTGCACGGGAAGGGGCCGGCGCCGGCCGGGAACCTGCCGGTCGCGGTGCACCTCTCCCCGGTCGGCGTGGGCCTGCCGGACCCGGGCGAGACGGCGGCGCTGACGCTGACCGTGGGCTGCGGGGCCGAGCCCGCCGCCGGCACGGTGGAGCTGGTCGCGCCCGAGGGGGTGACCGTGGCCGCGAGCCGGGACCTGCGCTACGACCTGGCCCCCGGCGGGTACGCGGCCTGGGGCCTGTCGGTGCGGGTGCCGCCGGGGACCGTGCCGGGACGCTACTTCGTGGCCGCGCGGATCCGCGACGACCTCGGCCAGCTGGTCGAGGACACGGCCATGGTCGCGGTCGGCGAGCGGAGCTGGCCCGATCCCGCCCTGCCGCCCGAAGAGTCCCTGGAGCTGATGCAGGCCGACTACGCCGCGGGCGCGGCCGAGGCGGACGTGGCGGTGCTCACCTCCGGGCTGCGGCTTGCCCCGGGGAGCGACGGCGAGCTGCAGGTCCGCGTGACCAGCGGGCTGGCGTCGGAACTGCGCGGCGAGGCCCAGCTGATCTCTCCGTTCGGCACCTGGGAGCTGCTCGGGCCGTGGACGCAGGGCTTCAGCATCGCGCCGGGCGGGAGCACGGTGCTGCGATTCGCGGTGCACGTGCCGGAGACCGCGCGTCACGCACAGTGGTGGGCGCTGGTGAAGGTCATGTACTACGGCCGGGTCCGGTACACCGAGGCGGTACCAGTCGTCATCGGGCCAGTCAACTGACCTAGCTACGCTGCGTGCGAACGGATACGGTGAGAGACTCTAGTCGTTCCTAATTCAAGCGTCAGACTCCAGAGGGCCCATGCAGTCCGCTACCGCGATACTCACCGGCAACCTGCCAGCGGAGCCGAACAGCTTCATCGGCCGCGAGCGTGATCTCGCCGAGCTGGCCAAGCTGCTGAGCGAGGTCCGCGCGCTGACCCTCAGCGGCCCGGGCGGTATCGGCAAGACCCGGCTGGCGGTGCGGCTAGCCCGCGACGTGCTCTCCGGCGGGACCCCGGACACGGAGCCGGGCGACCTGGAAGAGGCGTGGCTGGTCGAGCTGGCCGACTGGCACGGGCAGACGGCGCAGCAGGTGGCTACGACGCTGGGCATCCGTGAGGAGCAGGGCGTTCCGCTGGCGCAGACGCTGGCCGAGGCGCTGCGCTCGCGGCACATGCTGCTGATCCTGGACACCTGCGAGCACCAGGTCAGCGACTGCGCCACGCTGGTGCAGCTGCTGCTGGCCCGGTGTCCCTGGCTGCGGATCATCGCGACCAGCCGGGAGCCGCTTCGGGTAAGGGGCGAGACCGTCTGGCGGGTACCGCCGCTGGACCTGCCGCCGGACGGCGCCAACGGCACCGATCTGGCGGCACACGAGGCCGTCCGGCTGTTCGCGGCCCGCGCCGCAGGGGCCCGGCCGGGGTTCAGGCTGACCAGCGACAACACGGCGTCGGTGGCCGCACTGTGCCGCACGCTGGACGGGATCCCGCTGGGTATCGAGTTGTCCGCGGCCCGGGTGCGGGCGCTGTCGGTGGAGCAGATCGCCGACCGGCTGCGCGACCGGTTCCAGCTGCTGAACTCCGGTGACCGGACCGCGCCGCTGCGGCAGCAGACGCTGCGGGCCACCGTGGACTGGAGCTATGAGCTGCTGGACGAGGACGAGCAGATGCTGCTGCGGCGGCTGGCGACCTTCTCCGGCTGGAACCTGGACATGGCCGAGCAGGTGTGCTCGGACGAGGCGATACCGGCCGACGCGGTGCTCGGCCTGCTGATCTCGCTGATCGACAAGTCGCTGGTGGTGCTGGACGGCGAGGCGGCGGGTGATGCCAGGTACCGGCTGCTGGACACGATCAGGGAGTACGCCGCCGAAAGGCTGGAGGCCGCCGGGGAGAAGGACGCGCTGGCGCTGCGGCACCGGGACTGCATCCTCGCGCTGGTGGAGGAGACCGTCGGCGGGATGTTCAACCGCGGCGAGCCGCCCTGGCCGGTCCGGCGGGCGGTATTCCGCCGGGGCATCGCCGAGTACGGCAACTTCCGCATCGCGCTGCAGACGTCACTCGCCAACGGCCACGCAGACGAGGGCCTGCGGCTGTGCATCGGGCTGCGCAACATGTGGCTGCCGCACGGCGACACCCGCGAGGCGGCCACCTGGCTCGACCGGTTCCTCGTCCTGCCCGGCGGGGAGGTCTCCCCGTCCGTGCGCGGGCGGGCCCTGGCCGTGCGCGCGGAGATCGCCTTCGACCTGCAGGACTACGACACGCTGACGCGCTGCGCGACCGAGAGCCTGGAGCTGGCCCGGGCCAGCGGCGACGACTTCCCGGTGCCGACCGCGCTGCGGGTGATCAGCCAGGCGGCGGCGCGGGCGGGCCGGGCCGGCGACGCGGTGGCCTACATCGAGGAGGCGGTCGCGGCGGCCGAGGCGGCGGGCAACGACTGGGAGGCCGGGCTGACCCAGGCCACCAAGGCGGCCATCGCGGTCCGGCAGGGCAAGCTGAAGTCCGCCCAGCGGGCGTACGAGACCGCGCTGGAGGTGCTGGCCGACAACAACCGCTGGGGCGTCGCGCAGGTGTCCTACGGGATGGGCACCCTGGCCAGGACCCGCGGCGACGCCGAGATGGCGGTCCGGTACTACACCGACGCCATGGAGATCTTCCGTGAGCTCGACGCCTGGCCGGAGATCGCCCGCTGCCAGGCCGGGATCGGCTGGATCGCGGTCACCGGCGGCGACTACGACCAGGCGGCCGACAGCCTGGCCGAGGCGCTGCGGCTGAACCAGGCGGGCGGGCAGCGGCTCGGCATCGCTCGCGGCCTGGAGGCGTTCGCTGCGCTGGCCGCGGCGCGGCAGCAGCCCGAGCGGGCGGCCCGGCTGGCCGGCGCGGCCTGCCAGCTGCGCGAGTCGCTCGGGCACGGCACCGGCATCGGCCCGCGGATCGAGGAGGTGCTCGAGTTCGCCCGCGGCCAGCTCGGCGCCTCGGCCGCGGCCGCCCTGTTCGCCGAGGGCCGTGAGACGGCCGCCGAGGACGCCGTCGGCTTCGCGCTCGGCCCGGACCGGAACCAGCCCGTGCCAGGCCCGGCGGCGCCTGCCGAACCCGCGTGGACCGACCCGTCCCGGCTCGCCGCGGGATCCCACTCGCGCCCGGCCGCTGCCAGCAGGGACACCGGGAGCCAGCACCGCGGGCCCACGCCGCTCACCCCGCGCGAGCACGAGATCGCGAAGTTGATCGCCCAGGGGCTGTCCAACCGGGAGATCGCCGACGAGCTGGTGATCAGCCCGGCGACCGCCGCCCGGCACGTGGCCAACATCTTGGGCAAGCTCGGCTTCACCTCGCGTACACAAGTCGCCTCATGGGCCACCCGGCACGAGCCGTCCAGCTGACCTCCGCGTGCACATGTGCACGCGGAGCCGGCTCCTGAGCCTGGCGATATGCACACCGGAATACACAGTTCGGCGCATGTGCAGCCGACCGCCGCGCCATAGCGTTCAACTGTCGCTATCACACGGTGGCACCGGGTCCTGAAACCCGGTGCCGGGCCCGTTCCCAGGGGGGGAGGGACGGGCGAGCCAACGGCAGCGGCCGGGCGGGTCCCGGTTCCACGCCAGGACCCGCCTGCTATGAACGGCCAGGCTGGGAGGTTCTGGTGGAACGCGGCGTCACTACCGGGGAACGCACCGAGGCAGACCCGCTCCTGGTGAGCGCGGGCCCGCAGGATCGCGCGCCGGCCGAGCGCATCCTTCAGATCGCGGATGAGGCCGGCTACCGGGCCGCCCTCATCGACGCCACCGATGGTTCGGTGACCGCGTGGCCGCGGTTCGCCCGGACCGTGCGGGCGGCCGCGGGCGGGCTGGCCCGGCGCGGCCTGGCGGAGGGCGACACGGCCGGCGTGTTCGTCCAGGACGCGGCCAGCGCGGCCATCGCGGTCAACGCCATCCGGGCCGCCGGCGCCCGCGCCTGCCTGATCCGGTCCGACGCGGGCCCGGCGGACATCGCCGCCCGGCTCAATGCCTGCGGCGCGCGGGTGCTGATCACCTCGGCGCCGCTGGCCGAACTCGCCGCCGAGGGCGCGGACCGTTCCCGGGTGCGGCAGGTCATCGCGTTCGGCGAGGCAGCAGGCACGACCTCGTTCAGTTCACTGCTCGGATCAGGCCGGCACGGCCAGCCTGATGAGCACCCGGCGGCCAGGCCCGGCTTCGCCGAGAGGTCCGGTTTTGCACATGAGTCTGGCCGTCCGGAGGGGAACGGCCGGGCTGATGAGCGAGACCTAGCGGACTCCTCTGGCGAGCCGGGCTCCGGCCGCGAGCTGACCCACCGGGACGTGGTGGTGGCGGCCCCGCCGTGCGGCGGCGGACAGGCCTACACCGCGCTCCTCGACCTGACCCTGCTGGCCGGTGCCACCCTGGTGGCGGCGCCGCTCCCGCTGGCCGTGGCCGCGTTGCGGGTGTACAAGGGCACCGCCGTGATCGTCCCGCACGGCGCCAGCGTGCCCGGTCTCGGGTCGGCCCGGGTCTTCGCTGCTAGCTAGCTGGGCCGGCTAGGAGGCGACGGCCTCCTCCTGCTGCCGCGGGGCGGGCGCCGGAGCGGGCCTGAGCCGCCTGGTCCTGATCAGGGCGATGATGACCAGCAGGCTGCACACGTCCAGCAGCGCGGCGAAGCCGAACGCGGCCCCTATGCCGTGGGTGACCGCGTGCGGGCTGACCGCGTGACCGCTCGCGGTGCCGTACACCGCCACCAGGACGCCGAGGCCCAGCGAGCCGCCGGCCAGCTGGAGCATGTTGACCAGGCCGGAGGCGGCGCCGGAGTCGGCCGCGGGCACGCCGGCCAGCGATGCGGTGGTCAGCGGCACGAACACCAGCCCCATCCCGAGGCCGATCAGCAGCATCGGGCCGAAGATGCCCGACCAGTAGCCCGTGTCCGGCGACACCCGGGACAGCCAGGCCATCGACGCTATCGCGGGCACCATCCCGGTGATCATCAGCGGCTTCGCGCCGAGCACCGGCATGAGCCTCGGCGCGAGCCGGGACACCGCGAACAGCGCGAAGGTCATCGGCAGGAACGCCACCCCGGCCCGGAGCGGGCTGAAGCCCATGATCTTCTGCAGGAACTGGGTGAGGAAGAAGAACATCCCGAACATGCCCGCGATGAGAAGCAGCCGGGCGATGAACGAGCCCGCCCGGCTCACGTCGGTGAACAGGCGCATCGGGGTGATCGGCTGGCGGGCCCGGGTCTCGGTGAGCACGAACAGGGTGAGCACGACCGCGGCGGCGCCGAACGCGGCCAGCGCCAGGTGGTCGCCCCAGCCGTCGGCCGCGGCCCGGATGAACCCGTACACCAGCGCGGTCACGCCCGCGGTAGCGGTCAGCGCGCCCGCCACGTCGAAGCGGCCCGGCAGCCGCGGCGTCTCGGCGACGAACCGGGGCGTGACCGCGAGCACGGCCAGCCCGATCGGCACGTTGATGAACAGCACCCACCGCCAGGACAGCCACTCGGTGATCACCCCGCCGAGCACCAGGCCAAGCGAGGAACCGCCAGTGATCACGCCCATGTAGATGCCGAGCGCCCGGGTCCGCTCCCGGCCCTCGGGGAAGCTCGTCACGATCAGCGCGAGCACGGCGGGCGAGGCGAACGCCCCGCCCACCCCTTGCAGCGCCCGGGCGGCCAGCAGCACGCCCGGCGTGGTCGCGAGGCCGCCGGCCAGCGAGGCGAGGGTGAACAGGCCGATGCCGACGATGAACATTCTCCGCCGGCCGAGGATGTCGCCGGCCCGGCCCCCGAGCAGCAGCAGGCCGCCTGACGTCAGCGTGTACCCGTTCAGCACCCAGGACAGGCTGGTCGACGAGAAATGCAGGCTGGTCTGGATGTGCGGCAGCGCTATGTTCACCACCGTCATGTCCAGGATGATCATGAGCTGGGCGCCGAGCATGATGGCCAGGGCGATCCCGGCCCGCTGGTCACGGGCAGTGCGAGGCCGCTGGTCACGGGCGATCCCCGGCTGGTCACGGGCGATCCCCGGCCGCCCGTCGCGCATACCGTTCCCGTTAACCTCGTTGACCTCTCTGGCATCGTCAGCCCCATGCGGAGCATGCGAAGAAGACAAGATGCCTCCATGGTTGTCTGGTCATGCGATCTGAGGCAGGCCTCCGGTGGCTGACAGACCGCTGGCCGGGCGGTACCATCGGGAATGAAGCGGAGGTCTACTCCGGTTAACTATACGGAGGCACCCTCCGTTTCGCAACCGTATTTGTTCCGGCTCGATCTGTTCCGGCTCGATCTGTTCCGGCTCGCCTCGCGGCACAGCGCGCCGGTCCCCCGAGCCCGTTAACCTCGAAGCGATGACCAGGACATCTGACCAGGTACCGCCGCGGCCCGCCGAGCAGTTGCGGGCCGACGCGCGGCAGAATCACGCCCGGCTGATCACCGCGGCCACGGCCGCGTTCGCCGAGCGGGGTGCCGACGCGCCGCTGGAAGACATCGCCCGGCGCGCCGGGGTGGGCATCGGCACCCTCTACCGGCACTTCCCCACCCGGACCGACCTGCAGGCGGCCGTGTTCCGTAGCCAGGTGATCGCGGTCTGCGGCGAAGGGGACGCGCTGCTGGAGAAGGCGTCGCCCGAGCATGCCTTCGTCGGCTGGCTGCGCGCGCTGGCCGGCTACCTGGTGACCAAGCGCGGCCTGTCGCACGCGCTGATCGAGGCGATCGGCATCGAGTCCGAGCTGATCTCGTCCTGCTGGATGACGATGCGTCAGACTACCGAGCGACTGCTGGCGAACGCGCAGGAGGCCGGCGTCATCCGGACGGACGTGGACGCCACCGACGTGATGCGGCTGGTGCACGGGGTGACGGTGAGCACGGAGAAGGCGCCGGAACGCTCCGACATGCTCCTGTCCGTGATGCTCGACGGCCTCCGCGCCACCCCCGCCTGACCGTCCCGGGCAGGTGATCTCCGGGGAAACCGGGGCGAGAAGCGCGGAACGTCAGGCCTGTTACCTCCTGATGCGGCAGAATGAACCCTGCCAGGCAGGCGGTCGGCTCACTAGAGCGGCATCTCCCGTTGCCTGATGCGACTCACGGCAAGGATTCTGGGTGACCAACAGGAGCGAAAGCATATTGCCTGCTGCAAGCCAGATCGATGCGGACGGTACTGCCGTCGCGGTTGCGTCCCGCCGCGACCGGGCCATCGGGGCCACCGTCGACCCGCTGCGCAGGAACTGGCTGTTCGTGCTGCTGCTGGCGGTCGGCTGGCTAGCCCAGGCCGGGCTGCGCGTGTGGTTTAGCCGCGCGCAGGTGGTTCCGCTGGACAATCCCGACGAAACCGCGTACCTGATCGCGGCGCGGGTCCTCGCGGGCGGCCCCGGGGCCGACTTCTCCGGCGCCACGCTGTACCAGGGCGGCTATCCGCTTCTGATCACGCCGGTGTACTGGTTCACCACCAGCCCTGCCGCCGTGTATCACGCCGTGCTGCTGATCAATGCGGCGGTCAGCGCCCTCGTGATGCCGCTTGGCTACCTGGCCTGCCGCCGGCTCGGGCTCGGCCGCCCGGCCGCCTACGGCGTGGCCATGGTCGCGGCGCTGCTGCCCGCCGGGTTGTTCTACAGCGAATACGCGATCGCCGACGCGATCTTCCCGGTGGTCACGCTGGCCTGGCTGCTGGCCATCCACAGCTGGCTGGTGGCCACCTCGCCGCGGGCGCGATATGCGGCGGCCATCGGCTCCGCCGTGCTGTCCGGCTATGCCTACGCGGTGCATCCCCGGGGCCTGGTGCTGCTGGCCGGCTTCGCCGCCGTGGGCGTATTCATCGCCTGGCGCAGGCCCGCCGCCCGCGGCAGCGTGGCCGCGGCCGCGCTGACCGTGATGGTGATCGTCGGCGCGGGCTGGGCCCTGGACCGCTATCTGGCCTCTGCCCTTTACCCGGGGGGCACGCGCAGCCTGTCTGGCTCGCTGGTGAGCGCGCTGGACAGCGTGTACGGAGCCATCCACGTGGCCGAGATGGCAGGCGGCCAGTTGTGGCGGCTGGTGCTGGACAGCTGGGGTATTGCCGGGATCGGCCTGGTCGCCGCGGTGGCCGTCGCCGTACGGGGGGGCGTACGGACCGATCTGCGGGTCATGGCGTCGCTGTCGGCCGGGGTCACAATCCTGATCGCCTGCACCGCGCCGGCCGCGCTACCCGCCCATCAATCGCAGACCTGGGCCTCCGGGCGCTACCTGGACGGCATGACCGTCACGTTCTTCCTGGTCGGCGCGGTGGTGCTGCTGCAGGCGGCGGCCCGGACGACCCTCGCCTTCGCCGCATGCGTCGCCGGCCTCACCTTGGTGGCCGCCGTGACCGTGGCCGTGTACGCCGGAACGTCCCTGCCCACAAGGGTCCATAGAAGGTTCAACTTCGGCGAGCCTGCCGTGCTGACCCAGAACTGGAGCCACGCCAGCGTCCTGGTAGCGACGGCGTCGGCGCTGGCCCTGCTCCTTGTGTGGGTCTACTTCGCACTCCTCGCGCGCTACATGCGGGTCCTGACGTGCGTCCTGGGCGCCGTGGTAGCGTCGGTGAGCCTTCTGGCCGTGGCCCAGATCACGGCCCATTGCTCGCAGACCGACAGCGCCTGGGCCCGGGCGATGGGCACGAGCGAGATGGCGGCGGTCGGCCGGCTGAGGCCGGGTGAGCAGGTCGCCATCGCCTCCGACGTCACCGGGGTATTGCGGCTCGCGCAGGCGTTCGAGGTGTCGTCGACGCAGGTGCAGTACTTCAATCCCTCCCGCCGGCAGCCTCCGGCCGACGTGACCGTGGTCGATGCGGCGTGGCCGTCCGGTCAACCCGCGCAGGCGAGCTGGCCGGACGCCCCGGCGGGCTGGCGGGTCGTCGCAGCCAACCGGTTCGGGAGCTGGGTCGCCTGGCGTAAGTAAAGGGCCAGCGGGCGGGTCAGATGTCGGGAGGGCGGTTCTCGTAGGGGGTGCTGAGAACCACGGTGGTGCGGGTGGAGACGCTGCCGATGGAGCGGATCTGCTGGAGCAGGTCTTCCAGCGCGGCGGGCGAGGTCACCCGCACCTTGAGGATGTAGTTCTCGTCGCCCGCGACGCTGTGGCAGGCCTCGATCGACGCCAGGTGCTCGAGCCGCTGCGGCACGTCGTCGGGGGCGGCGGCGTCGAAGGGCTTGATGGAAACGAAGGCCGTCAGCGGCAGGCCGACGTCGTCCGGGTCGAACACCGCGACATACCCCTTGATTACGCCATCCCGCTCGAGCCTGCGGACCCGCTGGTGTACGGCCGACACCGAGAGGCCGGCCTGCCTGGCCAGCTCGGTGAAGCTCATCCGGCCGTTGCGGGTCAGCAGCGACACGATCTTGCGGTCGATCTCTTCCACGAAGTCACGTTAGCGCCAACGGTTGCAGGCTGCGACTTCATCACAATATAACGAAATGGTCACGCCATTTACGCTAACGTAACATCGCCGGTCGCGTACTTATCAGCAGGTCACGGCGAGGTTACGCTGCCGGCATGGCACAGATCATCATGGATCACGTAGAAAAAGCGTACGCAGGCGGCGTCAAGGCCGTTAACGACCTTAGCCTGGACATCGCCGACGGCGAGTTCATGGTGTTCGTGGGTCCGTCGGGGTGCGGCAAGTCCACCGCGCTGCGGTCCATCGCGGGCCTGGAGGAGATCACCGCCGGCACGATCACGATCGGCGACCGGGTGGTCAACGACCTGCCGCCGAAGGACCGGGACATCGCGATGGTGTTCCAGAACTACGCCCTGTACCCGCACATGAGCGTCGAGCAGAACCTGGCGTTCGGCCTGCAGCTGCGCAAGACGCCGAAGGACGAGATCAAGCGCCGGGTCGACGAGGCGGCCAAGATGCTGGGCCTGGAGCCGTACCTCAAGCGCAAGCCGGGCGCGCTGTCCGGCGGGCAGCGGCAGCGGGTCGCGATGGGCCGGGCCATCGTGCGCGAGCCGCAGGCCTTCCTGATGGACGAGCCGCTGTCCAACCTGGACGCCAAGCTGCGCGTGTCGATGCGGGCCTCGCTGAACCAGCTGCACGAGCGGCTCGGCGTCACCACCGTCTACGTGACCCACGACCAGGTCGAGGCCATGACCCTGGGCAACCGGGTGGCCGTGCTGCGGGACGGCCGGCTGCAGCAGGTGGACACCCCGCAGACCCTGTTCGAGTCGCCGGTCAACTTGTTCGTGGCCGGGTTCATCGGCTCCCCCGCGATGAACTTCGTGACCGCCGAGCTGGTCCGCGACGACGGCGCCGCGGTCACCTTCGCCGGGTACAAGCTCCAGGTCCCGGCCGAGCTGCTGGAGAACAAGCCCGGGCTGGCGGGCTACTTCGGCCAGAAGGTCATCCTGGGCATCCGCCCGTCGGACTTCGAAGACGCCGCCCTCACCGACCGCCAGTGGGGCACCATGCCGGTCACCGCGGGCGTCACCGAGGAACTCGGCAGCGAGATCAACGTAATCTTCACCATCGACGCCCCGCACGTCGAGCACGCCAGCATCGCCGAGGCCACGGAGGCCAGCGAGGACGAGGACGAGGCCACCGCCGCGCTGGTCGGCGGCAAGTCGCTGTGGACCGCCCGGGTCTCCAAGGAAAGCCGGGTCAGGCACGGAGCCCCGCTCGAACTATCCGTCGACACCCGCTACCTGCAGTTCTTCGACCCGACGAGCGGCCTGTCCATCGGCCACCCCAAGGCCACGACGGCGCTGGCGGACTAGCCCGCCTGGGCGGCGACCACTCAGCCTAGGCGGCAGCGGCCTGGGCGCCATCCCGGCGCCCAGGCCGTAGCAGTGCGCGGATCGTGGGAAACTGTAGGGATGCAGCGGAATCCGGAGGAACTCTACGAGCTCGGTCCGGCCGCGCCCGATATCGCCGGCGCACCGATGTTGCACTACCTGGAGGGCTTCATCGACGCGGGCACCGCGGGACGCCTGCTCGCCGAGCACTTGCTGCGCGCCTTCCCGCACGAGACGGTGGCGCGGTTCGACACCGACCGACTGATCGACTACCGGTCACGGCGGCCGCTGATGACCTACGACAACAGCCGCTGGGAGAGCTACGAGCCGCCCGAGCTGGCCCTGCACCTGCTGCACGACCAGGACGAGCGCCCGTTCCTGCTGCTGACCGGGCCCGAACCCGACCACGAGTGGGACCTGTTCAGCCGGGCCGTGCTGGGCATCGCGTCCCAGCTCGACACCGGTCCCGCGATCAGCTTCCTGGGCATCCCGGCCGGGATGCCGCACACCCGGCCGCTCGGGGTGATCGCGCACGCCACCCGGGAGGAGCTGCTGGCCGGCCATCAGCGGCTGCCGAGCCGGATCCAGGTGCCGGGCAGCGCGCCCGCCCTGCTCGAGCTGCGCTTCGGCGAGGCGGGCCGGGACGCGCTCGGGTTCGCCGTGCAGGTGCCGCACTACCTGGCCCAGGCCGTGTATCCGCCGGCCGCGCTGGCCCTGCTCGGCTCGGTGACCACCTCGACCGGGCTCGACCTTCCCGACGCCGAGCTCCGCGAGGCCGCCGACCGGACTAACGAGGCTATCGAGCGTCAGGTCGAGGAATCCGCCGAGGTGGCCGAGCTGGTCCGCGCCCTGGAGGAGCAGTACGACACCGCGGCCGAGAGCCAGCAGGCCGTCTCGGCGGCTGGGCTGCTGGCCGACGGCGAGGCCATGCCGACGGCCGACGAGCTAGCCGCCCAGTTCGAGCGCTTCCTGGCCGAGAACCAGGACCGGACCGACCCTGGCGACCACTAGGAGACGACGACAAGCTCCCGCGGGGTGTGGTTGAGGCGCTCGACGCCGTCGGCCGTGCAGACCACGATGTCCTCGATGCGCGCGCCGTGCGGTCCCGGGTAGATCCCTGGTTCGACCGAGAACGCCATGCCCGGCTCGAGCGGCTCGGTGTTGCCGGCCACGATGTAC
>Ga0207646_10006634_pt1 | contig 11937 bp, 9 predicted proteins | sample KBSK5502metaG_FD_184343 | JGI IMG/M metagenome (GOLD analysis project Ga0207646, IMG submission 184343) | Corn, switchgrass and miscanthus rhizosphere microbial communities from Kellogg Biological Station, Michigan, USA - KBS K5-50-2 metaG... | ecosystem: Host-associated > Plants > Roots >...
GAACTCGGTTACAATCCAGGAGACGTGCTGCGAGTTCTAACTGGATTTTTGGAAATATATTGACATACCTTACCGAGAATTGACTATAATTTTGCACGGATACCGCGGGCGCAAGAGAAGGGTTTTAATTCCTTGTTCCGACCAAAATCAAAAGTAGCGTCCGGCGGAAGTCGGCCGCCAACTCACCACAGTCTCAGTGATAGATCGTTCTCCCGTTGAACTCGGTCAAAAGAACGTTGTCAGTCGAATCATCAGAACCGGGACTGTACTCATCGACGCGAACGCGCGGCTCCGGATCATTTCCTGTGCGCCGCCGTAACTCCTTGCGCATGCCGTCCGTTTCGGGTTATATGACTGCGGCCGCGGCGGCTTCAGCGGCCTTATTCTTTGTTCTCTGGTGGATGTTGCAAGGCGAAGAGACTCCCTGGGTCCCGGCAGGTTTGGCTGCGAGCGTGGTGATGTTGGTCGCCGCCTCAGCGCGAGTGGTTGTGATGCGAAGGGCACGATCGAGATACGTGCGCGAACAAGACCGGCACGAGTTGTACGGACGATCCGCCAACCCGCGCAGCGGCCCGATTAATACGCGTTCGACAAGTTTGCACTCGGCGGCGCTGCGGGCTCTGCAAAAACAGTCCGCGGCCGCTGACGCTAATGATTCGCCTCCTGAAACTCACCGGGAACTATACGACCTGTGTACCGAATACCTCACCAGCGCTGAGCAGGCGTGGCGTTCACCCGGCTTATCGCCCGAAGGCCGATTGGCTTTACGCACGGGACAGGACCGCGTCCGGACCCTGCAGCGTCATCATCTGTTGACATGGGCGCGGGGTTCGGCGCTGGCCTTTACCCACGAAGCACAGCAGCGGGCGCGGCTTTACGAAAAAATTGAAATCGCCAATCGGGCCCTGGATTGTATCGATTCCGCTTTGAAGATTTACCCTGAAGAGGAAGAATTGAATCGCTCGGCAAGAGCAGTGCATGAATTCATTACCTCGAGCCGGGTTGCGCATTGGGTTGAGCTGGGCCAGCGAGCCGCCTTCAAAGGTTATTACAAGCGCGCCATCGACTGCTATCGGGATGCGTTGTTTTATCTTACCCGCGACGGCTTGGATAAAGACCGCGAAGCCGGAGCAGAGCGAATCTCCAGAGAAATCGAGTTATTGCGGGCGCAGTTGGCTACGGGAAAAGCCATCATCACGTCGCCCGAGCCGGGCAGCGCGAAAACCAGAAGGCCACAGCGATCATAGTCCGCAAAGACCTTTTTCCGGCCTGCGGCTGATCAGTTTTTTCGGAGGAATTTTGAGCGGGATATGCTTATGCGAAGATGTCCGAAATGCGGCAGCGATAGAATCCGGCAGGGTTACAAGCGCACATTCTGGTTGCTCCGGTTGTTTGGCATCTACAACCTTTTGTGCGATCATTGCAACTGGTTATTCACTGGATTCGTCCTTCCGGGAACGGCGCCGAGACGTGTAAAGCGATCGAATTAATTTTCGGTTCGGTGTCATCATGGAAGAAAATGCATACAAGATTTGATCGGGTGTTTCTCTCTCTCCCTCCAATCAAATTTCGAGGTTAGCTATGAGCAAGAAAATTCTGGTCCTCTTCGCGCTTCTGTTAAGTTTTGGAGCCTCTGTGTTTGTATTGGCGCAGGAACCAGGCCAAGGTCCTTCAGCCCTTGATATGCAGGGAATCAGGGGCTATCTGCTGGGTCCGGGTGACGTGTTGGATGTCAGGGTTTTTGGCCAGTCGGATCTGAATTCCCTTGCAGAAGTCGACGCAGACGGGAACGTTTCCAATCTTCCCTTTTTGGAAGCGCCGATTCGAGCTCAGTGCCGAACCGACAAAGAGGTGCAAATCGATATTGCTAAGGCTTACGCAAAATACATTCGGAATCCGCAGGTCAGCGTACGTATTTCTGAGCGTAAAAGCCGTCAACCGGCCACGATTTTGGGAGCAGTAAGGTCACCGATGCAGGTGACCATGTTTCGCAAAGTTCGCTTGCACGAGTTAGTCACCAAAGCTGGTGGCTGGACAGACCGCGCCAGCGGAACAATTGAGATCATGCACACGGAAGCTGAAATGTGTCCGGATCCCACTGATATCTTTCAGAAAACAGCTCTCTCCTCAACCGGAAATTTTGGGGTTGTGGTTTTCAAACTCAACGATCTCAAGATGGGTAAAGAAGAGGCTGATCCTTATATTCGGCCGGGGGACATTGTTAGAGTGACTGAAGCTGAGCCGGTGTACGTAATGGGGGCGGTAATGGGCGCTCGTGAGCTGCCGTTGAGAGATCAACTTACGCTGGGCCGGGCGATCGCCATGGCTGGCGGACCGCAAAGGCTGGCCAACACGAGCGAAGTACACATTTATCGGCAGAAGGATAATGTCGGTGGTCAGGATGATTTGAAATATAATTACGACGCGATCAAGAAGGGCAAGGCGCCGGACGTAGCGCTGAAACCTTTCGACATAATCGATGTGCGTCCGGCTGGTCCTTTCTCGGGGAAGAGCCTCGGGGATATGTTTGTGAACATGTTCCGCGGCTCAGCCGGCCTGATAACTCAGAGAGGGATCATCTATTAAGAATTTTGATTTGCGTGGAAACGACGGACCTCTCTGCTTTTCGGCGTTCTACATCCTTAGGTAACCCTGCGAAATGAGTCAAAGACTACGCTCCAATAAAAACAAGAAACGACGCGGCTTCACCTATCTATGGATCTTTGGTTTGGCCGTATTGATTTTTCTCTTGATCTATTTCGAGCAGACTGCTCTGCTCTATGTTCTCGCCACGCTTGGGGTCACCGCTCTATTGGTAATTGTGGCGTTGGCCGATCTGGGACGCGGTGAGCTGTCAGCCCAACCCGTGACCATTCCGGAACCCTCCATTCGACCGCCGGCAACAAAAGCCAGAAAATAAATCGTTCCCGTTTACTGTTCCCCGCCTTGGTCGCGCCTTTAGCTCAGATCACGCGAAGCGCAGCTTCAAGTACTTTATGCGCGGTTGGATTTTTCGCTCGGCTCGACTAAAGTATGTCCGCCCAGAATCAGTTCACTGCGTTTTTCCGGAGGCACAAATCCAATGAAGAAAATGAAGCTTGCTTTTCTGTCGCTGGCCATTCTGGCGTTTCTGTCCCTGTCGCTTTCCGCGCCGCTGCGCCTGGCGCGCGCGCAGGGCGGTGATGGCGGGGCCGGTCATCTTACCTATCCGGAAACGAAAAAAGACGATGTAGTCGATGATTACTTCGGCACCAAAGTGCCCGATCCCTATCGCTGGCTGGAGAAAAACGACGCGCCGGCAGTCGCCGCCTGGGTCGAGGCCGAGAACAAAGTCACCTTCGCATATCTCGACCAGATTCCTTATCGAGCGCAGGTCAAAGATCGTCTGACCAAACTCTTGAATTATCCGAAGTACTCTGCACCCAGCCGGCGCGGCGAATGGTTCATCTTTTCAAAGAACGACGGACTGCAGAACCAGAACGTCTTCTTTATTCAGAAAGGTCTGGACGGCCAGCCGGAATTGTTACTCGATCCGAACGAGTTCTCAGCGGACGGCACAGCGCGACTGGGCGCATTCTCCTGGTCAAACGCCGGCAAGTATGTCGGCTATGGCATTTCGCAGGGCGGTTCAGACTGGAACGAGATTCACGTACTCGACGTGGCGACCAGAAAACCGCTGACTGATCAATTGCAGTGGGTCAAAGCGTCAGGCATCTCGTGGCGTGGCGACGAAGGTTTCTACTATAGCCGCTATCCCACGCCGGAAAAGGGCAAAGAGCTGACGACCAAGAACGAATTCCAGGCCGTCTACTATCACAAGGTAGGCACACCACAATCGGAAGACGAGCTGGTCTATGAAGATAAAGCGAACCCTCAGCGTTTTCAGGGCGTTGGCGTGACCGAGGATCAGCGCTATGCGATCCTCTCAGTCTCTGAACGTGGCAAGGGCAAAAAAGGAAACGCGCTCTTCTTTCGTGACCTGACCAAGTCAGACAAGACTTTTACTCCGATTGTCGCTGAGATCGGCGATGACAGCTTTTTCGTAATCCGCAATGTCGGGGACAAGTTCCTGCTTTACACCGATAAGGGCGCGCCTAATGCAAAGGTCGTCCTTTGGGATCCGAAAACGCCGGCCGTCTGGAAGGACGTGGTGCCGGAAAAGTCCGAGCCGCTCGATATCGTGAATTCAGCCGGCGATAGACTCTTTATCACTTATCTGAAGGACGTGACTACGCGCGCTTACGTTTACAGTCTCGACGGTAAGCTGGAGAATGAAGTTCCCCTTCCGGGCCTGGGCACCGCCGGCGGTTTCGGCGGCCGCGACGACGACAAGTTCGTGTTCTACAGTTACACCTCGTTCAATACGCCGCCGACGATTTACAAGTATGACATCGCCACCCGGAAATCTTCAGTGTTCCGCACGGTCGAGATTCCCGGGTTCAACGCCGCGAATTTTGAAGTGAAGCAAGTCTTCTATAACAGCAAAGACGGCACGCGCGTCCCGATGTTCATCACCTACAAGAAGGGCATCAAGCTTGACGGCAACAACCCGACGCTGCTGTACGGCTATGGCGGATTCAATATTACGACCAGTCCGGCGTTCAGCTCGTTGCGTCTGGCACTGCTGGAGCAGGGCGTGGTTTATGCTTCCGCGAACATGCGCGGCGGCGGCGAGTACGGCGAGAAGTGGCACGAAGCCGGGACCAAGCTGAAAAAGCAGAACGTGTTTGACGACTTTATTGCCGCGGCCGAGTACTTAATCAAGCAGAAGTACACTTCACCGGCGAAGCTGGGAATTGAAGGCGCTTCGAACGGCGGCCTCCTGGTCGGCGCAGTGGCGAACCAGCGTCCGGATCTGTTTCGCGCCGTGCATCAGCACGCCGGTGTGATGGACATGCTGCGCTACCACCTCTTCACCATCGGCTGGAACTGGGCCGCTGACTATGGACGAAGCGACGCTAACGAAGCTGAGTTCAAAGCGCTCTATGCCTACTCGCCGATTCACAACGTCAAGGCAGGGACGAAGTATCCGGCGATTCTGATCACGACTGCGGATCACGACGATCGCGTAGTTCCGGCGCATTCATTCAAGTACGCCGCGGCGTTACAGGCGGCGCAGGCCGGCGACGATCCGATCGTAATTCGCATCGACACCAAGTCGGGCCACGGCGCCAGCAGCACAACGAAGCAGCTGGAACAGACGGCGGACATCTATTCGTTCTTCTTCTATAACCTCGGCGTGACGCCAAAGTGGTGAGGTGTTCAGAAGCCCTACCATGAGGAGGGGCCAGGTGAGGGAGCGCGGCATTAAACGCGTAGCGCGAAGTTGCGAACCATCACAGTAGCAGCGGGAACAGAAAGGCCGGCGGATACCGCGCCGACCTTCTTATTTGCATCGTTTACTCTAAACCTTCGCCTAAGACCCTTCGGTTATCATGCGCGTGCTGTCCAGCATCGCCGTGTCCGTGAACAGCAGGTTAATTCGCCGCGTACTCCTCCGATTGCACGCGAATTAGATCGTAACCGGAAAACTCTGCGCGGCTAGCGAGCGCATCAGTCACTACCAAAGGATTAAAAGTGGCACGCGCATCCTGCGCGTGAGGCACGGGCGGGATGCCCATACCACTCTGTCTGATATCCACAAAGCTGCTCGTGTAACCGTGTCTGCGAGCAATTCAGCCAACTGCTGTGCGCCGGCTCCGTTTGTCCGAGAAGATACGCCGATGAAGAAATGATTCCCCGCTTCACAGACATCGCCGCCGTCCAGAGTTCCGGCCTTGGTTAAAATGATTTCGGAATCGAAGGTCTTCGGCAGCATAGCCAACGTAAGCCCTTCAACAGAATAGCGATGTTCGGCAAATTTCAAGAGAATTCCTCAGTACCCCTCAGCCGAAAGGGCGGGGTGGACTTACCCCTCGCGATTTGGCTTCGCTTAACAGTACGTTCGCAGGGTTTGCCTATCCTAGATAAGAAGCTTGCTATATAATGCGCCTCGCCCTTCCTCTTCCTATCAACCTTAGTTTCTTCCGGAGGTTTGTCATGCGAAAACTCAAGTGTCTCTCGGTACTCTCAATTCTAGTTTCGATTTCGTTTTTTCTTTTTAGCGGCGCTCGCGCGGCCGACTTCAAGCGTGAAGTCATCTATCAGATCGTGACTGACCGTTTCTTTGACGGCAGCACCGCGAACAACAATCCATCGCAGAGTTCGGGTCTCTATGACGCGACGAAAACCAACTGGCGGCTCTACTGGGGCGGCGACCTCGCCGGCATTCAGCAGAAGATGTCATATCTGGCGGGCCTGGGCGTGACTGCAATCTGGATCTCGCCGCCCGTGGATAACCTTAACACGAACATTCCTGATGGGCAGGGCAATCCCACCGCTGCGTATCACGGCTATCAGGGCCGCGACTTCAAGCGCGTCGAAGAACACTTCGGTGACACGAGCAACACGTGGACGGATTTCGATAATCTGGTCACGGCGGCCCATCAGAACGGAATCAAAGTCATCGTCGACTTTGCACCCAACCATTCAACGCAAGACAACGCCGGAGAGTATGGCGCGCTGTACGACAACGGAAGCTTTCTGGGCAACTACACCAACGACACGAACGGTTACTATCACCACAACGGAAACATCTCGGATTTTAACGACCGTTATCAGTTGCAGTACTACGCGCTTTTCGATCTCGCCGATCTCAACCAGGAGAACGCAACAATCGATGGATATCTCAAAGCCGCCGTGCAACAGTTTCAGCAGCATGGCGTCGATGGATTTCGCATCGACGCGGTCAAACATGCGACGTGGGGCTGGGAATACGGCTTTGCCAACTCGATCTACACCTACGGCGATAGTTTTCTCTTCGGTGAATGGTATCAAGGCAATACTTCCGACCCGCTCTATCACGACTCTTACAAGTTCGCGAACAAGAGCGGCATCTCGCTGCTGGATTTCCCACTCAATACCGCGATTCGCGACGTGTTTGGTTCGACCAACAATGGGTTTTCGGAAATTGACGGAGTAATCTCGCAGGAAGCCACAAACTTCACCTGGAAAGAAGACCTGGTAACCTTTATCGACAATCACGACATGGCGCGTTTCCTGACCATCAACAATAACAACAATCGGCTGCACGAAGCGCTGGCATTCACGCTCACCAGCCGTGGCATTCCCTGTATCTACTACGGTACAGAGCAGTACCTGCACAACGACACCAACGGCGGCACCGACCCTTACAATCGGCCGATGATGCCGGGCTTCAGTACGACTACCACCGCCTACCAGTTGGTGAGCACGCTCTCGACGTTGCGTCACAACAATCCGGCAGTTCCCTACGGTTCGATGGGCCAGCGCTGGATCAATAACGACGTGTACATCTACGAGCGCAGGTTTTTTGGCAGCACCGTGCTGGTGGCTATCAACAAGAACGACAGCTTGTCATATTCGATCACCGGGCTCAACACGGCGCTTCCGGTGGGAACTTATTCTGACTACCTGACCGGCTTGCTTGGTGGTTCTTCGATCACTGTCAGCACCGGATCGGGTGGCAACAACCCGGTGACCAACTTTACGCTGCCGGCGCACACGGTTGCAGTTTGGCAATTCACCGAAGGCGCGGCGACACCCGAGGTAGGATCGATTGGGCCAACGCTTGGCCAATCCGGCGTTAAGGTAACGATCGCAGGGCGCAACTTTGGCTCGACGCAGGGAAGTGTGAAGTTCGGCACGACCACTGCCACTATCAATTCATGGACGCCTACACAGATCGTCTGCACCACGCCGTCAGTTACCAATGGTGTCTACAACGTCACGGTGACGAATTCTTCGAGTCAGGTCTCGAACAGCATTCAGTACACCGTGCTGACCGCAAAACTGATTCCCGTCACGTTCACCGTTTACAACGCCACGCCCACACAGACAGGTGACTACATCTTTCTCACGGGCAGTACCGTGGAACTGGGCAACTGGAGCACGACCTGGGACGGCGCGGTGGGACCGATGCTGACGCCTAATTACCCGAACTGGTTTCTTACCGCCAGCGTGCCCGCGGGGCAAACGATCCAATTCAAGTTCATAAAGATTGCCGCCAACGGCGCGGTAACCTGGGAGGCAGGCAACAATCATCAGTACACCGTGCCAACCAGCGGTACTGGATATGTGAATGTGAATTGGCAGTATTAGTGAGCAGTAGGCTAAAGCCTACTTTTGGAACGGGAGAAACAAGGAGCCCGCGTCGAGTCTGTCGGAAAACGAACTCTGCGCGTCCTTTGCGTCCTCGTCGTCTCCGCGGTGAATCGTCGGAAGGATCACAGCTCGCGTGGGGGGTAGTCGACGCTAAGGCCCTCACCTCAATCCTCTCCCAAAGGGAGAGGAAGGATTCGCACTGCGCGCTTAATGCGGAAGGGGACGTCCGCGCTCCCAGCAGCAACTCGAAAGAAACGCGGGCAGCGATGTCCGCGCTCCATCATCCGCGAAACCCGCGCTTCTTCATCAACGCTTCGATCTTCGGGACGCGGCCACGGAAGCTGCGATAGCCTTCCGCCGGATCAATCGTGTTGCCTACTGAGAAGATGTATTTGCGCAAACGCTCGGCGACTTTCTTATCATAGGGCCCGCCCGCTTCGACGAAGGCGCCGAACGCATCGGCCGTCAGCACGTCGGACCAGAGATAGCTGTAGTAGGCGGCCGAATACGAGTCGCTCGAGAAGATGTGCATAAAGTGCGGCAGGCGGTGGCGCATTACAATCTCGTCCGGCATGCCCAACTGTGTGAGCGTTTCTCGCTCGAACTTATCCGGATCGATCGTCTGGTTCACCGGCCAGGTGCAGCTTCATATCAACCAGCGCGGCGGCCAGATACTCAACCGGGGCGAAACCTTGGTTTGAAAGTCGACGACTTCTTGATCCGATCGACCAGCGTCTGGGGAATCGGCTTAAGACAACAACTTCGTCAGCGCGTTGGGATGTATGTGCCAGCCGAGCAGACCTGCCAAACCCATGACGACGCCGAACACGGTCGGCAACAGCGCCAGCACGAACAGCCAGCGCTTCTGAGTCAAAGCCGTCACGGCCATCAATGAAATCGCCAACGCCAGCATCGCATCCGAAAGATCGAACTGGTCGTCGTGATAGTTGAGTTCGTTATATGTCTGATCGGCTTTGTCGGCGTCGGCTTGCTGAACTTTCTTTTTCTCGGCCTGCTCCTGGGCAATTGCCTCGTAAGTTTTGATCTGTTCTTCAAAGACCAGCTTTGCCGGTGGCGGGACGGCAGCTTCTTCCGCCTTCAGTTGGACGACCGTGGCTCTGGCCACCTCTTCACGAACATTGCGGGCCTGGTACCAGGAATAATTATCGATCTTATCGGCTTGGGCCTGTTGCATGGCCTGCACGATGTTGTCGTCTTTGACTTTGCAAATACCCATGAACGTCGCCAGCAACGCCACCGAGATTGCCACCCAGGTGTTTAGGTGAGCCTTGGACTTCCTGGTTTCCGTTTCTTTCTTGTCATCGTCTTCGACAAACTGCATCGGATCGGGATCCATATCAGTGCTCCTTCAAGATGAAATCGAGATGGAAGATCTAGCCACACTTTATCATCCCTAGTTTCGCGTGATTTCGTGGATCGTACTCTTCATGTGCCCGACAAAAGTTCGCCTATGCGTCCTCAGCCGCACCCTTGTTGCTGTGCCAGACCTTCCTTTTGGCTGTCTTCTTCCGTCGCTTGACGCCACGGCGGCGAGGAAGTCTTTTCGGATCACCGGTGGCCGCTTTCTTTACGTCGCCGCCTTCGTCTTCGGCAATCTCTGCGAGTGTGCGTTTCGTCAGCACTGAGTACGGCTGAGTTTCGGTGATGTCTTCACCTTCAATTGCATACTTGTCGCGGTGTTTGATTAAGAGCCATTGCCGATCGCGCGTGCGCACCAGCACGAATGAGCCTTTGAGCTTCTGGCCCAGCACTGTGAATTTCAATTCACCTTTGGCCAACGCCCTGGAAACATTCTCGGTGTTCTCTGGTGCGTAGACCCCATAGTCCCAGACCATCACGGTGCCGCCGCCGTACTCGCCTGCCGGAATCACGCCTTCGAAATCCGCATAGTCGACCGGATGATCTTCGACCTGCATCGCCAGGCGCTTCACCTCGGGATCCATTGAAGGGCCCTTGGGTACGGCCCACGATTTCAAGACGCCATCGGCTTCGAGGCGAAAGTCGTAATGCAACTGAGTGGCGCGATGTTTCTGCACCACAAAGATATTGCCCAGCTCGGAAGTCTTCTTTTCCGGGCCGGGCTCGGGCGTCTTATTGAAGCGGCGTTTCTTTTTGTAATCGGATAGCGAAGCCATGGAGATAGTTTCCGACTTTAAGGTTTCAAGTTTCAAGTTGTGGGGATTTGTGTCAGAAGCCCGCGCGTCAGCAAGGGCTCCACTAGCAATCGATGCCCTCCCTCACGGTCGGGCTTCTAACACCCTACTGCCCGGCGCCCGCGGTGTCAGCTAGTTCTTGAAGTTCGGCTTTCTCTTCGAACAATTCGCTTTGAATCGGATCGAGGCCGAGGACTTCGCGCACGCGGGCAAAGCTTCGCCGGTGAATCGGGGCGGCGCCAAGTTCTTTCAACAGACGGCAATGCTCAGGGGTGGGATAGCCCTTATGAGTGGCAAAGTTATAACCGGGATGCACAGAATCAAATTCAGCCATCAAGGCATCGCGAGTGGTTTTGGCGATGATCGAAGCGGCCGCGATGCTGGCGGAAAGCGTGTCACCTTTGATGATGCCGCGTTGCGGCGCTGAACAATACGGAATGCGTCGCGCATCAACGAGCACGAAGTCAGGTTGCTGAGACCTCAGGCCTTCAACAGCCCGCCGCATCGCCAGCAAGCCGGCATGATAGATGTTCAGCGTGTCGATTTCTTCGACTTCGGCCCGCGCCGCGGACCACACGACCGCATCCTGTTTGATCTGCTGAGCCAGTTCGTCGCGCACAGCCATGTCGAGAATCTGCTTGGAGTCATTCAGCCGGCGCAGTTTGTAATTGCGCGGCAGGATCACGGCGGCAGCTACGACCGGACCGGCCAGCGGCGCCATGCCGGCTTCATCCACGCCGGCAATGAAATTGAATCCCTGATCCCAAAGTTCGATTTCGAACCGAAGGAGGTTGTGGAGACGTTGGCCCTCAGCGCGATTTTTTCGCCAACGTTCGCGGATTTGCCTGGCGAGATGATGAGCACCCTGGCGCGTGTCGGACTCGAGCGCTTCGACCAGGCCTTTAGGAACCGGACGCGCGCGATCGACAAACCGCTCGCGGAGTTCGGGAATAGATTTGCCGAGAAGTTGCTCGAGTGAAGTCATGATGGCTAAGAATGTGTCAGAAGCCCGCGCGTCAGCAAGGGCTGGTAGCGAGCGAGGCCCTTCCTTACGGTCGGGCTTCCGAAACTACCTCTCGCCTCGAAATGCCGCAAGCGAGCCTTGATCTAAAACGTAAACGTCGGCGGCCGGCGTCGTCCCCACCGCAACAGAAAACGCCGGACGGCTGGCCTGACGCAAGCGCATCAGCATCGCCTGATTACTAAAGTAAGTTCGCCCGCGCGCGTCGATCACAAAATCGCCGGGCGCTAACCTGGCGAGTTCCAACGACTCAGACATGTCGAGGCAAATCAGGTCGGGGCGATTTGCTCGCTGCGCATAGTAAGCAGCAACCGTGGGCAACTCGCTGGCGACGCCGGCGCCTGGGCGAGCGCGCTTTGCGATCTCGTTCATCACGTCTCGCATGTAAGCGTCATAGAACTCGTCCTGCGGAAAGTACAAACCGGCCCGCGCTGAACCGCCTAATGCATTCATGTTCAAGCGGTAATGCGGCGCAGCCATTACTGCCGACCAGAAAGCGGTGATGATCACCGAAGCCAGCGCTGAACGCGCGTAAATCTTAATGCTCGGATTGCCAATCGC
>Ga0207646_10006635_pt1 | contig 11937 bp, 13 predicted proteins | sample KBSK5502metaG_FD_184343 | JGI IMG/M metagenome (GOLD analysis project Ga0207646, IMG submission 184343) | Corn, switchgrass and miscanthus rhizosphere microbial communities from Kellogg Biological Station, Michigan, USA - KBS K5-50-2 metaG... | ecosystem: Host-associated > Plants > Roots >...
AGTACCCATTTATTCATGCCTAGTCATCTATATAATACGACACAGTAGTTAAAGCGCTTAACTATACTAAATATAGTGTGACTATCTATTTGTCTGCAATAACTGATATTCCTATATCTTCTTCCTTGCTCTCCATTTCGCTTTGTATTTTACGCTGCGTGGCTTCATTCTTAGTCTAAATCCACAGCACGGACACCCATCCTGTTGTATGAAGATCCAGAGACTTGACATCTTTTCTGTGCAGTAGAAAAACGTAGTTTATGTTCGTTTAGGAAATAATATGTGGAGTTAACGATCATTGAGTGTTGAAATATACGATATCGCTAGAGACTGTTATACTTTACTACTCTTGTTGTTCTGTTGCTCAACGGGTTCTGGTCAAAAAAGAGGGGGAATTGCTTATGGTGAGCAGGTTTTTTGACCGTTCTTTTGCACTACGGGACCTCCGCTGGGGCAGAACCCGCTGAAGGTCGACGCCGAATTATGGCTAGGGCCGCCTACGGACGCGACATTTCCGAATTCCGCAATTGTACCTGCAGTCTGTTTGTTGTTTCCAGTGGTGGCGACAGTTGGTCCTAATCCTTATATAGCAATAATTATTGCCACCACGAGAATCATGTCGTCAGATAACTGTAGAGGTTTTGCACGTTTTCATTAATAAGATCCTTTGAGGTAATACTTTGAACTTTAATAGATATGCTTCCCTCCGCTACTTTTCTTTATTTCCGCAGAGAACTACTGATAAAAGTGACGAATGATTATTTTGTAATGAACCAAAAATCTCATCAACTATAACTTCCGTTATAGTTGCAATGATTGGAACGGTAGCAGTAGCAGCAAGTTCAATGACCTTATTCAGCTACAAAGCGGATGCAGCAACAGCAGCTTCATCAGTCGACGCCTCCTTCTAATTTGACCAAAAAAATAAGCCAGTTGAAGGTTATGATAACCCACACAAGCTTTACTGGGCACCTGCAACCCTAAAATTTAAGATCAAATCTGTTGGAATAGTTGGATAAGAGAACTGAACTCACAGCAACGAGGAAAGGTACTACGATTTTTTCCCAAAGAGAAATAGAATATCTTAGGTCACAACACGCCTCGTAAGGATAGCTACTGTTTGCGGTGACTCTTGTCATAAGCCTGACAACTTAGTATCGCACGGTAGGATAGTACTCAAACCCATTAGACCAAAGCAGTCTGTCTGGCTGTGTTGCTTTCGAATTTCCCTTATGTAACTCTTAGATATCACCATTCTAGTTTGTCTGGTCTTTCATTGAAGGAAGATATTCGCCAATGTACTTTTTGCGCAGTTTCCCATTCTCTTTCCAATACGCATAGTAGTAAGGACCATGCTCACACCTGGGACAATCCCACTTTCCACACTTAACATACTCCTGTCTAATTGTAGCGTTACTTGGAACATTCTTATTTCTTTCAAGCTGTTTATCAATTTTCTTCTTTAATCTGGGCCAAGGAATAGGTTTGAAAAAGCTCCAAATATCATTTAAAATTGACCCTCGAATAATCCCACGGTTTGTATTACCAGTCATTTTCGTCTATCCGTGTTTCTGGGGGTTTGAATGACGCAGAATTGCTGCATCTCACCTCCAATTATATTAACTGTTAAACAAAGCTATAACTTTTTCGGCCTATATGCGCTTATAGACTCCGTGCATTAGTTTCACGAGATAGTGCAATAAACTGGAATATAACCGTGCTTGATAACCTCGAATTCAATCTAACCCGTCTTTTTATTCACGCACCTCTCAATGTGATGTGATTCAAGTAACAGGTGAAGATGGTGGAGTTGATGGTGGTATAACAGCAGTCGGCTCTACTGTGATATCTACAGTATCAGTTGCTAAACGAGCTTCATTATCGACTACAAAAAGCTTGAAAGTATACACTGTTTTGGTTGTAACTTGTGGTGCAGTAAATGTCACTTTAGCCGTACTTGGCAGAGTTGAGGTCGTAAGGAAGTTAGAAGGTGAATTCCAGTTATAAGTAAGGCCAGCACCTTTACTTGCAGACCCGTCCAGAGTAATAGTATCGCCTGAGTGTACTGTTTGGTCAGGACCAGCATTTGCGATTAGACCAGGAGTGGAAAATTGTGTTACGTGGGACTGAGGTTGTGTAGTTGTAGGAGGCGGCGGTGGGGGAGGTGGAGTAATTGTGGCTGTAGGTGTTTTTGTTGTCGGCGTTGTCGCAGTTGTAGATGGCGGTGGAGGAGGTGGAGGCGGAGTAGCTATTGTGGGTGTAGACGGACGTGTTATTCTAGGACCTGAAATTCCTACTGCACCTGATGATAATGCTGTTGACGTACGAGGTATTATTCTAATAGTAACCGTAGCTGGATGTACACTATTCACCTTCCCGTCATTAACTATTAGCGTGCTAGCTTATTCTGGTGGAACTATCGGTCTTACAATGAATTCGTCTTGCAGATCATAAACGCCATCCCGTCTGTAATCCAAATGAGCCGAACCTCGCGTTCTCGCTTCTTTCTGCTTTATGAATTGTCCCTGGTCTCTTATAGAATAGAATGGTTGGAATCCATTTCCATCAGGATCTACGTAGGTATGAGTGACTCGTGTGTCGCCGTCTTTAGCTACAAATGTTACCACTCTAATCTGTATATGTCTATCGGTTAGATCCCCTTGTTGATTATACAAATTTTTGTCTGCGCCAAAATCATGATGTAGGGTAAAACCTTCCATGCCGTTTATCTTTATTTTACCGCTACCTCCACCTCCACTGAGAGAATAGTTAGTGTAATCCTTAGTTGTGCTTCCTTCTACTTCAAATATGCGATAATCCCCCTTGCCGTCATAGTGAGTCGGAAGTAACAACCCCATCGCATTAACACTTGTTACAGCTCCGCTACCTCCTCCTCCTCCGCCAGGATGACTCCCAGTCAGTAACTTTATCGCAAGCTTGTCTCCTGTCCCTCCGCCAACACCAAGTTTTTTTACAGTTGTACCGATAGTTACCTCCTTGTTTATGTACACCACATTAGGTTCAAAACTATTTTGATTATTGGCAAAAATCGTGGTTCTGGGCGAGTAAACCGATTTATTGTTAACATTGTGGTTTTGAGGAAAGCTTTGATCTCCGCCACCATCTTGATGAAGTATTTGTCCATGGCTGAGCGGTTTGTCGTATTTGCCTCCCTGTATAGAATCTGTTATCTTTACTCCCCCGAGCGGATGTGAAGTATCAGTTGCAAATTCACTAGGGACACTGCCTACAGGTACTGGGATTGTTGGAGCAATTCTGATAGCTATTTGAGCCGCAGTTCCTTGATACTTTGTTACCCAGTCTGATTCTTTGCCTGTTTTGTTTACACCTATTATTTTATTAGCGTTATCTTGAATCGAGACCTGTGAAGCATTACCTGTATAAGTTTTTTGAAGTGTATCCGTTTGTTGAGCTCCTGTATAAATAGAGTTATTATTTTCTTCAAAAGTCAACTCAATTTCTGAATAGCTGCCGTTGAATACCGATTTTTCTGCATCCAAAAGAGTAATAGTTTTTACAATAGCTGCAGCTGCTGCATCAGGATAAAATATCTGTATCCCAACTGCCTCATCTTCTACTGGATTTTGCCCGTTAATCGATATTTGAATTTGCTTAGTAACTAAACCAGACATTCTCTGCTATAACAAGATACAATGGAATTGCTCTTATACATTATCCTTGATAGTTCTCTAAATTTCTTCCCTATGTAAGAAAATTCCTATATAATTACACCACCAAAACAGAACAACTTTAAAAGTAGGGGTATTATAATGTGAGGGAATGGACATAGTTTCAAAGCCTTTTTCAAAAATTATCTTGAACTCAATTCTAATCGCAATTATGATTGTGTCTTTTTTTCCAAATGTATATTTAGCCAATAGTAAGACAGGACCAATTAAGGGACATCCAAATGCAACTGTCGTGACAACGGGACCAATTAAGGGACATCCAAATGCAACTGTCGTGACAACGGGACCAATTAAGGGACATCCAAATGCAACTGTCGTGACAACGGGACCAATTAAGGGACATCCAAATGCAACTGCTACTACCACTACTACAACTGCAGGAGCTCCTGCTACTACTGTAACAACAATAAGTACCGCTACAAAAGCGAATTCAACGGCGAGTATAACCACGACTATAATTACTATAATTACTACAACACCTACCAAATCTCCAATTAAATGATCTCGTACTGACTGTCTGATAAGAATGAGTTCTGTTAATTAAACGCTCAACCGTCAAAGGTGATGGGAGTTCTGGTAATACTAAAGACAACGAAAGGGCACAATAAAACCGGGTATGGAAGATCTTGAATTGAAACCAAGATCAATCTACTCGAGCCTAGAAGAATCCACGGCAATTTCGGTGAACTATTCCAAATAGTTCAGCATCATCAGAACATGCATGTCACGGAACATAAATGGAGGAGTCCGACGTGGGCCACGAGATATTAGCTGGAGCCTTGTGCCAGCTCCGGGAGCTATTCCAACTTCTATAAGAGTATTAAGGTTATCCTCTGAAATATCGGCAATGAGTATTAAGGTTATCCTCTGAAATATCGGCAATCATCATGTATGCGTCAACGATTTTCCTTGTAATGAGTTTTTGAATCTGTACATCTGTAAGTCTGTCTGTCAGCTACAACGCAAGCTAAATCTGTGGCAAAAAAATGTAATATGGACTAATCGGTTGCTTCCACTCTTTCTTCAAGATTTCCAATATTTGTCTGCAAACAGGTTTTCAGCTTTAGTGGCCGCGGCCTCCAATCGTTCGGCTGGTACTGCCAAATCTTCCAAGTTGACTTTAACATCAGCCACAATTAATGAAGGAAGGTTGAGATCTCCGCCTATGGCAATTTCCTTAAGTATATACTTTGACGTCCTCTTTGCCACTATTTTCGCGAGTCTAGATTCGCAACTATTTCTGCGCTCTTTAAAGACCCTAGTGAATCCAAGATTCCCAAGATATAATTCATAGCATTTTGAAAGTTAGCCAAAGTTAATGATAAGTTTCCAGAAAGTCTTTTTGATCTTATTCTACCGGAACCTACACCTGAAATCTGGGAGATCGCTTTAATAACAAGCATGTGAATCGTAGTTCTAGAAAGGATGAGAACTCGCTTCTGGATAGGTGCTTTAATCTTTTCTGCAATGTTATGCTATGCCGCCCTATTAATGAGCACTATGTTAATCGACCACCAAGAAAAAGCAAGCGGCAAACCATTAGAAGGCAAGGCTGTACAGACTAGTACTATTGCTATTTCTCTTACGACGGATCACAAAATTTACGCAGTAGGAGATCCCATTCGAATTGTAGGCAAGGTATTGAACGGTTCAGGCTTTGTCCCTAACCTACCAGTTACAATTGTAGTAAATCAGACTTCAAATTCTTTGCATATACCTCTAGTCGGAGGCCAAAATGAATTGAAATCTCCGAGGACCACTGATAACATAACTACAACGACTTCGAGAACCGGATTTTTCAGTTACAATACGACTATCTTTGACGTAGGGGATTACAAAATAACCGCTTTTGCGAAACCAGATGGCAAACAAGAGAATGCCTTTGTCGTCTTTCATTCAACAACTCCGTTCTTAACTTTACCGTTCTATATGTTCTATATTGCACTTGCCTTTTTCATAATTTTGCTGTTTGTGATGGTTCACGCTCCTCCAGTTGTCAGTCTTTATAATATTCCAACGACATCAACGGAGACCAAAGCTGAACACCACAACAGAATCTCATTCGCTAGATTCGAAGTGGTCCGCTTCTTCTGTATTACAGGTATAGTCGTCGCGATCATGGTAGCTCTAGTTTACTCCGAGGTCCAGTTAGGCGCCAATTCTCCTATAGGTTTCGTAAGACAACATCCTGGGAAGCTGCTGCAAAATATGACTACAAGCCAGTGGGTCATTAACATTGGAGGAGATCCCGCCGACAACTATGCGGGCGGGATTCAAATCCCGTCTTATGTTGTTATATTTGGCATACTCGGTGGATACTTGAGATATCTGTATGGTTTGAGGTTTCTATATGGGAAGGGTAAGAAGGAAGACCCGAAGAGCGTGGACCCCGAATGGGGCGATATCGAAGTGACGAACCCTCTTGCGTTATTCAAGCATTCTCTGAGGAGCCTTGCACTTATTTTCTTAGCACCCTTACTTGCGATAGGTATTTGGTTTATTGTTGTTCAGGGTGGAGTTGCTACTGTAACTGGTAAGTTTGCAATTGCCGCACTTAGTCTTACCATCGGCCTCATTACTGAAGAAGCTGCGCAAGCCCTTATCGGATTTGCACGAAATTTGTTGGCCGGTATCAAAGCAATTGCACCAAGAGAGGAAACAAAGGGCATGAACATCACTACTAAATTTCCAGAAGACGGCTATACGGGAGTACCCATAGCTAGTACGATCAAAGTAACATTTAGCGAGGTGATAGATAAGACCACAATTAACGCTCATTCCTTTCGTGTAAGGGACGATAGTAACAACGAAATAGGAGGAACGATTGAAATCGGTCCGGATGGTAAAACAGCAAGCTTTAAACCAGCAGAACTGGCCAGGTCAACTCGCCACATAGTAACAGTGACAACAGAAGTAAAGGATATTAAGGGTAACACGCTACCTTCGGCGGAAATTTGGTCATTTATTACGGAAGGTGGACAAGCAGGAGCGGTTAGTGGACACCCGAGTCAAGCAGCCGAAGGACCAGGAGCGGTTAGTGGACACCCGAGTCAAGCAGCCGAAGGACCAGGAGCGGTTAGTGGACACCCGAGTCCCATTGGGATTAGGTTTACACCAAGTCGAAATTAGCCGCAGAAAGCGGGGACACACACAACAGCGGAGTATACTTTGCAATTTACCACACGGCATCTTTAGAGACTTCTAAGAAAAAACCAAGATGATAACCGTGCAACAAATGGAGATGTATGATTTTACAAACTGGCATGATGGGGTAGAGACCGTGACGCGATATCTTCAGTAACATTTGTATAAACTAGAGACCCTCCACCTACTCCACTTCCTGCAATAGTATGAACCTTGTTTGATATCCTATAATCGTATAGTCCTCGTCTATCAACTACACGTACTGTGTTAAGGAATTGAGTTAAACCATTGATGTTATCGGGATATGGCCATGTTCGATAGGGAATATCATTTATTTCTAGATATTCTCTCATTCCTTTACCGGGGTTTGCTTTCTTTTCAAACTCGTTACCACCAGGACTAGAAGGTAATTCATGACTTAGCCACCACTGCCCCCGTTCCAGTAGTACTAACTTTCTTTTCTGAGGAGCGGGAACAGCCCAATCAACTTTTACGTATTGATTTACAAGGGATAATGACATAATTGTCCCACCAAAACCCGAACCAACAACTACAGTTTCACATTCATTTACCTCGTTTGGAATATTATAAGGCACGAAGGGTGTGCTAATAACTGGAGTTTCTTTAAAGAGCTTTCCATCAGGATCGAAAACCTTTAGATACACGTTAGGTTCTTTGTTTGATTCCCAAAATTCTGCCGGTTTTTTAAAACTGTCCTTGGTAAAATAAATGCTAAAGGTTCCATCATCAAGTGTTACTGCGCTACCTAATGGCTCGTCTCCAAAAACATCAAAAATAGGTTCTTTGTCAAAGGCCTTTATTGTGTAAGCAGATAGCGGTTGATTGTTATTATTAACATCTACAAGTTTTCCCTTTAAGATAAAGGACATTATTTAGTTCATTTCAGGTTGGTATAAAAGCTTATTGCTTTACTGTAGATTGTAGCACAATTCTTATAGCTAAACCATTATTATTTAAGTACCATGCCAGGAAACAAGTCATCATGGCATGAATATGACGAATCTTTGATCGAACGTGGACATTTTCTGATTGATATTGGATTTTTGAAATTAAGGAATAAGGAGATTAAGAGTATGAATGAAGGTAAGGTCGGTGCACCTTATGAGTATCCTGATTCGTATATTCACTTCCTGGCTTTCTTAAAAATCGGCTTCAGGATTCCTTATCGTACAGTTCAAGGCATTGTACGTGGATTATCAGAGTACGTAAAGATTGAAGAGATGCATTTTACTCAAATTAGGAGAAGGACGCTTAAGATTAAGGCATGTGTGGAAGATACGAATTTCAAAGATGAACCCATGTTACTAGTAGTGGATGCCTCAGGTCTAACCACGTCAAAGAAACGCGACTACATAGAAGAAAAGTGGAGACGGAACAAAAAGGAGTTCATCAAATTACATATAGCGGTGGATGGAAAAACAAAGAAAATAGTCTCTTTCAGAATAACAAAAGGAAATATTCATGATAGCAAAAAGTTTGTTCCTTTGGTAAGGGAAGCATTTGAAAGATGTAGTAACATAGAAAAGGTATACGCAGATAAGGCACATGATAATAGAAAGAACTTCAACTTATTAGACGAGCTGAATGCTGAACCAGCTATTGGAATAAGAAATAATGCATCTACAAGATCGAGAGGATGTCGTTTAAGAAGGGAAGAAGTACTACTAATGAAGAAACTTGGCTATCAAGGATGGAAACAGCTTAAGGATGCAGGGAGAAGATGGATTGCTGAAATAGTCTTCTCTTCAATCAAAAGGGTACTAGGAGAGGATCTACTTTCAAAGAAGTTCTCCACACAGAAAGTAGAAGCTGGTTTGAAGGTAATGCTGTATAATAAATTCATGAGTATCTAACCCATAGAATATGCTGACTCATACAAAAGGATCAATATATCTCCAGAATTAAGCTACATGCTAGATTAAGATAATAACTGTATATTGTAATGCAACACAGGTTAGACCATTTGTCGACGATGCTTGTTCAATGTTCAAATATGACCATGAAGATGGTACGACGGATTATGCAGTAGTATTGAGATACACTATCTATTTTTCAGATGGTTCGACTAAGACGATAGAGAATTATTTATTATGTAGTGAAAAACATTATGTATTATTCAAGAACGAGGCTGTATTTCCGGTTGAAACGAGTCCTAATGCTAAAGGCTACAATTTCTTGAAGTGTAAAACTGATCTTTGGGCATTCGGCTTTTGGTTTGATGATAAAATAAATGAGTATCAAATAGCTCATTGTCAACAATTACAAGAATGGTTTAAACTTCACGAACAGCAATTTCAACTATGGAATCCAATTGCTAGTCGGATAAAGACATAGAAATGACCTGGAAAAGATTGCTATTGACTACAACTAAGAAGAAACTATCTGAAGATGAGTCGATTACATATGACCTAAGTGACGAATTTGAATACTGGTCGAAAAAAGAAGACAATGACGATATAACATGGAGCGTAGACGATGATTTGCTGTTATATAGGGAACCATGATGGCACAGAAAATATTGTATCAAAGTCCTCCAATTAATCTAGATTCTCTTACTGATATTTTCGATCAGGATATTGAGAAAAAGAAAGAAAAGAAGACTATCGATGTAAGCAAGCTAAAACACTCAAAGAAGGAAGAATTAACATTTACTAAACCTATTAAAAGAAAGGATAATAATAAAAGAGTAGGATTAAGCAAAGATCAGAAAAGTATTATCAAGTTAATAAAATCCGATCCAGTTATATCAAACGTTACTACCGTGAGACATGGCGGCCATTACTTATGTTGCAATTTGTGTTGGGGTCAATACATGCTACTTGAATTTCAAGCTTCTATACGAACTATTAGAAAGAGAATCACTGTCAGAATATGCCGCTCTTGTCTTGGTAATATGAATAGAATGCTGTCTCTATTTGAAAAGGCTGCAGATAGTTCAGGTAAGATCGACGGAGCAGTAAATTCGAGAGATTTAGCTGAAGCACATCGACTGGAGATGTATGGCATTAATCCTCACCAAATACAGCAAGACATGTTATGTGATTTTTAAGAAGCTGAGATATGACTCGCAAGAAGCAGCTCCCGAAAAACGGTTTGTTACAAGTATATGATTTTGTTCAAATCAAACTATAATGTTGCAGAACCCTAATAGCAATATTTTTTCAACAATATGGATTATACTATCAATTCACTATCATATTTTCTTCTACTACACTCGAAATTCCTTTGACTACGAAAATAATGAAGAGAATTCGCAGCAAGGCACTCACATTTTACAATAGGGTAGCCGGAAGATAATCAAAAACAAGGCACGTATGTGTAGACCTCGACAAATGAATATTTGTTCCTATGTTGCTATACCTTTCTTTTTGACTAGCACTTCAGGTTTAATCTGGGCTAATCTAGGGTTTCCTTGGATCATTAACATAATCTGATTAAACTGTTCATTCATTTCTTCACGCATAGCTTTCATGTCTTGTTCATGTTTTTGCTGCATGATTTGAGTTACTTTTTCTTTATCAGTCCTAAGGATCTCCAATTGTTTCTTTATAGCTTCCTGTTCAAGGATTTTATTAGCCAGATGAGACTCTAGCTGCTCTACTCTTGGAGCATCCTTTAATTTCTCTTCGAATTCCACAATTTGTTTTCGTAGTCTATATTCATCATGAATGGTCAGAGCATCTATCGCTTTCATATATTCTAATAATATCTTTTGTCGTGACTTCTCATTATCTTTATCATAATAGACATTGTCCAGCTTGACACTGTGTCCCATCAATAACTCTTTGAATGTATAGGAAACATCTGAATTGTTTAACGCTGTATTGAAAAACTTTCGTAGACTATGATCAGGCTGTAAATCTACGAACGGTAGTCCGGCTTTTCGTACTAGAAAACGCATTTGCTTGTTTATAGCTTTAACTGATGGTGGTATTGGCTTATTTGTTTTCTTTGAAAACGTTGCGAATTTGTCGCCAGATAGCCAGGATTCAGTTGCTATCTTTTCTCCCTGCGATTTGCGGTATTTTAGGTATTCGTCAAGACTGGTCAAAAATTCAGGAGTAACTAGGGCAGAGTATACTGAGTCTTTACTCTCAGGATATACTCTTACAGTACCGATCTCATTATCTAACCTTTGGACTGACTTTACTTTTAAGGTCTGAATGGCTCCAACCCTGATGCCACTGGAAGCCATCAACAAAATAATACAGCGGCTACGGATAATAATTTAATTATCTCTTCCTTTGTATAAGATCTGTAGGAGTTCGTTACATCATCAGGATAGAACTTGACGATTTTCTTCCAAGGCAACGAAATCTCATTAAATTCGAGGAAGGATTTAACACCAGTAAGATAGAGTTTAATACTGTTAACAGATAATTCTCCCTTCCTTGGTTTGCCTGCAGATTGTTTAGCTATCTTCTTAAGATGTATAATGTAGTTTAATATCATAGTCTTGAGTTGTCCTGCAGAGTTATTCAATTGGATTAATTGATCTGGATTCACTTTATGGAATTTGCAGAATAATGAGAGGTGAATGATATAGGCGTACAATGTACTTTTTGACTTGATGCTTTCGAGCCAGAATCTACAAGAGTCGTATTCACTTAACTGCCTAAGAGTCGACATATAGGTAATACGTAAAGGATGTCATTAATAAGGATACTAAACGGTAGAGTTATTACTACATAATCAGTCTCCGGCTCATGATTTTCAACACATACTAAGAGTATATAGAAACGCCGAAATGATAAGCAAGAAAGAAGAAGGTGCTGATTTGGATATCATTCTTGCTGCTGCACTATTACATGATTTGGTAGTTTATCCAAAGGGAAGCAGAAAGACTAAACATTCAGCAGATGAAAGTGCTGACATTGCCAGGAAAATATTATCTGAATACAAGTATTATTCAGCAGAAAAAATCGAAAAGGTTGTTTATGCGATTCGTACACACAGTTATTCAAAGAAATTAATTCCATCTACTTTGGAGGGCAAAATTTTGCAGGATGCTGACAGGTTAGATGCAATAGGTGCAATAGGAATAGCTAGAACTTTTAGTGTT
>Ga0207646_10006636_pt1 | contig 11933 bp, 8 predicted proteins | sample KBSK5502metaG_FD_184343 | JGI IMG/M metagenome (GOLD analysis project Ga0207646, IMG submission 184343) | Corn, switchgrass and miscanthus rhizosphere microbial communities from Kellogg Biological Station, Michigan, USA - KBS K5-50-2 metaG... | ecosystem: Host-associated > Plants > Roots >...
GCTCCTCGCGGAGGTACGCGCCGAGCTGGAACGAGTCGGCGAGCTCGACGTCTTCCTCACCGAGCACCCGGGGCACGCGACCGAGCTCGTGACCGACGCCTGCCGCCGCGGAGTCGACGCGATCGTGGTCTTCTCGGGAGACGGCGGCTTCAACGAGGCTCTGAACGGACTCGAGGCGGACGTTCCGATCGGCTTCCTCCCGGGCGGCGGCACGAGCGTCCTGTCGCGAGCGCTCGGTCTTCCGGCGGACCCGGTCGAGGCCGCGCGGTCGGTCGTGGAGGCGCTCGAGCGGGGACGGACAAGACGGATCACGCTCGGCCGTGTCAACGGTCGCCGCTTCGCGTTCGGCGCCGGAATCGGGCTCGATGCCGACGCCGTGCGTCGGGTCGACGCCCTCGGCAGGCAACCGGACGGGAAGCGTCCCGGCGATCTCGCCTTCGCACTCGCGATCGTGCGTGCGCTCGCGGCTCACAGAGGCCATCTCGAGCCGGAGCTCGAAATCGCCGGCCTCGGCCGGGCCGCGCTTGCGTTCGTCGCCAACGGCAGCCCGTACACATACGCGAAGGCGCTACCGCTCCCGATCGCGCCGGAGGCGCGCTTCGAACTCGGCCTGGATCTCGTCGCGCCCATCCGTCTGCGTCGCCGCACGCTGGTCGGGACGGCCATTCGCATCGTGACCGGCCATGTCCGCAGCGGGCCGTACCTCTACGGCCACGACCTCGACCGGATCGAGATCTCGTGCGACTCCCCACTACCGCTCCACGCGGACGGTGAGGATCTCGGTGATGTCGAGCGAGCCGTCTTCGAAGCCGAGCGCGACGCAGTCTCGGTGCTCGCCTAGGCGGCAGGGGCCGATTCGGTCTCGAGCGCTGCGTGTTCCAGTAGCCACGCGTGAACTCCGGGTACACGGTGCTCGGCGAGCGTGAGGTGACCGTCCTCTGGAGTCAGTCGGGCGTCGACTCCGGGAATGTGGGCTGCGAGCCAGACGCCGTGGCCGTAGGGCACGAACTTGTCCTGCTTGCCTTGCCAGAGCTGAACCGGCACGCGGATCGAGCCGAGGTCGAAGCCCCACGGAGCGACGAAGGCGAAGTCGTCGTCGATCCAGCCGTCCACGCTCGTGCCGATGCCGGCGCGCATGTCATCGAGCAGAAAGGCGGCTCGCGAGCCAGTTGCCACCGCGCGATCGGCGGGGCCGAGCAGCGTCTGCCAGACCTCGGCGAATTGTTCCGGGGTCGACGAGAGCAGCTCGTTGCGCAGCTTCTCGGTCGAGGCTCGCAGCACGTCCTCGCCCGCGAAGATGTCGGCGTATTCCTCCACGTTCTGCTCGCCCATCCCCTCGAAGAAGTCGAGCCCCTCCGCGTCGTACGGCGCTACGGACGCGAGCGAGGCGGCAGCGATCACCCGGTCCGGGAGGAGCGCGGCCGCGGCAAGAGCATGTGGGCCTCCGCCCGAGACTCCCCAGACGCAGAAGCGGTCGACGTCGAGCGCGTCGCAGACCGTGACGATGTCGGCTACGCAGTCCGCGACCGTCCGGCCCTTCAGTCGCGTCGAGTCGCCGTAGCCCGGGCGATCGTAGGAGAACAGCCGGATTCCTCGCTCCTCCGCGTCGCGCGCATGCGGCGGGTAGATCGTGCTGGACCCGGGCGTGCCCGAGATGAAGAGAACGGGAACCCCGGCCGGATCGCCGCCCTCCCGGACCGTGAGCGTGCGGCCGTCCGCCGCCAGAACCGACCGCATCGCGCTGAGTCTAGTGGCCCGCGGGAAGAAAGTGAACTGCGAGGACGTCATGGGCCTGGTACTAGAAAAATTCACGAAATCGAACTACGCTCACCCGTAGACCAGGTCTATTCGGCGTCGCTGCGGCGCGCTTGATTGGGGAGGAGAACAGAGTGTTTAAGAGAGCTTTGGGCCTTGGCGTGGCCCTCATCGTCGGCGCGATGTTGGTGTCGGCGTCGGGGGCGGCCACCACGCAGGCGCAGAAAGTGACCAAGATCAACGTCTCGACACGGGCGGCGGTTGTTCACTACCTGCGCTCGATCCATGTGAACGCGAAGCACGCCGTGATCCAGCGCGGTCTTCGCAACTACGCAGGTGCGCACTGTCCCGGCAAGGGCTGGGCTTGTGCGAGTACGAAGCACACGGTTGTCCAGATCGCGAAGCAGGGCGGCCAGAACCGGTTCGTGTGTAAGAGCAGCAAGTGCGTGGTGGTGCAGATCTCGGGGGCCTACCACGGCATTTACACCTCTGGGCGGCGGCTCTCGGCGGCTGCGCCTAACAAGGGTGGCGGCAACTCGGGCGTTTGCGTGAAGACTGGCTCAGGCGCGACCACCGGGACGGGGCAGACCTGCACGATCAACCAGTCCGGCAGCGGCCAGAATACGGCGGGTGTCTACGAAAACACCAATAAGGTGTCGGGGCTAACCCAGACCGCGCAGTACTCGGCGTCGATCACGCAAACCTCGACCGGCGCCGGAAACATCGCCTGCGTGACCCAGATGATCACCCTGGACGGCTCGGCTTCGAATACGAACACGAAGCCGGTGGCGGTGAACCTGAACGCCTTCCAGACGATCACGATCACGCAGAACAGCCCTGCTGGCGACAACTTGGCGAAGAACGCCGCAGACTCGACGGGGGCCTGTACCAGTCAGACCCTGACGCAGTCTCAGACCCTGACCTCGACCGTGACCACGAAGGGGCAGATCACGCAGAACCAGGACACCGCGCTCATCAACCCTCAGGGAAATGCTGCCGCGAACGTGGTAACCGAGATCGACCAGAACCAGCTACCCCTCGGGTCAGGGAGCGGTCTGAACAAGGCGGCGTTCATCCAGACGAGCAACCAGTCGGCGATCGCGAACACCGTCAGCGGGGGCAAGGTGACCCAGCAGCAGGACGCAAATGTCCCCAACCCGCCCTACAGCGGAATCGTCGGAACGATCAACCAAGACAGCAGCCACAACTCAACCGCTAGCGCGACGCAGAATGAGACGCAATGCGAGGACGCGGTCATCGCTCTGGTGACGCCGACGACCTGCGACATGATCCATCAAGACCCGCCCGCGGGCGTCAACCTGATGCAGACGCAGTACGGCCCGGAGGGAATCTTCGGGGCTCCGGCGAAGCAGTCGGGTCGCGTCCCCTTCGCCCATAAGGGATACGGCAAGTCGCAGCAGACCGGAAACCCCGACTGTCTCCTCCACAACCCCACCGACTGCGACGTGTTCACGCTCACCCAGACCTCGACGCAGAACACCGACAACGGCCCGAACACGACGCAGGGGAACATCATCCAGGGCGACTGCCTAAGCGATGGTGGCTCCTGTCAGGCTGGTCAGACGGCGACGGTGAACAACAACACCCCGACTTCGGATGGGTATACGGCGGGCTCGATCGACAAGCTCAAGATCAACTGCAATGGCCAGGCGTGTCAGCCGACGCCACCGCCATCACCGACGCTCACCGCGACCCCCCCGGTCGACCTCAACGGGGACACCACTGCGACGAGCGCCTCGTTCGAGTTCACCGATCCTGCTAGGGATGGGACGTTCAACTGCACCCTTGACAACAATCCCACGGAGACTCCCTGCGGGTCGCCAAGCGTCATCAACGGTCTCTTGGACGGCACAAGGACCTATACCGGCCTCAGCCTCGGCCCGCACACCTTCACGGTGACGGCGTCCGACAGCTCCGGGAACACGAGTAATCAACCGCCGCTGGCGACGTTCACCTGGACGGTTGTTCCGCCCTGCACGATAGGCGCGGGCAGCAGCAGCCCGCTGGGCTACAGCTCCATGCCTACCGACATCGTCCACTGTGGGCCTCCTTCGCAAGCCTTCGAGGCCACCTCCACCAACGAGTTCGGAGACGAAGTCGGGCTCGACACCACAGGCGGCACCAGCCTGCAGTCACTGACGGTTGACCTGCAGAGCTACGGCTGCGGTGACAGCGGGCACTGGAATACCGGTGCTACGGATCCGTGCATGACGACCTCGGGTGAGACGTTCACCGTCCCGGGTGGGATCAAGGCGACCATTTACTCGGTGGGACCGAACGACAGCGTCGGCTCGCCGCTCGCGACTTCGACTATTAACCCGAACATTCCGTACCGGCCATCGGCCGACCCGGTCAACTGCCCGGGAAGCGGCGGCAATGGCGATAACGACACCGGTAGCAAGTGGTTCGACCATGTCGCGAACGCCTGTCGCTACTCGCTCTCGTACCCGGTCACCTTCACCAACTGGAGCGCACCTCTCACCTTCACCAACGGGGAGAAGGTGATCTGGACGGTCCAGTTCAACACGTCAGACGCGGGCTACAACCCGATCGTTGCCAACATGGGGACGCAACCCTGCAACTTGCTTGATCGGGGCTGCGGGTACGACTCGCTGAACGTCGGAATCAAGACCTTCAACAACGCGGCCGCGTACCCGACCCTCACCACTGCGCCCTATGCGGGCACCGACGTGAACGAGGATCAGGCGTTCCGAAGCTACGACAGCCCCGCTTACAGCGGCACCGTCGTCCCTCTGGCCGCAGAGAACGGCTGGAGCGGCTCCCGGCCGCTGGGGAAGATCGTTCTCGCTCCGTAGACATGGTGGGAGATGGGTGGGTGACAAGCGCCCACCCATCTCCCGCTTCAACCTCTCTAGGTCAAGCGCTCGGCTGGCCTGTTTTGGCCCGCTACTCAACCGGCGGGAGCCGGCCCCTCGACCAGCTCCGCCAGCTCGGCGTCCACGGCGTCGCGGCGGACGTCGGCGCCGATGCGGGCGTAGGTCGAGCGCGCTCGCTCGAGCTCTGTCCGGCCGCCGACCACCTCGCCGAACGTGATCAGCGAGCGGGCGAACGCGAAGCGCGCGTCCGCGAGGTCGAGCGGGTAGTCGAGCTGCTCGAACAGCCGCACCGACTCGGCGAACGCTGCCGCCGCCGCCCCGGGCTCGCCGGCCGCGGTCGCGACCCAGCCCTCGGCCAGCGAGAGCCAGGCGCTGGAGTGTGGATCCTCCTCAGGCACGCCGCGGGCCGCGAAGGCAGCGATGTCACGAGCGTCGTCGAGTCGGTCCTGAGCCACGAGGGCCTGGACGAGGTGCCAGTACGTCTTCACGAGGGCCCAGCCGCCGATCTGCAGCGCCACGGGAAGCGCCTCGCGCAGCCACTTCTCGCCTTCCTCGGCGCGGCCGTCCTCGAGCGCGAAGATGCCCAGGCCGAGGATGAGGTTCTGCACCTGGAAGTAGCTGTCCCCCGTCCGCTCGAACCACGTCCGCGCCTGGAGGCAGAGGCGCTCGGCCTCCTCGGGGCGGTTGCGGTAGTACGCGACGACCCCGAGCCAGGACGCCCCCTCGGCTTCGATTCGGTGACTACCGAGGTCGTCCGCGAGCTCGAGACAGCGCTGGAGCTCGACCTCGGCCGCTGCGAAGTCGTGGTTCATCAGCGGCGCCGCGATGCGGAGGTGGCCCTCGGCGGCGAGCGCGGGGTCCCCGAGCTTCTCGGCGGCGGCGATCGCGGTCCGAAGCTTCTCGATCGGCCCGTCGAGATCGCCCAGGTAATCGACGACGAACGTGTTCATCACGAACGCCACTCTCGTGCGAAGGCGAGCGTCGTCGGTCGAAGCGGCGAGTTCTTCGGCCTTGAGCAGCCGGCTATGCGCGTCGTTCGGCCGCCCCTGGCGTTGGTCGATGTCGCCGAGTAGGAGCAGCGCCTCCGCTTCGGCCTCGGCACGGCCCAGCTCCGAGGCCTGCTCCACGACCTCGAGCAGTTCGTCCGTGGCTTCCTTGAGCTCGCCGAGCTGCATCGCCATGTCCGCTCGCTGCACGCGCAGCGTCACGCGCAGGTCGGCGTACCCGTCGTCGAGCAGGTCGAGCGCACGCGTGTAGTAGCGATGCGCCTCGCGCAGGCTCTCGCGCCGCTCGGCGCGGCCGCCTGCTTCCTCGAGCATGACTGCCGCCTCGCGCACCGGTGGATCGATGGGACTTCGCGTGACCTCGCGAGCCAGCAGGCAGGCCTGTTCGAGGTGCCACGCCACGATCTCCACGAACTCGTCTGCCTTGCCGGGCAGATCCTTCACCCACTCGGTGAAGCCAAGATGGAGCTGCGCGCGGAGGCCCTTGGGCACCTGGCCGTAGGCGACGTCGCGCATCAGGATGTGGTTGAACGAGTACTCCTCGTCGTCCTGGACCGTGGAGACCTTCAGGTGGGCGACGAAGTCGCGCCGCTCGAGCTCCGAGAGACCCGGTCCGGGGTCTTCCGGCGCTGCGCCCTCTGCGACACCCAGCCGGGCGACCGCGCCGGCCCAGAAGATGGAGCCGATCACCGAAGCATGGTGGGCGAGCTGTTTCTCCTTGGGCTCCAGCCGGTCGAGGCGCGAGCTGATCAGGCCCTGGACGCTGGTCGGGATCGGGACGTCCTGCATATCGTCGCTCTGCCACCGTTCCAGCTCGAGCAGGCCCTCCTCGCGGAGCATCCGCACGGTCTCCTCGAGGAAGAGTGGATTGCCGCCGGCGTTGGTGATGAGCGTCTCGGCGAAACGAGTCTCCGCGAATGCGGGGTCACCGGTGAGACCACCCAGCAGCGCCGCCGCTTGCTCGGGCCCGAGCGTGTGCAGGTCGACGGTGCGTCGCTTGCCCTCTCTGCCGAGGAACCCCGGCGCCTGGTCCTCGAGCTCGGGCCGCGACGTGGCGATGATGGCGAGCGACACCCCTCCCTCCTCGGCCAGGAGGTACGAGAGCAGCTCGAGCAGCGTCGGCTCGGCCCAGTGCAGATCCTCGACCACGACCGCGGTCGGCCTCTGCGACGCGAGCAGCTGGAGGACGCGGCGGAGCCCCCAGTGGAGCTCGGTCTGCGAGATCTCGCTCGTCACGTACGTGCCGCGTGGTGTCGTGGGGATGCCGATCAGGTTGGAGAGCGCGGACGCGATCGTTCGGAGCTCGTCGAGGTCGTCGGTGGGGAGCGTCTCGAGGAAGGTGTCGAGCTTCTTGGCGCTCGCCTCGCGGTCGTCGCTCTGCAGGATCCCGGCCGCCGACTTGAAGATCTCCACGATCGGCCAGTACGTGATGCCCTCGCCGTACGAGAGGCACTTCCCGCGGTGAACCGTGAACTGCTCCTCGACCCGGCGGACGAATTCGAGCAGCAGGCGGCTCTTGCCGACGCCCGGCGAGCCGACGATCGTGGCCAGACCCGCCGAGTTCTCTGCCAGCAACTCATCGGTGAACGCCGTGAGCTCGTCGAGCTCGGCCTCGCGGCCGACGAGCTCGGTCTCTCCCCGGCGTTCGGAGACGTCCCCTTCCTGGGCGGCGACGACCTCCCAGACCTCCACCGGTTCTGCCTTCCCCTTCGCCTGGATGGGCTCGGCCGCGCTGAACGCGAACGAATCCATGGTCGCGAGGTAGGTCGTGCGGCTGACGAGGATGCCGTCGGTCGGGGCGGCCGACTGGATCCTGGCGGCGGTGTTGAGCACGTCTCCCGCGGCCGACCACTCACCTTCACCAGGGCGGGCCCCGAGCATCACAAGCGCCTCGCCGGTGTGGATGCCGGTCCGGATGTGGAGGTCGAGCCACTCGTCTTCCTCGTTCAGCTCGGCGATTCCCTGCCTGACCGCGAGCGCCGCCCGGATTGCGCGCTCAGGGTCGTCCTCGTGGGCTTTCGGCGTGCCGAAGAGCGCGAGGATGGCGTCGCCGCTGAACTTCTCGAAGGTGCCGCCATGGGCCTCGAGCTCTCCCCGAACGCGCGCGTGGTACGGGGCCACGAGCGACTTCACGTCCTCCGGGTCGAGATTCTCGGATCGAGCGGTCGACCCGACGAGGTCGACGAAGATCGCGGTGATGACCTTTCGCTCCTCGCTGGGGGCGGGTGCGGCGGCAAGGGGACTGCCGCAGAAGCCGCAAAGGCGGAACTTTGCGGGATTCGCTTCGCCACACGATGGGCAGACGATTGTCTCCGGCGCGGCCGGCTGCGGCTCGGCAGCGGCGAGCGCCGTGCCGCAAAAGCCGCAAACGCGGAACTTGTCGGGGTTCTCCTCGCCGCAGCCGGGGCAGATCTGCATGTTTCGAGTGTACGAGCCTGTTCGGTCTCGCTCAAAGCCCGAGCGCGCTAGGAAAGGGCGATTTGCAGGCCCTCTCGCGCGATGAGCGGCGGCTCCTGGTCGTTCCCGACGCCCTCGGCCACCTGGTCGTAAAGCACCTCGAGCTCGCGATCCGAGCGCATCGGATCGTGGTGGAACATCGCGAGCTGGCGGACTCCGGCGGCGCGCGCGAAGGCGGCCGCATGGGTGGCACTCGAGTGTCCCCAGCCGAACCGGCCGCTCTGGTACTCCTCGTCCGTGTACTGCGAGTCATGGAAGAGAAGATCGGCGTTCGCCGCGAGCGCCCACCCTGAGATCCACTCGGGCCGGTCGTCGAGGGCGGCGGTCAGGTACGGCTCGTGATCGGGCACGTAGGCGAACACCCGACCTTCCTCCTCGATCCGGTAGCCGAGTGTCGGGCCCCGATGCTCGACCATCTGGGCCTCGATGACCGCGCTGCCGACGCGCCACGGCTCGCGCGGCACGTCCTCGAACACAGCTTCCGCGGGAGCCTCCGAGAGGCCGATGGGGAAGAGCGGCGGCGACAGATAGCGGGAGATTCGTTGCCGGAGTGTCGCCGTCGGGGACGGCGGTCCCCAGAACTGGAGCTTCCAGCCGGCCCTCCAGAGCGGCGCGAAGAAGCCGAGCCCCTCGACGTGGTCGAGATGGAGATGGGTCAGGCAGATGTAGACCAAGCCGGGCTCCCGTTCGAGCAGCCGCTGCCCGAGCTCGCGTATCCCTGAACCCGCATCGAGAATCACCGTCGTGCCGTCGGCCAGCTCGAGCTCCACGCACGACGTGTTCCCGCCGTAGCCGACGGTCGCGGGTCCCGGCGCGGAAAGCGATCCCCGCGCACCCCAGATACGAACGATCACGGTGCCGCCGGAAGCTCCCAGAAGATCGACATCACTCCGACAACTTCGTCGGGACGCGAGAAGAGCGGGAAGGCGGTAACCGTGATCTCGCGCTCATGGCCGTCCAGACCGCTGAACGCGAACGAGCCGTGAACTGGTCGCCGTTCGCGCAACGCGATGCCGCCCGGCGTTTCCTCGGGCGCAAGTGGCTGCTCGTCGATCGTCCGTGGCTGGAAGAGCTCCTGCCAGCGTGAGGCAGGCAGCGAGCCGACGTCGAGGTAGGAGCGTCCGAGTACGTCACCGGCGGCGGCGTTGAAATAGATGAGGTCACCCCTGGCGTCGATGATGAGCGTCGGAGTCGCCAGCTTCGTCGCGAACGAGCGCGCGACGATGAGCACGAGATCCGGTTGCGTGCGCGCCACCGGCGGATCCTACGCTGCTCCTCGTCCGACTAGGCTTCGCGGCCGTGGCGAAGGTAGCTCCGGAAGAGCACGAGCTGCGGCGCGTGATCGACGAGGAGCGCGAGGTCGACGGCCTCGGCCCCGATGAGCTTCTCTCCATCTACCGCTCGGTCGTCCTGCTCCGCACCTACGACGAGCGCTCCGTCGTCTACCACCGCCAGGGCCGGATCGGGACGTACGCGATCTTCTGGAACCACGAGGCGATGCAGGCCGGCTCGGTGCATGCGCTCGCAGACGAGGACTGGATCTTCCCGAGCTACCGCGAGTCGGCGATCGGACTGCTGCGCGGGCTGCCGCCGAGCACGGTTCTCCACTGGTGGCGTGGCCATCCGGCCGGCTGGTGGAACCCGGCGGACTACCGCGTCGCCTCGATCTGCGTCCCGATCGCGACGCACGTCCCGCACGCGGCTGGCCTCGCGTGGGGCGAGAAGCTGAAGGGCAATTCCACGGTCGCTATCGCCTACTTCGGGGACGGCGCGACGAGCGAGGGCTCCTTTCACGAGGGCGCCAACCTTGCGGCGGTGATGCAGGCGCCGCTGATCCTCTTCTGCAACAACAACCAGTGGGCGATCTCGACACCGCTCGAGGCGCAGACGCACGCCGAGACGCTCGCCGACAAGGCCGTCGGCTACGGGATGCCCGGCGTTCGCGTCGACGGCGGCGACGTGCTCGCCGTGTACGAGGCGACGCGCGAGGCGGTCGAGCGCGCGCGCACGGGAGGCGGGCCGACGTTCATCGAGGCCGTGACGTACCGCGCCGCGCCACATGCGACGGCCGACGATCCGCGCGCGTACATCGACCTCGAACGCGTCGAAGAGGAGAAGCGCAACGAGTGCGTCGGTCGCTACGACGCATATCTCCGCCGCCTCGGCGTGCTCGACGACGCGACCGCCGAGGAGATCAAGAACGAAGCCCTCGAAGCGATGCGCCAGGGGATCGCGGAGGCCGAGGCCGAGCCGGAGCCCGATCCCGAGCTGGTGTTCGACAACGCATACGTCCTCCCGCCGCCGAACCTCCGCGAGGGCTGGGATGCCTGAGCTCTTCATGGTCGAGGCGATCAACGACGGCTTCCACGTCGAGCTCGCCCGCGACGACGCGGTGATGGTGATGGGCGAGGACGTCGGCCGCGCGGGCGGCGTCTTCCGCGCGACGGCCGGCTTGCGGGAGCGCTTCGGCGCGAACCGCTGTGTCGACACGCCTCTCGCAGAGGCGGGGATCCTCGGCGGCGCGGTCGGGCTCTGCATGGCCGGCTGGCGGCCGGTCTGTGAGATGCAGTACGACGCGTTCTCGTATCCCTGCCTCGACCAGCTGATCACCCACGTCGGCCGCTACCGCTGGCGCACCGGCGGGAAGATGGAGTTCCCGCTGGTCGTGCGGATGCCGTACGGCGGGGGCGTGCGCGCGCCCGAGCTGCACGACGACTCGCCGGAGGCGTACTACGTCCACACGCCGGGCGTGAAGGTCGCGATCCCGTCGACTCCGGCCGACGCGAAGGGGCTGCTCGCGGCGGCGATTCGCGATCCCGATCCCGTGGTCGTACTCGAGCCGAAGCTCATCTACCGCGGCGAGAAGCAGGAGGTTCCCGAAGGCGAGCACATCGTTCCTCTCGGGCAGGCACGGCTCGCGCGGGAGGGGACGGAGGTGACGCTCGTCGCCTATGGCGCGATGGTGCCGGTGTGCGAGCGCGCGGCCGACGCGCTCGCGGGCGAGGCCTCGGTGGAGGTGCTCGACATTCGCTCGCTGCGGCCGCTCGACGAGGACGCCTTGCTTGCGTCGGCCGCGAAGACGGGTCGCGTCGTCGTCGTGCAGGAGGCGCCGCGCACCGCAGGCTTCGGGGCCGAGATCGCAGCCATCCTCGCGGAGAAGGCGATCCTTGACCTTCATGGGCCCGTGCTCCGCGTGACCGGGTTCGACGTGCCGTATCCGTACTGGAAGATCGAAGATCGCTACATGCCGTCGGTCGAGCGGGTCGTCAGTGCCGCCCGGAAGCTCCTCGGGTTCTGACGCCGGTCGTCTCCGGATCTGGCTCGAGCGCGGCGAGTCGGGCTACTGGCTGCGCGACGCGGCGACCGGCGACGCGATGAAGTGGGAGGACCCGCGAATCCGCGTGATCAAGCTTGCCGGCGCGTCGTATCGCGCCGACGCTCTGCAGGACGAAGTGTTCGCGCCCGGGCGGCGGCTCGCCCTTGTCCGCGAGCCGGAGAACGAGTACGACCCGAACGCTGTCGCCGTCTGGGATGCGAACCGCCGCCTGCAGGCGGGCTACGTTCCGGCCGAGATCGCGCCGGAGCTCCGCGGCGACGAGCAGGCTGTTTCGCTGTGGGAGTTCCGCGGCGAGGACGGACAGCGCATCGGCCTGCGCGTGCTGCTCGCACCCGCCGAGGCCTGGGTTCAGGAGCCGCGCGCATGAGAGGCTGGTTCTCCCGCGAGTACGACCCACTCGAGACGATCGAGCCCGGCGGATCGGTCTCGTTCCAGGTCCCGAACGCCGGCTGGTTCTGGGATGCCGACGTCGAGCCGGAGCGGCCCGAAGGCGCCGGCCACGCGCTCTACGGCCCGGTTGAG
>Ga0207646_10006637_pt1 | contig 11931 bp, 11 predicted proteins | sample KBSK5502metaG_FD_184343 | JGI IMG/M metagenome (GOLD analysis project Ga0207646, IMG submission 184343) | Corn, switchgrass and miscanthus rhizosphere microbial communities from Kellogg Biological Station, Michigan, USA - KBS K5-50-2 metaG... | ecosystem: Host-associated > Plants > Roots >...
ACCCGCGCCGCGGCGAGCACCCCGATTGGGGCACGCTCGTCTTCAACTACGGCCGCCCCGAGGTGCGCAACTTCCTGGCCGCCAACGCCCATTACTGGATCGAGGAGTTCCACGTTGACGGCCTGCGCGTCGACGCCGTCGCCTCGATGCTCTACCTCGACTACTCGCGTCAGCCCGGGGAGTGGGTGCCCAACCCCCATGGCGGACGTGAGAACCTCGAGGCCATCGCCCTGCTGCGCGAGACCAACGAGTCACTGCGCGCCGAGCACCCTGGCGTTCTCGTCATCGCCGAGGAGTCGACCTCCTGGCCGGGGGTGACGCTCAGCACCGCCGGCGGCGGCCTGGGCTTCTCGCTGAAGTGGAACATGGGGTGGATGCACGACACCCTCGACTACTGGCGCAACGACCCGGTGTTCCGCCGCTTTCACCACCACCAGCTGACCTTCGGCCTCTGGTACGCCTGGGCCGAACGCTTCGTGCTGCCCCTGTCACACGACGAGGTGGTCCACGGCAAGGGCTCCCTGTACGGGAAGATGCCCGGCGACCGCTGGCGCCGCCTTGCCAACCTGCGCGCCCTCCTCGCCTGGATGTGGGCCCATCCCGGCAAGCAGCTGATCTTCATGGGCGGAGAGTTCGCTCACGCACGGGAGTGGTCACCCGACCGCGCCCTCGACTGGGAGCTGCTCGAGGATCCCGGGAACGCCGGGGTGCACCGGCTGGTGCGCGACCTCGGTGTCCGCTACCTCGCCGAGCCTGCCCTCTGGGAGCGGGACGCCTGGCCCGACGGCTTCCACTGGATCGATGCGGGCAATGCTGACCAGAACGTGCTCAGCTTCCTGCGCCACGACGCCACCGGCCGGCCGGGTGTGGCCTGTATCGCCAATCTCTCACCGGTGATGCACCGCGACTTCCGCGTGGGGCTGCCGCTCAGCGGAACCTGGCCCGAGCTGCTCAACACCGACGCCGGCGAGTACGGGGGGTCGGGGGCGGGCAACCTCGGTCAGGTGAGCGCCGAGGCGACGCCGTGGCACGGGCAGCCGTGCTCGGCAGCGATCACCCTGCCGCCGCTGGCAGTGCTCTGGTTGGGCGCACCCGCTGCGCCCTCGGCCGCCGTTGGCAGCGCTGAGGAGCGGGCGGCGAGTCAGCCTCCCGCCACCCGCAAGGGCCGCAGGGCCGCACCGTCCAGGAGCTCATCGCGAGGCCGCCGCGTCACCTCACCGTAGGTGGTGCTGCGCTCGCGGGGGATGCGCCCGGCGCGGCGGATCCAGCTCTCGATCTCCGCCGCCTCGAGGTTCTGCCCGTGGTCGGCGCCGCTCGCCCGCGAGATCGACTCCTCCATGAGCGTGCCGCCGAAGTCGTTGGCCCCCCACCGCAGTGATTCGGTGACGCCCGCAGGACCCAGCTTGACCCACGACGACTGGATGTTGGGGATGTCGGCGCCGAGGTGCAGCCTGGCCAGCGCCGTGTACCGCAGCGTCTCGTCGAGCGACGGTGACCTGGTGATTCCGTAGTGCCGGCCCAGCGCGTTGTGCTCCACCTGGAAGGGAAGCAGCACGAACTCGGTGAAGCCGCCGGTGTCGCGCTGCAGGTCGCGGATGACGCGCAGGTGCTCGATGCGGTGGCCCCAGTTCTCGAGATGACCGAACATCACCGTGCTGGTGCTGCGAACCCCGGCGCGGTGCGCCGCGCGCAGTACGTCGACCCAGTCCTGCGTGCTCAGCTTCTCCGGGCAGATGACGCGCCGTACCTCGTCGACGAGGATCTCCGCGGCGGTGCCCGGCATGGTGCCAAGGCCGGCATCACGCAGGCGCTCGATGCAGTAGCTGGCCGGCCGGCCGGCAAGTTCGGCGATGTAGCGCATCTCCTCGGGACTCAGCGCATGGATGTGCAGCGCCGGCCAGCGCGCCTTGATGCGCCGGAAGAGATCCTCGAAGTACACCAGGTCGAGCGCCGGCTGCAGGCCGCTCTGCATGCACACCTCGGTGGCTCCACGGGTCACGGCATCCTCGATCTTGGCGAAGATGGTCGTATCGTCGTGGTGCCAGGCTCCGGCAGCGCTGTGGGTGCGACGCATGAAGCCGCAGAAGCTGCACGAGCCGACACAGACGTTGCTGATGTTGACGTTGCGGCAGACCACATAGGTGACCACGTCGCCGACCAGGGCACGCCGCAGCTCGTCCGCGGCCGGGCGGAGATCGGCGTCGATCCCAGCGTGGACGGGGAGGCGTTCCTCCAGGCGGAAGCCGATGCTGCGCGCCTTCTCACCCATCACCGCCACCGGCTCCCAGGGCTTCTCCGGTGAGACGCTGTCGCCGTTGGCAGAAACTCCGCCGAGGTCGCGAGCGCCATCGCGCACCAGCTGCAACCAGGGATCGCCCCGGTGACTGTCGTCGCCGCCCAACAGGTTGGGGGGCACCTGGATGACGATGGACTCGGGCAGCAGGGCGCGCGCCAGCTGCACGGTTTCGCGCATGTCCTCCAGCGACGCCCCAGGAAGATCGCCCATGGGCGTCCCCGGCTTGGGCACGAAGTTCTGGATGATCACCTCCTGGATGTGCCCCCAGCGCGCCTGCACTCCGGCGATGAGGCGCAGCGCCCGCTGCCGGTCGGCGGGTGTCTCGCCGATGCCGACGAGGATGCCGGTGGTGAAGGGGATGCGCAGCGCGCCCGCGGCCTCGAGGTGGCGAAGACGGTCGGCGACGCGCTTGCCGCCGCCGTAGGCGTGGGCACGCAGCAGGTCGGTGCCGGATTCGAGCATCAACCCCATGGAGACGTTGAAAGGCTTCAGCGTTTTCAGCGATTCACCGCTGAGCAGGCCGACGTTGGTGTGCGGCAGGAGCCCGCGCTGCAGGGCACGCCGGCACACATCGGCGACGCGTTCGACGAAGTCGGCCTCCCCGGCCAGTCCCAGGTCGGGCAGCAACCACACCTGCTCGCCCGACATGATGAGCACCTCGCGTGCTCCGACGCGGGCTGCCTCGTCGAGCTGAGCCTCCAGTCGCGAGAGCGGGATCAGGCCGCCCTGATCGCGGCGATAGATGCAGTAGCCGCATCGCTTGGCGCAGCGATAGGTGATGTCGACGGTGTACGACCGGCTGAAGGTGAGCACGCGGTCGTCCCACCGAGGACGAGGTTTGGGGACGGGGACACGCGCCAGGGGGGCCCGGACCACAGGGCCAGTGTACGCAGCCGGCGCGGGCACTGCCCTCTCAGGGTCGTCTCAGGGGCGCCGCCGGGCACTCGTGCACACTGTGATCACCCACCACCTGACACCCCTCCGCAGACGCCCTCTGCAGAGCAACTGGGAGATCCGACCCGCCATGTTCCAACGCCTCACCCTCGCCAAGCTCGCCCTGCTCGGAGCCGGCCTCGCCGGAGCCGCCGGACTGGGCGCCGCCACAGTTCCGGGATTGGTCAGCGCCGCGCCGACGGCGACGGCCAGCCCCTCACCCTCGTCCTCGGGCGAGCATGGTGACCGGAGCGGACGCATCGGCAAGCATCTGCGCCATCGCCTCTTCCACAAGCTGGTCGAGTTGACCGCCAAGGACACTGGTCAGAGCGTCGACCAGGTCCGCGCTCAGCTCAAGGCAGGCAAGAGCCTCGCCGACATCGCCGGCAGCAAGGCCGCGCAGGTGAAGACCGACGCGATGAACGCCATCAAGGACAAGCTGGACAAGGCCGTCACCCGCGGGCGCATCACCGCCGACCAGGAGACCAAGCTGCTGAGTCGGGCAAGGGACGCCATCGACAAGCTGATGGCGCAGACCCCACACGCGGCCGCCCAGCCCGCAGCCTGACTCAAACCCGGCACACTGCCGGATCCGTGTCGTCGGGTGCGGAACCCGCGGGGTGACTGGGTGGGGTGGGAACCCGCAGGTGCACGCGGCTCAGTGGCGAAAGTGGCGCTCCCCGGCCATCACCATCGCCATGCCCAGCGCGTCCGCAGCGGCGACCACCTCGCTGTCGGCGCGGCTCCCGCCAGGCTGGATCAGCGCAGTCACCCCCGCCGCACCGCACGCCTCCACACCATCGGCGAAGGGGAAGAAGGCGTCCGACGCGGCCACCGCGGCGCGCACCCGCTCTCCGGCGCGCTGCACGGCGAGCTCGACGGCCTCGACGCGAGACATCTGGCCGGCTCCGACGCCCACGGCCGCCCCGTCGCGCACGACGACGATGGCGTTCGACTTGACGTGCCGGCACACCCTCCAGGCGATCAGCAGCTGCTCCCACTCCGCGTCGGTCGGCGCCCGTCGCGTGGCCACCCGCATGGCGGTGCGATCGAGCGCGACGCGGTCCAGGGTCTGCACCAGCAGCCCGCCGTCGATGCTGCGCACGTCGTGCTGTCCTGACGGCGAGACGCTGCCGCAGGTGAGCAGCCGCAGCCGCTCCTTGCGCTGCAGCAGGGCCGCTGCCTCCTCGGTGACCGCTGGAGCGACGACGGCTTCGAGGAACGTGCGGGCCACCTCGGTGGCGGTCAGCCCGTCCAGCGGCCGGTTGAGGCCGACGATGCCGCCGAAGGCGGCGCGCGGATCACAGGCATGCGCCTTGCGATAGGCGTCGACGAGCTCGTCGCCGACGGCGAAGCCGCAGGGATTGGTGTGTTTGATGATCGCCGCCGCCGGTTCCTCGAAGTCGAGCACCAGGCGGCGCGCCGCGTCGACATCGAGCCAGTTGGTGAAGGAGAGCGACGGTCCCTGCAGCTGCTCGGCGTGCGCCATCCCGCCGGGCGTGCTGCCCACGGAGTAGACGGCACCACGTTGGTGGGGGTTCTCGCCGTAGCGCAGGTGATGGAGCTTGGATCCGCCCACGGTGTAGGCCTCGGGCATGGCCGCCGCGGCATCGCCGTTGCTGCCATCGGTGGCAGAAAGGCCGTCGCGCATCCAGGCGGCGACGGCGGCGTCGTAGGCGGCGACGTGGGCGAAGGCCTGTGCTGCGAACCGCCGCCGCGTCGATGCCCGCACACCGCCCTGGCTGCGCAGCTCCTCGAGGAGCTCGCCGTACTGCGACGGAGAGACGACCACGGTGACAGCGTCAGCGTTCTTGGCTGCGGCGCGGATCAGCGCGGGACCGCCGATGTCGATGTTCTCGACGATCTCCTCGGCCGAGGCCCCTCGCGCGACGGTCGCAGAGAAGGGGTAGAGACCGACGACGACGATGTCGATGGCGGCGTAGCCGTGAGCGGCAAGCTGGGCGAGGTGCTCGGGCAGGTCGCGACGGGCGAGGATGCCGGCGTGGATCGCCGGGTGCAGCGTCTTGACGCGGCCATCGAGCATCTCGGGGTGCCCAGTGAGCTCGCTGACGGCCACCGCGCTGATGCCCGCAGCGGCCAGGGCTCGCCTGGTGCCGTCGGTGGCGACGCATTCGACACCGCATCCCTGCAGCCCGCGGGCGAGCTCGATCAGACCGGTCTTGTCGTAGGGCCCGAGCAGGGCGCGCACGGTCACCGTGCTCCGGTTCTCAGGGTGGCGACCTGCTCCGCCGGTGGCGACACCAGCACCCGGCGGCCCGCACGCCGCAGGCGGCCCTGACACCACAGCGCCACCGCCTCAGGGAGCAGCCGCCACTCCTGCTCATGGATGCGCCGGCGCAGACTCTCGGCGTCATCGTCGTCGAGCACGGGTACCGCGGCCTGGAGGATGACCGTGCCACCGTCGGGAGCGCCGGGCTCGAGGAACTGCACCGTGCAGCCACTGACCTTCACACCGGACTGGAGCGCCTCCTCGACGGCGTGCATGCCGCCGGCGAAGGCGGGCAGGAGCGACGGGTGCACGTTGAGGATGGCGTCGGGAAAGGCGGCGAGCACCGCGTCATCGAGGATGCGGTCGTAGCCGGCGCAGACCACGAGCGGCACGCCGGCGGCCCGCAGACGGTCACGCAGCGCGAGGTCGCGGACGTGTCGGTCGCCGCCGTACTCGGCAACTGGCAGGCACTCGCAGGCGACGCCTCGATCCGCGGCGATGCGCAGGGCAGTGGCGGTGGGCCTGTTGCTGACGACCAGGACGACCTCCGCGGGGTAGTCGTCGCGCTGCGCCGCATCGAGGAGCGCCGCCAGGTTGCTGCCCGCGCCTGACACCAGGACCGCGACGGGAACGCGCCTGCGCTCGCTCAGCGGAGCACCACCCTCTCGGGGCCGGTCTGGGTGACCACCGTGCCGATGCGCAGCACCTCGAGACCTGCCGCGGTGTGCACTCGGTCTGCCTGCGCGGCCGGCACCACGGCAACCATGCCGATGCCCATGTTGAAGGTGCGCCACATCTCGTCGGGATGGATGCCGCCTGCCTCCTGGAGGGCCCCGAACAGCGCGGGGACCTGCCAGGCGTCGCGTGCCAGCTCAACCCCGAGACCCTCGGGCAGCACCCGGGGGATGTTCTCCTTGAGCCCGCCACCGGTGATGTGCGCCAGCGCGCGAACGTCGACGGCGGTCCGGAGCTCGCGGACCACCGGCAGGTAGGAGCGATGCGGCTCCAGCAACAGGTCGCCGAGCCGCCCCGCGGTGCCCGGGAGGGTCGCGGCGTAGTCCAGCTCACGGTCGCTGACCACGTGGCGGACCAGCGAGTACCCGTTGGTATGCAAGCCGTTGCTGGGCAGGCCGAGGATGCAGTCTCCGGCGCCGACCTTGCTGCCGTCGATGATGCCGTCGCGCTCGACCGCTCCGACGATGAAGCCGGCGACGTCGTAGTCGCCGAGTCCGTACACCCCGGGCATCTCCGCGGTCTCGCCACCGATCAGCGCGCACCCCGCCGCCTGGCATGCCTCGGCGATGCCCTCGACGATCTCCGCCAGCAGTTGGGGACGGAGCTTGCCGGTGGCGAAGTAGTCGAGGAAGAAGAGCGGTTCGGCGCCGCAGCACACGATGTCGTTGACGCAGTGGTTGACCAGGTCGGCGCCGATGCCACGGTGCCGTCCCATGGCGATGGCGACCTTGATCTTCGTCCCCACCCCGTCGGCGCTGGCGACGAGCACGGGCTGTCGGAAGCGCTGCACGTCGAGGGCGAAGAGTCCGCTGAAGGCGCCGATGCTGCCCAGGACGGGAGCGGTGAAGGTGCTCGCCACCGTGCGCTTGATCAGCGCCACGGCGCGGTTGCCTTCGTCGATGTCGACTCCGGCGTCGACGTAGCGCAGGTCGCCCAAGCGCAACCCTCGTGGTGCTTCTTCGTGTGCCGCGGCCCGCAGAGGCGGAACGCGGACTGAAGGAGTCTAGCGGTGAGGTTCCCCGGCATCGCGCCGGGCCACCAGAGCGGGCGCGGCGTCACCCTTCGCAGCGGCCGCGCCTTTCGGCCGGCGCGCCGCCGTCAGGCCGCAGAGTGCCAGCGGGTGGAGTAGGGGCCGAGGTCCCAGCGCTGGGCGCGCGGCTGCGAGAGCTCCGCAGGCAGGTAGTCGAAGGTGACCACAGCGCCGTCGGGGAGGCGGACGAAAGCCTGGGTTGCGGTCACCACCAGGGCACCCTCGGGCACGCGGAGTGGTGGCTGGGGGAGGTAGGGGTTGCTGTCGAAGACGGGGCTCATCAGGGTTCCTTCCCAGGCGGCGGGGCGGCTGGTGGTGGATGCCGCCCGACCTCTGCGTCTGCTCAACGGGGGCAGTCCGTCTGATCTTGCGGCGCCACCAAGCCTAGATCCGGAACCAGCGCCAGCCGATGAGGATTCGGCCAGCCTCGGTAAATTCTCGTAAGGACGGGGGCGGCGGCGGCCCCCGACTCGCGGGGTGCTACAGTGCCCGAACGAGCGTTCGCACCAGGCTCAGGGGACGGGTCATGCCGCGCGGAGGCCGAGGTTCGCTGCCCGGTCGGGGAGCATGCTGACCGCCGAGGCCGTCCCCGACGCCGGGCGCGGTCTCAGCTTCAGTGTCGCCGAGAGCGACTGCTTGGCCTTTCTCAGGACACTGCCCGACGCCTCCGTCGACCTCGTCGTCACCGACCCCGCCTACTCAGGAATGAACCAGCACATGAAGTTCGGCCGGGGTCGCATCGTGGGGCGCTACGGCGACGCCGGCACCGCCGCGGGCAAATGGTTCGCCGAGTTCCACGACGATCCGGCGACCTTCCGGCGCTTCCTCGACGAGTGCCACCGCGTGCTCCGCGACCAGCGCCACATCTACATCATGTTCGACAGCTTCTCGCTGCTCAGCCTCGGGCACGTCGTCCGCGGGGTCTTCGACGTCAAGAACCTGATCGTCTGGGACAAGGTCAACCTGGGGATGGGCCACTACTTCCGGCGCCGCCACGAGACCGTCCTGTTCGCCTGCAAGGGCCACCGCAAGCTCTCGCGCCGCGACCTCCCCGACGTGTGGGCGATCAAGCGCGTGCACCGGGCGCGCTATCCCACTCAGAAGCCGGTGGCGCTCTTCGAGGCGATGCTCGACGGCAGCGCTGACGAGGGCTTCACGGTCTGCGATCCCTTCGCCGGCAGCGGGTCGGCGGCGATCGCCGCGCTGCGGCGGGGCTGCTCCTTCGTGGGCGCCGACATCGCGCCGGCGGCGGTGCAGCTGGCGCGCTGGCGCTGCGCTCGGTTCCTGGCCACCGGCGCGGATCCCCTGGAGCCGCCCACGTAGAATCCCCGTCCTCAGTCCGCGGACGTGGGGGACGGTCATGCCCAAGTTTGCCTTCGCCTTGCCAGTGCTGCCTGGAAAGGACGCCAGGTCCGTGTCGCGCCTGCTGCAGGCTCGGATGAGCGAGTACGAAGAGTCACGCAGGCGCGCCGGCGTGACCATGGAGCGAGCCTACGAGCAGCCCACCCCCATGGGCACCTTCGCAGTGGGCTATATCGAGGCGGAACGCGACTTTGCGCAGACGATGGGCGCCTACCTCACCTCCGGCCTGCCCATCGACACCGACCTCTTCGCTGCCCTCGAGGACGTGCACGGCTTCGACGCCAGCCAGCCGCCGCCCGCCCCCGAGGTGGTCGCCGACTGGTGGGACCCGGAGGTCAAGGAGCGCCGGCGGGGCGTGGCCTTCACCGCGCCGCTGCTGCCCGGCAGGACTGAGGCGGCGCGCGCCTTCGCCACCGAGGCGTTCGTCCGGCGGCGCGACGAGCTGACCGCCTCACGCCGTGCCCTGGGCAACAACGGCGAGGTGGTCATCCTCAACAGCACGCCGCACGGCGACCTCGTCTGCATCTACCTCGAGGGTCATGACCCGGTGGAGGCCAACCGTCGGTTCGCCGCGTCGCAGCTGCCCTACGACGTCTGGTTCAAGCAGGAGCTGAAGTCGGTCTTCCCGCCGGAGATCGACTTCAATCAGCCCGTCCCTCCCGTCGAGCAGATCTGGGACTGGCAGCGGGCCCCGGTACGCGCCTGACCGCAGCGCACCGGGGGTCTCGCTCCTCCGCGGACGTGCGGCCGCTCGGGCTCAGCCCGGGCGGCCGGCTCCCGGTTACCTCCCGCTGGCGGCGCTTGCCATGAGCAAAACGCGACTCGAGACATTCAGCGACGCGGTGATCGCCATCCTGATCACCATCATGGTGCTGGAGCTGCACGTGCCCCACGGCTCCGGCTGGAGCGCGCTGCGCCCCGTGGTGCCGGTGTTCCTCACCTATGTCCTCAGCTTCGCGTTCCTGGGCATCTACTGGAACAACCATCACCACATGTTCAGCATCTGCGCCCGGGTGAACGGCGCAGTGCTCTGGGCCAATCTGCACCTGCTCTTCTGGCTGTCGCTGGTCACCTTCGTCACCGGCTGGATGGGTGAGAACGACTTCGACCCGGTGCCGACCGCGATCTACGGCGTGGTGCTGCTCATGGCTGCCGTCGCGTGGCTGATCCTGCAGACGCTGATCATCACCCTGGAGGGGCCGGGGTCGCAGCTGGCCGTCGCCGTCGGCCGTGATGTCAAAGGAAAGATCTCCGCCCTCCTCTACGTCACCGCGATCCCCCTCGCCTTCGTCTCCCGGTGGATCGCCATCGCGCTCTACGTGATCGTCGCCTTCATCTGGCTGGTCCCCGATCGTCGCATCGAGGCGCTGGTGCAGGAGTGAGTATGCGGTCGGCGCTCAGCTCTGGTGTGTCAGCCTGGTTTCTCCAGGATCGACTTGAGCCGCTCGAGATCCTTGCGATTGGCTCGGCGCATCGCCATGGCCATCATCGGCGCGACGACCTTGGAGAATCCCGCCGGCGCACCCCGGTTGCGCAGTCTCATCCGCGTGCCACCGCCCGCGGTGTCATCCCAGGTGTACGTGGTCTCCATGGGAAAAGGACCTTCGGCGGTGCTCATCACGAATCGCCGACCGGCGAGCAGGTCCCTCACCTCGTAGGTGTAGGCCATCCTGCGCCCGAGGAACTGAGCGACGAAGGCGATCCTGGAACCGACGGTCACCGGCCTGGGGGTCTGCCAGTCGACGGACTTGATGTTGACGTACCACGCTGTCGCGTTGTCAGGATCGGACGCGTATGCCGCAACCTCCTCGCGGGGGCGGTCGATCTCGATCTCGGTGGTCACATCCACCATGTCGGCTCTTCCTCATGCAACAGCTACCGTCGAGCTGCCTGCGCTCCGATTCCCCGAACATACAGCAGGACGCTGACGATGAGAAAACGGGACGCGGTGGAAGGTGAGGCCAGACCAGAGCTGAACCACGATGCAGGTCAATCGGCCCAGCCCACCCGCCAGATTCTCCAGAGCGCGGTCGGGTCACTGAGCGGGTCCCCGTGAACCAGGACGAAGTCCGCCGCACCGCCCTCGCGGACGCTCCCCGCATCAGGATCGCCGATCACACTGCCGCCGCGCCAGGTTGCCGCCGCCAGGGCTTCCCAAGGCTCGAGGCCGGCCTCCACCAAACACTCGACCTCCCAGGCAAGATGATTTGCGCGTGTGGAGCCGCCGCCGAAGTCGGTACCGGCTGCAATCAGCACGCCGGCTCGGTGTGCTGCTCGGATGCTCTCCAAGGCCATCTCCTGGCGCGCAGCAAGACGCTGTCGTCCCTCGGAGGAGGCGAAGCGTGGTATCGACGTCGTGCGAGCGAAGGACCTGAATGAACGAAGCACCGCAAGCGTCGAGACCAACGCGGTGCCTCGCGTCGCCATGAGCCGGGCGATGTCGGCATCGATACCGAAGCCGTGTTCGATGCAGTCGACGCCGGCCTGGACGCAGGCAGCGGCGGTGTCTCGCGTCGTGGCGTGCGCCGTGACCCGAACGCCGAGCGCATGTGCCGCGTTGACGGTTGCCTCCAATTCTCCCTGACTCCATGACAGGGCCTGCGGAAAACCAGATTCGGGATAGAGCTTGATGAGGTTGGCACCATGCTCGAGCTCCCGGCGCACCGCGGCGACGAGCGATACCCGCTGATCGACCTCGCTCGCCGGCGCATCCGAGCGCTCGATCCACGTCCCCGCCGCTCGCACGTGTGGACGATCTCGGCGGCCGTTCCATCGGGCGCGGACTCCGAGGCTGAGCGCCCGCGTCACGCCGTCGCTGGGATCGGTGCCCACGGGGGCGCCGACGTCACGCACCCAACGGACCCCGGCGGCATCCAGGAGCCTGCCGTTGTCCTCTGCGGTTTCGAGAAGCTGCTCGGCAGAGTCATCGACGTGCTCCAGCCACTGCGCACCTCCGGGCAAGGTGAGATGACTGTGACAATCCACCATCCCGGGAACGATCGTCGTTCCCGAGGCATCGACCACGTCCACGCCGCGACTGACCTGCTTCTCTGCGTCGCTGGGACGGATCCAGACGATCCGTCCGGCTTCCACCAGCACACTGACCCCGAGGCGCAGATTCGGAGAACGCGCGTCAGTGAAGGCAGCGCCGCGAAAGAGCCGGCCGGGCACGCGGCTGAACTCTACAAGAGCGGTCGGGCGAGCACCATGAGCTCAGCCTGCGCGGACACTAGCAGGGTGTTGAAGAGCCGCGGCGAGGGATCCGACGGCCTGGCCGGCGCAGGCAAGGCAGCGCCGAGGACCGCAGGGCGCGTATTGGAAATACTCGCCCGAGGACCGCAGAAG
>Ga0207646_10006638_pt1 | contig 11928 bp, 15 predicted proteins | sample KBSK5502metaG_FD_184343 | JGI IMG/M metagenome (GOLD analysis project Ga0207646, IMG submission 184343) | Corn, switchgrass and miscanthus rhizosphere microbial communities from Kellogg Biological Station, Michigan, USA - KBS K5-50-2 metaG... | ecosystem: Host-associated > Plants > Roots >...
ACGCCGTCGAGATCGTCGAGGACGGTGTGACCTCGTTCGACGATGAGGCCCACCGCGACGCGCTGCGCGAGCTCGAGAAAACGCTCGGGGCGAAGATCCTCCGCTAACGCCCGTTAGCCGAAGGCGACGCGCACCGCGAGCGCAAGGATGATCACTGTGCTCACCACCGCCGTAATGCGCTGCAGCCTCGGCGTGAGACGGCCATGGAGCATGGCTCCCCCGAGCGCCAGGAGCTCCTGCCAGGACAACGACGAAAGAAACGCCCCGACGACGAACGCTGCGCGGCTCGCGAAGTCGGCCGACACCTCCGGCAGCGCGATCGCGAGCGAGATGAAGTAGATGACGGTCGGTGGATTGAGCATCGTGAGCCCGAGGAACAGGAGGTAGGTATTTCCGGGGCGGGCATCGGTCGATTCGCGGTTGACCTCCCGCGGCGCGGCGAGCAGACCGCGCACGGCGATGACCGCGAGCGCGGCCCCAGCGATGAGACGCGCGGCGGGCAGGATCGGCGCAAGGAATGCCGACGCCGCGGCGCCGAACAGCATCGCGATCGTCGCGAAGACGAGATCGGCAGTGGCCGTTCCGGCGCCTGCAGCAGCCGCGGCCCGGAGGCCCTGACGCACGCCGGTGCGCACGATGAGGATCGCGATCGGCCCGAACGGGATCGCGATCGCATACCCGGCCGCGACCCCAAGGAGAAACGCCTGCCCCACTCGATCTACCGGGCCATCAGGCCTGGCCGAGTGGAGCTAAGTGTCGGCGCCGTGAGCCTTCGCGATGTCGCCGATGATCGCCGCGAGCTCCCGCGGGCGCGACCACATCGGCCAGTGGCTCGTCGGCAGGTCCACGTACGTGACGTCGCGCAGTTCGGTGAGACCCCCGAGCCACGCCTGGCCCTCGTTCGCGGCGTCCTTGTACTGCTCGGACGTGTATCCCGTGCACACGACCGTGCTCGGCACGTCGAGGCGCGCGTCATTGGTCAGCTCGGCCGCCCCACGTAGTGCTTCGCCCGGTTCGGGAACAGCGCGCCGCCGGAACGTCTCGAGCTGCTGCTCGGTCAGCCCGGTGAGGTTTTCGTTATCCGCGAGGTCCTTCGGCGCGGGCAGCGGTTTTTCAATACCGCTGAAGTCGGCGTCGAGCGCGCCCTTCGCTGGGCCGGTGTCGACGTAGACCATCGCTGCGAGCTGCTTGGGGACGCGATCGGTGACCGCGTACCCAGGGGCCCCCGCGCCACTGTGCACGGCAAGCACGGCGGGACGCCCCGCCGCCCTGACCGCCACGCAGATCGCGTCGACGTGGTCTGCGAACGTGATTGCGGATCGGTCGGCGCCGGTCGACTCGAGACCGGGGAGCGTTACCGCGGTGACGCTGTGGCCGTCGGCACGCAACGCGGCAGCGACCTCGTCCCATGCCCACGCGCCAAGCCAGAACCCGGGAACAAGAACGATCGGTGCGGAGGTCACGGTTGGACCCTACCGCGAGCGCCGACATCGCGCATCCGGCAGCCGCGTCACCCAACGCCCTGACCGGTTGCAGCTAGACGTTGGTCTTGGTGAAGCGCTTGGCCTTCATCTCGAAACGGGGAAGCGCTCCCGGCGAGACGGCTTCGATCAAGCAGCGGATCCCGAGCTCGCGATGGATCGCGGCGCCCACCCGGTCGGCGACATCGGCCGGGGCCTCCACGACGCAGCGCAGCTCGTCCATCTCGCGCACTCGCGCAAGCTCGACGCGGTACTCGCCCACCTCGTCGAATCGGCGGACGATCGCTTCGATCGCGCTCGGGAATACGTTGACGCCGCGCACTGTGAGCATGTCGTCCACGCGGCCCGCGATCCCTCCCACGAGCTTCACGAGCGTCCGCCCGCATGCGCAGGTCCCGCGCACAGCGTGGACACGATCGCCGGTGCGATAACGAATCACCGGCATGCCCCAACGGCCAAGATTGGTAAGGACAAGTTCGCCTTCGCCTTCGTCGCGCGCGCCGCCCGTTACGTCAAGGACCTCGACGATGAACTCGGATTCGTTGATGTGGACGCCGTCGCGGGCGGCGCACGAGAAACCGTGGGCGCCGACCTCGGTCGCGCCGGTGTGATCGAAGCTCTCGACCCCAAGCTCTTTCTCGATGCGCTCGCGCGTCGCCGGGATCGAAGCGCCGGGCTCTCCCGCGTGAATCGAAACGCGGAGGGCCGATCGCGCGAGGTCGATGCCCTCTTCGCGCGCCGCCTCGGCGAGTCGCAGCGCGTAGGTCGGCGTCGACATGAGAACGGTTGCGTCGGCCGCGACGATCGCGGCGACGCGCTCGGTCGTCGTCATGGCCCCGCCTGTCAGGCAGAGCGCGCCAAGGCGCTCCGCGCCGGCGAACGCCGACCAGAAACCGACGAACGGCCCGAACGAGAACGCGAAGAAGATGCGGTCGCGCGCGGTCACTCCGGCGGCACGGAAGATTGGCTGCCAACACTCGCGCCACCAGTCCCAGGACTCGGCCGTGTCGAGCAGGCGGAGCGGGCGACCCGTCGTTCCGCTCGTCTGATGAAGGCGGACGTAGCGTTCGATCGGGTACGTCAGGTTCGTTCCGAATGGTGGGTGCGCGGCCTGATCCTCGGAGAGCTCGGCTTTCGTGGTGAACGGAAGCTCACGGAGCTCGCGAGCCGCTTTGGGGAGCTTCGCGCGATAGAACGCATTTCCCCGCCGGAGCTCGGGAAGCCTCGCGGAGAGTCGTGACCACTGCGCTCGCCGCCGCTCTTCGTCGGTCCATGTCTCGAAGGGCTCGAGTTCCATCGCGCGGCGAGTCTACCGACGCGTAAGACGTGTCCACGCACGGCCGATGTACTATCCCCCGTACGCGTATGGCAGAGAGTACGACGAGCCTGCGTCCGGTCCCGGCCGTGGACAAGGCCGCGCGCGTCCTGCGAGCCCTCGCCGAGGGCGGACGTCCGATGGGCATCAGCGAGCTCGCCCGCGGTTTGAACGTCTCCAAGGGGACGCTGCGCGACGTGCTCCTCACCCTCGCGCACTTCGGCTTCGTCGTGCGTGACGCCGACACGCGCTTTCGCCTCGGCCCCGAGCTTCGCGCACTCGCTGACGCGTCAGCCCCGGACCTGCGTACGCTCGCCCAGCCGTATCTCGTTTCGCTCATGGAGAGCTTTGGAGAGACCGCCATCCTCGGGATCGTGGTCGACGGCAGCCTCGAGATCGCGGGACGCGCCGAACCCGCGACCGACCTCCATATGACCGCACCGCTCGGACGCAGACTCCCTCTCGACAAAGGCGCGCATGGCAAGGTCATTGCCGGCCGAGAAGAGGTGGGCTACGACGACCAGGAGCTCTTCGCTGGAGTGCGCGCGGTCGCCGCACCCATCACGGACGCGCGCGGCCGGCGCGTCGCCGTCGTAATGGTCGTGGGTTTCAAAGAGCGTCTCGACCTTCGCACGCTGCGCCGCATAGGCGAGCGCTGTTTGTCCGCGGCGCGCACCCTCTCGCAGCGGATCGGCGCGGAGGCGGCGTGAGTAAGCAACTCCTCACGCTTCGCGTGAATGGCGAGCCGCGCACGATCGCCGCGGATCCGCATCACACCCTGCTCGAGGTGCTTCGCGAGGAGCTCGGCCTGACCGGCACGAAGCACGGCTGCGAGCTCGGCGAGTGCGGTGCGTGCACGGTCCTCGTGGACGGCGTTCCGGTGCTCGCGTGCCTCACCCTCCCCGCGCTAGTCGGCGACGCCGAGGTCACCACGGTCGAAGGGCTCGGCACAGGAGAATCGCTTCATCCGCTGCAGATCGCGTTCGCCGAGGAGGGCGCCGCGCAGTGCGGTTACTGCACGCCCGGGATGCTCATGACCGCGAAGGCGCTGCTCGACGCGAACCCGCGGCCGACCCGCGAGGAGATCGCGCACGCGATCAGCGGGAATCTCTGCCGCTGCACGGGCTACACCGCCATCTACGAGGCGATCGAGAAAGCGGCCCAACGTGTCTGAGTTCAGCGTGATCGGCCGGCGTCTGCCGAAGGTCAACTCGTGGGCCCATCTCACCGGCGAGGCGCGGTACGCGGACGACCTCTTCCTGCCGCGAATGCTCTACGGGCGCGTATTGCGATCCACGCGCCCGCACGCGCGCATCCGGCGAGTGGACATCAAACGCGCGCTGGCGCACCCAGGCGTCGTCGCCATCGTCACCGGCGCGGACATGCCCGAGAAGATGGGGATCATGCCGTCGACGCAGGACGAGACGGCGCTCGCGGTGGATCGCGTCCGCTACGTGGGCGAGCCTGTGGCGGCGGTCGCCGCGCTCGACGAGGACACGGCGTTCGACGCGCTCTCGCTCATCGACGTCGACTACGAGGATCTCGAGCCCATCTTCACGATCGAGGAAGCCCTCGAGCGCGAGGACGTGAAGATCCACGACGAAGCGAAGCGCGCGAACGTCTTCAAGGAGGTCCACCTCTCGTTCGGCGACCTCGAAAGCGGATTCGCGTCGGCCGACCACGTGCGTGATGACTGGTTCTTCTTCGAAGGCAACACGCACGCGCCGATCGAGTCACACAGCGCGGTCGCGTCCTACGGCCCCGACGACAAGCTCACCCTCTGGACCGCCACGCAGGTCCCCCACTACCTGCACCGCGAGCTCGAGAAGGTGCTCGGCCTTCCGCGCTCGCGCATCCGCGTGATCGCGACGCCGAACGGCGGAGCGTTCGGCGGCAAGAGCGATCCGTTCGGCCACGAGTTCGCGGCCGCGCTCCTCTCCATGCGCACGCGACGGCCGGTGAAGATCACGCTCGATCGTGAAGAGGTCTTCTACGCCCATCGCGGCCGGCATCCGGTCAAGATGCGCATCCGTACCGGTGTGAAGAGGGACGGCGAGATCACCGCGGTCCACTACCAGAGCTGGCTCGACGGCGGCGCGTACGCGTCGTACGGGATCGCGACGACCTATTACACCGGCGCGCTGCTGACGGTCACGTACCGTATCCCGGCGTACAAGTTCGACGGCGTCCGCGTGTACACCAACAAGCCGCCGTGCGGGCCCAAGCGAGGGCACGGCACGACGCAGCCGCGGTACGGCTTCGAGTGCCAGATCGACAAGATCGCCGAGGACCTTGGCCTCGACCCGCTCGAGTACCGCAAGTCCATCCTGCAGCCAGCGAACAGCCGCACCGTGAACGACCTCCGCATCACGTCGATGGGCCTTGGCGAGTGCCTGGACGCGCTCCAGCGCGCGACGCGCTACTCGGAGCGCCGCGGTCAGCAGGACCGGGGCAAAGGCATCGGCCTAGCCGGGAGCGCCTACATCTCAGGCGCGGGCCTGCCCATCTACTGGAACGAGATGCCGCACTCGGGCGCGGAGATCCGCATCGATCGCGGCGGCGGCGTCACGGTCATGTGCGGCACGTCCGAGATCGGCCAGGGCTCGGACAACATGCTCGCGTCGGTCGCGGCGGAAGCGCTCGGCGTAATGCCGGCGGACGTGCATGTCGTCACGGGCGACACGTCGCTCGCGCCGGTCGACCTCGGGAGCTACTCGAGCCGCGTCACGTTCATGGCCGGGAACGCGGTTCGGGACGCGGCGATGAAGCTGCGCGCGCTCCTCGTCGCGGCCGCAGCCGAAAAGCTCGAGGTCCCGACGGACCGCCTGCTCAGCGCGTACGGTCGCATCTACGACCGTACCGATCCCGAGAAGTTCATCGGCTTCGCGGAGGCCGCCGTCCTCGCCGAGTCCAAGCACGGGACGCTCGTGGCCGCGGGCAGCTACAAGCCGCCGAAGGGCATCGGCGGTTCGTTCAAAGGCGCCGGGGTCGGGCCGACGCCGGCGTACTCGTACCAGGCCGCGGTCGCCGAGGTGACGGTCGACCTCGAGACCGGCACGGTCACCGTCGACAAGGTGACGACCGCGCACGACTGCGGCCGCGCGCTCAATCCCGCGAACGTGGAGGGGCAGGTCGAGGGCTCGGCGTACATGGGGTACGGCGAGATCATCGGCGAGGAGCAGGTCTTCCGCGGCGGGCTCCACAAGAAGCCGTCGCTTCTCGACTACAAGATCCCGACGTCGCTCGACACGCCGGCGCTCGAAGCGATCGTCGTTGAGAGCGTCGACGCCGAGGGACCGTTCGGCGCGAAGGAGGCCGGGGAAGGCCCGCTGAATCCGGTCATCCCGGCGATCGCGAACGCGGTCTATGACGCGATCGGCGTGCGCTTCGACGAAACGCCGATCACGCCGGAGAAGGTCCTGACGGCGCTCGGAAAGCGCGATCGCCGCGGCGAGCCGAAGTTGCGCATCGGGCCGGACGGGCTCGACTCGGGCAAGGGCGACCCGAAGCGCGCGCTGCGACGCCTCTCCGCGTCGACCGACGCGCGTGAGCGAAAGCGCGCAGTCGACTGATGCTGCGGCTGCCGCGTTTCCGTCTCATCGAGCCTCGCTCCTACAGCGAAGCCGCAGAGCTGCTCGCTGAGAACGGTGCGGGCGGGCTCGATCGTGGCCGGGGAACGCCGACGCTCCGCGTGATGCTCGTCGCCGGCGGCACCGATCTCTTTCCGAACATGAAACGCCGGCAGTTCACCCCTGAGGTGCTCATCTCGCTCGCACGGGTGCATGAGGCCGCGGGCATCCAGCACAACGGACAACTCGACATAAGCGCCGGAACGACGCTGACCGCCGTGGCGAGCGACACCGGGATACGCGAGCGGTACACCGCACTTGCCCAAGCCGCGGAGGTGGTCAGCACACCGCAGCTCCGCAACATGGGCACGATCGGCGGCAACATCTGTCTCGACACGCGCTGCAACTGGTACGACCAGTCGCTCTTCTGGCGGACGGCCGAAGGGTTCTGTATGAAAACGAACCCCGAGGTCGTATGTCGCGTGGCTACCTCGAGCCCCCGCTGCCTCGCCGTCGCGAGCGCGGACACCGTGCCCGCCCTCTTGGCGCTCGGCGCGAGCGTGCATTTTGAAGATGCGATCGGCGCGCGCGACGTGCCGATGGCCGAGCTCTATCGGGAGGACGGCATTCGTCCGATGGCCATGCGCCAAGACGAAGTCCTCACTGACATCACGGTCCCGGCGACGGAAGGGTGGCGGAGCACGTACATGAAGCTCCGCGATCGGAACTCCTTCGATTTCCCAATCGCTGCAGTCGCCGCGGCCGTCCGCTGGGACGGGACGACGGTGGCCGAAGCACGCGTCGCGATCACCGCGCTCGGGTCGCGGCCGGTCCTCGTCGAGGACGCCGCGAGGCCGCTGGTCGGAACGCGTCTTGACGATGTGACCATCGCGCTCGCCGCCGAGGCGGTCCACAAGGTCGCGCGACCGATGGACAACACCTCCGGGACGATCTCGCAGCGCAAGCGGGCCGCCCTCGTCTTCACGGAGCGGGCGCTGCGTTCGTTGCGACCCGCGTAGACATGCGCGCCGTCGCTGTCGTTACAGCGGCCGGGTCGGCGGAGCGGTTTGGTGGAAAGAAGCTGCTCACGCTGATCGACGGCGAGCCGCTCCTCGATCACACCATCGACGCGCTTCTCGAGGGCGGCGTCGCCGAGGTGATCGTGGTCGTCGGAAAGGATGGCCGCGCCGAGCTCGAACGTGACGTCAACGCGATGCTCGACCCACGCGTGCGTGCCGTGGAGAACCCGGACCCGTCGCGCGGCATGTTCAGCTCCATACAGGCGGGTGTCGCGCAAGCGCAGGGAGACGCGATCCTCGTGGTGCCCGGGGATATGCCATTCATCTCGCCAGATACGGTTCGCGCCGTCATCGCGGCCTACGAACGCAAGCCCTCGATCGTTTCGCCTCGCTACCGCGGAAAGCGGGGCCACCCTGTCGCGCTACCCGCCTCCTTTCGCGATGAAATACGTGCGGCCAGACCTGGCGCGACCTTGCACGATGTGATTCACGCACACATCGACACGCGGGTCGATGTGGACCTGGACGATCCGGGAGTGGTCAGGGATATCGACCGACCCGAGGACCTCACGACACGCTGAAATCGGCGCGCAGCGGCAATTCGAGCCAACTTTCCTAAGAAATCGAGCGAAGGCGGATACTGGAAGCGATGCGGGAGATCTTCGCGCGGATGGCCGAGCTCGAGCGTGAGGGGCGGCGGTTCGCGGTGGCGACAGTGGTCCGCACGACCGGGAGCACTCCTCAGGTGGTCGGCGCGAAGCTTCTCGTCGATGACCTCGGACGCCTCGTCGGCACGCTCGGCGGCGGGTGCGTCGAGGGCGACGCGTTCGTCGAAGCGAAACACGTCATCGAGACCGGCGAGCCATCGCTCCGCGAGTACGAGCTGACCGAGGACCTCGCCTGGGACACCGGCCTCGTCTGCGGCGGGACGATGTGGATCTCGATAGAGCCGGGCGAGCGCGTGCTGCGGTTCGCGGGACGCGATCTTCTCGGCGATGTCCTCGCGGCTTCGGCTGGCGGGAAGCCGGTCGCGGTCGCGACGCTCATGCGCAAGCGCGGCAAGGACGTGATCGCGGCCGGAAAGCTGTTCGTCGAGACGGACGCGAGTGGCGGCGGCACCCTCGGGGACCACGCGCTCGACGCACGGGCGCGAGCCGCTGCGATCGAAGCGCTCCGTCAAGGCACGGCCCGCTCCATTGTCCTGGATGAGGAGACCGAGCTCCTGGTGGAACCGGTCATGTCGCGGCCGCGTCTGGTCATCGCGGGTGGCGGACATGTGGGTCTCGCGATCGCGAAGCTCGGCGTCCAATTGGAATACGACGTTACGGTGATCGACGACCGTCTCGAGTTCGCGAACCGGGATCGCTTCCCCGGTGTGAGTGAGGTCGTGAACATGGACATGGTCAAGGCACTCGAGACCATGCCCATCGGGTGGAACTCCTTCTTGATCATTGCGACGCGCGGCCACAAGCTCGACTCGCAATGTTTGCGCGCGGCGGTGAAGTCCGGTGCTCGGTACGTCGGGCTTCTCGGAAGCAAGCGCAAGACGATCCTCATCGCGCAGATGCTGCGGGGCGAGGGAATCCCCGAGGATCGGATCCGCGCGGTGCACGCGCCGGTCGGACTCGACCTTGGTGGACGCACGCCGGGGGAGATCGCGCTCTCGGTGCTGGCTGAGCTTTCGCTCGAGCGCTACGGCGGCTCGGGCCGGCCGTTGCGCCTCTCTGACGAGATCTTCGAGCGGACGCTTGGCGTAAAGAAACGGGACTAGCTCCGCCGACGAGCGCGCAGGCCATACAGAGCGAGCGCCTCGACCTCGTGCTCATGCCCGTCCCGCTGCTCGACGCGCTGATCGCCGGCGATCGCGCCGCGATCGCGGCGCTCGCGGTCTATCGGATTCCGGCGGACTTTCCGAACGCGGGCGCGCTCAAGCTTGTGCGCTATCGACGCGACCAGATCGCGAACGACGCGTCGTGGGCGCCGTGGTCGCTACGCGCGATGGTGCTGCGCGCGGCCGCGACGATGGTGGGCTACGTGAACTTCCACGGTCCGCCGGGGGTGAACGACACCGCCACTCCGAACGCTGTGGAGCTCGGGTGGACGGTGTTCCCGAGTCATCGGAAGAAGGGCTACGCGACCGAGACGGCGCGCGCCCTCATGGACTGGGCCGCCACCGAGCACGGCATCCGACACTTTGTCTCGTCGACCACACCTAGCAACGTGCCCTCACTGCGCGTGCACGACAAGCTCGGCTTCGCGCGGACGGGTCAGGTGGTCGACGGCGAGATCATCTTCGAGCTGCGCCGCTAGCGCCTACTCGGCGATCTCGTTCACATCCTGGGGGTGCGGTGGCGTGCCCTCGGGCTTGTCGCTCGCGGCGGCTGGGCTGCCCCGACGTTTGTCAGTCAGACCCTGACTTTGTTCCTTGTCACGCTCGTTCTCGAGTTTCTCGCCTTTATCCATGAGCAGAGCACGCGCACGACGCATGCCATCTCACATCCAGCCAGCGGCGCCGTTCTATCGTCGTGGGATCGGAACGGTGACCTTCGGTGAGCTTTTGGAGCGCCACGAGCGCGAGATCTTCGCCTACGTCCTGCGTCTCACCGGAAGCCGGGCGGATGCCGACGATCTCTATCAGGAGACGTTTCTCGCGGCGTTTCGTGGATGGCCGCCGCCACGCGCCGGGAACGAGCGGGCGTGGCTCTACAAGATCGCGACGAACAAAGCGATCGACCGGGTCCGGCGCGCGCGCCGCGTCGTTCCGCTCGAAGACCTGCGCCTCGCGGCGCCGGAACGCGACGGCGTAACGCTGACGGACCTCGCGACAGCGGTGCGCGCGCTACCGACGGGCCAGCGAGCGGCGTTCGTCCTGCGCAAGGTTGAAGGACGCACCTACGCCGAGGTCGCGGACGCGCTCGGTTGCAGCGAAGAGGCCGCGCGCTCGCGCGTCGCGGAAGCGATGAAGAAAGTGAAGGAGGCGGTGCGATGAACGCACTCGAACCACTCGTCGACGAAGCACGCGAACATCTGGTCGCGCGAGCGAAGCGGGAAGGGCTGGTCCGCGTCGCGTACGACGTGATGGATTCGCCTCTCGGTCCGCTGTGGATCGCGGTCGGCCCGCGCGGCGTCGTCAACATCCATTACGGCGCGACGCCCGACCCACGCGAGCTTGCCCGCATCACGCACGCGTACGGTCCGGGGGTGCTGCCCGACCGGCGCAGCTGCGACCGCATCCTCATAGAGCTCGACCAGTACTTCGCCGGCCGGCGACGGTCGTTCGACGTGCAGGTTGACCTCGCCGCGCTCACGCCGTTCCAACAGCGCATCCTCGCGGCGACCGCGCGCGTTCCCTATGGTGAGTTGACCACATACAAGGTCGTGGCCCGGCAGGCGGGAAACGAGCAGGCTTCCCGCGCGGCGGGAGCGGCGCTCGGCGCGAACCCGATCCCCATCGTCGTCCCCTGCCACCGGATCGTCGCGACCGACGGCACCCTGGGTGGCTACGCTGGCGGGCTCGCAGCCAAGCGGCGCCTGCTCGCACTGGAGCGCGGGAAGAGCGAGGTCCCGGCCGGCGGCTGGGAGCCGTCGCGGCGCTAGCCTCTAGCTGTCTATTCGTGGGGAGGCCGTTCGTCGTACTCATAGAACAGCAAAGGGAGGCAACGATATGAGCAAGTACGCATTCCTTTTCATCGACGACGGCGTGGAGTACCAAGGCGCACCGACTCCGGAACAGCAGAAGGTCTACGCCGACATCTTCAAGTGGTTCGAAACGAACGGCTCGAAGATCACGGACGGCGGTGCCGAGCTTCAGCCCACGCGGACCGCGACCACCATTCGCCACCGGGACGGGAAAGCGACGGTGATGGACGGACCGTTCATCGAGGCGAAGGAATCGGTGGGCGGCTACACGATCTTCGAGCTGCCGGACCGCGAGGCCGCGGTCGCGCTTGCGAAGACGTGGCCCGGGTACGGCGTCGAGGTCCGCAGTCTCATCGAGCAGCGCGACGAGCAGAACGTGCCCGCCGATCTGGCGCGGCGGTAGGAGGAAACAGATGGCTCAGTACGTGTTGATGTTCGTCGGGTCCGACGAGTGGCGTGAGACAAGCTCCAAAGAGGAGATACAGCGTGGGTACGCCGCTGTTGGCAAATGGTGGGACGAGCTCTCGAAGAAGGGCGTCCTCAAAGGCGGGGAGGAGCTCGCGAAAGGTCCGGGGACGGCGACGACGGTCCGTCGCGTCAACGGGCAAATGAAGGTCTTCGATGGTCCGTTCATCGAGTCGAAAGAGCAGGTCGGTGGCTTCGCGATGATCGAAGCGACCGATTTGGACGCGGCGATCGCGATCGCCAAGAGCTGGCCGGGCGGCGACGTCGAGGTGCGCCCGATCGTCGTGCACTGAGCGCCGACATCACGAGCGACGCGGTGGCTGCGGTCTTCCATGACGAGGCCGGCCGGCTCACCGCGGCGCTCGTAAAACAGCTCGGCGACTTCGATCTCGCCGAGGAATGTGTGCAGGACGCCCTCGTCTCCGCACTGGAGCACTGGC
>Ga0207646_10006639_pt1 | contig 11928 bp, 11 predicted proteins | sample KBSK5502metaG_FD_184343 | JGI IMG/M metagenome (GOLD analysis project Ga0207646, IMG submission 184343) | Corn, switchgrass and miscanthus rhizosphere microbial communities from Kellogg Biological Station, Michigan, USA - KBS K5-50-2 metaG... | ecosystem: Host-associated > Plants > Roots >...
TGGACGTTTACGAGCGCGACGAGCTGCCGTCCGGGACGGCGCTCCGGGGGCCGGCGATCGTGGAGGAGTTCGGCGCGACCACGGTCGTGCCGCCGGGGTGGGGGATGACCATGGACGACCTCGGCGGTCTGCTCCTGGAGCGGACATGATCGTGCCGGCGGCCGCCGTGGACCCCATCACCCTCGAGGTGATCCGCGAGGCGCTCTCGTCGATCGTGCGCGAGATGCGGATCACGCTCGTCCGCACCGCATACTCGTCGATCCTTTACGAGGGGGAGGATTTCTCCTGCGTCCTCATGGACGGCGACGCCCAGATCGTCGCCATGTCGCGGGGCCAGGACCATCCGCTGCACATCGTGCCCATCGCGTGGTCCATGCGGGCGGTGCGCGACCGCTTCGGCGACGACATCCACGAGGGCGACGTCTTCCTGCACAACGACCCCTACACGGGCGGAACCCACCTGAACGACGTGGCGATGATCTCTCCGATGTTTGCGGGCGGCGTGGACGGCCGGCGGGATCTGTTCCTCTTCCCGGTCGTCCGCGCCCACTGGGGCGACGTCGGGGGCATGAGCCCGGGCAGCCTTTCCGGACGCGTGACCGAGATCTACCAGGAGGGCGTCCGGATGCCGCCGATCCGGATCTACGAGCGTGGCCGGCCGAACGAGGCGGCGCTGGAGCTGATCTTCGCCAACGTGCGGGGACCGGAAGAGCGGGAGGGAGATTTCCGCGCGATGCTCGGCACCTGCCGCAAGGCCGCGGAGCGGGTCGAGGCGCTGGTGGCCCGATACGGGCGCGCGATGCTGCAGGCCGCGATCGCCGAGCTCCTCGACCGCGCCGAGCTGCGCATGCGCCGGCGAATCCGGGAGCTGCCGCCCGGCCGCTACGCCTACGAGGCGTACCTCGAGGGCGGCCGGGAGCGGCTGGAGCCCCTGCGCGTGCGCGCGAGCGTCACCGTGGAGGCCGAGTCCGTCACCGTCGACCTCGCGGGCACGGCGCCGCAGACGGCGGGGCCGACCAACGTCGGTCCGGCGATGGCCCCGACCGGAGCCTTCACCATCCTCAAGTCGTTCCTGGACCCCGGCGGCGAGATCAACTCGGGCGCCTTCCGCCCGCTCCGCGTGCACGCGCCCGAGGGCACGGTCGTCAACGCGCGGCGGCCCGCGCCGTGCGGCGGGATGGTGGAGGTCAAGTACTGCGTCGAGTCCGCCGTGATGGGCGCGCTCGCGCGCGCCGTCGCCGGCAAGGTCACCGGCGATCTCAAGGGCGGGGGCAATCACTGTTACGTCGGCGGGCCGTCGCCCGATGGCCGCGGGACGTTCATCTTCTACGAGTACCCGGCCGCCGGTACCGGGGCCTTCGAGGGCGGTGACGGCAACAACACCGTCCGCGCGTTCACGGAGAGCGACATCACGACGATCCAGCCCGTGGAGGCGATCGAGCAGAAGTATCCGCTCCGCGTCGAGCGCTGCGCGCTCCGTGTGGGCTCGGGCGGCGACGGCCGCTGGCGCGGGGGCCTGGGATTGATCCGCGAGGTGCGCGTCCTGGCGCCTCACGCCTTGCTGTCCGTGCTGGCCGAGAAGGGCGTGCTGCCGCCCTACGGCGTGTGCGGTGGCGTCGCGGGCGCTCCGAACCGCTTCTACGTCAGGCGCGGGGAGACGCCGATCGAACCGTCGCCGCTGCCCGGAAAGGTCAGCGGGTTCCCGCTCGACGTCGGAGACCTCGTGATCATGGAGACCTCCGGTGGCGGCGGCTACGGCGATCCGCTCGAGCGCGATCCCGCCCGCGTCGCTCGGGACGTGGCCGAAGGGATCGTGAGCCGGGCGACCGCCGCCGCCGTGTACGGCATCGTCTGGAGCGGCGAGACCGTGGACGAGGCGGCCACGCGTGAGCGGCGGCGAGCGCTCGACGCCGCGCGGGTCCACGTGGAGGTCCACGCGACCGACGCGCTCGACGAGACGCGCGTCTCCGGCATCGTCCTGCCACGAGCGCTGGCCGAGCGCCTGGGCGCCGACGTCGGCGCCGTCCTCGAGCTCGTCGATCCTCACGGCGCCCCGCTGCGGCTCTGGGTTTTGGCGATCGGGGATGACGGTCAGGCCCTCGTGTCTGCCGCGACGCTCGGCATGCTCGGCCTCGCGGCCGGAACGAGCGTGGAGATCCGCGCCCTCGTCCCCTCCCAGCGCTGATCGATCCGTGCCGGCGTCGATTTTGCACCGAACAGCCCGCGAGATTTTCGTTGCGGGAGGTGCGCGATGGCGAGGAAATACGGTCGAGGGGCGTCGAAATCGGTCGAGCGCGCGATGCGCAAGCGCAAGCGAGGATCGCTCAAGAGCGGGAAGAGCGGCAAGCGGGTGACCAGCCGCAAGCAGGCGATCGCGATCGGGCTGTCGGAGGCGCGGAAGAAGGGCGCCAAGGTCCCACGCAAGCGCGTCGGCGGCCGGCGGAAGAACGCCGCCTAGAGATATTCCGGCTGCACGCTCCCCCAGAACTCCGGGTCATGACCGGGAAAGATGCGGGCGCCGGTGAGACGGGCCAGCGTCTTCAGCCGCTTGATCGAGTGCAGTGCCAGCGTGGGGTTCCAGACCACGCCGGGCACGCGCTCGCGCTCGACGTGCTCCCGCCAGTAACAGGCGTCGCCGGCCAGGATCACGGGACCGCTCTGGGGGAGCTCCACGAGCAGCGACTGATGCCCGGGGGTGTGGCCGTCTGATCTGAGGACCGTGAGCCCGGGCGCCAGCTCGGTGTCGCCGTCGAGCAGGCGCCAGCGGTACCCCGGCAGGTCGAAGTTCTTCCGGTAATAGAATCCGGCGAAGAACGACGCGGGATAGTGCGCGTACGCGTACTCGTCCTTCTGGACGATCAGCTCGGAATCCGGGAACAGCTCGGCGCCGCCCGCGTGGTCACAGTGCAGGTGCGAGATCACCACCATGGCCACGTCGGCGGGCTCGAGCCCGAGCGCCCGGAGCCGGTTGACCAGGAGATCCGCCTCCTCGAACCGGGCCAGGGGATCGGTCCGCCGCAGCCCCGGCAACGCGCGGGGGGAGAGGCCCGTGTCGAAGAGGACGTTGCCCTCCGACGTCCGGATCAGGTAGGCCGGGATGGGGATCCGGGTCGTCGCCGACGAGAACTCGCCATAGAACAGCAGCGATCGTTCCGCCCCCATGAACCCGTTGTGCAGCGGATGCAGACTCTTGACCGTCATGGACGGATCTTAGCACCGGCCGCGGGCGGGCTCCGTTGGGCTAGAATGCCGGCATGGATTTCGCGCTGACCGAGCAGCAGGAGCTGATCCGGAAGGAAGTCGCGACACTGGCGAGGTCGTTCTCCGCGGACTACTGGCTGGAGAAGGACCGGAAGGCGGAGTACCCCTGGGAGTTCGTCCGCGCCTTCGCCGACGGCGGCTGGCTCGGCGCGATCGTTCCCGAGGAGTACGGGGGCTCGGGGCTCGGCGTCACCGAGGCCGCGCTCGTGCTGCACGAGATCTGCGCGGCCGGCGCGGGGACGAGCGGCGCGTCGCCCATCCACTTCTACATGTTCCCGCCGATGCCGGTGATCAAGCACGGCGCCGAGGCCCTCAAGCGGCGCGTGCTGCCGTCCATCGCGACCGGCGAGATCGTCATGTCGTTCGGCGTGACGGAGCCGAACGCGGGCACGGACACCTCGCGGATCGAGACCCGCGCCGAGCCGCGGGCCGGAGGCTTCGTCGTGCACGGCCGCAAGGTGTGGAACACCAACGCCCAGCACGCGACGCACATCCTGCTCCTGGCGCGGACGGCGCCCCGCGATCCCGCCAAGCCCTTCGCCGGACTCACGCTGTTCTTCACGCCGTTCGATCGCGCCAGGATCGTCGTGAAGGTCATCGAGAAGCTCGGGCGGGCGGCCGTGGACTCCAACGAGATCTTCATCGACGGTCTGGACGTCCCCGCCGAGGACGTCGTGGGCGAGGTCGGCCGCGGCTTCTACCACCTGCTCGATTCGCTGAACCCGGAGCGGATCATGACGGCGATCGAGGCGGTGGGGATCGGCCGGGCCGCGCTCGAGCGCGCCGTGCAGTACGCCAAGGAACGGATCGTGTTCGACCGCCCCATCGGCCAGAACCAGGCCATCGCCCATCCGCTGGCGACCGCCTGGGCCAAGCTCGAGACGGCCGAGCTGATGTGCCTCAAGGCCGCGTGGCTCTTCGACCACGGCCGCCCGTGCGGCGCGGAGTCGAACACGGCCAAGCTCATGGCCGCCGAGGCCGGCTTCGAGGCCTGCGACGTCGCCGTCCAGACCCATGGCGGCTACGGCTACGCCAAGGAATTCCACGTCGAGCGCCTGTGGCGCGAGGTCCGCCTCTACAAGATCGCCCCCGTCTCCCAGCAGATGGTCCTCAACTACCTCTCCGAGCACGTCCTGGGGCTCCCGAAAAGCTATTGAATCGTTGCGTGGGGTCGCTCGTCTGACGAGGTGAGCCCATGCGGAGGATTCTTCGTCGCCGCGTGATCGGGCCGGCGGCGGTCGTCAGCGGCCGTCGTGACGGGCCCGGCGTGGTACCTCCTCAGCGAAGAGCGCCGCATGGGCTCGATGTCCGGTGATCCTGCGCGCCGTCGAGCGAGCTGAGGATCGCGGCGACGGTGGCGAGGCCGAGCCCGAGGGTGATCCCGCCGAGGACGTCCGACGGCCAGTGCGCGCGCAGGATCACGCGCGCGAGCCCGACCAGGATGATGCAGGCCACGGCGAGTCCGCGCACGAGGCGGCGGCGCCTCGGGGGTAGCGAGCCCGCGAGATAGAGGACCGCGCCGAAGAACGCGGCGGCCGCGGTCGCGTGTCCACTGGGAAAGCCGAACGCCGTGCCCTCGGGACGTGGGCGGCCGATGGCGACCTTGAGCAGGCCCTCCACCATCGGAGCCGCGATCATCAGCGCGATCCAGATCCACCAGCGATCGCGCGCGCGCTTGAACACCAGGAGCAGCACCAGCGTCCCGGGGAGCAAGACCCGCCAGTCCCCGGCGCGGTTGACGATCCTCATCATCCCGATGACGGCCGGAGAGCCCCACGCCAGCAGCCCCTCGCGCACGGCGGCATCGGCGGGCAGCACGCCGAGGAAGACGACCGCGGCCGCCAGCGCCACGAAGAAGGCGCCGAGGACGACGAGGAGCGCACGTGGCTGGAGCAGCGGCACCGGCCAATTAGACCACGAGGCGAGAAACATCGAGACACTCGTCACGAAGGGGAGAGATTGACAGGCTCGCCGAGCAGCCTCGATTACAAACCTTTACGCCACTCACATACGGCCTTCACCGAGCGGCCGCACGCTGGCGGTGCGTGGGTCGATGACGGCCCACGACACTTCGACAGGAGCGACGACCATGAGACGACGTACGGTGATCGGGCTGAGCGTGGCGGCGATCGGCAGTCTGGTGGCGGGGGCGGTGGCGTTCGCGGGAGCGGTGCACGGACCCGGACGTGAGGCGATGATGCGGCGGATGGCGGCGGCGGCCATCGATGGAGCCCTCGACGAGGCGCAAGCCTCGTCCGAGCAGCGCGCCGCGATCTACACCGCCCGTGACCGCGTGTTCGCGGCGATCCAGGACCACCGCCGCGATCGGTCTGCGCGCCTGGACGGCGTGCTTGCGCTCTTCGAGGGCGATCGGCTCGATGACGGGCTCCGCGAGCTTCGCGGGCAGATCGAAGAGGAGCATGGAAAGATCGCCGATACGATCAGCGCGGCGCTGGTCGAGGCCCACGCGGTCCTGACGCCGGCCCAGCGCAAGGCCGTGGCCGACTACGTCCGCAGTCGCCGGCACATGCACCCGTGAGGTATGCTCCGGCGTGTCCGTGCGCACGGCCGCGCTCCTGATCGACGACGACGCCCGGCTGGCGTCCCTGGTCACCGAGTACCTCGGTGACCAGGGCATCGATGTGACGGTGGCCGGCGACGCCAAGCGTGGCCTGGCGTCGCTGCGGAGCGGGCGCTTCGACGTCGTCCTCCTGGACGTGATGCTCCCGGGGATCGACGGCCTGGAGACGTGCCGCCGCATCCGGGCCACGCCAGAGCTGGCCGCCATCCCCATCGTGATGCTGACCGCGCGGGGCGACGATGTGGACAAGGTGGTCGGACTCGAGCTGGGTGCGGATGATTACCTCGCCAAGCCGTTCAATCCGCGCGAGCTCCTCGCTCGCATCCGGGCCGTGCTCCGCCGGACGGCGCCGGTCCCGGCCGGCCGGCTGCGCTTCCGCACCGGCCAGCTCGAGGTCGACTTCGACGCGCGGGAGGTCGTCGTCGACGGCAAGCGGGTGGTCCTGACGCACTACGAGTTCGAGCTGCTGGCCGTCCTGGCGCGGGCGGCGGGTCGGGTCCTGTCGCGCGAGCAGGTGCTCGACGCCCTCAAGGGTCAGGAGTACGAGGCGTTCGATCGTTCGATCGATGTCCACGTCTCGAAGCTTCGCGCGAAGATCGAGCGCGACCCCAAGGCGCCGCGGTACATCAAGACCGTGCGTGGCGTCGGGTACGCTCTCATGCGAGACGCGGGCTGACCCCGTGCGGCTGCACGGGCGCATCTACCTTCATTCGCTCGCGGTCCTGATCATCGCCTGCGTCGCGACGGCCCTGACGTTCGCGCTCGGCGCCCGCGGCGCGGTCATGCACGACGTGGCCGAGCGGGTCGCGCGGCATCTGGCCTCTCTCGCCGCCGACGTCATCGACGACCCGGATGCGCTGGCCGAGCGGATCCGGCGCATGCACGACGACCTCGACATCGACGTGACGGTGCGCGGTGTCGACGGACGCGTGATGGCCACCGTCGGCCGATCGCTGCCGCCACTGTCCCACGAAGAAGCCGAGCGAGTCCGCGGCGGTTCCATCGCGCTTCATTCACATCCTCTCTGGCACGCGGCCGTCGCCGTGCGCAAGCGCGGCTCGGAGACCATCGTCGGATTCCTCCAGGCTTCCACTCCGCATCGCTTCGGGCCGCCGCGCGCCCTGAGGCCCGCGCTGACCGTCGCGCTCATTCTCGTGGTCGTGGCGCTGGTCACCGTGCCCACCGCGCGGCGCATCTCGCGACCGCTCGAACGGCTGACCGAGGCCGTCCGGCGGTTGGGAGGCGGTGACCTGTCGACTCGCGTGCCGGCCCGCAGCCCGCTCCGAGGGCGCAAGCGATGGGGTGACCGACATCGTGTGGACGAGCTGGAGGAGCTGACGCGTGCATTCAACGAGATGGCTGATCGTGTCGAGCGCCTCGTGCGCGGCCAGCGGGAGCTGCTGGCCAACGTGTCGCACGAGCTCCGCTCCCCGTTGACGCGCATCCGCGTGGCGCTGGAGCTCCTGCCCGCCGACGCCGCGAGCGAAAGCCGGCGGAGCGGCCTGGAGACGGATCTCGCCGACCTCGAGCGCTTGATCGAGGACATCTTGACCACCGCCCGCCTGGATGAGGCCGGGCTGCCGACGCGGCTCGATGCGCTCGACGCGCGCGACGTCCTGACCGATGTCGCCGAGCGAGCCCGCCACGACCCGCTCGTCGAGAGCAAGGCGGTCCGCGTCGTCGATGGTCCGCCGATCCCGCTCTCCGCCGACGGGGCGCTGCTGCGCAGGGCCGTCTGGAACCTCGTCGAGAACGCGGCCAAGTACGGGGCCCCGCCCATCACGCTGGACGCCGACCGCGCGGGCGATCGCGTGGTGCTGAGCATCTCGGACGAAGGGCCGGGAATCCCGGTCGCCGAGCGCGAGCGCGTCTTCACGCCGTTCTATCGGGGCGATCGTGGGAGCGCGTCGGGCGAGCGCGGTGTCGGCCTGGGGCTGACGCTGGCCCGACGCGTCGCCGAGGTGCACGGCGGGAGCATCGCCGTCGAGGCCGCCTCGGTCGCCGGCGGGATCGAGCGGGGGTGTCGCGTCGTCATCACGCTTCCTGCCGATCACTTCACGGCCTAGCGAGCCTCACAAGTCTTTACACGGGGCACATACATCCTTCACGCGCGGTGCCCAAGCTGGTGCCGTCAAGGAGGGACCCATGCCTTTTTGCTTCTGGTCCGGCATCGGCAGTCAGTCGTGGGCGGTCGCGTGGCCGTTCGTCGTCCTGTGGCTCGCCTTCAAGGTCGCGATCTCGGCGCTGGTGATCACCGCCGTCGTGTATGGCGTCCGGTGCCTGCGGCGCCAGAGCCGAGGCGGATCACCGACACCCCTCGAGATCCTCAAGGCCCGCTACGCGCGCGGCGAGCTGACCCGCCAGGACTTCGAGTCCATGCGCCGGGACCTCGACAGCTAAATTCGCGGCGCGTGGCGTCGGGATTGGCGCGCGGCAGCCCCGAGCTTCGTCTGCCATGTGTGTAGGCGCCAGGCGCCGCGTCGCGGCCACCCTCGGCCAATGGACCACGTGCCGTCCCAAGCTCTATCCTTGCTCTCATGGATCACGAGCGAGTCATCGGGGAGGAGTTCGACGTCGTGTTCGTGTTCGCCGACCTCTCCGGCTATACCGCGCTCACCGAGGCGCACGGTAACGTACATGCGGCGCACGTCGTGAGCCGGTACGTCGAGTTGGCGGAATCGGTGCTCACGGGTGGCGCCCGGTTGTTCGAGCGGGTCGGTGATGAAGTGGTGATCGTGGCCCCCGACGCGCGGGCGGCGATCCGGACGGCGGTGGGGTTGCGTGACGCCATCGCCCGAGAGCCGCTCTTTCCCATGGTGCGTGCCGGCATGCATGCGGGAGCCGTCGTCGAGCACGCCGGCCGATACGTGGGTGCCGCGCTCAATCTGGCGTCGCGGGTCGCCGGTCAAGCAATACCGGGACAGATCTTGTGCACGGAGCGGGTCGTGCGGCTTGCCGGCGATGTTCCGGGCATCGCGTACAAGGATCTCGGGAACATCCGCTTGAAGAACGTCCGACACCCCGTGTCGCTGTTCGAAGTCGTCGCCACGGCGACCGACGCCGCGGCCACGATCGTGGACCCGGTGTGCCGCATGCAGATCGTCCCCGGCGCGGCGGTCGCGGAGGCCACGATCGGTGGCCGGCGCTATCTCTTCTGTTCGATCGAATGCCGGGACGTCTTCCTGGCAGACGCCGAGACCCTCTGATCGTGCGACGTGCGCGGAGGATTCCGTCGATGTCCAGCGGCGTGATACGATGACGGCGATGCGAAGGCTTCCGCGCGCCGTGACCGTCTCCGTCCTGATCGTGTGGGTCCTGTTCGGTCCCATCGGGATGGCGTTCGATGGTTGCGCCGCGATGGGCGGGATGTGCGAAGGCCCGTGTGCCCCCACGACGGTGAGCCTCATGCCGCTCGTGCAGAGCGCACTGCTCCCGCTCGTCGAGACGGTGGTCGTCGCCGCCACGGTCGCGGTCCCGACCGTGACCCTCGTCGTGCCCGACCTTCCCCCAAAGTCTCCGCACCTCGCCGCCTAGCTCGTAGTCCGTCCGTTTTCGAATCGTCGTACCGCGGGCCGAGTCCGTTCTCGCGGGCTCCGCCCGATGGGTCCGCGAGGACCCGGGGGGAAATGGTCGCCGGCCATGATCAACTGGCTCATCGAGCTGTCGCTCCGGAACCGCTTCCTCGTCGTCGCGGCCTTCGTGCTCGTCGGCGTCTGGGGTTACTGGGCGCTCCTCACGACGCCGCTCGACGCGATTCCCGACCTCTCGGACAACCAGGTCATCGTCTTCACGGACTGGCCCGGACGCTCTCCTCAGGAGGTCGAGGACCAGGTGACGTATCCGCTCACGGTGAGTCTGCAGGGCCTGCCCGGCGTGCGCGTCGTGCGCTCGTCCTCGGCCTTCGGCTTCTCCATGATCAGCGTCATCTTCGAAGACGACGTCGATCTCTACTTCGCCCGCTCGCGTGTCCTCGAGCGCCTGAACCTGCTCGCGAAGTCACTGCCGGCGGGAACGGTACCGACGCTCGGGCCCGATGCGACCGGCGTCGGCCACGTGTTCTGGTACACGCTCGACGGTCCGGGGCATTCCCTTCGTGAGCTTCGCTCGCTCCAGGACTGGTTCGTGCGCTACCAGCTGAACGCGGTGCCCGGCGTTGCGGAGGTCGCCAGCGTCGGGGGGACCGTGCGCCAGTACCAGGTCGACGTCGACCCCAACCGGCTGCGCGCGTATCGGCTGCCGCTTTCCGTGGTGGTGGATGCCGTCATGCGGAGCAACCGCAACGTCGGGGGCAACGTCGTGGAGTCCGCGGGCGCGTGGACCGTGGTTCGCGGTCTCGGGCTCGTCGAGAAACCCGAGGACCTCGAGCGGGTAGTGATCGGCGCCGAGAACGGCATTCCGATCTTCGTGAGCCAGGTGGCGCGGGTCACGGTGGGCGACGCGTTCCGCGCCGGCGCGCTCGTCAAGGGCACGCAGGAGGCGGTCGGCGGAGTCGTGGTGGCGCGTTACGGGGTCAGCACCGTCGACGTCATCGCGCGCGTGAAGGAGCGGATCGTCGCCTTGCAGGCGGGGTTGCCGCGCGGCGTGCGGATCGTGCCGTTCTACGACCGCTCGGATCTCATCGCGCGCGCCGTCGGCACGCTGCGCCGGGCGCTCGTCGAAGAGATCATCGTGGTGACGCTCGTCAACGTGCTGTTCCTGCTCAACGCCCGGTCCGTGCTGATCGTCACGATTCCGTTGCCGCTCGCCGTGCTCATCTCGTTCCTGTTCATGCGGTATCTCGACATTTCATCGAACCTGATGTCGCTCGCGGGGATCGCGATCGCCATCGGCGTCCTCGTCGACGCCGCCATCGTCGTGACCGAGAACGCCTTCCGGACGATGGAGCAGCGACGGGTCGACCCGCGAAACCGACGGCTGGTGCTGACGGCGGTGCTGGAGGCAACCCGGGTCGTCGGACGGCCCATCGTCTTCTCGATGGCCATCATCATCCTCGCGTTCGTGCCGGTGTTCGCGCTCACGGGGCAGGAGGGCAAGCTCTTCCGGCCGCTGGCGTTCACGAAGACGTTCGCCATGGCCGGCGCGACCGTGCTCTCGGTCACGCTCGTGCCTGTCCTCTGCTCGCTCCTGATCGGCGGACGCATCCGCGGGGAGGATCGCAATCCGATCATGCGTCCACTGATGTGGCTGTATCGTCCCGTGCTCGGCTGGGCCCTCCGTCATCGGGTCGCGACGCTGGCGGCGGCGGCGCTCGTCCTTGCGGGTGCGCTCGCGCTGGCCCCGCGGATCGGCAAGGAGTTCATGCCCCCACTCGACGAGGGCGACCTCATGTTCATGCCGATCACCGATCCGGCCATCTCGCTCGCCCAAGCGATCGACATCGTCAAGCGGCAGAACGCCGCGATCGAGCGGTTCCCCGAGGTGGCGTCGGTGGTGGCGAAGATCGGGCGGGCGGACACGTCCACCGATCCCGCACCGCTCAACATGACGGAGACCGTCATCCATCTGAAGCCCGCCGCCGGCTGGCGATCGAGGATGACCCGGGAGCGCCTGATCGGCGAGATGGATGCCGCGGCGACGTTGCCCGGTGTCGCGAACGTGTGGACGCAGCCGATCATCAACCGGATCAACATGCTGACGACCGGCATCCGCTCGGAAGTCGGCGTGAAGATCTTCGGCAGCGATCTGCGCGTGCTCGAAGAGCGGTCGCGCGCCGTGGCCGACTTGCTTCGTACGATTGCTGGAGCGGCCGACGTCTACGCGGAGCGCGTCACCGGGGCACCCTACCTCGACATCCGCGTCGACCGCCAAGCCGCCGCGCGCTACGGAATCACCGTCGGCGCGATCCAGGACGTGATCGAGACGGCCATCGGCGAGAACAATCTGACCCTCACGATCGAAGGCCGGCGGCGCTTCCCGGTGCGCGTCCGCTACGCGCCGGAGTTTCGCGCGACCCCGGAGGCTCTGGGGAGCGTCCTGGTCGGGGCGCCGAACGGCACGCAGGTACCGCTGGCACAGCTCGCCGACCTCCGGCACGTCGAGGGCCCATCGATGATCGCGAGCGAGAACGGGCTGCTCGTCGTCACCGT
>Ga0207646_10006640_pt1 | contig 11928 bp, 9 predicted proteins | sample KBSK5502metaG_FD_184343 | JGI IMG/M metagenome (GOLD analysis project Ga0207646, IMG submission 184343) | Corn, switchgrass and miscanthus rhizosphere microbial communities from Kellogg Biological Station, Michigan, USA - KBS K5-50-2 metaG... | ecosystem: Host-associated > Plants > Roots >...
CGCCCCGGATGGTGAACATCCTGGTCCGGCCGGGCTGAGCCTGCCAGGCCATCTTCATCGCGACCTCGACCGCCACCGACCCCGAGTCGGCCAGGAACACCTTATCCAGCACTGCTGACCCAGCAGCTAGCTGAGGCGACGCCGCTGGACCACCGCCATTTCCCGGCGCCAGCTCCACCAGCCGCCAGCCGAGCTCGACCGCCGACTCGTGGGTGAGCCCGCCGAACATCACATGGCTCATCCGGTCCAGCTGCGCTCGGGCCGCGGCGTCAAGCCGGTGAACGGCGTACCCGTGGATCGCGCACCACCACGATGCCATCGCGTCGATGACCTCGCGAGGTTCGCCGTCAACCCGCAGCCGGAGCCGGGTTCCCGACGCGGAGTCGACGAGGTACGGCGCGCAGGGCCGGGTCATCGACGAGTAGGGATGCCAGAGGTGGTCGCGGTCGAAGTCCAGCAGGTCCGCGGCTTGCTGTGTCCGCACCTCAACCACCAGTCCACGTGGAGACGACGGTTTCGCCGTGCTCGGCGCAGCGCGCGGTCCAGTGGTCCGGCGTCACCTGGACCACCATCCGGCGTCGGCACTCGGGGCAGTACCGCGGTGGCTCCAGCTCGAGCCGCCGGGCGCAGGCATCATGCGGTCCCTCGGCCAGGGGCAGACCGCAACGCCCGCAGTAGGTGGTCAAGGTCCCGCTCACAGCGTCGCGCTAAGCGCCCTGACCGGCATCTGCAGGTCCGCCAGCAGCGCCAGGTCCTCTCCCGGGTCGCGACCGAGGGTGGTCAGGTAGTTGCCGACGATGACCGCGTTGATGCCGCCTAGCAGCCCGCCGCGGGTGCCTAGGTCGCCCAGGGTGAGCTCCCGGCCGCCGGCGTACCGCAGCATCGTGCGCGGCAGCGCCAGCCGGAACGCCGCGATCGTGCGCAGCGCCTCCTTGGCGGTCATGACGGGAAGGTCGCCGAACGGCGTTCCGGGACGCGGGTTGAGGAAGTTCAGCGGCACCTCGTCCGGTCCGAGCTCGCCCAGCTGCGCGGCCAGTTCCGCGCGCTGCGCGACGGATTCGCCCATGCCGACCAGGCCGCCGCAGCACAGCTCCATGCCGGACTTCCGCACCAGCAGGCAGGTGTCCCAGCGCTCCTGCCAGGAGTGGGTGGTCGCGACCCGGGGGAAGTAGGAGCGCGCCGCCTCCAGGTTGTGGTTGTAACGGTGCACGCCCATGTCGGCGAGCTCGCCGGCCTGTTCCCGGCTCAGGATGCCCAGACTGGCTGCGACCTGGATGTCGACCGCCTCGCGGATCGCCTTCACGCCCTCGCGCACCTGCGACATCAGCCGCGCGTCCGGGCCGCGCACGGCGGCGACGATGCAGAACTCCGTCGCGCCCGTGGCACGGGTCCTCCTGGCCGCTTCGACGAGCTCGGGAATATTCAGCCACGTTGGCCGGACGGGAGAGGAGAACCGGCCGCTCTGGCTGCAGAAGTGGCAGTCCTCCGGGCAGCCGCCGGTCTTGACCGACACGATTCCCTCGACCTCCACCTCCGGACCGCACCACTTCAACCGCACCTCGTGCGCCAGCGCGAGCAGTTCGTCGAGCCGGTCGTCCCGGGTCTGCAGGACCTCCAGGATCTGCGTCTCGGTCAGGGGCTCGCTGAGCTCGAGCACCTGCTCGCGCGCCACGGCCACGATGTCCTGCCGGGCCGGGCGCACTGAGGGCTGAACGTTCACTTTTACCGCCACCTCCGGCAGAGGATTCCAGTCTTTTCTTGATCACGGAAAATCGGCGCGATCTCTTCCGCGGACACGCCATCTCAACGCTCCGGGCAAGCAGTAACCACGATGGCAGCTTCGCGCATGATCTGATCAGTCCTCTCGTGAATCGGCAGTCAAGGTAAGGACCTCCTATGAGGTCGCCCCGCTTTGACGGACAGGGCTGATGGCCGGCTATGTGGCGTCGGCGAGCCTGGAGGTCACCACGCCGCGCGGTCACCGAGCACGCGGTGGAAACCGTCTGGGATCACCAGGTGCTCGGGCGCCAGGTCCTGTACCGAGGGCACTCGCATGGCCAGCAGCGCGGAGTCGATGCCGCTGCGCAGGATGTCGAGCACGTTCTCTACGCCGGCCTGTCCGTTGGCGGCAAGTCCCCACAGGTAGGCGCGGCCGATCATCACCGCCCGGGCACCCAGGCACAGCGCCTTGACCACGTCCGAGCCACGCCGGACCCCGCCGTCAAGGAGCACCTCGAGGTCGCCGCCGACGGCGTCGGCGATCGGCTTGAGCATCCGGATCGGCGCGGGGGTCCCGTCGAGGTTATTGCCGCCATGGTTGGACACCGAGATCGCCGTGCAACCCGCCTCCACCGCACGGCGGGCGTCGTCCACCCGGCATACCCCCTTGAGCATGAACGGCCCGTCCCACTGCGCGCGCAGCCATTCCACGTCCTCCCAGGTGGGAGCCGGGGTCTGCATCCATTCGTAGTAGGCGCCGAAGAACGTCGGGCCGGCCTCGCCCGGCTTGGCGAGGTTGGGGGCGGTCAGGTCCGGGAGCCGCCCGGTCCTGGCGAAGTCGTACAGCCACCGAGGGCGGCGCAGCACCTGCGGCGCGAACCGCAGCGCGGTGTGCAGGTCGATCTTCTCTGGGATCTCCGGACTGCCCCAGTCCCGGCCGACCGAGAACGACCAGTCCAAGGTGGCGATCAGCCCCGCCGCTCCCGCGGCCCGGGCACGTTCCATCCGGGCCAGCATGTCGTCCTTGGACCCCATCCAGTACATCTGGAAGAACGTCTTGGGGTTGGCCGCGGTCACTTCCTCGACCGGCCTGCTGGCGAATGAGCTCAACCCCATCGCGGTTCCCCGGGCGGCCGCGGCGCGCGCCACCGCGACCTCCCCGTCGGGGTGGACGGCCTGCACCCCGGTCGGTGAGATCAGCACCGGCAGCGCGATGTCTTGCCCCATCACCGAGGTGGCCAGCGTCCGCTCGGCGGACGGGCCGACGATGTGCGGGGCGAACCCGAGTTCGGTGAAGGCGTGCATGTTGTCCTGGTAGGACTGGCCCCGCTCCGAGCCGGCTAGCAGTGCGCCGTACACCGACGAGGGCAGCCGCTTCTTCGCGCGACGCTGGGCGACCGCGACGGTCTCGAACCAGAGATTCCTGGCCCAGGGGTTCTTCAGCATCGCAGGCCTTTCGGTGATAACTAGATGATGAAGGCAAGAGCGGAAGCTCGTGATCGGGCGGTATCAGTCATGACCGGGCCGAGAAGGTCGCGATGACGTCGCTGCGGGCGCTCGCCACCCAGATCTCGTCGTCGACCTCCAATGCCGCGGAACCCAGGCTGAAGCCACCAGGCTTGTCATAACTGAGGCGCTCCGTACTGTGTGGAGGTCGTGGCGCCGGCGGCTGAAGTGCTACAGCCGCCGGCGCCACAAGCGCTCGCTAGCCCAGCGCCTGGTGCAACTGTGTCGCCGTGAGCGGGGTTGAGAAGTCCGTGTCCGGCGGGAGGGCCGGGTCGCACTTCGGCATCTTGCCGTGGAGGGTGTCAATCGACACGGTCATCGTCAAGGTGTCCGGTTCAGGGTCTGCCTTGCCCTCCGCGGCCGCCACGCCCTTGCGTAGAGCGATAGAAACACCGTTGGGGTCACCGTCCACCGAGAACATCTGCCACTTTGGATACTGCGCGTGATACTGCTGCCAAAGGCAGCCATCAGCGTTCGAGCTCGTGAAGCCGGCTACTGGTCCAGGTTGCTTGCCCGCCGCCTGGTACGCGCGCAGGACAGCACCGTAAGTGGCGAGGTAGTCCGTCATTACAGAGTCGATCCCCGGGTAATGACTCAGAACACCCGCCATCCCCTGCTGTTCCCCGGCCACCGTCCAATTGGTGGTGACGGGTGTAGTGGACACGAGCTTCAGGCCTGGGTACGACGCAAGGCTGTCCTGGAATCCCTTGAGATACCCCGGGCTAGAACCGTTTCCGGGTGTTCCCCCGAGCATGATCGTCGTGCCGTTGCCGCCCAGTGCCTCGTTGAGCCACTTCGCCCAGGCCTGCCCGGTGGCTGCCGCGTTTAGCGCGACGAAGGTCGTGTAGTCAGTGCCTGGCGTGCCGCCAGGGTCCGAGATATACGGCACGATCTGGACGCCAGCTTTGTGGGCCGCACGAATGGCAGGCAGGCCCGCGGGACCGAAGTCGTCGTAAGTGACGATCACGTTCACGCCCTGCGCGACCAATCCCTGGATGTCGCTCGCGTATTGCGCTGGATTACCGTTTGCGTTCGTGTAGTACACCTTCGTGATGTTCGGGCACTGCTTTGCGTCGAGATCGAACAGGTAGTGGACGATTTTGCGCCAGGAGTTTCCTCCGAAGCCATCTGCGAGGGCCACGGTGATCTTCTTGGTTCCGCAGAACTGGCTGAGCGACGGACGACCTGCCAGGGTGCCCGCACTGTTGACGACCTGCGAAACGGCGTTCGCGGAACTGCCGGTGTTGCCACTGCTGGTGTTGCCACCGCTGGCCCCGGCTGAGGACGTGTTGCTGCACGCCGCCGCGGCGAGCCCGCCCGCCGCGATCACCGCAGCCGCCGCCATCAGTCTAAGTCGTCGCGACCTTCGTGTAATAGTCATTGTTTGCCTCCTACGTACAAGCGTTTGTTCGCCTAAAAACAGACTAGCGTTCGTTTGCTTGAAGTCAACGGCACTGGCGTTGTCGTTGCTTTACCGATACCGAAAGTGCGGGACGAGTCGCGTCCCACGGCCGACGTCCGCCAGGAGGGCGGGGAGGTGCCGAGCCGGTCAGGCCTGGGTAGCTGTCAGGCGGCTTTCGCCGCTGCCGTTCGTCGGCGGACTGCCAGCTTCAGCGGGAACCGTGTTGCTGCCAGCCGCAGGGCCATTGCGACCGCGATCGCCGCGCTTTGCAAGATCAGCTGGACAGAATCCGGAGCTCCCAGGGCGACAACGAGTTGCTCGAGCTGACTCAAGAACAGTGCCCCCATCGCGGTGGCGAGAACGCTGGCCCGGCCACCGCCCAGCGGGGTGCCGCCGATAACCACGGCGCTGATTGTTGCAAGAAGATAGACACCGCCAGCGTCGATGGCGGGTGTGCTTACATATGCGGCGAGCACGACACCCGCTGCCGCGTAGCAGACCCCTGCCGCGACATATGCACCGATGCGATAGGTATCCACCGGCAAGCCTTGCGCGTAGGCCGCGTCAGGGTTGGCGCCGATAAGCTTCAGGCGTCTTCCGACGGTAGTCCTGTGGAGATAAAAGCTGATCACAGCCGTCACAGCTACAGCGAGGAACACGGTATTCGGGATACCGATCGTCTTGTCGTTGGTCAGCCGCGTCAGTATGGCTGGAGCCACTGACGGGGTGCCGCCGGAGTAGGCCTCGGCGGCTCCCAGCAGCAGAGCGTTGACGCCCAGCGATGCTATGAGTGGTGTGATGCGCAGTTTCGTCACCGCCAGGCCGACGGCGAGGCCCGACAACACTCCGACTGCGGCGACGAGAAGTGCCGCGACGACGAGGCCGTTGTTATGAGTCGACGGATACTTGCTGATCACGACCGTGGACAGTCCGATGACTCCGACAACCGAAAAGTCGATTCCCCGTTGTTGGATGACGAGCATCTGACCGATCGCTGCAATTGCCAAGATGCTAGCGAACGGCAGCATCGAAAGCACGGATGCGCCGGACAGTCCGCCGGGAATTGCCGCGCTGACCAAGAACAGGAGGCCTGTGGCGACCCAGATTACCGAGAACTCGTTGAATGGCCGCAGCAGCTGGGGCTTGGTCGTCGGTGCTGACGAATCGGATTCAGTGGGTGACATGTGCTCTTACCTTTGAGTAGAAGCCCGTAGCCACCAGCGTCAGGGCTCCGAGCAGATAGTATTGCCAGGCGGTACTCAGGTGGAGGAACACCGTTACCGTGTCCAGTTGCTGAATGAGGAGAGCGCCTAGCAGTGCGCCGATGAAGGACCCTCTGCCACCGAATATGCTGGCGCCGCCTAGGACAACCGCTGTGATGCTGGGCAACGTGTACGCGGTTCCGACGGTCGCGTCACCTGATCCGGTCTGGACAAGCAGGAGAAGGCCAGCGATGACGGCACAGAGGGCACACAGCACGTAGGCGCTCAGCATTACACTGGAGCTTCGAACTCCGTTCCGGGCCGCGGACTCCGAGCGTGAGCCGACTGCACGCAGCCGGAGTCCCCACAAGCTGCGTCGCATCGCCACATCGAGAGCAAAGCCCAGAACGACGACGACAATAGCGGCCACAGGAATAAATCCGACGCCACGGCTGAGTGCATTGGTGACGCTGTTGCTGACGCTGCCGCCCGGTGTGGGGCGGAGAAGCAGTGAGATTCCTTGGAGCAGTGTGTACGTAACGAGGGTCGCGATCATCGGGGTGATCTTGAGGAATTGGATCAGAAGCCAGTTCGTGATGCCGACGAGGAGGGCTATCGCTGCCAACGCAGCTATGCCAGGGACGAGGGCTGCTCCCGTCTTGTCGCTGGCCAGCAAGAACGAGCCCGCGACGACCGTGAGTCCGGCGAGCGGACCCACCGAGAGATCGATCCCGCCTACCATCATCACGGCTTGCTGCGCAACAGACACGAACGCGAGGATGGCGAAAAGCGTGAGCATGCCGGTAAAATTCCGCGTTGTCAGATAGTCGCTGTTCTTGGCGGCTGTATACGCTCCGAGGGCGAGGATCGCAATCACGATGACCACAGAGGGTGCCAGGTCACCCCGCAGAAACTGCCTGAAACCCGAATACGGCCGATGCGCTCCAGCGTCGCGCGACGTCGTTGACGTTAGGACTGCCTCAGTGATGCGCTCCTCTGATACGTCTTGATTGGTCAGTTGACGCACAACATGGCCGCGTGAGAAGACGAGAATGCGGGTGCACAGCCCAGCAAGTTCCGCGGCGTCCGAAGAGACGACGATTGCCGCAGCGCCGCGGGCGGTGGCGTGATGCAGGATTCCGTAGATCTCGCTGCGGGCGCCAACATCGACCCCTTGAGTAGGCTCGTCCGCAAGGATCAGCCGCGGCTTATCGGCAAGAGCACGTCCGAGCACGGTTTTCTGTTGGTTCCCGCCGGACAGTGTCGAGGCCTGGGTTTCAAGTGACGCGGCCCGCACGCCGAGCTCGCGCTGGATACGCGCGGCCCCGTCTCGTTCAGCCCGGGGAATGATGACGCCGAACTTCGTGAAGGTCCGAATCACGCGTGCGGTTAGGTTCTCGCGTACAGACAGCGTCTCAAAGACGCCCTCTGCATGCCGATCGTTGGGTATGTAGGCAATGCCCGAGCGTGCAGCAGCCGGAGAACGGCCAAGGCTCGTCCGATGACCAGCAACAACAACCTCGCCCGCGGCGGGCTGCAGACCCGCCAGCGCCCGGACCAGATCGCGTTGTCCGTGATCTTCGATGCCTGCGAGGCCGATGATTTCCCCTGCTCGCACGTTGAGATCCAGCGCGCTGACGTTGTGGCTCGTGAACCCGCGGCACGCCAAGACGATCTCCGCATCGTCGGCGACAACCGGCTTCGGCGGAAACATGGCGTCCAGCGGCCGGCCAACGACAAGATTGATGATCTCTTCTTCAGAAACCGAGTCGGCGGCAAAAGTCCCCTGGATCTCGCCATCGCGAAGCACCGCGATCCGATCCGCGATGTCCTTAACCTCGTGGATGCGGTGCGAGATGTAGATGACCGCGCAACCTCGCTCCGCGGCCGCCCGGACGGCATCAAAGAGAGCCGCGACGTCATCGCGTGCGAGGTGCTCCGTCGGTTCGTCAAGAATCAGTACCTTGGGATTCTGGGCAATTGCCTTCGAGATCTCGACAATGAATCGTCGATCCGGCGGCAAATCGCGCACATACTGTGACGGCTCAAGCGAGGCGTCGCCGCGCCACGATCTGAGCGCCGCAGCGGCGCGCTGCCGCATGCCGCGCATTTTTACTCGACCGTGCGCAGCTGCCGCTAGCTGGAGATTCTCCGCCACCCTCAAGTCGGGCAGGAGCGCGGGTTCCTGGTAGACGATCGCCAAACCCAGTTCAGCGGCGCGTCTGGGAGTAGGCGGATCGAGCCGCTCGCCATAGATCATGACGTCGCCCGAGTCTGCGGTGAGGGAACCGGCGGCGACGCCCATCAGCGTGCTTTTGCCTGCACCGTTCTCACCTACCAGGCCCAAGACCTCACCGGGCATTACCTCAAGCGACACACGCTTGAGGGCGTGGACTCCGGGAAAGTGCTTGTCTACCGCTTCGAACTTCAGCGCGGGGCCAGACGCCTGGACAGATACTGCTGTTTGCTGCCGCTCCACGCCGGAGCCGGCCGGCTCGGCGGTCCTTGCTCGCGAACTCATTGGCGTCGACTTCCGGACCCGATAACTAGGGCTCACAGGGCCTCCCCGGCAAAGAAGCGTACGAACACTCGTTAGTATTGAGGTAAACCACGCGCCGCAGCGCTTCGGCTGCGGTTCGCGCGAGCAGCTTGGTGGAGACTCTGCCGGGCCAGATGGCCGTAGCTCCAGCAGCGTCTCGGCTGACCGCGGCACGCCGAAGACCTTCGGCGGTCTGAGCGGTCGATTCCGTCAGTTCGCCTGGAAACGCCGTCGAGCGATGCATGGCTCCTCCGAGGTCTTGGGAACCGCAGGCCCAATACTGACTAGCGCTCGTTCGCTTGTTAAGAGGGCTGCGCTCGCAGACGGGTGCGCCGTCACCTGTCACGCCCGACCTAGCGGAAACTTGCTGGCGGCTGGCCGCGCGAGGCACCGCGGCTGGAGATGCTGCCGAGCGATGCATGGCTGCTCCGAGGGCTTGGGAACCGTTGGCCAATACTTACAAGCGTTCGTTCGCTTGTCAAGAGGGCTGGGCTCGCAGAAGGGTGCGCCGTCACCCGTCCTGCCCCGACCTGGCGGAAACTTGCTGGCCAGGCGGTGTGATCTTCCGGCAACGCCGCTGACCTTGCTACCCTGGCGGCCCTATCGGGGCGACGACTCCGACAGATGCGCTGAGTTTCTCAGGCCGCCGCAGGCGGCGTGACGTCGGCGCGACGGTGTCGATGTGCTGCTCGATCGGGCAGAGGGGTGTCGGGGCGCAGCCGCGTCTGCAGAGGAGCGCGGTGGAGGCCTCCTAGGTTGTCTCCCTGGTGCGGCGTCCGCTGGAACGGCGTACAAGCCTCCGGATGCCGGCGAGAACCATGAGCGGGCCCACAATCGCTGCGACGAACCTGTTGCGCGTTCTCCCGCTATGACCTAAGTTACCTGTAGCGAACAAGCGCTAGTACGTGTTGTGAGAGGACGGCGCGGTCCGGTAGCGGTACTTAGGCGACCGCGGCAGCTGGTCACCTCGCGGGTCAAGCGCCCGCGCCGAGGAGTCCGCAGCCAAGCGAGTCCCTGAACCAACGCCGGTTTCGTGGGATCGGGAGAGAACGTGAAGACTAAAGCGGCAGTCATGTGGGCCAGCTCGGGCAACTTTGAGATCACGGAGCTGGAACTGGACCCGCCCAAGGCCAACGAGGTACTGGTGCGAAGCTGCGCCTCGACGAGCTCATCACGGCACGTTATCCCCTCGAGGGGTCAACCAGGGCTACGACGACCTACTCGACGGCAAGAACATTCGCGGCATTCTTGAGATCAGCCACTGAAAAGCTCAATCACCACTCACATCAATCGAGAGAAGAAGAAGAATGACAATGACACAGAGCACTAAGGCCCCGTCGAACGTAGAGGAGCTCGCCGCCCGGCTTACCCGGCTTGAGGATCTCCGTGCCATCGAGCAACTCAAGTACACGTACGCCGGCTATTGCGACAACGGCTACGACCCGGAGGGTATTGCCAGCCTCTTCACCGAAGACGGCAGGTGGATCGTCGACGGTGAAGGCGGTTCGATGGTCGGCCACGAGGAGATCAAGGCCCACTTCCGGGCTCTCTCCGAGAAGATCACCTGGGCTCTGCACTACATGATTGCGCCCCGGATCGAGCTTTCGGAGGATGGGCAGTCAGCGACGGGATGGTTTTACCTGCTTTGCCTCTGCACGATCGAGAGCGACGACGACCCGAGCCAGAAGGACGCGGTCATCTTGGCCCTCAACTACACAGACCAGTTCGTCAAGCGAGACGGGCGCTGGTACTTCCAGGAGCTCTTGGGCCGCACCCATCTAGTCTCCAACTGGGACCAGGGATGGGTCAAGCAGCAATTCCGAGGCTGAGCTTCTTTTGACCGTCGAATTACCGCGGATGGCTAGCCCACCGAAGGTTCCAACAAATCAGAGAGGGTTCAGTAATGAGCCAGAAACCAGACATTGTCCGGACCGTGGCGCTGCTCGGACGGAAGGACGGGATGACCTTCCAGGAGTTCGATGACTACTGGCGCAACGTCCACGCCCCGTTGGCGGCGAAGGTCCCTGGTGTCGTGCGGTACATCCAGCGGCACGTCGTGCCAAACCCGGCAACCGGTGAACCTGACAACGAGTTCGGCATCGACGGTCTCGCCGCACTCGACTACGAGAGCGCCGAAGCTATGGAAGCCGGCTGGGCAAGCGAGGATGGCCAGCGGGCGCTTGACGACGTCCCGAACTTCCTCGGCAAGCACTTCGTCGTGACGCTCGAGGACGTCGTCGTGACCGGCGACGACTACTACTAAGCCGGTGCGCCGGAGCCAGTCGCTTACCTGGAGGAACCATGAAACTTGGAGCCGTCTACTTCTTCACTGACGACGGACCCGATCCGGTCGAGTTCGCACAGGCCGCGGAGGGTCACGGATTCGAGTCGCTCTTCTTTCCTGAGCACACCCATTTCCCGACCTCCCGGAAGGCGCCCTACCCCGCCGCCTACGGCGGAGGCGAGCTACCTCGGTTCTACCTGCACACTCACGATCAGTTCGTGATCATGTCCATGATCGCGGCAACGACCGAGCACCTCAAGCTTGGCACGGGTGTCTGCCTCCTCGCGCAGCACGACCCGATCGCCAAGGCGAAGCAGTTCGCCACCCTTGACTACCTGTCGGGTGGCCGAGTGATCTGCGGCGTCGGGTTCGGTTGGAACCGGGACGAGGCAGAAGCCCATGGGGTCAACTGGAAAAAGCGGTTCGACATCGCCCGCGACAAGGTCGGGGTGATGCGCGCGCTGTGGACCCAAGATGAAGCCAGCTACGATGGCGCGGAGGCCTCGCTCGCACCAAGCTGGGCGTGGCCAAAGCCCAAGCAGCAGGGTGGTCCGCCGATCTACCTTGGCGGCGCTGGTCCGACGACCATGCGTCACGCAGCTGAGTGGGCGGACGCCTGGTATGTCGTCCCGCCGCCCGACGACCCGACGCTCAGGCGTCTCATCCCACGGTTCTGGTCGATCGTCGATGAGGTCGGCCGCGACCGTGACAGCATCAAGATCGCAGTTGCATCTGCGCCGCCTGATCCGGCCGTCCTTGAGGCCTACATCGAACAGGGCGTCGAGCGCGCGGCTCTGTGGATCGACCCCGCGGACAGTGCGAAAGAGGGCATGAGAAACCTCGAATCAGTGGCGAAGGTACTGACGCGGATGAACGGTTAACGGGTCCCTCACACCGAGGGTCGGGAGCGGCCGGTGGCGGCCGGACGAACCAGAAACCCACACCCGGGGCGTCCGGTTCGGCCTGATCGACTACGCGCTGATCCCGTTCGAGCGCGCGCCCGGGCTGGGCCAGCTCAAGCACGACCTCGCCGTGGTGGTCAGCGCCGAGGCGCTGACCACCGTGACCGACCTATACGGGCTGAGCTCGGACGAGGCGATCGCCAGCGCCGTGCGGACCGCCTCCGCCCTGACCCGCGCCGCGCTCAGCGCCCGGCGCGCCGGGGCGGAGGCAGGTCGCGGGGGCGTGAACCGGGCTCGTTCGGGATGAATGGCTTTCGAATGTCGGTGACCCGCAACCCGGCATGAGCCTTGTAACGGCCGTTGGCGGACACCAA
>Ga0207646_10006641_pt1 | contig 11927 bp, 10 predicted proteins | sample KBSK5502metaG_FD_184343 | JGI IMG/M metagenome (GOLD analysis project Ga0207646, IMG submission 184343) | Corn, switchgrass and miscanthus rhizosphere microbial communities from Kellogg Biological Station, Michigan, USA - KBS K5-50-2 metaG... | ecosystem: Host-associated > Plants > Roots >...
GGTCGCTCGCCCCTACGTGCTCGGCCGCCGCCACTGCCTTCACGTAGAGATGCTCGGCGCGGCCGCTCTCGCCCTGGCGTTCGTAGAAGGCGGCCAGGCCGACGAGCGCCTCGATGCGGCCGGGGTCGCGCGCCTCCGCGACCTCTTCCGCGATGGCCACCGCCTCGCGATGCAGCGACTCCGCGCGCTGGCCATGCCCCGCCTGCTCTTCCACCATCGCGAGCCCGGAAAGGCTCGGCATGGCGGCGGCGCTGCGCACGCCGTACGCGCGGCCGGCCAGGCCGAGCCCTCGCTCGTAGAGGGCCCCCGCCTCCGGGAAGCGGCCCCGTAACCGATAGCAGTCGGCGAGCATCTGCACGAAGCGGAGGAGGCCGGGGTGGGCCGTGCCGACCGCTTGCTCGCTCAGCTCGAGCGCGCGCTCGAGCAACGGTTCCGCGTCCTGGTAGCGGCCTACCGACATCCACAGCGCGGCGAGGTTCACCGCGGCCCCGGCCTTCACCACCGGCCGGGCGTTTTCGAGCTCGGCGACGCGGCCCGCGCGGCGAAGGAGCGCCACCGCCTCCTCCGCCTCGCCCCCCCGGGCGCGGACGGCCGCGAGCGTGACGAGCACCTCCGTGACCTCGGCGTGGCGAGCGTCGTGGACGCGCTCGTACAAGGCGAGCGCGCGCCGCGCGAGACGTCCGGCCTCGCGCGTTCCACCGCGGTCGACGACCACGTTGGCCAGGCTGTTGAGGGCGTCGGCCACGTCGGCGGGTCCGAGACTAGGCTCCTGCGTGCTGAGCGCGACGGCACGGCGCAGGGGGGCCTCGGCCTCGGCGGCTTCTCCCCTGGCGATGGCCAGCCCGGCCAGGAGTTGGAGCGTGAAGACCTGGCGCGCACGGCGATCGAGAGGCCGAACCGTCGCGTCCCCGTCATCGATCGCGAGGCACCGGCGCAACCGTGCCTCCGCCTCCGGCAGACGGCCGTTGCCCACGAGGATCATTCCGAGGTCACAAAGCGCGGGGGCCAGGCCTTCGTGGCTCGGGCCGAGAGCGCGCTCCGCCACCTCCACCGCCTGGCGGAGCGAGCTCTCCGCGGACGCGCGGTCGCCGGCGGCGGCGCTCACCGCCCCCAGCAGCCGCAGCGCGTCCGCTTCCGCGCTCGTCCCCGCGGGCGCGAGGGCCAGGGCTCGCGCCACCAGGGGCTCCGCCATGGCGAGGTCTTCGCTGGCGCGCGTGATTTCCATGAGTCGGACCGCGGCCGCCGCTTCCTCCGCGACCGCCTGCGCGGACCGCGCCGCCTGCAGAGCGGCGCGCAGGTGGGTGACCGCGGACGTGTCGTCCCCGCGGGCACGCGCGACGTCGGCCTTGCCGATCAGGGTGCGGGCCAAGGAGCCTTCGTCCGTCTTCGGCGCGGGCGCGACGAGAAGCACGGCGATGACGATCGAGATGGGGTTCATGATCACTCTCCGCGCCGGCGTGACTGCAGCGAGCGTGCCACCCTTCACGGATCGGGCGTGCCCGGAGGATGTCGCGCGCGATCAGCGCGTTGCGCGCGGCCCCGAAGGTGCGGCACATCGCGCCGGACCCCACGAAATGCGGAGGGGCGTGACGGAAAGCGACGGAAGCGTCAGGGTCGCGATCGGGTCCAACCCACGTCCAGGTCGGCCACCACCGGCAGGTGGTCCGATGCGGCCGTGGTCGCCGGCGTGCCGTTCACGACCGCGCAGCTCTTGAGCCGGGGCGCGAAAGCCGAGGGCAGGAACACGTAGTCCAGACGCACGTGCGGGTCGCCGGCCGGGAAGGTGAGCCCGCGCTCCTCCGGATGCAGCGCGCGATAGCCGTCCACGTAGGCGGCGTCGAGCATGATCTGGATCGTCTCCCAGCGAATGGTGCGGCCGGTGAGATACACGAAGGCGCGCAGGCGCGGCGGCAGCTTCTGGATGTCGAGGGTCTCGCCGGGGGCGATGGTGTTGAAGTCGCCGGTCACCACGTGGAATCCGTGCTGGTGCTCCGCGATCGCGGCCAGCACCGCCCGCAGCTCGCGCACGCGGCGCCGCTCGGTCCAGTTCGAGTGCACGGCGCTCAGGTGCACGCCGAAGATGCGGAAGGGCGCGTCCTCGGGCACGAGCTCGAGGAAGGCGCGCCGGCTTGCGGGCGGGCGGTGCCACTCGTGGCGGACCTTGTGGCGGCTCATGAACCCCACGGAATGCGCGGGGTCGGCCGCCCACACGGTCATGTCCGTCGCCGCCGCGAGCTGCTGGACCACCTCCGGCCGGATGGCCTCCTGGAGCACGACCACGTCGGGAGCGCACTGGTTGACCACCGCGGCCAGGGCGTTCACTCGCCCCACGCCTCCGTAACGGATGTTGTAGGTCAGCAGGCGCAGGCTCACGAGGTCTCGACCTTGCCGCACAGGGTGAGGTACGGCTGGCTCATGACGTGCTCGCGCACGTACATGATCCAGTCGCGCGTGCCCTGGATGTTGACCGGCCGGCCCACCATCTTCATCAAGCAGTCGCGCAACGGAAGGAGGTCGGGCGCGATGTCCGGGTCCTTCTCGCTCACCGGCCGCGAGTGGATCTTGGGGATGAAGAACCCGTCGAGCTTGTAGAGGGCGACCGCCTCCGCGCCCACGAGGGTGAGGTCGAGGTCGCTCGTGCCCGGGCCGTCCGCGTCGAAGGGGGCGTGGTCTCCGTGGCGGACGCCGGTCACGGCGCTGCCGCGCAGCACGGCGGCGGTGCCGGGCGGGATCGCGCTGCGGATCGCCTCGCAGAATTGCTCGTACCGCCGGGGATCGCCACCGAAGACCAATCGAATGACGTTGTCCCGCATCTCGGACTCGCTCAGGCCCGCGCGTACCGTCTCCTCCGACACGTTCCGCTCCGTCATCTGGTCCCCCGTCCCCTGCCATCAATGTAGCAACCGCGAGCGGCGCCGTGGCCGGCCGCCGTCATAGAATGCGAGCGTCCCCCTCGCGGCGGTAGAATGGGAGACGGCCTGGTTTCGGGCCGACCGCCGTCATCTCAAGATACTGGAGTGCAAGTCATGTTGATCGCGTCTTTCGCGGGCGCGGGGCTGGCCGCGCTCGTTGCCGCGGGAACGGCCATGGCCGCGACCGCCCCCGAGGCCAACGTGCAGAACCCCTTGCTCGCACCCTGGAGCGGCCCCTACGGGGGCGTGCCGCCGTTCGACAAGGTCAAGGTCGACCAGTTCAAGCCGGCGCTGGAGACGGCGATGACGGAAGCCCTCGCGGAGATCGACAAGGTCGCGAATGACCCTGCCCCGCCGACCTTCGAGAACACCATCGTGGGCCTCGAGCGCTCCGGACGCGCCCTCGACCGCGTGAGCAACATCTTCGGGATCTACAGCTCGACCATGAGCACGCCGGACTTCCAGAAGGTCGAGGAGGAGATGGCGCCCAAGCTGGCCGCCTTCTCCGACCAGATCACCCAGAACGAGAAGCTGTTCAAGCGCATCGCCGCCGTCTACGACGCGCGCGAGAAGGGGACGCTGACGCCGGAGCAGAAGCGCCTCGTCTGGCTCGACTACACCAACTTCGTGCGCGCGGGGGCGAAGCTCGACGCGACGGCCAAGAAGCGCATGTCGGAGATCAACCAGCGCCTGGCCTCCCTCTACACGAAGTTCAGCCAGAACCTGCTCGCGGACGAGACCGACTACGTCCTCTTCCTCGACAAGGAGTCGGACCTCGCCGGCCTGCCCGACTCGCTGCGCTCCGCCGCCGCCGCCGCGGCCGAGCAGCGCGGGCAGAAGGGCAAGTGGGCCATCACCAACACGCGGTCGAGCATGGAGCCCTTCCTCACCTATTCCGATCGGCGCGAGCTGCGCGAGAAGGTCTGGAAGACGTACTACAGCCGCGGCGATCACGGCGACGCGCACGACAACAACGCGATCATCACCGAGATCCTGAAGCTGCGCGCCGAGCGCGCCAAGCTGCTCGGGTTCCAGACCCACGCGCACTGGCGTCTCGAGAACACGATGGCTCGGACGCCCGAGCGCGCGATGCAGCTCATGGAGGCGGTCTGGAAGCCGGCGGTGGCGCGTGTCCGTGAAGAGGTCGCGGACATGCAGGCCATCGCGGACAAGGAAGGCGCCAAGATCAAGATCGAGCCTTGGGACTATCGCTACTACGCGGAGAAGGTCCGCAAGGCCAAGTACGACCTGGACCAGAACGAGGTCAAGCCGTATCTCCAGCTCGAGAAGCTGCGCGAAGGAATGTTCTGGGTCGCCGGCCAGCTCTTCGGCTTCCAGTTCACGCCGGTGACGGACGTCCCCGTCTACCAGTCGGACATGCGCGTCTACAAGGTCACGGATCCGGCGGGTAAGCAGGTCGGCCTCTGGTACTTCGATCCCTACGCGCGCCCGGGCAAGCAGTCGGGGGCGTGGATGAACGCGTACCGGAGCCAGGAGCGCTTTGAAAAGGACATCACGACCATCGTCTCCAACAACACGAACTTCGTGAAGGGCAAGCCGGGCGAGCCGATCCTCATCTCCTGGGACGACGCCACCGCGCTCTTCCACGAGTTCGGGCACGCGCTGCACGGACTGAGCTCGAACGTGACGTACCCGTCGCTGTCCGGCACGGCGGTCGCGCGCGATTACGTCGAGTTCCCGTCGCAGCTCCTCGAGCACTGGCTCTCGACGCCCGAGGTTCTGAACAAGTTCGCGCTGCACTATCAAACGGGCCAACCCATGCCCGCGGCCCTCCTTCAGAAGATCGAGAAGGCCTCGAGGTTCAACCAGGGCTTCGCCACCGTCGAGTACCTGGCCAGCGCGCTCGTGGACATGAAGCTGCACCTGGCCGGCGACCAGACCATCGATCCCGACAAGTTCGAGAAGGACACCCTGGCCGCGCTGGGGATGCCGTCCGAGATCGTCATGCGCCACCGCACGCCGCAGTTCGGCCACGTCTTCTCCGGTGACGGCTACTCCGCGGGCTACTACAGCTACATCTGGTCGGACACGCTGTCCGCGGACGCGTGGGAGGCCTTCACCGCGGCGGGCGGGCCGTACGACAAGGCCGTGGCCAAGCGGCTCCGCGACGACATCTTCTCGATCGGCAACACCGTGGATCCCGCGGAGGCCTACAAGAAGTTCCGCGGACGCGAGCCGGGTATCGCCGCCCTCATGCGCAAGCGCGGCTTCCCGGTGCCGGCGGACGCGAAGGGCGAGTAGTTCGAGGCGACTGTGAGTCCGGTCGCCGCGTAGCGGCGGCCGGACGATCGGGTTTCAGGGAGGATCTGCTCCGATATCTGTTCCCGGCGCAATTCGGTGCGCGCAAATTGCCCTCCGCCGATCCTCCTTCGCCGCATTCCGCTGTGCCCGTGCGCCTTCCCGAATCCCCCCTGGCTTCGATACTGATTAGCAATGGCTGCACCCATCGATATTGGGTATCGTAGTTCTCGCTACTAAGTGTTGAACTAAACCGCTTCGCGGTGGAGTTCTCGTAGCTGCGCACTTGCCGTCAACTCCTTCTTGTGAAATCAGCACCAGTCACAAGGAGGACGCGATGGGAGTTTTACGCGAAGCGATGCAGCGCGAGATGGCACTCCGTGGGCTGGCCCCGCGCACGCAGAAGACCTATCTGTCGTGGATGGTCCGGCTTGTTCAGCACAGCCGTGTCTCACCAGATCTGATTTCGGAGAAACAGGTCCGCGACTACCTTGCCGGGCTCGCCCAGCGGAGCCTGTCGGCGTCGTCAGTCAATCAGGCGATCAGCGCGATCGCCTTCTTCTTCCGACGCGTGATTCCGCGCCAATGGAAGTTCGAGGTGAGATATCAGCGCGCGCCACAGCGAGTGCCGGTGGTGCTGAGCGCGGAAGAGGTCACCCGATTGCTGGCGGCGGTGCCGACTCTTCGGGAGCGCGCAGCAATGGAGATCGCCTACGGAGCGGGGTTGCGGCTCAACGAGGTGCTCCGTCTCAGGATTACAGACGTCGATAGTAAGCGGATGATCTTGCGCGTGGAGCAGGGCAAAGGGAAGAAGGACCGCAACGTGATGCTCAGCCCGAAGCTCCTGGAAACGTTACGCGACTACTGGCGGCAATCGCGACCCACGGTGTGGCTCTTTCCGGGGCACCCGAAGAAGCAGCCGATGCATACGACGATCCTCCAGCGAGCGTTCAAGGCCGCCAGAGAGGCGGCACACATCACCAAGCCGGTCAGCTTCCACACGTTGCGCCACAGCTTTGCGACGCATCTGCTGGAGTCCGGGGTGAACGTGAGAACGATCCAAGCGCTGCTTGGTCACGGTACGCTGTCCTCCACGCAACGGTACATGCATGTCGCCGGCGACTATCTGCGGGAGACGCGCAGCCCGCTCGACACCTTGAAGTAGGTCTTCGAGAGAGGCAGTCGCGTGGCGGCCTGTGCGGGCCGCCCGCCGGAGCTGGCCGACATTCTCCGCGCCCATTCCCCGCCCCTCGAGCAACTCGGCAGTCAGCGTCGTCGGGTAGTCCGCGACATCGTGAACTGTCGGACCGCCGTCCTGGGCGGCCACCTCCAGGTATGCGATCAGTGCGGCCAGGAGACTCCCGTCTACAACTCGTGCCGCAACCGGCATTGCCCGAAGTGCCAGAGCCTTGACCAGGCGCGATGGGTGGAGGCTCAGGCACGCGACCTGCTGCCCGTGCCGTACTTTCACGTGGTCTTTACCGTGCCCGTCGCGCTCCACCCCTTCTTCCTCGCCAATCGTCGTGTCGCCTTCGGACACCTCTTTGCCACGGCACTGGAAGCGCTCCATGACGTTTGCCGATCGCATATGGGAGCCCTGCCTGGCACCATCGCTGTCCTCCACACCTGGTCGCAGACTCTGTCCTTTCACCCTCACATCCACTGCATCGTGACCGGTGGCGGACTCAGCCCTACACGAGACCGTTGGATCGCAGGTCGACCGAACTTCCTCGTGCCGGTGCGCGTGCTGTCGTTCGTCTTCCGCGGCAAGCTCCTCCACCGCCTCTCCGACGCGGTGGAAGACGGATCACTGGACGTCCGGGCGGCGGCGGGCCGTCGCCAGCTCCGCGAGGCGGCGGCTCGAAAGTGGGTGGTCTACAGCAAGCCGCCGATGGCCGGGCCCGAGCAGGTGCTGCGATACCTCGGGCGGTATACGCACCGCGTCGCCATCTCGAACCGCCGCATCGTGCGTGAAGAGAACGGGAAGGTCACTTTCAGGTATCGCGACCGTCGGCACCGGAATCGGCAACGCGTGCTCGTCCTCGAGGCGACTGATTTCGTACGACGCTTTCTCGTCCACGTGCTTCCACGCTCGTTTGTCCGCATCCGCCACTACGGCCTGCTCGCCAACGGGTGCCGCACCAGGCTCGTGCCCAAGGCTCGGCTGCTTCTTCGTGCACCGGCCGCCCCCGAACGCGATAAGGCGACGATCGCTTGGCAGGATCTTTACCGCCGTCTCACGGGCCGCGAGCCCGATCGGTGCCAGTCGTGCGGCAGCGGCCGCCTCGTCATCGTCACCGTGCTCGCGCCCGTCCTGGCCCTTGCCATTCGCGTCCGCGCGCCATGAGGTCCCTACGTCGTCCAGCCTTCGTCGCACCGGCCACTGAACGGCCCTCGTGTGCTCAGCAGGTGTCGGCCGCCGCCTTGTCGAAACCCGATGACCCTCATCAATCCGTGCCTCCCACCTCGCGCCGACACGCCAAACTGCGCGCACCTGCGCCGTCCCACCACATGGGCCGCTGCCACTTCCGGCCCTGCCGCTTCGCGGGCGTACAATCTACATACCTGATCGAACCCGCGGTTTAGTCCAACAGCCTGTTTCCGCAGGCGCGTCAGCATCGATAGAGAACGCCAACACCTCCGCTCATGCGCCTACGGAAACAACCCTATTTGTTCGGCGGACTCAGAAGGGCTCATCTCCGGCGGGGGACCGTAGGCATGCCATCCACTGGGCGGCAATCATGAGAGCCGTGGTAGTTCGGTGGGGCTGGATCGTCTTGGCCGGCGAGGTCTTCATGACGATCGCATTGGTGGCAATCAACACTGTCTACACCGGCCCACTCGTGGATGTCACGTGGACCCTAGTGGCCGTGCCGATTTACTCCGCCGCCGTGCTTTGGCTACTCGTCGTCGCGGGTGCGGCAGTATATCGACGGCGCACGCGCTCCACGCAACCTCTCGTGAGCGTGGCACAATGGTTCCTCGTTTCCGGTGGTCTCGTGTTGGCCATAGCGGCCGCCATCATCACCGAAAACGCGCACGCGCCTTGGACGGGATGTGCATTGTTCTAGATCGGTGGCGACGGTCTCATTAGACAATCCATTAAGGCCGCCGAACAATGCTTTGAAGCTGACGCGCGGCGAAGGTGGCTCGCATTGCAGCGGCGCGCCTTCGCGCGCCTCGCGGGCTCGCGGCATCATGAGTCGCCGCGCGCAGCTTAACGCAGTGTTGTGCGGACCAGGCCAGGCGCGGCGATGAGCGCAGATCCTCGCGTAGGTCCTGCCTATGCTGGATTGCTCGCGGCGGGCTGTACCTTCATCTTCTTCGCCACCATGATGAATACAGTCACGCGTGGTTGGCCCGCTTGGTATCGGCTCGCCCACAGTGGGGTTCCCGCAAACGCCACCGTGACGGCTGTCGTGCCCGGGGACCACATGACCTGTTACGTCGAGTTCATGGTGGGATCTCGCAAGTACACGTCCGTCGACCAGGTGTGCCATGCTCAGAAAGGAGACGTCCTTGCGATCCGATACGACCCGGCGAATCCGTCGTCCGCAACCTTTAGGTCGCCCCGCGCGGAGCTTCGTACTCAGATCTTGGCGTGCCTCATCATGTCGATCATTGCCGGGGGGGTCGGGTTCCGCCAAAAGCAACACTCGATGATGAGCGCCGCACAACAATGAGATGAAGCGGACGAAGCCTGGCCAGAATGGAGCTTCGCCGCTTATCTCAGTGTTGGCCGGACCCTGGACGCACCTCTGAGGCAAGAAGGACGATGAACCTTCCCCGTGATCGCGCGTGGGCCATCTTCTTCTGCCGCGCCATCCTTGGATTCATCTTCTTCATGGCCGGCGTCTACAAGTGCTTCGTCATGACTCCGTTCGGCCATGCTCGGCATTTCTTTGTCGGCCCCTACGCCGACACGTTCCTTCCGAGATGGTCGCTCTGGGCCACAGGCACCGTTGTTCCGCTGGTCGAATTCATCGCGGGAGCTTTCGTGCTCGTGGGCTTCAAGACCCGACCCGCATTGCTCTCGCTGGGCGCGGTCCTGGTTCTGGTCACGTTCGGCCACCTGCTGAAGGAGCCGCTCTACGAGTTCCACACTCATGTGATTCCGAGGCTTGGCCTACTCACGGTCGTGCTTCTTCTGCCACGGGAGGAGGACACCATCTCTGTTGACGGTCTTCTGAGGTCGAGGGAGCGCGCGCGCCTCACCTTCCCACGGAGTCATGACTGAAGGCGTCACCGGTCTGCTGGTATATATCGCGCTCAAGCTGTTCGGCTACTCTGGTTGGAGCTGGGCTGGCCTAGCCTGGCTTGGCAACGGCGGGCGCGTGGGCGGTGCCTTCACTCGTGGTGTTGGCCGTCTAGTGATCGGGTGGGCTACAGGGCTCGCAGTGGCGCCGTTGGCCTTCGCGGCCGCCGGAACGGGACACGTCACGATGTTCTACCTCTTGGCGCTGCCCGTGGTCCGATGGCTCGAATGGGGCATCATCCAAGTGACATTGGTTCCAGATCACCAGGGGGCTGCCTTCGTTCATGGCCTTTCCACTCGCGGGCGGCTCTGGCGTGCAGGAGGCATCGTGGTGTCGTACCTGGCGGATCTCCCATTCCTCGTCGCGGCGGGTGGGTTGCCGCAGGGTAGGATCTTCTGCTGAGGCGTCCCAAGTGAGGCTCCGGCCATGGAAAGCGCCGCAGAGCGATGAGATGAAGCGGACAAGCTGCGCAGACGTTTCTTCCCGCACCTTGCCGCGGATCTCAGGGTGTTCGGCGGACAACAGATGAGCGGGCGGTGACCCGGTGAAACGTGGCGCGGCGGACAGCAAGGGAGCCGAGGTGCAGCGCGCGCTCGCAAGGTACGTCCCTTGGCTCTTGCTTCTGACGCTGGCCGTGATCCTTGTCGGGCAAGGCACAGGTGTAGTCCGGGCGAACACGCTTACCTTCCGGATGATGCATGCGGCGCCGATCGTGGTGGTCGCGGCCTGGCTTGTCCTCAAGGCGTCAGGCCATCTCATGGTGAGACTGCAGCAGCGTTCTGCGCCATTCGAAGGGATGGCTATCTACACCTGGAGCCTCCTCTTGATCGTAGTGGCGGCGGCTCTCACCTACTTCGCCATGCGAGTTGTCGCCGGGTCATGATGCGCGGCCCAGTTCACACGAGTCAGGCGCTGACTGGTCCTTCTTATGCCGGCGGGCCGCCGAAGAACTGAAGCTGACAAAGCCCGCGCCCCTTTAGATCAACGACCGGCCAGTAACGCCTCGATCTCGCGGAGCTCGTCGGCGCTCGAGACGTCCTCGCGCAGCGGGCGCCGGACGCGGCGATACCAGTAGCCCGCGTTCGCGAGGTCGCCTTCCATTCGATGGACGACGGCGTGGATCCAGCTCGCGACGTCAGGAGCAGACGAAGCTGGGGCAAGCCATGGAGCTTCGCTGCTGATCTTGGTGTTCTACGGACCGCGCTGATACGCGATGGATGACCTCCTAAACCTACTGGTCCTGCTATTCCTGGGCATGCTTGCATGCAGCGTCATCATCTTGCCGAGCGCTGTTCTTCTTGTGTGGCAGCGGACTCGGCGTTTCGCGCTGGCGCCGTTGGCGCTACTGTCTGCGGTAGTGGGGATGCTTGCGTCCGTGGAGCTCGGGAGGCTATCGCGGCTCAATGTGATTCCATGTGGCAACGCACTCGACATCCCGACAATGGGGCTCACGGGAGTAGCGACGTGGCTCGTCGCGGCGTTTCTGGTCCTTCGACGCTACCCGGCTACGCGAGACCTCGCGTGGGGGGTGGTCTTTCGGATCACCCCAATCTTCGTTGCCTCAGCGGCTGTAGGCCATGCTATTGGTCGATATGTGGGTTAGCCGAGACCTCGCTAGGAGTGCCCGTGGAACCGAGGGAAGATCACGGGCGGCGAAGGAGGCGCGCACGAAGGCACGAGGTCGCGTGCGCGCGTCGTCATTAAGCGCCGCCCGCAGCTTATCTCGGTGTTAGGCGGAGCCAGGGAGTCATGAGCGAGTCCCGACGTGACGCCGTGTGGACTGTAGCTGGGTGGCTCGGTATCATATTCGGCGGCATTGGCGTTCTCGTGTCCCTCGGGATGCTCGGACTTGTTCTTCTGTTTGTTGTCGGCAATTGGATCGAAGCCGCGCCCCAGCGGTCCTTCAGCCTGTTGGAGTACCTGTCCAGTCTCGGCGTCGGGCTCTTGCCGCTCCTCTGCCTTCTCGCCGCCTCGTCGGCCTTCGGTGCCGGCCTCGGCCTGCTGCGACGCCGTCTCTACGGACACACGCTCACATTCGTATTCGGCGCCTACTCCATCATCGCTGCTGCCTTCTCCACGATCGACCTGTGGCAGAGTCTCCTGTCGCACGCCGTCAACGGCCCGTCCGTCAACGGCCCGTCCATTGCATCCCGTCTGCTTCGGGTCGTGGCGTTCACACCAATGTATCTCGGGTACGCTATCGCTATGGCGCTGCTCTGCCGTTCGGTCTACTCGCACCGAGAAGCGTTTGACGGAGGCCGGTCGAGCGCCCGCCTAACAACTGAATGATCCGCCCGCGCTGGTAACGTGTGGACGCAGGCTTTGCAGCTCGGCGAACGTGGTGACGCCGAAGGTTAACGTCAGATGACTTCTCGTCACCGTTCTCCTGCCGCGCGCGTCATCGCGGCGTTCAATGGTGCCGCGCTACTGGCCGTGGCCGTCGCGCCGAAGGCGGCGGCCCAGTCCGGGCTTCCACGGTTCGAGCGCGGCGATTGCCTGG
>Ga0207646_10006643_pt1 | contig 11923 bp, 12 predicted proteins | sample KBSK5502metaG_FD_184343 | JGI IMG/M metagenome (GOLD analysis project Ga0207646, IMG submission 184343) | Corn, switchgrass and miscanthus rhizosphere microbial communities from Kellogg Biological Station, Michigan, USA - KBS K5-50-2 metaG... | ecosystem: Host-associated > Plants > Roots >...
CGACCGTGTGGCGACCCGCGCCCTCGCCGAGCTGCACCATCTCCTTCGACAGGGCTTCGGCTGACGCCACGTCGGGGATGAACGCGCCACGCCCGAATTTGACGTCGAGCACGATCGCGTCAGCGCCGGCGGCGATTTTCTTCGACATCACGCTCGACGCGATCAGGGGAATCGACGGCACCGTGCCCGTGACATCGCGCAGCGCGTACATGGCCTTGTCGGCCGGCACCATCTGCGGCGACTGCGCCGCCACCGCGATTCCGATCTCGCTCACCTGTTTGATGAATCGCGTGGGATCGAGGTCGACGGTCAGGCCAGGCACGGACTCGAGCTTGTCCAGGGTGCCGCCCGTATGCGCCAACGCACGGCCGCTCAGCTTCGGCACCTTCACGCCGCACGCGGCCGCCAGCGGCGCGGCGATCAGCGTCACCTTGTCGCCGACTCCGCCGGTCGAATGCTTGTCGACCTTGATGCCTTCGATCGCGCGGAGGTCGAGCACCTCGCCGCTGCGCACCATGGCCTGGGTCAGGGCGAGCGTTTCGATGCGGGTCATGCCGCGGATGCAGACCGCCATGAGCCATGCGGCCATCTGGTAGTCGGGTACGTCACCGAGGAGGTACGCGCCGAGCAGCCAGTCGATCTCTTCGGATGAATGCTCACCGCCGTCCCGCTTTCGGCTGATTACCTCGAGCGCGTTCAGCTCATGAGCCTTTCTTGTATGGCCTCCCGACCGCGGCCGGCGCGATCGCGCGGCCCATCGCGCCGGCGACCACGATGATCGTCAGCACGTAAGGAAGCATGCCCAGGAACTGGAGCGGAACGCCGACTTGGAAGACGCTTTGCATCCGGCTTCCGATCTGGTCTGATCCCGAGAACAGAAGTGAGGCCCCAAAGGCGCCGAGCGGAGTCCACTTCCCAAAGATCATGGCGGCAAGTGCGATGTAGCCACGGCCGTTAGTCATGTTGGGCAGGAAGTTTCCGATCTGCTGAAGGCTGAAGTAAGCGCCTCCGAGGCCCGCAAGCGCGCCGCTTGCGATCACGTTGACGTAGCGCACGAAGTAGACGTTGATGCCCGCAGTCTCGGCTGCCCGCGGGTGCTCGCCGCACGCGCGCGTGCGCAGGCCCCACACAGTGCGGAACAGAATGAAATGAACCACGGCGATCAGGATCAGCATCGCGTACGTCACGAACTGGTTCTGGAAGAAGATCGGGCCGATCACCGGGATCGACGAGAGCAGCGGGATGTCCCAGTGCGGCAGCGTGCCCGGGCCGGCGGCGGTCGCGGACTCGAGGTAGGTGCGATAGAAGACGCCGGTGATTCCGACCGCGAGGATGTTGATCACCATGCCGCTCACGATCTGATCGACCAGGAAGCTGATCGACAGCACCGCGTGCAGGCTGGCGATGATCATCCCCGACAGGATCGCTGCGCCAACGCCCACCCACAGGTTGTGAGTGAAGAAGGCGACGGCGTAGCCGACGAAGGCGCCAGTCAGCATGATGCCTTCGAGGGCGATGTTCACCACGCCCGAGCGCTCGCACATCATTCCGCCGAGCGCGGCCAGGGTCAGAGGAGTGGCTGTAATGAGCGTGATGCTCAGCAGGCTGACGGGATCGAGCTGGTGGAGGAAGTCGGTCACGCTGCCGGCGTGTCGACCCCGCGCTGGGTGATGGCGACGGTCTCCGCCGGCGCCCGCCGAAGGCGGAGCAGGAAGGCCACGATGGACGGCGCCGCCACGAAGATGATGACTAAGGCCTGCACGATGGAGATGAGGTCGGCTGAAACCTGCGTCTGCAGCTGCATAAAGCTCGCGCCGTTGTGCAATGCGCCGAACAGGAAGGCGGCCGGCAGCACCCCCCACGGATTGCTTCGCGCGAGCAGCGCAACGGCGATGGCGTCGAAGCCGTAGCCCGCCGCCACGGTGTCGGTCATGTGGAAGTTGACGCCAAGGACCTGCACGATCCCGGCGAGCCCGGCGAGCGCTCCCGAGAGCGCCATCGTGAGCACGATGGTCCAGCCGACCGAGATGCCGGCGGTGCGAGCGGCGCCCTGGTTGAAGCCCACGGCGCGCAGCCGGAATCCAATCGTGGTGCGCTCGATGAGGAACCAGACCGCGGGCACCATTAGCAAGGCGACGATGAAGCCGAGGTGCAGCCGGCTGCCCGAAAGAATGATCGGCAGGATGGCGTTGGGGTCGGCGTCCGGCGTGCGCGGCGTCGAGACGTGCGGCGCGAGCATCCGTCCGGGCGTGTCGACCAGGTAGCTCGCAACCTGGAACGAGACGTAGTTCAACATGATCGTGGTGATCACCTCGTGGGCCCCGAAGCGCGCCTTCAGCGCGCCTGCGATGGACGCCCAGAGCGCACCGCCGGCCATGCCGGCCAGCAGGCCAAGGGGGATCTCGATCACGGCCGGCAAGCCATGGATGCTGTACGCGACGAAGATTCCCGTCAACGACCCGATGTAGAACTGGCCCTCGGCGCCGATGTTGAACAGGCCGGCGCGAAAGCCCAGGGCAACCGCAAGCCCGAGCAGCGCATAGGGCGTCGTGCTGACGAGCGTCTCGGCGAAAGCATTGTGGTTCGTGAACGCGCCCTGGAACAGAGCGAGGTAGGCCTGGGTCGGGTCGGCGCCGGCGGCCACGATGGCGATGGCGCCGACGAGAAAACCGGAGAGGACGGACACGAGCGGCACCAGCACCGCGTTGAACGCCCAGCGCGTGACTCTGGAGCTCATCAGGCTGCGCCGGCCATCAATAGACCAATGCGATCGCGATCGGCGTCCTTGGCGTCGAGAACGGCGACGAGCTTGCCCCTGTAGATCACCGCCACCCGGTCAGAGAGAGAAAGGACCTCGTCGAGCTCGGACGAGACCAGCAGCACGGCGAGGCCTTTGTCCCGCTCGCTCACGAGCTGGCGGTGGATGAACTCGATGGAACCCACGTCGACGCCTCGTGTCGGTTGGCCGGCGATCAAGAGCTTGGGCAGCGTCCCCAGCTCGCGGGCCACGACCAGCTTCTGCTGGTTCCCGCCGGACAGCGAGCTGACCGGCTGGTCGGGGCCCTGCACCCGAATGTCAAACGTCTTGATGAGCTTGTTGGCATAGTCGCGAATCGCGTCGAACTGGCGGATGAACCAGCGCGCGAACGGTGGATGGTCGTGGTCGTCGAGCACCAGGTTGTCGGCCACAGAAAGCTCGAGCACCACGCCCATCCGGTGGCGGTCGGGAGGGATCAGGCCAAGGCCCGAGCGAAGGTGCTCGTGAGTGGTCGCGTGGCTGATGTCGCTGCCCTCGATCCGGACCGCACCGCCGCGAATCGGGCGCAGGCCCATCAGCGCCTCCACCAGCTCGTTCTGGCCGTTGCCCTCGACGCCCGCCACGCCGACGATCTCGCCGGCACGGACATCGAGGCTCAGGTGGTCGACCGCGACGTGATGGCGGTCGTCCATTACCACCAGGTCGTCGATGGCCAGGATGCCCTTGCCCGGCTCTGCCGGCTTTTTGTCGACCCTCAGCAGGACCGGGCGGCCGACCATCATCCGCGCCAGGTCCGCCGGCGTCGCCTCGGCCGGCGATGTCGTTGCGACCACCTTGCCGCGGCGCATTACGGTGATCGAGTTGGCGATCTCCATCACCTCGGCGAGCTTGTGGGTGATGAAGATCACAGCTTTGCCCTCAGCAGTGAGCGCCCTCACCACCTCGAACAGGCCGCGGATTTCCTGCGGTGTGAGGACGGCGGTCGGCTCGTCGAGGATCAGCAGCCGTGCGCCACGGTACAGGGCTTTCAGGATCTCGACGCGCTGCTGGATGCCCACCGAAAGGTCCGCGATCCGCTCGCGCGGGTTGACCTCGAGGTGGAAGCGCCGAGAGAGCTCGTCGACCTTCTTGCTAGCCTCGTCGAGGTCGACCACGCCGGCATTGGCGACCTCGTTGCCGAGCACGATGTTCTCAGCCACCGTCAGCGGGGGAATGAGCATGAAGTGCTGGTGCACCATCCCGATGCCGAGCTTGATGGCGTCCAGCGGCCCTTTGATCTGGACCGGCTTGCCGTCAAAGATGATCTCGCCAGAATCCGGGCGCACGAGCCCGTAGACGACGTTCATGAGCGTGGATTTGCCGGCACCGTTCTCACCCAGCAGAGCGTGGACCTGGCCCCAATCGACGACCAGGTCCACGCCATCGTTGGCCCTCAGGTCTCCGAAGGTCTTGACGATCCCTCGGAGCTGAAGGGCCGGACTGCCGGCGTTTACGAAGTAACCCCCGTGGTGATGGCGCCCGACTTCAGCTTGGCCTCGATGTCCGTCATCTTGGCCTTGACGTCGGCGGAGATCTGCGAGTCGAAGTTGTGGAACGGCGCGAGGCCGATGCCGTCGTTGGTGATGTCAAAGGTCAGGATGCCGTTCTTGAAAGAGCTGTGGACCATGCTTGCGATCGCGGTCTTGACGGCGAGGTCGAGGTGCTTCTCTGCGCTGGTGATCAGACAGCTGTCAACGTCGGGGTAAGACAGGAACTGGTCGACGTCGACGCCGACGCACATCTTGTTCGCCTCTTTGGCCGCGAGCAGGCCACCGTTGCCGGTGTTGCCGCCGACGCCAAAAATGATGTCGGCGCCCTGGCCGATGAAGGTCACACCCTGCTGCTTGCCCCAGTCGGGGTCGTTGAAGTCCTTCGCGCCACTCTCCGGCTGGTAGATCTTCAGGACCTTGATCTTGGGGTTGGTGTACTTGGCCCCGTTCTCGTACCCCTGCACATAGTGCACGACGGGCGGCACCGTCTGCAGGCCGGCGATCGCGCCGATGACGTTGGTCTTGGTAACGAGACCGGCCAGTGCACCCGCGAGGAACCCGGGCTGGTCCTCCTTGAAGAGCAGGCCCAGCAGGTTGTCGGGAGTCGTCTTGTCGGTGAAGTCGGCGAAGTCGACCATCACGAACTTGATGCTCGGGTGGTCGTGCGCCGCCTTGATGGTGGCGTCACCGAGCTTGAAGCCGACGGTGACGATCATGTCGTAGTTCTGGTCGACGAACTGCCCGATGTTCTTCGGGTAGTCATCCTCGGTGCTGGACTCGATCGCCCGGCCCTGAACGCACAGCGACGAGTCGGCCTGCGCGTCCTGGACGCCCTTGAAGCTGTCGAAGTTGAACGATTTGTCGGACAGCTTTCCCACGTCGGTGACGAGTCCGACCTTCCAGGTCTTGGTGCAGGTCGAGCCGGCGGTTGAGCTGGATCCGCAGGCCATCGTGAACGTCGCCGCGGCGACCAAGGTCGCCACAGCGACCACACCCTTAAATCGAATCATCCCGTGTCCTCCCGAATGCCTTTGTGTGTGCGGTTAGGCGGAGTCTAAGCCAACCGGGCAGCCAGGAAAACTGGCAAGTTCAGGCGCGCGCGTCGTGCTCCAGCGAGTTCAGCAGGGGACCCAGGTCTCGAATCGCCTGGAGACGGTGCCAGCCGGTGGCCGGCAATGACGCCTCGTCCAAGTGCTCGTGGTGCCAGGTGATGTGGTACGGGATGTGGACCGCTCGGGCACCAAGCTCGACGACGGGCATCACGTCAGACCGCAGTGAGTTGCCGACCATGACGAACTCGCCTGCGTCAATTCCGCGGCGGCTGAGCACTCTCCGGTAGGAGTCGACGTTCTTGTCGCTCAGGATCTCGACGCCCGCAAACCTCTCAGCCAGGCCCGACCTGGCGAGCTTGCTCTCCTGGTCGAAAAGGTCGCCTTTGGTGATGAGCAGAACCTCGTGGTTGCGGCTCACGTCGACCAGCGTCTCGTGCACGCCCTCGAGCAGCTCGGTCGGTTCACGGAGCATGCGCTTGCCCCACTCGAGGATGAGCTGCAGGTCGGAGGCGGGAATCTTGCCGTCCGTGATCTCGATGGCCGTCTCGATCATGGAGAGCGTGAAGCTCTTGATGCCGTAGCCGTAAAGGCTGAGGTTCGCCATCTCGGTCTCGAAAAGGCGGGCGTCCACGTCGGCGGTGGGCACGTGACCCCGCAGCAGGTTGCGCAGCGCGGCCTGCGTGAAGTTGAAGTGCGTTTCGTTGTGCCACAACGTGTCGTCCCCGTCGAACGCCACGACCTTGATAGGCATCGCGCTAATCAGCCTACGAGGTGAGGCGATCGATCTCCGCGAGCTCACCCTGGCTGAAATCGAGCTTGTCAAGCGCTGCGAGATTCTCTTCGAGCTGCTTCACAGAGCTCACGCCGACAATGGCGGAGGTCATGCGCGGGTCGCGCAGCACCCATCCGAGCGCCATCTGGGCCAACGACTGACCGCGACGGCGGGCGATGTCGCGTAGCGGCGCCACCTTCTTGAGGTTCTGCCGCACGGTCTCCTCGTCGAGCGAGTAGTGCTGCGTGGCGCGCGAGCCCGCGGGCACTCCGTCGGCGTAGCGGTCGGTCAGCTGGCCCTGCGCCAGAGGCGAGAACGCGATGCAGCCGACGCCCTCCTCGTACAGCGCGTCGAGCAGGGCGGGCTCGATCCAGCGGTTGAGCATCGAGTACACGGGCTGGTGGATCAGCAGGTGAACGCCCATCGCGTTCAGGATCTTTGCGGCCTCGTGGGTCTCCCTCGGTTGGTACTGCGAGATCCCGACGTACAACGCCTTGCCCTGGTGAACCGCGGACGCCAGCGCGCCCATCGTCTCCTCGAGTGGCGTCTCGGGGTCGGGCCGGTGGTGATAGAAGATGTCTACGTAGTCGAGGCCCATGCGCGCGAGGCTCTGGTCCAGGCTCGCCAGCAGGTACTTGCGTGAGCCCCAGTCGCCATAGGGACCTGGCCACATGTCCCAGCCGGCCTTGGTCGAGATGACGAGCTCGTCACGGTGGCCTGCGAGGTCGGTGCGCATCATCCGGCCGAAGTTGGTCTCGGCGGATCCGTACGGCGGGCCGTAGTTGTTCGCAAGGTCGAAATGCGTGACACCGTGCTCGAAAGCGCGCCGGATGATGGCCCGATTCTCGTCGGTCGGTTGGTCGCCGCCGAATCTCTGCCAGAGCCCGACCGAGATCGCGGGCAGTAACAAACCACTGCGCCCGCAGCGCCGGTAGATCACGGGGAGAGATTAGCGGCCGGGAGGGAACCACCTCCCGGCCACTCACATGTCACGCGACGGGATTGCCCGCCATGTACGCGGAGCTCGACACCACCGAGCACGCGAACGTGATGCCCGAGTCAAGCTCCCTGATTCCGCCGGACGCCCACTCCGCCTGCAGCTGGGCGAGCGTGGTGATGTGCGTTACCGCGGACGGCCTCGTGAACAACTCGATGAACACGTGCCAGGGCACGTTGAAGTCACCCGTGTGGGGCATGCCGACCAGGTGGTCGTGGCCGGGCACCAGGTTTGGGTCGCTGCCGTAAATGGAAGCCTCGACCGAAGTCGCGACGCCGGCGATGACTTCGCCGTGGTCGGGGCAGTTGCCTGGGACGCCCATGCAGTTGAAGGTTCCCGATGTGCCAGGCGGATAGACGATCAGGTAGAGCGGCGCCACCGCGTTGTGATTGACGGTGTTGATCGGGTTGTCCGCGCCCAGGGGCGCCAGCCGGTTGGGGGTGAGCAGGTAGACGAAGCTGCCGTCGAAGTCGTTGTAGGCGGGCTCGATCGTGGCGTTGCCAAGGGTCCGCTCTCCGCTCGGCGGGGTGTTGGCTCCCACCGTGCTCGGCAGCAACCCGAGCAACACGACGGACGCCGCCAGCAGGCCGCGTTGCAGCGCTCTCATTTGTAGAAGTAAGGGTCGAGAACGCGGACCGGCGTGATCCTGTCGGCCGGGAGCTGGTTGAGCTTGGCCGCCTTGCGGATCGCCTCCGGGCTCGGCGCGTCATAGATGCAGAAGGTCTTCTTGTGGTCCTCGGTGACGTACGAGTGCACCCAGGTCACGCCGAGCTCGGCGTTGGTGTCTACGACGGACATGCACGCCTGCACGCCCCGAGCCGTGATCGGGATCTCGAGTCCGTCAGGAAACGAGCGCTCGACCATGAATCTCGCCATACGAACCTCCTTACCGCTGTGATGGCAACGAGGCTAGGCCGCTCCTGTCGCCTCCACATCGGGGAGAAGGCTCAGGCGGTGCTCAGTTCAGGTGCTCATTTCTTGTGAGCCAGGTCGCGACCTGCACGCGAGAGTCGAAGCCAAGCTTGTCGAGGATGTGATGCACGTGGTTGTCTACCGTGCGTTCAGAGAGATAGAGACGCTCGGCGATCTGACGGTTGCTGAGCCCGTCGGCCAGGAGCTTGGCGACTTCGCGCTCGCGGCCGCTCAGCCCGGATGCGCTTCGGCCCGCTCTTACCGGCTCGGCGACGGCAGGCGCCTGCTCCGGACCAGCCGCGAACAGGGTCCACGACCCGGGCACGTCGGCGAATACTCGCACGCCGCGGTCGGAGAACTCGAGGCCTGAGCCCACCACCAGGTCCTTGACCGTGCCCGAGACCAGGACCTCGCCTGGTCGGGCCGCCTCCATCACGCTCGAAGCGACGTGCAGAGCGACGCCGCGTGGGCGGCCGTCACCGATCTCGCACTCGCCCGCGTGGACTCCAGCGCGGATGCGTAGGCCGAGGTGGAGTAACTCGTCGCGGACGTCGATCGCGCAGCGGATCGCCCGCGCAGTGCCGTCGAAGACCGCGGTCACTCCGCGCTCGCCGGCCTCTACCTCGCGGCCGTGATACCGCGCCAGCGCCTTGCGGACCACCGTGTGATGGCTATCGACCAGCTGATTCCAGCGTTTGTCCCCGAGCCACACCGCGTGCGCGCCCGCCTGCGGCACGCTGGTGCAGAGCACCGTGGCGAGCATGGTGTCGGGCGACGGGGCCGTGCGGGCGCCGGTCAGGAACTCCTGGATCTCGCCGAGCACCCGGTCGGCGTCGCCGAAGTATGGCCAGTGGTCGATCGAGTCGAGCTCTAGGAATTTTGCATTGGGTATGTGCTCGGCGAAGTAGCGGCCGGCCTCGATGGGCGCCACGCGGTCGCCGGTGGCGTGGACGATCAATGCCGGCACGCTGATCGCCGGAAGGATATGGCGAATGTCGATCAGCGTGTTCATGCGGAGCAAGTCGACGGCGTCGCCCGGGCTGGCGCTCATCTGGGTGAACGTCGCCCACCAGCGCGCGACTTCGAGGTTGTCGACCTGGGTCGGGCAGTACGTGTCCATGGAGATGACCCGGCCCCAGCTCTCCCTCCGCTCGGCAAGCCGACGCTCGAGCTCTTCGCCCGGGATTCCCCACGGGTAGCCAGGGCGCCGGATGGCGGATGGATAGCTGCCGTCGATGATGATTCCCTGGGTGCGTTCGGGGTAGGTGGCGGCGAAGAGGCACGACATCACGCCGCCTTCGGAGATGCCCAGCAGAGCCGCCTTCGTTGACCCGACCGCGTCGAGTACGGCGCGCACATCGTCCATCCGCTGCTCGAGGGTAGGAAGGGGGTGCACCCGGTCGGACATGCCACAGCCTCGCTTGTCGAAGAGGATCAAGCGGCTGAAACTCGCGAGGCGGTTGAGGAATCGCGCCATCGCCGGAAGCTCCCAGACGTAGGCGAGGTGGGAGACCCAGCCGAGAACGAGCACCAGATCGATCGGGCCTTCACCGACGACCTGGTAGGCGATGTCGACGTCGCCGCTGCGGGCGTACTTGGCGCCGGTGAACACGTCAGTCGAGGCCAGTCTATAACCGACGGGCGGGTACCTGACCTGGATGGCCGGCCTGAAGACACCTGCCGCCGGGGAGGCCGCGAGGCTAGGCCTGAGTCCGATCAGCGGGCCCTAAGCGGCGCGGGCGCGGTCAGGCGGGGTGCTGCGGTTGTTCCAGTAGCTCGGCGATCGAACCTTCGAACTTCGCCAGGCGTTTGTGGACCTCGATCACCTCGTCTGAGCTGACGGGCTGGAGGGGGTCGACGTCGTTCTGATGGACCGTCCATTCCATGCCGCACTCGCACCTGTGGAACAGGTAGCGGTCACCATGTGAGCGGTAGATGTAGACGGACGCGTCTCTCAGCCTGCGGCCGCACACGCACTTGGTCTTCTTCTCTGGTTCTGGCTTTGACGGTTGCAATGACGTAATCCTCGACTCGTATAACGAACCAGAAGCGAATTTGGATGCATGGTACAGCGCCGCTCTGAATTTGTGACCCCTCAAATGTATGTAAAAGGGTCGGGTTTATTGTGCGGTGTTTAGTGCAGTGAGCAGCCCTGGGAGGTCTCGCAGCCTCTCCGTCCGGGCGGCGTGCTCGAGCGTCTGGTACTGGGACAGAATGTCGACGAAGCCTTCGCCAGTGTCGTAGCCGTGGCGCTTCAGGGCGTCGCGCCCGCGGTCGCCAAGGGTTGCGACGACGTCGCGGACCTTGCTTTCCGGGGTGAAGCTAGGCATGCGCCGGCGCGGGAGGAGGCGGCGGCTCGGCGGCTTTGACCACCACGCGATGGCCGTGCCAGCGCCCAGGGACGCCGGCGGGCGCGTCGCCCTGGTAGGTCAGCTCGAGGCACCAGACGCCGTCGAGGACGACGGGCGCCACCGCCAGCCGGCTCTTGACGCCTTTAGCCGGCAGGTACTGGACCAGCGCCACGCCGTAGATGACAAGCGCGCCTGGCAGGTTGATCGTGTTGATGCGACCGCCCTCGCTGGAGCCGTCGACGCCTGAGGTGCGCGAACCGAGCCACCTGGTCACTGGCCGTCTAACTTAGCGGGTCCTGCCTTTCAGGGCTGCGACGATCGCCTCCACCGTGGCGTCGTAGCCGATGCGACCGGTGTCGAGGACCAGGTCGTAGTGGCCCGGCAGGTCCCACGTGTGGCCGTAGACCTGGCGGATGTAAGCGCGACGATTCTCGTCGGTCTGCTTGACGCGCCGGCGGGCGTCGTCCTCGCCGATGTGCTCGCGCTCCATCACCGCCTTCACCCTCGTGCTCTCGTCAGCGCGGAGGAAGACGTGCAGTGCGCCGGCCAGGTCCTGCAGGACGTAGGCGCCGCCGCGGCCGACGATCACGACGTTGCCTGAACGCGCGGCCTCCCTGATGACCTCCTGCGTGTACTCGAGGACCGCGCGGCGCGGGTCGCTCTGGGGGTCGGTGTAGGGCGGCGTCCAGGTCGGCGACTCGGCCGTGACCACCTGCTCCGGGCTGGCCGCGGCCAGTGCGATCAGCAGCCGCTGGAGGAACGATCCCGGTTGCTCGTCCGCGGCCTCGACCTCTTCCTTGGGCAGCTCGAGCCGGTGGGCGACCTCGTCGATGAGCTCGGGCCCGAGAAAATCGGCGTGCAGGCGCTCGGCGACCATCCTGCCCACGGTGTCGCCCCCAGCCCCGAAGTGGCGCGCGATCGTGACGACCGGCACGAGAAAACTCTAAGCGGGTTTGCCGAGAACCGGCGTCCCCACCCGGGCGCTTCGCGCCCGACCTCCCCGCGAGCGGGGAGGGTCTACTCCAGGTAGTCGCGGAGCTTTTTGCTGCGGGATGGGTGGCGGAGCTTGCGCAGCGCCTTCGCCTCGATCTGTCGGATGCGCTCGCGCGTGACGCCGAAGCGCTTGCCGACCTCTTCCAGCGTGCGCTGGTGGCCGTCGATCAGCCCGAACCGCAACTGCAGCACGCGCCGCTCGCGAGGCGTGAGCGTGTCGAGCACGTCCTCCACCTCTGAGTGCAGCATCGTCAGCGAGGCGGCGTCCGACGGCGAGACAGCCTCGCGGTCCTCGACGAAGTCGCCGAGGTGCGAGTCCTCTTCCTCGCCGATGGGAGTCTCGAGCGAAACCGGGTCCTGCGAGACCTTGACGATCTCGCGCACCTTCTCGGGCGTGATGCCCATCTCCTCGCCGATCTCCTCGTCGGCGGGCTCGCGGCCGAGCTCCTGCAAGAGCCGGCGCGAAACGCGCACGAGCTTGTTGATCGTCTCGACCATGTGCACCGGGATCCGGATGGTCCGCGCCTGGTCGGCGATCGCGCGCGTGATTGCCTGCCGG
>Ga0207646_10006644_pt1 | contig 11923 bp, 9 predicted proteins | sample KBSK5502metaG_FD_184343 | JGI IMG/M metagenome (GOLD analysis project Ga0207646, IMG submission 184343) | Corn, switchgrass and miscanthus rhizosphere microbial communities from Kellogg Biological Station, Michigan, USA - KBS K5-50-2 metaG... | ecosystem: Host-associated > Plants > Roots >...
ACGGCACACCTGCCCTCACCGGCATTGATCTGACGATTCGAGCGGGTGAGCGCGTCGCGATCGTGGGCCGCAACGGCTCCGGCAAGACGACGCTCGTTCAGCTGTGGAACGGGCTGCTGCGCCCGACGAGCGGCCTGGTCGAGATTGCCAGCCGACCGACGGTGGGACGCCCCGTGGCGGCGCTCGCGCGCGAGATCGGGCTTGCCTTCCAGGACCCGAACGACCAGCTGTTCGCGCGAACCTGCCAAGACGAGGTGGCGTTCGGCGCACGGAATGTCGGGCTCCGCGGCAGCGAGCTCCAGGACGCGGTCGACGGTGCGCTGGCGTCCGTGGGCCTTGCCGACGCGGAGCGGGTCAACCCGCACGACCTCGGTCCCTCGCGCCGACGCCTGCTCGCGCTGGCCTGCGTGCTCGCGATGCAGACGCCGATCGTCGTCCTCGACGAGCCGACGCTGGGTCTCGACGGCGATGAGCGCTCGCGCGTCGCGTCGGTCATCGCAGCGCTCGCGGAGGCGGGTCGAACGGTCGTTGCCATCAGCCACGACGCACGGTTCGTCGCCGGGAGCTTCGATCGTTCGATCGTCCTCGAGGCCGGCCGGGTCGCTGGGTAGTATTCAGGGCCGATCCGAATCCCTGGAGCCAGATGAACTGTCGCGTCTGTGGCACGCCCAATCCCGAGGGCGTGGCCTTCTGCATCAATTGCGGGTCGCCGTTCGCGGAGTCGTGCGCGGTGTGTGGCGCCGCCCGGATCGGCAACGCACGGTTCTGCGGCAACTGCGGGACGCGCTTCCCGGACGCCGCGTCGCCGGATGTCGCCGAAACGCCGGCGCCGAGCGACGCCGATCGCACGGAGCGGCGCCTCGTCTCGGTGCTGTTCGCGGACATGGTCGGGTTCACGCCGTTCACCGAGTCGCGCGACTCGGAGGACGTCCGCGAGACCCTCGATCGGTACTTCGAGATCGCGCGCGGGGCCGTCGCTCGACACGGGGGCGTGATCGAGAAGTTCATCGGCGACGCCGTGATGGCCGTGTGGGGGGCGCCGGTCGCGCGGGAGGATGACGCCGAACGAGCCGTGCGTGCGGCACTCGAGCTGGTCGACGGGGTGCGAGCGCTCAACGTGAACGCCCGGGCCGGCGTGCTCACCGGCGAGGCCGTGGTCCGGGTCGGCGCCGAGGGCGAGGGCATGGTCGTCGGCGATGTCGTGAACACCGCCGCCCGGCTCCAGAGCGCCGCCGAGCCAGGCACGGTGGTCGTCGGCGAAGGAACATTCCGGGCGGCGTCGCGGGCGATCGCGTTCGAGCCCGTCGGCGAGCTGACCCTCAAGGGCAAGGCCGGCCCGACGAGCGCCTGGCGAGCGACCCGCGTCGTTGCCGAGCGTGGCGGAAGGAATCGCAGCGAGGCGCTGGAGGCGCCGTTCGTCGGTCGGACGGACGAGCTGCGCCAGGTGAAGGACGTCTTCCACGCCACCGAGCGCGACTCCCGCGCCCGCCTCGTCTCCGTGGTCGGGCCGGCGGGGATCGGGAAGACGCGCCTCGCACGCGAGCTCGGACGCTACCTCGACGGCCTGGTCGAGACCGTCTACTGGCACGTCGGCAGATCGCCCGCGTACGGTCAGGGGATCACGTTCTGGGCGCTCGGCGAGATGGTCCGCGGCCGCGCGGGCCTGCTGGAGACCGACGACGAGCAGACGACACGTGCCAAGCTGGCAGAGCTGCTCGCGACCCACGTCCCGGACGCTGAGGAGCGGCGCTGGATCGAGGGGGCGCTGCTCGCCCTGCTGGGCTTCGAGACGCGGGTCGCGTCGAGCGAGCTGTTCGCTGCCTGGCGGACCTTCTTCGAGCGGCTGACCGCCACGGCCCCGGTGGTCATGGTCTTCGAGGATCACCACCACGCCGACGCGGGCCTGCTCGACTTCGTCGACCACCTGCTGGAGTGGTCGCGCGACGTTCCGCTGTGTGTCATCACACTTGCCCGTCCGGAGCTGCTCGAACGCCGCCCGGACTGGGCCACCGGCAAACGCAACCTCACGGTGCTCCATCTCGAGCCGCTGCCGAACGAGGCCATGCGCGAGCTGATCATCGGCCTCGTCCCGGGCCTGCCGGAGGCTGCCCTCTCCCAGATCGTGGCCCGTGCAGAGGGCGTACCGCTGTACGCGGTGGAGACCATCCGGATGCTCCTCGCGGATGGGCGCCTGATCCCGGAGGACGGTGCGTATCGCCCGGTCGGCGACCTCGCCTCGCTCGCGGTGCCGGAGTCGTTGACCGCGCTGATCACGAGCCGCCTCGACGGGCTCGACCCGGTCGACCGGTCGCTCGTGTCCGACGCCGCGGTCCTGGGCCAGAGCTTCACTCTCGCCGGCCTCGCCGCGGTGTCCGCCCATGAGGAGGCCGAGCTGCTGCCCCGGCTGCGAACGATCGTCCGGCTCGAGCTGCTGACCCTCGAGGCGGACCCGCGCTCGCCAGAACGAGGTCAGTACGCGTTCGTGCAGGCGCTGATCCGCGAGGTCGCGTACGGGACGCTCTCGCGGAAGGCGCGCAAGACGCGCCACCTCGCGGCGGCGAGGTTCTTCGAGAGCATCGGTTCGGATGAGCTGGCGGGTGCGCTGGCCGGGCACTACCTCGCCGCGCATCAGCTGGCGGCCGAGGGGCCAGAGGCCGACGCGCTCGCTGCCCAGGCACGAGTGGCGCTCCGGGCAGCTGCGGACCGGGCATCCGCGCTCGGCGCGCCGGAGCAGGCGCTCGCCTTCATCGAGCAGGCACGGTCGGTCACCCGGGACTCGGCCGAGCTCGCCGATCTGCTCGACGCCGCCGCCGTTGCCGCGACCGCCCGACAGCGGTTCACCGAGGCGGAGGTGTTCCTGCGCGAAGCGCTCGTCCGTCGAGAGGCTTTGGGCAATCCACGTGCCGTCGCCGGCACGATCGTCTCCCTGGCGCAGGTGCTCATTCGCGGCTTCCGCTTCGAGGCCGTGACGCCGTTGATCGAGGGCGCCGTCGAACGGTTCGCAGATCTGCGTGGGGAGCCGATCTTCGCCGCCCTCGAGGGCCAGCTCGCCCGGGCCTACATGCTGACCGCCCGATGGCCCGAGTCGCTGCCGATTGCCGACCGTGTCCTCGAGGTCGCGGAACGAGATGAGCTGGTGGATCTCGCTGCCGACATCCTGATCACCAAGGGCACCGCGCTGGACAACCTCGGACGCCATTTCGAGGCCATTGCCCTCATCGAAGCAGCGCGGCGGCTGCTCGAGCGCTCGGGAAACGATGCCCTGGTGACGCGCGCGATCAACAACCTCGCGAGCGTTCTTGCGGACGACGATCCCCGCGCCAGTCTCGAGGCCGCACGCGACGGACTCGCGGTGATGGCTCGCCGAGGCGAGCGCGGCTTCACGCTCGTGGACAACGCGGCAGCAGGAGCCGTCCGGACCGGCGAGTGGGACTGGGCACTGGCACAGCTCGAAGCCGCAGCCCCGGAGGAAACGGATCCGGTCGCGCGGGGTTCCGCCCTCGCCGGCATCCTCCAGATACGGGCGTTCCGTGGGATCCCGATCGGCGACGTGATGGCCGAGCTCGCGACGACGCTAGCGACTGCGGATTCGAGCGCCCACGAAGCATTCGTTTCCCTGACGGGGGCCTACGCCGCGTTCGCCGCCGGCGACCTCGTCGCCGCCCGCGCGGGTGCACGGCGGTATTCGGAGTCCTGGCCGCAGGGCGGCGTCGAGGGATGGCGCCTGGCGGGGCGAGCAGCTGTCTGGACCCGGGACATCGACGCAGCGCGAAGCGACCTCGAAGCGCTCGAGGGCCTGCAGCGACGCGGCCGTGCGGCCGCGCTCGAGCGAGCCTCGATCGAAGCCGGCATCGCCGCCCTCGAGGGACGGTCCGGCGACGCGCTGCCGAAGTACCGCGAGGTGCTGCGCGGCTGGGACGACCTCGGGCTTCCGTGGGACCGGTCGCTCTGCGCGATCGACATGGCGACGATCCTCGATCCGAGAGAGCCGGAGGTCGTCGCAGCCGCCGCACAGGCGCGAGGAACCCTGGAGTCGCTGGGCGCGCAGCCGTTCCTGGAGCGGCTGGAAGCCGCGCTCGCTCGGCCGCAGAGCCGCGCGGAGCGGACCGGCGCGCCGGCGGCGAAGGCACGGCAGCGCGCCCCCGCCTGAGGGCGGCGAGACCTCAGTCGCGCGGCCGCCTCGCGGTGGCGACGAGCAGGAGGAACGACGTCTCGACGACGTCGACGCCCGCGATCACGAGGGCGATCACGAGCGGCAGCGGCTCGCCGAGGATCCAGCCTGACGCTGCGGTGAACGACGCCGCCGCGAGGAACACGAGCCGCACTCCTCGGACCATCGCGCCGAGGTCGGCGTCGGAGATGCGGGTCGCCGGTCCCGCCTCCCGCCGCATCGACACATCGATCCGTCGGACGGCCGACAGCAGCAGGCGCGCGCCGATGACGATCGCGGCACCGGCCAGGGCCGCCCGGACGATCGGTGGTGGTGCTGCGATCAGCCGGAGCACCTCGGGCGCGACGCCGACGACGGCTGCGACCGCGATCGCGACCAGCCCCGCGAGGAGCGCGAGCACGACGGCGAGGCGAGCATCGACGCGCAGCCGGCCGTCAGCCATCGATCTCGACCGCGACCTCGTGGACCCCACCGTCGACGATCCGCCACGCACGGAGGCTGGGCTCGCCCGTCCCGCGATCCGCCTCCGCAGGCGATAACGAGACCAGGATGTACAGCGAGTCGGGATAGTGCGACTCGCGCAGGTCCGTCGGAGACGGGCGCGCGGGTGAGGACACGTGCGAGTGCACGATCGCCCAGAACACCTCGTCGGCGTCGTCGGACTCGACCGTCAGGCGGAGCAGCTCGTCCGGGTCGATCGAGTACCGGACCGGCGAGGCAGCGGCGTTGCGCAACGGGACCCATCGACGGGCGGTGCCGCCCTCGGCAGCCGGTCGATCGCCGACGATGATGCCGCAGCCTTCATCGGGCGCCGCGGCACGGGCATGCGCCACGATCGCATCGCGAATCGCAACGGGGAGGCGCACGCCTGCGGGCCCGGGATGCGCCCGCCCGGCGGCGCCCGGGTAGTACGCGTCCGGGTCTGGCAGATGTGGCTCGGTCACCACCAGGCGACGCCGCCCTCGAGCTCGTCCTCCATGTCGTCAAGCGGGCGGGAGTAGGTGCCGGTCGAGAGGTATTTCCAGCCGCCGTCGGGGAGGAGCGCGACGATCGTGCCCGTATCCATGGAGCGGGCCACCCGCGCCGCCACCCACAGGATCGCGCCCGACGACGGTCCAGCGAGGATCCCTTCCCGCTCCAGGAGCTCCCGCGCGGTCCCAACCGCGTCCCGGTTGGACACGACAAATCGGTCGTCCAGCAACGCCGGGTCGAACACCTCGGGCACGAACCCGTCGTCGAGCGAGCGGAGGCCCTGGACCGCCTCGCCGGGGATCGGCTCGGCCGCGACGATGCGCACCCCCGGCTTGGCCCGTCGCAGGAACCGACCGACGCCGGTGAGCGTGCCGCCGGTCCCGAGGCCAGCCACGAACACGTCCAGCTCGGGCACCGCCTCCAGGACCTCCGGGCCGGTGGTCTCCTCGTGGACGCGCGGGTTGGCCTCGTTCGCGTACTGGTCTGCCATCACGAACTGCGGGTCGCGGGCGACCAGGTCACGGGCCAGCGCGATCGCGCCGTTCGAGCCCAGCGCACCGGGCGAGTCGATGATCTCCGCGCCGTGCAGCGCGACGAGCTGACGCCGCTCCAGCGTGACGTTGTCGGGCATGACGACGGCGACGCGGTAGCCCTTGCGCCGGCCGATCATCGCGAGCGCGATGCCGGTATTGCCCGACGTCGCCTCGAGGAGGATCGAGCCCGGCCGCAACCGGCCCTTCGCCTCGAGGTCCTCGATCAGCGCTCGCGCGACGCGGTCCTTGACCGAGCCGGTCGGGTTGGCCGCCTCGAGCTTGGCGAACAGGCGGACGTTCGGGTTGGGCGCGAGTCGGGGGATCTCGACCGTCGGCGTGTCGCCGATCGATTCGACGATGCCCGCATATCTCCGTCCCGCCCGCACCGCCGGGGGTGCGGCCATCTCCTAACCGCCCGCGATCGCCGGCAGGAGCCGGATCTCGTCGCGCTCGCCCACCGGGGTCTCAGGCCCGGCGAGGTACCGAACGTCCTGCCCGTTGAGGTAGACGTTCACGAAGCGGTGCAGCTCGCCATCGGGCGTGAGCAGCTGGCCGGCGAGGCCCGGGTACCGGCCGACGAGCGCCTGGACCGCGTCGCCGATCGTCGCACCCTCGACCTCGATTGCGCGCTCCCCGTCGGCGTTCGCCCGCAGGACCGATGGCAGTCGAACGGTGCTCATCGCGCACCCCCGGCCGCGCCGCCGATCGAGCCCAGGGCGAACGGCTCGTCCGCCCCGAATGCCGCGGGCGCCGTCCACTCGCCCCGCTCGCGTGCCGCCCGTGCCTCGTCGGAGCAGGTCGGGCACTTCGGGTCGCGCGACAGGCGCAGCTCGGAGAATGTGCCGTCGAGCGCATCGAACAGGAGCAGCCGGCCCACGAGCGGCTCGCCGATGCCGAGGACGACCTTGAGCACTTCGTTGGCCTGGAGCAGGCCCATGATCCCGGGCACGACGCCCAGGACGCCGGCCACGGAACAGCCGGGTGCCAGCTCGGGCGGCGGCGGGGTCGGGTAGAGGCAGCGATAGCACGGGCCCTCGTAGGGCACGAACGTCGTCAGCTGGCCCTCGAATCGGAACACCGATGCGTGGACGACGGGAATTCCGGCCGCGACTGCCGCGTCGTTGAGGAGATAGCGGGTCTCGAACGTGTCCGTCCCATCGAGGATCACGTCGTAGCCGGTGATCAGCCGCTCGACGTTGTCGGCGAGGAGCATCTCGTCATGGGTGACGACGTTGACGTCGGGGTTGAGGGCCTCGATCGTCAGCCGTGCGGAGTCGACCTTCTTGATCCCGAGGCGCTCGGTCGAATGAATGACCTGGCGCTGGAGGTTGCTCGCCTCGACGACGTCGAAATCGACGATGCCCAGCGTCCCGACACCGGCCGCCGCGAGGTACAACGCCGCGGGGCTGCCGAGGCCACCGGCGCCGATGAGCAGCACCTTCGACTCGAGCAGCTTGACCTGGCCCGCGGTCCCGACCTCCGGGATGAGCAGGTGCCGGCTGTAGCGCGACTGCTGGGCCGGGGTGAGGGCCTGGGGGGCCTCGATCGGCAGGCTGTTCGCCTCCCACGCGAGGATGCCGCCGGCCAGGTTCACGACGTTCGTGTAGCCGAGCTCCTGCAGCAGTGCGGTGCCCCGGCCGGAGCGAGCGCCGCTGCGGCACTGCATGATGATCTCGGTGTCCTTGTCGGGCACCGTGGCGCCGATCTCCTGGCCGAGCTGCCCGAGAGGGATGAACAGGGCGCCAGGGATGTGCCCCGCGTCCCACTCGACCTGCTCACGGACGTCGATCAGGGTCGCGCCGGCAGCGTGCCGAGCCTGCGCTTCCGGCGGGCTGATCTCGCGGATGGCGGTTTGCATCGGGTCTGGAGCTCCAATGGGGTCGACCGCTCGATGGCGGTCGAACAAGGTCCTGGGGAAGGAGGCGCGGCTTTCGGCCGCGGCCGATCGATGTCGGGCCGGCGCTCAGGCCGGCGACTGACACCTGCAGCGGCGCATGACCTTCATGCCTGGGCCGCCTCCGCCGGGTCGGCGGCGGGCTTGGCTGTGGACGGCCCGAGGGCTCCCTGCAGCGTCTCGAGCGAGAGCATCGCGCACTTCATGCGTGCCGGGCTGATCTCGATTCCGAGCAGGTCGAGCACGTCTGACGATCCCATGCCCGCCGCCGTCGAGACTGGCTTGCCCTTGATCTCGTCGGTCAGGAGCGACGCCGAGGCCTGGCTGATCGCGCAGCCACGCCCGGTGAACCCGACGCCGGCGATCTGCCCGTCGGCGACGCGCAGCTGCAGGGTGATGCGGTCGCCACACAGCGGGTTCGCGCCCTCCTGCGTGGCGGTCGCGTTGTCGAGCACGCCGAAGTTATGCGGCCGCCGGTAGTGCTCGAGGATGTAGTCGCGGTACAAGTCGTCCATGAGAGGCACGCATTCTACTGCCGAGCGCGGAAATCCCACCACCGCCCTCGGGATTGGCGATGGCCGGCCCGCGGTGAGGCGGGACTCAGGGCTGGCGGTTGAACCAGACGCCGCCGGGACCCGTGTAGCTGGTGCCCTCGCCCCAGACCGCGATGGTCTTGCCGGCCGAGGTGATCGCGATCTCGCCGTAGTCGCCGTAGACCTCGAGGAACCCGGCGGCCGACTTGTACGCTGCGCCGCTCGTGGCATCCGAGATCACCACCGGCGTGGACCACGTGGTGCCGCCGTTCGTCGACGTTCGGTAGTACACGTTCCAGGCGTCGACGTTGCCGCCGGTCGTCTGGGCATACCAGGCACGGACGTCGCCGGAGCCCGTGGCCTCGACCGCCGGATCGGTTGCCTGGCTGCCGGTCGCGGACAGCTGCACGGCCGCGGACCAGGTGGCCCCGCCATTCGTGGAGGTCTTGGCGGCGATGGTCTGGAGCCCGCCATTGGTCGCGGCGCCGTCGTACAGGAAGACGATCCGCCCCATCGCATCGACCGTGAGCGCGTGGTGCCCGAGATAGAAGTCGGGCGGGCAGCCGGCCGCCGTGCAGGCGATGCCGGGCTGGACGGAGGCCACGAGGCGGTCCGTGAAGCTCGCCCCGATATTGGTCGACACGAAGACGTGCTCGTCCACCGTGCCCGAGGGCACCGTGCCCTTGTTCCCGCCGCCGCCGTACAGCAGCGAGCTCTCGCCGAGGTACACCGTCCCGTCGGGCGCAACGTCGGCGTCGAAAGCGAAGTAGTAGCGATCGCTGTTCACGAGCTTGGTCTGCGTCCACGTGACGCCGGAGTCATGCGACTGGGCGAGCCAGGGATCGCCACCGGTCGGCCCGTTGAACGGGATGTAGACATCGTGGCCGTCGTTGCTCATTGCGAGCACGGGTTTGTCGTTCCACGACACGTTGCCGTAGACCTTGACGGGTGGAGTCCAGTGCGCGCCGTGGTCCGTCGACTTGACGAACATCACGTTGTAGCCGCTCATGTACGTGGCGTAGACGTAGCCCGCCGAGGTGCCGGGCCCTGGTACGACCTCGATGATCGGGTCGAACTGGCCGCTGCCCTTGCAGGCACACAGGGGCACGCCGTCCGTCCACGTCACGCCGTTGTCCGAGCTGCGCTCGAGCGCGATCCATGGATCCGGGCAGTTGCCCGGGCAGGGCTTGGTCGTGCCGTAGCGGGTGGCCAGGATGTACACGTACGGGCCCGTGGGATCCGCGGCAATCGCGGGCTCCCAGTCGTCGGCCGCGGCATCGAGGAGCTGCTCCCCTGCCCACCCAGCCGCGGGAGCTGCGGCCACGGCGAACGGCTTGCCTGCCGTACCCGCCGCGACAGCCTCCTGGAACGCCTCGGCGCGCTCGTGGGCGCGCTCGCCCTGCTCTGCGGCCTCCGGATTGTCGGCATTGCCTCCGCCCGACCTGCCGAGGAAAACGTCGTCGGATCTGAACGACCCGCCGGGCCGTGCGAGGGCAAGCACCGCAAGGAGCAGTCCGACGACCGCGATCGTGGACAGGACGAAGAACCTTCGGGATGCCGCCATTGGTGGGCTCCTCCAAGCGACCGACACCGGACGGCAGGAGTTTAGTCCCGGGATCGGCCCGCGGCGGTGGCGCGACGGGGTCCCTCCGCTGCGGCGGTGCGTGTGCGCACCGCGAGCGAGTTCGACCTACTCGACGAAGATCTTCTTCACCTCGCGCAGGCCCTCGATCAGGGCGTCGACATCGGTCTCGGTCGTGTAGACGTTGAAGCTTGCCCGGGCAGTGGCCGGGAGCTCCAAGCGCTCGTGGAGCGGCATCGTGCAGTGGTGGCCGGCCCGGACCGCGATGCCGGACCGGTCCAGCACCTGCGCCACGTCATGCGGGTGGACCCCGGGCACGTTGAACGGGATGACGCCGCACCGAATGCCGGCATCCATCGGGCCGTACAGGATCACGTCGGGATGCTCCCGCCGGAGCGCAACCAGTGCGTAGGTCAGCAGCTCCATCTCGTGCTCGCGGACCCGCTCCATCCCGAGCTGGCCCAGGTATTCCGCGGCAGCCCCGAACCCGATGCCCGCGGCGATGTCCGGCGTGCCTGCCTCGAACTTCCAGGGGATGTCGTTCCACTCGGACCGGCGGAGGTGGACCTCACGGATCATGTCGCCGCCGGCCATGAATGGGGGCATCGCCTCGAGCAGGTCGCGCCGTGCCCAGAGCGCGCCGGAGCCGGTCGGGCCCAGCATCTTGTGCCCCGAGAACGCGTAGAAGTCGGCCCCGATCGCCTGGACGTCGACGGGGACGTGGGGCACGGCCTGGGCGCCGTCGAGCAGCACGAGCGCCCCGGCTGCATGCGCCTTCTCGACCATCTCGCGAACCGGGTTGATCGTCCCCAGCGTGTTCGAGACGTGGGTGAACGCGACGAGCTTGGGCTTCAGCCGGAGCAGGACCTCGAAGACGTCCTGGCGCAGGAGGCCATCGTCGGTGATCGGGATGAACTCCAGGTCGCCGTCCTTCTCCTGGGCGAGGAGCTGCCACGGGACGAGGTTGGCGTGGTGCTCCATCTCGGTGAGCACGATCGCATCGCCGCGGCCGATGTTCCTGCGACCCCATGCGTAGGCGACGAGGTTGATGGCCTCGGTCGCGTTGCGGGTGAAGATGACCTCGTGGCTGTCCGGGGCGTTGATGAACTTCGCCACGGAGGCGCGGGCCGCCTCGTAGCTCGCGGTCGAGCGCTCGCCGATCTCGTAGATCCCGCGGTGGACGTTCGCGGTGTACTCGCGGTAGTAGGCGTCGAGCGCGTCGATGACGACCTGCGGCTTCTGGCTCGTCGATGCCGAGTCGAGGAAGACCAGCGGGTGCCCATGAACCTGCTGCTCGAAGATCGGGAAGTCGCGCCGGATGACCTCCGGATCGAGCCGGTTGTTCCGGATGCGAGCCCCGAATTCGGTCGCGCCCGCCGGGAGCTCGATCGCCGGTGCTTCGGTGACGGTCATTCGATCGACCCGCCCGCCTAGCGAGCGGCCTCCAATGCGCGACCCGCCTCGTCGGCGTGCTCGCCGAGCTCCGGGCCCTGGGGTACGAGCAGCGCCTCGTCCGGCACGTCGGGGGCGAGACCCGCCTCCCGCAGGATCGGGCCGTAGCCCTCGGCCTCCAGCCGGAGTGCCAGATCCTTGCCGCCGCTCTTGACGATGCGCCCCTGGGCGAGGACGTGCACGAAGTCGGGCGTGATGTAGTTGAGCAAGCGCTGGTAGTGGGTGATCAGCAGGATGCCGAGGTCGGGGTTGAGCATCGCATTCACGCCCTCGGCGACGACGCGCAGCGCGTCGATGTCAAGGCCGGAGTCGGTCTCGTCGAGGATCGCCATCTGCGGCTCGAGCATCGCCATCTGGAGCATCTCCAGGCGCTTCTTCTCGCCGCCGGAGAAGCCCTCGTTGACGTAGCGGCTCGCGAAGCTCTCGTCCATGCGCAGGAGCGCGAGCTTCTCGCGCATGCGCTTGCGGAAGTCCATCATCGAGACGCCGCCCTTGATCGCGTCCGTGGGATCGATGTCGGGGTTCTTGTCGATTCCCTGGAGCTTCGCGTTCAGGGCGCTCCGGATGAAGCTGGCGACGCTCAGGCCGGGGATCGCGGTCGGGTACTGGAACGCGAGGAACATGCCCAGCCGTGCGCGCTTGTCCGGGCTCAGCTTGAGAACGTCGCGGCCGCGCCAGAGGACCTCGCCGCCGGTCACGACGTAGGCGGGGTGACCCATGATCGCGTAGGCGAGGGTCGTCTTGCCCGAGCCGTTGGGGCCCATGATCGCGTGGACCTCGCCCGGC
>Ga0207646_10006645_pt1 | contig 11923 bp, 8 predicted proteins | sample KBSK5502metaG_FD_184343 | JGI IMG/M metagenome (GOLD analysis project Ga0207646, IMG submission 184343) | Corn, switchgrass and miscanthus rhizosphere microbial communities from Kellogg Biological Station, Michigan, USA - KBS K5-50-2 metaG... | ecosystem: Host-associated > Plants > Roots >...
GCGGAACGTCGCCCGAGACCAGGAGGTCAATCAACAGCTCAAGGTCCTGGGCTGGGCAGTCGTCCGCGTGCTCGAAAGCGAGATCCGCCGCGACCTCACTGCGGCGGCCGACACAGTCGAGGAAGCCGTTAAGATCCCTCGCCCGACGGCCAGCCATAAGTTATGACTTATCTCGTCGTGACCAAGAGCTCGTCTATGCCATGACCCGAGTTGGCTCATTTAGTGCGCACCCGTCGGCCCATTGATGGCGTCGACGGCCTGGTGGAGGTCGTCAGGGATGGTATCTGCAGCGGTGATGACGTGGTCGCCGGTGGTGCCAGGCCGTATGTGCGGCAGCGGTGCGCCCGGACACCCGGTCAGCAGGGTTGTTGACGGTGCTGGCCTACCGCGTGCCTGCATGACAGTGGCCCTCGTGGCACGCGTGCCGAACATCAGCGGTGTCGTCGTCGGTCCGGAACACGACAATCAGCTCGCAGCCCTCTGCTACGCCGAGCGCGAGGGCGGCCGACCTCAAACTCGATACGGAAGATGTGCTCGTCCTCCGGCGGACCACAACGCTGCCTGCAAATTCCGACAGTTCGAATCGCCGTTCAGAAGGCGCTTGGTGTAGTCCCAGCCGCCAAGTCAGCCATCTATTTACGCCTATACCGCTCCCGCGCATCACGTCATGAGTGGCGGGCAGTCTCACCGCCACGACTGATCCAGATTCCGCCATGTTGTCCGGCTTGCGCGGCTCGGTTTCCTCGATGGGTATCGCGCCGCGTTGGCTCAGGTCGTACCGGCCGTCCTGGGTGCGGCCGATTCGGTTACTGGACAAGCACTGGGTGATGCGCCAGGTTGTGACCGGGTAGCGGCTGACGGTTTCGGCTATGAGTTGCTCGAGTGAAAGCGGGCCGAGCTCTTCGAGGACTTCAACGACGGCGTCGACCGCGTTGGCGTAGCGTCGAACCGTCGTGTTGGACCTCCATTCAGCGAGTACCCAGATGCCTTCGGGCCGCCGCTGGGCGAACCGGGGGTCACGGCGCATCGCTTCGCGCAGCGCGCGTTCCTTCCATCCGATCGCGCCGGCGATCTCAGCGGAGGAGCTCGGTTCGTCTTGGGCTTTGAGCCATAGGTAGGCGGCGTCTGCTCCTTCTCTCGGGTGTCTTACCCAGCCGCCCGCCGGGCCGCGCCTGAGCGGAGATCCCTCGGCGGTGAGCAGTTCCCGCAAGGGGAGATCGCTGCGCAGGCCGAGCGTGCCCGCTCGCTCGTCCAGTTCGTCGTCGGTGAAGGGAGCCTGCGCGGCGAGATCGCGCAGTCGCACGTCGAGGGCTCCGGGCCTGCGCGTCCACCACCCGGTCAGGTCGCCTGCCCAGGTCCGGGGCCGAGCCACGCCGAGGACGCGCAGCGCAACGGCCATCGGCGAGCCGGATGCGGTACCAAGGGAGGTGCGGACTTCAATGTCGGCAACAGCTGGATGATCATCAAGGATGCGTGTTAGCTCTGCCCGTACCTCTGGGAGGAGGTACCGGTTAAGGGCCGAGCGCAAGGCTCCTTCGGCACGGTTCTGGAGCTGCCCGACCCGCGCGCGTGTGACACCGATCGTGGACCCTACGGCGTCGAGGGTGGCCCCGGACAGTCTAAGTTCCAGAACGGTGCGGTCACGATCGGTAAGCGTCTCCCACGCGGCCGTCACAGGATCGGCAACAGTGTCGGTCATGGCATGTCCCGTGTCTCTCAAACGGTCACGTGGATGATGCGCAACCCGCACCGTGCCGCTATGCGGAGGTTAGCTTGGCGGACGTTGGCGGGAACGGGCGTGGTGAACGTCGAGGTGACACATAGAACCCAGGGAACCGGGTCACCGTTGGCGCCCGCTTGGAGCGCCGCCCATACGAGGTGCTTGAGGTCTTTCTCTGGGCCCCACGCGAATGTGACTTCGTCTTCACCGCGGGTCGCATTGATTCGGAGCGGTTTGATTCGCTGCGTGCCATCGCGCGGCCGCCAGTCCGCGCCCAGCGCCTTGTGTACCAGCTCGGCCGGGGTGACGCTTGGCCGGGTCACAAGCGGCGCGTACTTGCCTATCCCGTTCACCGCGCGGGCCCATTCCTTCATCGGCCCGTCCTTGATCCAGACGCGTGCTTGTTCAGGTGTCATGAACCTCGTGAGTACGTCACCCACCGCAGGGTCCTGGACCCATTTCGCGTACTGGGCGGACCGGGCGGTCATGGAGAGATGCGCCCAATCCAGGTGATCAGCGTCCTGAAATAGACGCGCAACGACTTGTCTCTCGATCTCGTCAGGCAGGGCCATGTCAGTTCAGTCCGTTGGCCGGCGGGAACTGCAGCCTGACCTCATCAGCGGCGCTCTCTAGGCTCGCGGCGTCTTTGATCCAGTAGTCGAGGAGCGTTCCCGCCGTCTCATCACTGAACGCGATAGTGGATCCGCCTGGGAGTGACAACTCCTCGACTTCGCCGGTGCGGAGCGCGTTGAGAGACCGGCGCAGGTCCAGCGTCGCGGCGACGCGGCGGACGTCGGTCACGAAGTCCAGGACCCGCAGGAATTCCTTGCCTTCACGGAGGCGAAGCCCTCGACCTAGCTGCTGCACGAAGATCCGACGGCTGTGGGTGATCCGCAGGAAGCCGATCAGGTTGACGTCGGGAACGTCGACGCCCTCGTTGAAAACGTCGACGCAGGTCATGATAGGCACTCTGCCTAGCCGGAAAGCGTTGAGCAGCACCTGTCGCCGTTGCCGGCTAAGGGCGCTGTGCAGGCACGCGGCACGCCGCCAGCTTGGGTCCGCGCCTGCCAGCATGTTCGCCATACGCTCGGCGTGTTCGATGGTCTGGCAGAACAGGATCGCGCGTGGTTCGCTGATGTCTCTCCAGGCGAGCCGAACCTGGTCGATGATCTCTTCGTCTCGCTGTGGGAGGAACAAAGCCCGGTTAAGCTCCTTCACGGAGTAGCCGTGCGGGCTTACCGAACGAACGAATTCCCAGTCGAGGTTGTCAACGAAGATCCGGTAGTCGACCTTGGCCAGGTATCCCATCGCCATACCCTGCGCGATGCCGAGGCTATAGGACGGGTTCCCGAACCGGGTCGTGATGTCGAACTGGTCGCCTCGCCAGGGCGTGGCGGTTACCCCGAATTGTCTAGCTTTCTCGCAAATGTCGAGAAGCTCAGCGAACATTCCCTCCTCTCCCACGTGATGCGTCTCATCGACCATGATCATGTCCGGCCGCCACCCGGCCCGGACGACGCCTAGCGCTGAGTCGATCGTCGCCATGGTGACCCCGTCGAATGACGCGGGCTTGGTGTCTCCGGTCAAGATCTGCGTGGGCACGGTCTTATCTAGGTGCGCCCATATGGCCTTCTCTAGCTGCGCGACGAGTTCCTTGGTGTGGGCCAGGACGAGTACCTGGCTGCCTGGGTGCGCCAGGAGATGGCGCCGGATGACCTCGCCGCCCACCACGGTCTTCCCAAGGCCGGTGGCGAGGACTAGGAGCGCTCGGTGGCGCGCCTGGAGATCAGCTTCGATCGCGTCGACGGCTGCCTGCTGGTATGGCCTCAGTTGGTAGCGGCTGGGGACCTGCCCCGGCATGCGGTCCCAGATGGCCTGCAGCGTAGCGCCGTCCCACAGCGCGATCTTCACCCCGATTTGGGCGAGGGCACTGCGCCGCTCCTCGGCTGTGCGGTTGAGGCCGGTGTTGGTCGCCAAGACGGCCCGGTCGGCCTGGTACTGGGCGCGGGCCCGTTCGGCGTCGTCGACCCCGACGCGGTCGATCGGACCGCGGCTGGACCACTTGCACTGCACGACCCATTGTTCGCGGTCGCGCACCGCGAGGATGTCCGCGCCTTGATCGTTGGGCCCGTCTATGAGCCGCACGTCGGCGAAGCCGAGGTGCCACATGGCGCGCTCGACGGCTTGGGTCAGTCCGCGCGGTCCTCGCTCGAGCAGTTGCCCGGCGGACAGGAAGCCTTCGCTCATTCGTCTGGGGCCAGTTCATCTAGCAGGAGCTGGATGCTGAGTCTGGTGCGCTGCAGTTGGGCGGCCTGGGGCGTTGTTTGGAAGGTCAATACGGTGGCGACGTCGTTGAGGTAGCCGGTGATTCTGGCCACGCTCAGGCGCTTAGACGTGGCTGAGCTGAGAGTCGAGTATGGGCCGACGAAGACGTGTCCGTCCATGAACGCCTCGGGCCAGGCTTCGAACAGCTTGACCAGGAACAATGGGGGGACGTGGAGCAGGAACCGGCCGTTGGCGCCGAGAGTCGCGCCGAGGCCCGCTCCCGTGGCGACTAGGTCATTCTCCGTGGCGGTCTGTTCGTCGGGTGTCAGGTACTGCAGCGCGCGCTGCGGGTCGACAGCTATCTGGTCGGCCATGCGTTGCCGCAGGTCGGCTAGGAGTTCACGGGCTTGGCTACTGATGACGTCGATGTCGAGAGCGGTGTCGGGAAGACATGCGGCCTGCAGGCGCGCGGCGACTTGCGCGTACGACAAGGAACTGTCCGCGCGGATCTTCAGGTAAGCGGCGATCTCGGTGAGCAGCACGTCAGAGACATTCGCCCCGAACTCGGTGAAGACCTGATGGCTGGTGTCCACCAAGGCCGTCGCGGTGCCCCCTGAACCCTGGACGAGCCAGACGGGAGTGGGCTGCTGCGCGCTGTCCAGGACAGGACCGGAAGCGACCGCCATGGTCGTGACTTTCAGGTTCCCTAGCTCGGGAAGCCCGAAGTCACGAGTCAGCTCCGGCAACACAGTCGCGTCGGCGGTGTAGCGTGTCACCCGCTCTTGCTCGGTCTCCGCCGTGGGTGGCTGCCCGTCGGAGGTTCCCGCTGGACTAGTGGCGCCGCCTTGCCCCGCAGTGCCACCTTGCTCTCCTGTGCCGCCTAGCGCCTCGATCACCGCGGCCTCGTCAGCCGTGCTCTTCGAGCCCGCAGTGGCTTTCTCTAGCTGAGCTTGCTTCTTGCGCTGCTCGTGGCTGAGGACCGCGTCCCACCAATGCTGGTCGGTCTGGTAATCCGGGTCCCCCTGCCAGAACTTCCTCGCCCACGCGCGAGTCTCCTCATGGATCGCGCGCGTTCCATCGCCAGGGATCAGGTTCCTGAGGCCTGGGTCATTGCGGCGGTATCCCTTAACCAGTTGAGCCAGAGGACTGGTGTTCTGCGCGTAGCCAGCATCCTTGGCCTTCTGGGGGAGCATCGGGCCAGGGCCGCGAAGGAAATCGGCGGCCGCCTTCCAGCTGCGATCACCATACTCGAAGGCGTCCTTCTGGTAGGTGACGGGCACGTGGTCGAGGTGAATCTCGCCGATTATTCGTCCACCCTGGTTCGCCAGCTCGACGGGATACTCGATATCGATCCCTGCCAGGGGGTCGTTCGGGTTGCTCCACTGGAAGAGCCGCTTATCGTACTGGAGGATCTTCCGCCCGTTACGGAGGAAGTCGATGCCGAATTCGCGCTGGTCCAGGTGACGCTGGATACCGAGCCAGCCATGGATGCGCCGCTCCCGCAGCCGAAGCGACGTCCCGCCGCACTCATCACAGATGCCCTTACCCGGGTGCTGCCAGTTGCCGCACTGGTCGCAAGCATCCGCCGGCTCGTACTCCTGGTTGATTTCGATGTATGCCGGGATCTTCTCCGAACTCGCCCCGCTGCCGTATATGACATGCCGGTCATCTCCCCAGCGGCAGGGGACGCGCGGCTTCACACGGACGCCCTGAACCCACAGCTCGAATGGCCTGTTCTCCAGAATCCAGCTATAGACGCGGCCCAGGATGCCGCGCAGGTTCTCCGCGTGGCGCTGTAGCCACTCCGCCTGCTTCGTCTTAAGCCGACCGATCTCGACTCGTGTTCCGTGCTCGCTAGGGTCCGACTTGGGCTCGGTTATGTCCTTCGCCTGGAAATCGGCCCCGAGGGTATCGAAATCGATCTCGACTCCGATCCATTCCGGATCACCTGAGCGCGTCGTGAGGACACGGGTCCGCCTGCCAAGGCGGGCCGTGCTGACATTGAAGCCCATGCCGAAAAGACCGAGCTTGTCGAAACGGTCATTGCTGGACCAGCCAGCGCGTACAGCATCCTCCAGCTTGTCGCGGCTCATGCCCTGGCCGGTATCCTTCACGATCACCTCGGATCCCGCGAGGTCGGCTCCCGGACCCGGCAGAGTGACACTGACCTGATACCCACCTGGCCAGGCAGCTCCGGATTGCCAGAGATCGGTGAAGTCGTCAAACGCGTTGTCGATTAGCTCGGCGATGCACTGCCACTCGTCGAACTCAATCTCTCCCAACATCCGCAGGATGCGCGGAGACGGGGTGATGTCCACAGGACTCCTCAAACCAAGATGTCGCGTCCACTCCAGCTACCTGGGCGCAGTTCTCGCGTCAGTCGTGGCCGGGCTCCCCACCTTCGCCAGGCGGACGCCGACCCGTGATATCTGGCTCAGGCCGACTTCGCGCAGGCAGGCAACCGCCATGCTCGTGATCGGGAAACCCGATGCACTGCTGACCGAACAGCCGCGTACATGAGCCTAGACCCGCCGCCAGGATGCCGGCTTCAAGTACGCCGTCATCGAATTCGCCCGAGAGTCCTCCCATCCTTGCTTCTGCATGGAAGATGCGCCGGCTCGGGTGGTCATCTAGCGCAAGGCGCGTGGTCTTTGGTGTGGCCGCAGGTAGGCAGAGGTGACCCAAGGGAGCTGGGCAGCGTCGGCAGGCCAGTACCAGGTGGCCAGGCAGGCCGCGATGCGTTCGGCCTCCTGCTGGTGACCGGGACGATGTGCCCGGTCGCGCCGCTGCGGGCGTCTTCGGCTAGCAGGGTGGTGTGTTCCCAGTTCAGCCGCCAGGACAGTTGCTGGTCGGGCCGCTGCTCAGGCCCACGGTGATATTCGGCCGGATCAGGTAGTCCATCCCGAAGGTGATCTGCCGGCGGGGCTTGGGCTCAGTTTTGGTCTCATTCACCCCCGTCCGCCACCGTTCACCGGTGGTCGCCAGATCGTGTTCGCGCAGGCCACGGACGCTGGCGGACTGTGGTGAACGGTGGTGCGCAGTACTCGAAAGCGTGTGCATCAGCCACGTGGGCGCCGTTCCACTAGTACCACGATGGGCATCGGCAGTCCCGCCCAACGCCCATCGGATGCCATGAGGCCGAGCCGCCTACAGTGCTTCAAGACGCAAGACATTAGGAGCGTAAGCACGTGTCCGTTCGGGCCCTGAGAGGGCAATGCGGACACGCCTGGCACTTGGGCGGGTATTTCGGACACCCGGCCGACGGGCCGGGAGGGCTCGCGATGTGTCGGCGTCCGCCGTCCGCTGGACGCACCTTTGCGGGACGTGGCGGAGGCCATGTGTTGCGGTGCGCAGACTGCGAAGCGTAGCGTCCGGTCCAACCATGTGGCAGGGGCGGGGCGTGACTATTGAGCACCAGCGATACGGGACCGCAGTCGGTCACGCAGGCCCAGTTCAGCTTGCCCAGCTGGCAGCCTGGCCAGGACCTGACGGACCTGGAAGAGGAGATGCAGGCTAAGTGAGTGTTTGATAATTCGCGGTGTGGCTGCCGGGGTGGCATCCCGGGTGGCCGGGGCCGGGGCGTGTCGGTCCGCTGGTAGCCGGGGCGCAGGCCCCATGATCCCGATGTGTGAAGATCAAGAACCAGATGGGGCCCGCGCGTGCCCAGGCTACGCGCCCGGCCCGCTGCTATCCCAGTGATCTGTCCGACGCGCGGTGGCGGCTGATCGCCCCCTGCCTGCCCGAACGGGTGCCTGGCGGGCGGGGCCGGCCGCCGGTGCACTCGCTCCGCCAGGTCGTGAATGCGATCTTGTACGTGGGCCGGACCGGCTGCCCGTGGCGCTACCTCCCCGCGGGCTACCCGCCCTGGCCTACCGTGTACGGCTACTTCGCCCGGTGGCGCGACGACGGCACCCTGGCCCGGCTGCACGACCGGTTACGCGCCGCCGCCCGCGCCGCCGCCGGGCGCCCGGCCCAGCCGACCGCCGCCATCATCGACTCCCAGTCGGTGCGCGCCGCCGACACCGTGCCCATGGCCACCCGGGGCTGGGATGCCGCCAAGAAGGTCAACGGCCGCAAGCGGCACATCGCCGTGGACGCCACCGGGCTGCTGCTCGACGTGGTGATCACCGCCGCCTCGGTGCAGGACCGCGACGCCGCCCGCCCGCTGCTGTGGAATCTCCACCGCGCCTGCCCGCGCGTCCGCCTGGCCTGGGCCGACGCCGGCTACCAGGCCCGCCGGCTCACCGCCTGGGCCACCGCCCTGCGCATCACGCTGCAGATCGTCCGGAGGCCCGACGACCTGCACACCTTCGCCGTCCTGCCCCGCCGCTGGGTCGTCGAGCGAACCTTCGCCTGGATCAGCAAGCACCGCCGCACCGTCCGCGACTACGAGCGCCTGCCCGCCAGCCACGAAGCCATGATCTTGTGGGCCATGACCGACCTCATGACCAGGCGCCTGGCCCGCCACCCACCCCAGTAAGCCATTTATCAAACACTCACTAAGGCCGCGGCCGGAGAGCTGGTGGACCGTGGCGAGGGCCCGTTCGATCTGGCCGACATGCAGAGGTGGGGTAAGGAGCGGATGATCCGCTCGGCCGTGCTGCGGTACCTGCTGGCCGCCGACGACTGGCCGGTGGATGCACGAGGAGTCCGGCTGCGCGGGGTGCGGATCAGCGGCCACCTGGATCTTGAAGGGGTAACCCTTCGCTGCGAGCTGCGCTTGGTGGACTGCTACCTCGACGCCAGGGAACCTGTGTGCCTGGACCAGGCCACCGCCTACCGTCTGGCCCTGGCTCGATGTCATCTGGCGGGCCTGACCGGCGAGATGCTTTCGGCGCGGGAGGTCGACTTGCACGGCTCCACCTTGACTGGCCCGCTTCAGTTGCTCGCCGCAAACATAACCGGGCAGCTCATCTGCCGGGACGCACAGCTGACCGGCCACGACGACAACGGCGACGCCCTGGTCGCTGACCGGATGAAGGCAGGCGGTGTGTTCCTCGACGGGGAGTTCACCGCGGCCGGGGCGATCGGGCTGCTTGGCGCGGACATCACCGGGCAGCTCAACTGCCGGGGCGCCAAGCTGACCGGCCACGACGACGACGGCGACGCCCTGGTCGCTGACCGGATGAAGGCCGGTGGAGATGTGCTCCTCGACGGGGAGTTCACCGCGGCCGGGGCGATCGGGCTGGTCGGCGCGGACATCACCGGGCAGCTCAGCTGCCGGGGCGCCAAGCTGGCCGGCCACGACAACGACGGCAACGCCCTGGTCGCTGACGGGATGAAGGCCGGCGGTGTGTTCCTCGACGGGGAGTTCACCGCGGCCGGGGCGATCAGGCTCCAATCGGTACGTGTCGGCGGAGCGGTTCAGCTGTGCCCCGCAGCATTGGCTGGCCCAGGCCAGGTTGCGATGGACGCGGCCGGGGCACAGATCAAGGGCGAACTGGTGTGGGCACCGACCGGACCAGTCTTCGGGCAAGTCAACCTGGAAGGCGCCACCATCAGCCACCTGGTCGATGACTGGGGCGAGGACCGGCCCGGTGGGTTCTGGCCGACCGAGGGGCAGCTTCGCCTGGACGGCTTCACCTACGACAGGTTCGGCGGAGACCGACAGGCCACCGTGGAGCAACGGCTGAAGTGGATCTGCGGCCAGTACCGGCGCTCGGGCACAGGCCAGCTGGGATTTGTAAGCCAGCCCTATGAGCAGCTAGCGAAGGTCTACCGGCGGGCAGGGAAAGACAGCGACGCCCGCAAGGTCGCCATAGCCAGGTGCGTCGACGTGCGGCGGTACGGCAGCCTCAACTGGTACAGGAAGGCCGGCAACTGGTTCATGGACAAGACCATCAAGTTCGGCTACCAGACCTGGCGGGCCGCCCTCGGGCTGGCCGTCGTCTTCATGGCCTTCCTGATCATGACACTCTTCGCCCAACAACACCATGCGATCGTGCCCGTGTCAGACCTCGTCGTCGGCGTCCACCCGGCCCCGGCCGCGACCCAATGCGCCCCCAGCTACCCGTGTTTCTACCCACTCGGCTACGCCGTCGATGTGGTCATCCCCGTCATCAACGTTCGCCAGGCCGACTTCTGGGGACTCAATGGCTGGGGCTGGGTGGCTGGCAGCTGGGCAGCGACCGTGCTTGGCTGGGCAGCGGTGACGCTCCTCCTAGTCGGCTACACCGGGCTGGTACGCCAGCAATAGACCGGATCATCGAGTGCCCCAATACCGGACATATTGGCATCACTCCGACCGTCCGCTGGACCCCCGTTTACGGACGCATCAGGTTGATGCCTAGTGAAAGGGAGCAGGGCGTGGGCGACGTGAATAAACCTCACGCGACGCGATGGCCTCCGGTTAGCCAGCCCAGCTCAGCACCGTGGCGCGGGCCTGCATGGCGTCAGGAACAAGCGGTGGTTACTTTACTCCGGATGCGTTTTCCGCCTCCGTAGTCCAGCGGGCCAAGTTGTTCCGGGCGGACATGGTGTCCGGTTGCTCGGCACCGAGGACCCGCTCGAACACGGGCAGCAGCGCGGCGAACAAGTCGCGGGCCCCGGCCGCATCCCCCGCCTCCCCGGTCCAGCGGGCCACGCTGCCACGGGCAATCAGGGTGACCGGGTGCTGGGCGCCGGACACCCACTCGCAGATGGGCAGCAGCGCGGCGAACAGGTCGCGGGCCCCGGCCGCATCCCCCGCCTTCCCGGTCCAGCCGGCGAGGTTGCCGCGGGCGCTCAGGGTGTCTGGGTGCTCGGGGCCGAGGACCCGCTCGCGGATGGGCAGCAGCGCGGCGAACAAGTCGCGGGCCCCGGCCACATCCCCCGCCTCCCCGGTCCAGTAGGCGAGGTTGCCGCGGGCGCTCAGCGTGTCCCGGTGCTCAGCCCCGTAGGCCTCATCATCCCTGTAGGCGTCGGCGATCAGCTGGAACAGGTCGCGTGCCGCCGGATAGCTGCCGATAAAGCCGAGGTAATTCGCGATCCGCCACATGCCCCTGCTGGTCAGGCTGAGGACAGCCCGGGCGTGCGGCAGCAGCGCCGCGCACACCGGCCAGGTGCCCGGCTGCTCCGGGTCGCCGGGGATCGCGGCCTCGATTACCGTGGCGGCGGCCTGCCGCCACGCCGGGGCCAGCGCGGCGGGCATCTGATCGGCGGTGACCGCCTGCACCAGCCGGTGCACCGACACCGCCCCGCCCGCGGCCGGGCGTACCAGTGAATACCGGCGCAACGCAGCGACCGCATCCTTGACCGCCAGCTCATCGTCCAGCAACGGCGCCAGCACCGTCGTCACCTCGGCTGGGAGCTGTTCGGTGAGCCCGGGCCGGGGTTGCAGCAGCAGGCCCAGCGGGACCGCTTCCGGGGCGCAGAACGCCAGCAGCCGCAACAGCCCGGCCGCCCCCCGGCCGGAGTGCTCCAGCTGGGTGAACGCCAGCGCCCAGGCCGCTGCGACCGTCCCGGTGTACCCGCTCGGCTCCCCCCGCGCCAGCAGGTCCGCCCGCCGCCGCCGGAACTCGGTCAGGTAGGCGGCCAGGCTGTCCCCGGTGACCTGGATGTAGGCGGGGGCCTGCTCCAGCGCCAGTGGCAGCCCGCCCACCGCCTCGGCCAGCCCCACGGCGGCCTGGTGGTCCGCGTCCCCCGTGCGGGCGGCCAGGAACCCCGCGGCGACCTCGGTGTCGAGCACCGGTACCTCCACCGCCTGCCCCGGTGGCCACAGCGCGTTGCGGCTGGTGGTTAGTACCCGCCCGTCCCCCGCAGGGGGCAGGAACCGCTCGACCGAGGCCCGGTCCGGCGCGTTGTCGAACACCAGCAGCCACCCCGCCGGGTAGGTGGCGAGGATCGCGTGCACTGCGGCTACCGGGTCCCCGGCCCTCTCCCCGGCCCCCAGCTGGGCGGCCAGCTCGGTGAACCCGGCGGCCAGCACAGTGGTGTCCTCGGCGACGAGCTGCCAGGCGA
>Ga0207646_10006653_pt1 | contig 11915 bp, 13 predicted proteins | sample KBSK5502metaG_FD_184343 | JGI IMG/M metagenome (GOLD analysis project Ga0207646, IMG submission 184343) | Corn, switchgrass and miscanthus rhizosphere microbial communities from Kellogg Biological Station, Michigan, USA - KBS K5-50-2 metaG... | ecosystem: Host-associated > Plants > Roots >...
GAGGGCGGTAGTCGGCACGTCGAGCGCTGAACGAGAAAGGAGAAGACAATGCCAATGATCGAAGTCAAGCTCTACGACCATCGCGTCACTGACGAATCTGTGCCGAAGATGATCGAGAAGCTGACCGATGCACTCGCGGAGTCGAGCGGCGCAGCGAAGGAGCACATCCACGTCGTGATCCAGGGCGTGCAGCCCAAGCACTGGGGCATCGCCGGCAAGCCCGCGGGCTAGCGCCATGCCGCTGATCGAGGTCAAGCTCTTCGATTTTAGGATGGACGAGGAGACGAGCCGCAAGCTGATCGCAGGACTGACGGATGCGCTCTGCGAAGCGACGACCGAAGGCCTGCGCGAGCACACGTGGGTCGTCGTCGAAGGACACTCGCCGAAGAACTGGGGTGTCGGCGGGGTGCCCTGGCCAGCCGAGATGACTCCGCCTTAATCCGCGCGAAGGCTGCGCTTTCGCTCGGAGGAGAGGGACGTGCCGCGACTCGGCACGACACAAGAGGCCGGGTCAGACCCTTGCCGTTCGAGACGAGCCGCCACTAGACACGACACAAAGGGCTGGGGTCAGACACTTGCCGTTCGCAACGTGTCGCCACCAGGCACGACACAAAAGGCTGGGGTCAGACCCTTGCCGTTCCGGACGTGCCCTCGCTCGCTACCAGTTCCAACTCGACGGCCGGCGCGCCCGGGGTGATGGCTGCCGTCTCGCGCGCGTGCAACAGAGTGGTCCGGACGATCAGCTTGGCGCGGGCGAAGTTGTCCATCACCGTCGGCACGGGCCCGACGCGCTGCTTCAGCGCGTACCCGCCCGCGTTGCGGCCAATTGCACGGTAAGACTCGAGCGTAAGGGACGGCGCCATGCCGAAGAGCTCGAGGTTGTCGAGCGGCTGGAGGTCGGCTCGGTGGATGACCGTCGTTCCCTTCGACTGGATGCCGATCGCAACGCGGGAGCCGGCGAGGGCGGCGCCGTCGTGGCCGATGAAGGCCACGTCGGACGCACGGCGCACGCGGACGAGGCGCGGTACGGCGCCTGCGTCTCGCACTCCCGCGATCAGCGCCTCGAGCACGTCGTGGTGTGCCAGGCCTCCGATCGTCGTGCGCAGCTCGCCGGCGAAGGCCGGACCCAGCGCGATCACGACGTCGTCCGGATCGTTGCCTATCATGGCAACGTGCTTCTCGACCACGACAGCCGGTTGAGCGTCCGTCGTTTCGTCCAACGTGCTTGCGTCGAGCTCGTGCGGAAGGTGCTGCAGGCGCTCCCACCGTTCGCCGTCCAGGCGATAGCCCGTGCCGGGGCCCGAGTAGCGGTTCGGATCGTTGACCGCCGCCTCGACCGTGCCGGTCGGCCCGATGATGGCCGAGGTCTGGAGGTAGTCGCCCGACACGCGCTGGCGCTGCATGCTCACGATCGCCTCGGCGACCTCGGTGAAGGCGTGCCGGTCGAGCTCGCGCGCCACGTCGAGGCCGCTGATTCCCTCGGCCAGAACCCGGTCGGCGGCGGCGACATCGGCAGCTCGATCACGGTCGGGCAGATCGCGGCTGTCGAGTGCATACGTCGCGGCTTCGACTTCCTCGTCCGTGATCGCGGGAAAGTCAAAGGCGGCGAAGACGGTCTGGATCGCGCGCGCGGCGCGCTCGCGCACGCGGACTGTCTGGCTCTCGCTGAGGGGCTCGATGCCGCCGTCGACCTGCCAGTCGCGCTGCATCGTCAGCCACTCGTCGATGTCGTCGGCGTCGTAGTTGCCGCCCCCGAACATGTTGTCGTAGCGGGGCATCACGCTCCAGCCGGACGTGACGAAGTCGGTCCCAGGAAGGAACTGGCCCATCAACTTGGCGGCGCGTCTGGTCGGGGAGTGCGAGGCGATGGCGTCGTTTCCGGATGCCACCTCCAGGTCGAGCCAGGCCGCGAGCAGGTTCTCGGCCAGGATCTCGCGCGATCCTGCCGGAACGCTCATCACGAGCGCGACGCACGAGATCGCTCCGTTCTGGACGCCCTGCGACCCAGCCGCCCGAGCCAGAGCCAGGCAGCGCGCTTCGAGGTAGAGCATCGAGCACCCGCCTGCGTGCCCCATCAACGCCTCGGAGCCGCCCCCGGACGTGAAGCGCACCTTGATCCCGCGCGACGCGTACGCCGAGGCGAGAAAGCCCTTCGACCACGGTGTGTCGTCGCCGTCCACGAATACTGGCTCCGTGCCGTAGACCGACAGGGTCTCCGCGTACGTGGTGATGCCCTGGATCGCCAGCTGCAGCGACCGTCGCTCCTCGATCGCGCACTGAGTCAGCACGCCCGGTCTACCGGTCTGCGAGCCCACGAGAATCGCCATCGCGTTCAAGGGCGCGTAGCGCGAGACGCCGACGGTCGTCTCGATCTCGGCGAAGCCCCGCGCCGCCGCCTCCGCGGCATCGGCCGCGAGCAGCGCCGGGTTCTCCTTCAGATTGGTGACGTGAGCCTGATTCGCGGGGGCCCTGCGGGCGCGCAGCTTCTTGAGTGCGAACATCATTTCGACGGGATCGAGCAGCGAGACGACGCGCGCCAGCCGTGCTGGTGTGAGCCCGCGACCAAGGCGGACGAGCTCTTCTCGCGACACGTTGACGTCGACGAGTCGGCGGGCGAGCTCAGCGTCGTCGAGAGCCATGGCCTCGGCCGCCACGTCGAGGTCGAGACCGTGGCTCGCTATGAAGTGGTCGATCGCGTCGAACTCCGCCTCGCTCCGTCCGTCGAGCCAGACGACTCGCCCCTGCTCGACCTTCAGCCCCGGCTGCGGATCGTTCGGGCCGTTCATCGCCACGAGCCCGAGGTCGGGCTGCGGCGTGATCAGAACCTCGCGCCGAAGTTCGCGGCGCTCGCGCTCGGCGAACCGCCTAGACCGCTGGGTCATCGGCGTGAATAAGGCTCCGCTTGGCGTAGACCGCCCCGGCTTCCCGGACGAAGGCGGCGGTCTTCGCCGCCCCGAAGTCGTTCTCGAGACGCTCGGCCCAGCTCTCGAGCTCCTCGGCGGTCGAGCGATGCGGACGAAGGGCGGTGTAGATCTCGAGGACCACCTCGTCGGGGACGCCCGTCAACTCGGCCGCGCGCTCGAGGTTGGCTGCGAGCTGCAAGCGGCCGGCTGCGAGCGCCACCTGCGCCTGCAGCTCGAGCGTCTGCGCGGTCGCGCGCATCTCCGACGCGTCCAACCGGCCTGAGCGAAGCGCGTCGAGCGTGAGTTCGTCCAGTGCAAGTCCGCCGGGCGTCCGGACCAGATCGGGTCGCTCGGTCCCGATCGGGTAATCCGCGCTGGGATCGAACGCCACCGATCAAGCTTAGTCCTAGCCCGCGTGCCGTTCGCGCCGCGATATAAGACTTGTATGAACGCGTACGACTTCAGCGGTCGCGTGGCGCTCGTCACGGGAGGCGCGAGTGGTATCGGCGCGGCGACCGTCGAGTTGCTGCGAACGAACGGCGCGCGCGTTGCCGTGCTCGACCTCGATCCGAGCGGCCAGCACGAAGACGTGTTGCCCATTCAAGGCGACGTAACGAGATCGGAGGACACCGACGCAGCCGTCGCTCGGGTCGACTCCGAGCTCGGCGGTCTCGACATCCTCGTCTGCTCCGCAGGAGTCGGCGGCGATTCGGTTCGCGCCGTGGACATGCCGGACGAAGAATGGCGGCGTGTATTCGCGATCAACTGCGACGGCACGTTCTTCTGCAACCGTGCGGCATTGCGAAAGATGGTCGAACGTGGATACGGCCGAGTCGTCAACGTCGCCTCGATCGCCGGTAAGGAGGGCAACCCGAACGCCTCCGCGTACTCGGCGAGCAAGGCTGCAGTGATCGGAATGACCAAGTCGCTCGGCAAGGAGGTCGCCGGCTCGGGCGTGTTGGTGAACTGCATCGCGCCGGCGGTCATCGACACGCCGATCCTCGGTCAGCTGAGCGAAGAGCACATCGGCTACATGCTCCAGAAGATCCCCCTCGGAAGGGTCGGCAAGCCGGAAGAGGTGGCCCACCTGATCGCCTATCTCGCGAGCGAGGATCTGAGCTTCGCGACCGGAGCATGCTTCGACATCTCCGGAGGCCGGGCCGTCTATTGATTCGGATCGTCCGCTTCAGGGAGCCGGGTCACGAGCCGCGGCTCGGGCTCGTCGAACCGGATGCGCCACCGGTCGTGGCCGAACTGGAGAACGACGACGTCCTCGCCGTTCTGCGCGGGGAGCGCGCCGTTACGGGACGGACGATCGTAGCGCTCGATGCCGAGACGCTCGAGCTGCCGCCGCCGTTCGAGCTGCTTGCGCCGCTCGTTCCGCCCGAGACCTGGGCGGCCGGCGTCACGTACGAACGGAGCCGCGACGCTCGCGTCGACGAAAGTCGAGTGGAGGCACGGGACGTCTACAGCCTCGTCTACGACGCCGAGCGTCCGGAGCTCTTCATGAAGGACGCAGCCGGCCGTCGAACCGTCGGACCTGGTGCCGCGGTGGGAGTCCGCTCCGATGCCACGTGGACCGTGCCCGAGCCGGAGCTCGCGCTCGTTCTGGCTGCCGACGGCGAGTTGCTCGGAGCCACGATCGGCAACGACGTGACGGCACGGGACGTGGAGGGCGAGAACCCCCTCTACCTCCCCCAGGCCAAACTCTTCGCCGCCGCCTGCGCGCTCGGTCCGGCGATCGCGGTTCCGGAGGACTGGTCGGAGCCGTTCGAGATCCAGCTCCGTCTGAGCGGTCCGGACGGCGAGGTCATCTACGAAGCCCAGACCTCGACGGCGAGGATGCGCCGCTCCTTCGAAGAGCTGGCGGCGTGGCTGGTGCGCGAGAATCCGGTCCCTGCCGGCAGCGTCCTCCTCACGGGCACCGGTCTGGTCCCGCCCGACGACGTGGCACTGGCGGCCGGCCAGCACATCGAGATTCGAATCCCGGGAATCGGCAAGCTCGTGAATCCGGTCGGCGCGGCAGCCGGCCTTCTTCCCGCCGAAAGGAGCAAGACCCATGTCCGATAGCGTGCTCGAAGCGCCCGCGCGGCCGGAGCTCGCCAACTACGTCGGCGGCGAGTGGACGCCGGCATGGAGCGGTCGCACCTACGAGAAGCGCAATCCCGCCAACCCGGCCGAGATCGTCGGTGAGTTCCCCGCGTCCGGCGAAGAGGACGTAACCGCGGCGGTCGAGGCTGCCGCGAACGCATTCCCCACCTGGTCGGCATTGCCCGCGGCGGCGCGCGCGACCGTGCTGATGCGGGCGGCCGACGCGATCGACGCGCGCGTCGAGGAGATGGCGGCCGACATGACTCGCGAGATGGGCAAACCGTTGCGCGAAGCCCGCCTGGAATCGGCCCGCACGGCGGCGATCTTCCGCTACTTCGCCGGCGAGGCATGGCGTCCGAAGGGCGAGTTGTACGAGCAATCGGCGACCGGGTCCACGCTCTACACACTGCGGCGACCGCTCGGCGTCGTCGGCTTGATCACACCGTGGAACTTCCCGGCGGCGATCCCCGCCTGGAAGATGGCGCCCGCGCTCGTCTACGGCAACACCGTCGTGCTGAAGCTCGCTCAGGAAGCGCCGCTCACCGGCCTGCACCTCGCTGCTGCGCTCGACGAAACTGGCATTCCGGCGGGCGTGCTGAACGTCGTCATCGGCCGCGGCGCCGAGGTCGGAACGCCGCTCGTCACACATCCGAAGGTCCGCGCGATCTCGTTCACGGGCTCGGTCGCCGTCGGCCACCAGGTGCGCGAGCAGGCGACTGCGAGCGGAAAGCGAGTCCAGCTGGAGCTCGGCGGCCACAATCCGCTGATCGTGACCGCTGACGCCGACCTGGGCCGCGCGGTCGAGGCCGCCTACGCCGGCGCATTCTGGTCGGCGGGCCAGAAGTGCACCGCGACGCGCCGCATCTACGTCGAGGCCCCCGTCTACGACGAGTTCCGGCAGCGGCTCCTGGATCGCATCGACAGCGGCAAGGTTGGCGATCCGACCGATCCGGAGACCGAGGTCGGTCCGCTCGTGAACGAGAAACAGCTGAACGACGTCCTCGAGGCAGTCGAACAGGGTAAGCGCGAGGGTGGGACGGTGCTTGCCGGGGGCGAACGCATCGACGGCGACTCGTATCTGATGGCGCCGACCCTGTTCGAAAGCGTGGCCGACGACGCGATGCTCTCCTGCGAAGAGGTCTTCGGTCCGGTCACCTCGCTCTACCGATACACCACGCTGGACGAAGCGATCGAGCGCGCGAACGCGGTCGAGTTCGGACTGTCGGCTGCGATCTTCACGAACAGTCTCACGGCGACGCAGGAATTCGTGCAGCGTGCCGAGGCCGGCCTGCTCCACGTGAATTCGCAGACCGCGGGGGCGGATGTCCACGTTCCGTTCGGAGGGATCAAAGGCTCGGGCTACGGGCCGCACGAGCAGGGCCGGGCGGCGCTGGAGTTCTACACCGAGGTCGTCACCATCTACCAGGACGCCTGAGCGGTCGAATGAGCCAGGAGCGCTTTCTGATCACGGGTGCGCTCGGGTGCATCGGCGCCTGGTCGTGCGCGCAGCTCGTGCGCCAGGACGTTCCGGTCATCCTGTACGACCTCGGCACGAACAGAGGACGGATCGAGCTCGTCATGTCGCCCGAGGAGATCGAGCAGCTGAGGTTCGTCCACGGCGACGTCACCGACCTCGAACAGGTCGAGCGGACGATCGGCGAGCACGGCATCACGCACATCGTGCATCTGGCTGCGATGCTCCTGCCGCTCGTGCAGGCCGATCCACCACGCGGCGCCGCCGTCAACGTCGTCGGAACGACGAACGTTCTCGAAGCGGCGAAGCGACAGGGCGTGGCCGGGATTGCGTATGCGAGCTCCGCCGCGGTCTATGGCCCCGGCGCAGGGCCGCGCATCGCGGATGCAGGCGAGCCGACGACCCTCTACGGCGTGTTCAAGCTCGCGAACGAGGGAACCGCGCGCGTCTACTTCGAGGACAATGGGGTCGGCAGCGTTGGCCTGCGCCCCTATGTCGTCTACGGGCCTGGACGAGACCAGGGCTTGACTGCTGATCCGACACTGGCGATGGAGGCGGCAGCCCGAGGCGAGGGTTACAAGTTGCGGTGGGGCGGTCGTTGCCAGCTCCAGTACGCCGCCGACGCCGCGCGAATCTTCATCGCCGCGGCACGGGCCGAGCACCGCGGCGCGGCGGTCTTCAACCTGGGCGGCCCGTCGTCACACGCGAGTGACGTCGTCAGGGCGATCGAGGCGGCTGCGCCCGAAGTGGCCGGCCGGATCACGTTCGACGACGTCCAGCTTCCCTTCCCGGAGGAGATGGAGTCAGGCGGCCTCGAGGATGTCGTCGGCCCGATCGAGTGGACGACCCTCCAGGAAGGAACCCGTCAGACGATCGAGCTCTACCGCGCGCGCGTTTCCGCTTAGTCAGGAGGGCTCGGCCCGGACGGGATTCGTCAGCGAGCCCAGCCCGTCGATCTCGATCGTCACCTCGTCACCGTCCTGGAGCAGCACAGGCGGATCGCGGAATATCCCCACTCCCGCAGGGGTGCCGGTCGCGATCAGGTCGCCCGGCTCGAACGTCATCGTCGCGCTCGCGTAGGCGATGATCTCGGCGACGCCGAAGATCATGTTGGCGGTCGTCGAGTCCTGCATCGTCTGGCCGTTCAGTACACAGCGGATGCCGAGCGCCTGTGGATCGCGCACTTCGGCCGCCGGCACCAGGTGCGGTCCAACGGGGCAGAAGGTGTCGGCGGATTTCCCGCGCGTCCATTGCCCGTCCGAGAACTGGAGGTCGCGCGCGCTGACGTCGTTGAGACAGATGTAGCCGCGCACCGCGTCGAGCGCGTGCTCCTTGGAGACTCCTCGGATGCGCTCTCCGATCACGACGCCGAGCTCGGCTTCGTAGTCCACCCGCCTCGACACGCGCGGGAGCACGATTGCCTCCCCCGGTCCGATCAGCGCGTTCGGCCACTTCGCGAAGAGGAGCGGCGCGGCAGGCAACTCCGCGCCCTGCTCCTCGGCGTGGTCGCGGTAATTGAGGCCGACGCAGACGATCTTGCCCGGCCGCTCGATCGGGAGGGTACTCACGATCGAGCGCCGGCACGGGCCGCACTCGCGTAATACACGGCGCTCATGTCCTCGTCGCCATGACCGAGCTCGAAAGCGCGATTGAATTGCTCCAAGGTCGCGCGCATGACCGGCAGCTCGAGGTCTGCCGCTGCCTCGAGAATCAGGGCTGCATCCTTGCGCGCGTGTACCAGCGGGAACGAAGCGGCGAAGTCCCGATTCAGCATGCCCTCGCCCTTCACGTGTGCGTAGGGCATGTCCATCGCGCCGCCGGAGATCGCTTCGAGGAAACGGCGCGGATCGACCCCGAGCGTCTGCGCCAGGACGAAGGTCTCGGCGAGGTTCTCGATTGTGCAAAGGATCCAGCCGTTGACCACGAGCTTCAGCCGCGTCCCGAGGCCGGCCCCGCCAAGCCAGACGTGTCCCCGCGAGATCGCCTCGAAGACCGGCTCGCACCGTGCGTGAGCATCCTCGGGGCCTGAAGCGAGCACGAAGAGCTGACCATCCTCGGCCGGCTTCTTCGAGCCGAGTACCGGGGCGTCGACAAACGTGATACCACGTTCGCCGGCCGAATCGGCGAGCCGGTCGGTCGCGGCGACGCCGATCGTGCTCGACTGGATCCAGAGAGCGTGACGCGGTATCGCGTCGAGGCTGCCGCTCTCGACGACCACGCCATCGACGGCTCGGGCGTCCGCGAGCATCGTGAGGACGATCTCCGCTTCACGAACGGCGTCCACCGGCGTCGCCGCGACAGTCGCGCCCTCCGCTCCGAGCGGCTCAGCCCTTTCGGTCGTCCGATTCCAGACCGTTACGTCGTGCCCGGCCCGCAGTAGGTTGCGGGCCATCGGGCCACCCATGATTCCTGTTCCGAGCACTGCAACTCGCGCCATCGCGCCGCCTCCTTTCTGGGAACAGGCTGTGCCGCTCGGGCGCCTACACAGGAGTCGGCAGGCCTTCGATCGAGCGCAGCGCGCGCTCCATCTCACCCTCGTCCAGGGCGACGTCCTCGAGCTTTCCGGCGAAGTAGCTGTCGTACGCAGCCATGTCGAAGTGGCCGTGACCGGAGAGGTTCAGGAGGATCGTCCGCTCCTGGCCCGCTTCGTCCGCTGCCTTCGCCACCTGAAGCGTGCCGTGGATCGCATGCGCAGCCTCGGGCGCCGGGAGGATTCCCTCGCTCCCTGCGAACAGGACGGCCGACGCGAAGACGTCGTTCTGAAGGTACGCCTCCGCGCGAATGAGCCCGTCGAGCACGAGTTGCGAGATCAACGGTGCGACTCCGTGGTAGCGAAGCCCACCGGCGTGGATCGGCGCTGGAACGAAGTCGTGGCCGAGCGTGTGCATGGCGACGAGCGGCGTCAGCATGCTCGTGTCGCCGAAGTCGTACGCGAAGAGCCCGCGGGTCAGAGTGGGGCAGGCAGCCGGCTCACAGGCGAGCACGTCGATGTCGCGCCCCGCGATCTTCTCGCGCAAGAACGGGAAGGCGAGGCCGGCGAAGTTCGACCCGCCGCCGACGCAGCCGACGACGACATCCGGGAAGGCGCCTGCGAGCTCCATCTGCGCAAGCGCTTCCTGACCGATCACCGTCTGGTGCAGCAGGACATGGTTGAGGACGCTTCCGAGCGCATAGGCGGTGTCGTCGCGCCCGGCGGCGTCCTCGACGGCCTCCGAGATCGCAATGCCGAGGCTCCCGGATGAGTCCGGGTGCTCGGCGAGGATCGCACGGCCGGACTGCGTCTCCTCGGAAGGGCTCGGCACGACCTCCGCACCCCACGCCTTGATCATCGAACGCCGAGCAGGCTTCTGCTCGTACGAGACCCGCACCATGTACACCTTGCACTCGAGCCCGATCAGCTTGCACGCAAACGAGAGCGCGCTCCCCCACTGGCCCGCGCCGGTCTCGGTCGCGAGCCGTGTTCGCCCTTCCTTCTTGTTGTAGAAGGCCTGCGCGACCGCGGTGTTCGGCTTGTGGCTCCCGGATGGGCTGACGCCCTCGTACTTGTAGAAGATGCGCGAGCGCGTTCCGATCGCCTCTTCGAGCCGGTGCGCGCGGTAGAGCGGCGTCGGGCGCCAGAGGCTGTAGATCTCCAGGACCTCCTCCGGGATCGGGATCTCCGCGTCCTCGCTCACCTCCTGGCCGATCAGCTCCATCGGGAAGAGCGGCGCGAGATCGTCCGGCCCGATCGGCTGCCCCGTGCCGGGGTGCAGCACCGGCTGCGGCGCCGTGGGCATGTCGGAGCGAATGTTGTACCAGCGTCGTGGAAGCTGCGATTCCTCGAGCAGGAACTTCGTCTGGCTGGCGGCGCCGGTGCGCGTCTGCTGCACGCCGCGAGCATAGAACGTCAGCCCCGTCGGTGCAGCCTCCGGTCGGGCGACGACCGGCCGGGCGCCCCATGTGCCAGACCTGGTTACATTTCGGTCGAGCCGCGGGAATGACTCAGCGATGAAACAGGTTCTGGTCGTCTTCCACTTGCGCGAGGGATCCGAATTGGAGGCAGAGAGGCTCGCCACTTCCGAGCCGCCCTTCGATCCGGAGGAGGCTGGGTTCGCACGGCTGGCGGTCTACCTCACCCATCGCGAGGCGATCTTCGTGCTCGAGGGTGACGAGCCGGAGTGGAGTGAGGATGCGCTCATCGACAACTTCCTCCAGCCGGCGCTTCGCGACAGGCTCGATGAATGGCGGAGGTTGGCGGACGTCCAGACGTGGCCCGCACACCCCGTCTTCTTCTGGGAAGCTTCAGCCCATGAATGATCAGCCGATCAGCTTCGAGCAGCACGTCAAACCGCTCTTTCGGGAACAGGACCGCCGGTCGATGAAATGGGCGTTCGACCTCTGGTCGCACGATGACGTCGCCCAGAACAGCGACGCCATTCTGCAACGCCTCCGCAGTGGCACGATGCCCTGCGATGGCGCCTGGCCGGACGAACAGGTCGCCGTCTTCGCAGACTGGATGGAGGCGGGAACGCCCGCCTAGGGCGATACCGCAGCGCGTTCGAGAGCGGCGAGCAACGTCTCGGCGTCGTACGAGTCGTCGTGCCTGACACCGTTGATGTAGAAGCCCGGCGTGCCGTTGACGCCGCTGCGCACACCGCTCATGAAGTCCTCGCGGACCCGTGCAGCGTGGACGTGCTCCGTCAGCTCTCGGTCGAACTGCTCGACGTCGAGCCCGAGCGTCTCCGCATAAGTACGGAGAGCAGGGTCGTCAAGGCGTCTCTGGTTCTCGTAGAGAAGATCGTGCATCTGCCAGAACCTGCCTTGAGCCGCCGCGCCCTCAGCGGCCTCCGCCGCCTGCTCGGCATGGGGGTGGGAGGTCGTGATCGGAAAGTTGCGAAACACGAAACGGAGCCTGTCCCCCATCCGTGACTGCACCTCCTTGACGATGGGATACGCGGCACCGCAGTACGGACACTCGTAGTCGCCGTACTCGAGCAGCGTCACCGCCGCGTCGGCCGACCCCTGGATGTGGTCCCGTTCTTCCGCGACCGGCATCGTCAGGGTGGCGCCCCAGTGCGTCCTGCTCACGTTGCCTCCTCATTCCCCAGGTCTTCGAGAGCGCGGAGGATCCCGTCGGCGCCGGGGTTCACCCCGACGGGAGACACGTAGCTCCAGCGCACGATGCCGTCCGCGTCGATCACGTAGAGCGCCCGCTCGCTCGTGCCGTCGGTCGCGCGATAGACCTGATACGTCCGAGCGACCTCCCCCTTCGGCTCGAAGTCTGCGAGCAGCGGGAAGTGCAGGTTTCGATCCTTTGCGAAGGCGAGATGGGACCACACCCCGTCGACCGAGATGCCCAAGAGCTCCGCGTTGAACTTCCGGAACTCGGGCAGCAACTCCTGGTACAGAGCCAGCTGATCCGAGCAGACCGGGCTCCAGTCCTCCGGGTAGAAGGCGAGGATGACGGG
>Ga0207646_10006656_pt1 | contig 11910 bp, 12 predicted proteins | sample KBSK5502metaG_FD_184343 | JGI IMG/M metagenome (GOLD analysis project Ga0207646, IMG submission 184343) | Corn, switchgrass and miscanthus rhizosphere microbial communities from Kellogg Biological Station, Michigan, USA - KBS K5-50-2 metaG... | ecosystem: Host-associated > Plants > Roots >...
GGTCGACGTCGAGCTCGGTGGTGCACACGGCCCGGCACGCTGAGGGGCCCGCGGCTGTAGGCGTCTAGAATCACATGCGCGTCGGGCGCGCAGTTTGGCAGGCTTGCAGTCGGAGCCGGATACAGCGCACCAATAGAATCGCTTCAAGTCGGGGGCTGGCGCAGTTTGGCAGCGCGCACGGTTCGGGACCGTGAGGCCGAGGGTTCAAATCCCTCGCCCCCGACCAAAATTCGAATTCAGATTCATCAAATCGGCGGAGCTAACCTGATAGGGCCGCTGTATTGCTGTAGCAACCCGTGTAGCAACCCAGGTATGGAACGCCCGCATCGTATATAAGCCAACTATGCGCGTAAGGATTTCGAAGCGGACGATGCTCAAGTTTGCAGAGTTCGCAACCGCATACAGCGCGGTCAATCCGATCGCCCGCGCCTATGAGGCCGAAGGGTTCAAGGCGCATCCCAACCAGCCGTACGCCGGCGGAGCCCGCCGCACCGTGTGCGCGAGTTTCCACGCTGTGATTGACCCGCTCAGCTCTGATCACCAGCGCCGACTGATGAATGTCTACCTCGACGCGATCACGTCCTGGGGCCGCCAGCCGGACGGCTCATTGGCCGAACTCGCCCGCGACGTTGTGCGAAGCCTCCAGCGTGATGGCTTTCCGCTCGATGACGCTGGGCACCTCACCGGCCCTCTTCCGACCGGCGGCGAGCTCGGACTCCGTGATCTTCGCCTGCTGCGCGATCCGGGCGTGATCGAGGAGCACCTCGACAGGATGCTCGCCAATGTTGAGAATGACCCGCCGGCGGTGATCGGGGCCGCTAAAGAGCTAGTCGAATCGGTTTGCAAGGCAATCCTCGAAGACCTTGGTGTTTCGTATACGCCGACTGCCACACTCCCAGACCTATACAAGTCGGTCGCTGCAGAGCTACGGCTTTCCCGCGAAGCTGTCCCAGCGAGCGCAAAAGGCAGCGAAGCCGCTCAACGAGTACTCCAAGGCTTGGTCACGGCGGTGCAGAACCTCGCCGAGCTGCGCAATGCATTTGGCCTCGGTCATGGCCGCGCGCAGCGCGTACCTGCACTCGAGAGACACGCCCGCCTTGCCATGAACGCGAGCCGAACCGTCGCTGACTTCTTGCTCTCAACATGGCACGAACGAAAGGGAACTGCCCTGTGACTGAATCGCTCGCTGCCCCGCGGCTGGAGGACAAATCTGATGGTCGCGGGGTGGTTATTGCCTTAGGGCTCGAGAGTCGCATTCGGCTCCGCCGAGCAAATGGCCGATTGTCGCAGAAGGGCGACACCTTGGAATCTAGGCCGTGACCTGGAAGAGTGGCCGAATTATTGTGTCTAAGGAGCCGCTATGCGAAGTGTTGCAGCTCGAGTTGCCCGAGGGCGTCCTACCAACCGAAGTCATGCGGTATCCGAACGGATCACTCCAAGAGATCCGCTCCACCTTCGCGATGCAGATGACTCTTTACGGCGACGAAACGCGCGGCAAGTTAGTGGAGTACCGACAACACTTCCGAGCCGGACCGGTCTGGATCTTGAGGCCCAATATTCACCCAGAGGATCTGTGCCTACAGACGAATTCGGGCAAAGGATATCTACGGGAACTGGGTCAAGGTGTCACTGCACTCGGCAGAACGCTGGATCGAAGACACGAAGCCCGTCGACCCGCCGCCAACGACTTGGCGATACGGACATCGTGGCGACTTGCGAGTTGTTCCGGATGGCGAGGAGTCGACCGAGGCTTACGACCCTTGGTGGAGCTATCGCGCCTTTGACAGACCCCACTTGAGTTTTCCTGAAGCTATTCAACCGCCGGTTGGCACTAGGGTCGTCATAAAGGCTGAGTTTCAAGGGTCAATCGTTGACCTTGCAGATGGATCGATCGTGGTGAGTAGTCCGGTCTGGGTTTGGCACTTCGATGGCGATTGACTGCACGAACCACTGAGCGAAAATGCTAAGCAGTAGAATCTCGCCGGCCACACTCGCCGAGCTCCACCGACGACTTCGTCGCGCACCGGCCTCGTTGGTCGCGGTCCTGCTCAATCGGCCAGTGGTAGAGTTGCGCCGACTCACCGGCGGATTTTGTGTCATGTTTCGTGGCACTTGAAACAAATGTGAGAGCCTATGCCGGTCAGTAGGCGTACAGCTTCGGCAGATGCTGATCGTGCGCAACGCTTAGGAGCACCGGTGAGTCACCTTATCCTTCCGCCCGTGTCGAGACTTGCCAGCCTGAAAGCAGCAACTTCACTGAGCGACGTGGCGAAATTACTGTCTTTCAAGCCGAAGGCCGTGTCGTACATCCTTTACAGGCTGCCAGCCGACGCGAAGTACAGCACCTTTCAGATCGCCAAGCGTGGCGGCGGGCAGCGCACCATCCAAGCACCTATTCCCTCCCTGAAGCTCCTTCAGCATCGCCTATCGGACCTGCTGCAAGATTGCGTGGAAGAGATCAACGCCGCCAGGCAGCTCAAAGATCGGACGGCGCACGGTTTCAAGCGAAAGCGGTCGATCATTTCGAACGCTCGCCAACATCGTCACCGCCGCTGGGTCTTCAACCTCGACCTTGAGGGGTTTTTTCCTTCGATCAACTTCGGCCGAGTCCGAGGTTTCTTCCTTAAGAATCGCGACTTCGAGCTGAATCAAGACGTCGCCACTGTGCTCGCTCAGATCGCCTGCCACCAACATTCACTGCCGCAAGGAAGTCCGTGCTCGCCGGTCATCTCTAATCTCGTCGCGCATCTGCTTGACATGCGCCTGGTGCAACTCGCGTCCGCAACTGGTTGTACCTACTCTCGATACGCGGACGACCTGACATTCTCCACCAGCAAGAGGGACTTTCCACAAGAGATCGCCGTGCCAAGCGCTGCCGTCGGTGTCGCCTCTAACTTGTGGCTACCCGGCGCACGTCTCGAGGCGCTGGTTCTGAGCACCGGCTTTCAAATCAATGTTCAGAAGACGCACCTCATGTACCGGGCATCGCGCCAGAACGTGACGGGCCTCGTCGTAAACGAGAAGATCAATGTTCGATGGGAATACCGGCACAACGTTCGGGCAATGGTCCACAACCTCACGAGGACAGGTCTGTTCGAAGTTGTGGGTGTGACCACAGAAGACGGAAACGCGGTTCTCCAGAAGCGATCCGGCACGCTGAATGAGCTTCACGGCATGCTCGGTTTCATCGATAGCATCGAGTTCTACAACTGGACACAGACTTCCGCCTATTTGTCCGACAAGAAGTCGTCCGACAACAAGTCATCCGATAAGAAGTCATCCCGAGAGAACGTCTATCGCAAGTTCTTGATGTACAGCTATTTCTACGCGGCTCGAACGCCAGTAATCCTCTGTGAGGGAGAGACCGACAACGTTTACCTTACCCACGCGATTAGAAGTCTCGCTGCGGACTTCCCGGCCCTAGCCGAGACCATGCCCAACGGCAAGATTCGCCTGAAGGTGAGGCTCTACAAGTATCGGCACTCAAGTACTGCCCGCCTCCTAGACCTGAACGGCGGCAGCAGCGGACTCGCCAAATTTATCGGCGTGTACAAGAGTGAGACGGAGCGCTTCAGCGGACCGGGGCTGTCAGAGCCTGTGGTGATCCTCTACGACAACGATGATGGCGCCACTGGCATTCGGAACGCCATCAAGAATGTCTCACGCACGGTCCCAGGCAACGACGAGGCGTTTGTACATGTCGCGAAGAACCTTTACGCCGTACCAACGCCACTCGTAGCAGGGGCGGTTTCGTCGAAGATCGAGGACTTCTTCGATGCCGCGACCAAGGCGACCCTCATCGGAGGGAAGTCATTCAATGACGCGAAGGATGCCGATAGCGAGATTTACTACAGCAAGATCGTGTTCGCGCACAAGGTCGTTCGGCCGAACGCCGACAACATCAATTTCAGTGGCTTCCGCCCACTCCTAACTAATCTCGTTGCGGCAATCAACAAGCACAAGCCAGCGATTGCACCACCCGCTCCGGGTCCCTGAATTTCGGGGATTCCACAAGAGCCATCCCGGCTCACTCCAAACTATTAGCCCGTTTCTGGCGAGTCGAATTCAACCCGGGTACGACCCATAAGCTGAAAGGGCCACAGCGCTTACGGGTTTGGGCGGGAGTCGACTTACCACGCCGTACTCAGTAGAACCCGACGCGCCGCCTCATCTCAGCGACCGTTCACGAGCAGCATTGAGCCGATCAAAGGATCCAAAGAGCACCATGGGCGGCCAGGTCACGCCCAGCTCGTTGATCTCACGGTCGATCTTTGGCAGGACGCTGCCCTGGTCGCGCCAGCCAAAGCACCCGATTGGCGCCATCCCGACTTCTTCTTCTGGTCGGTATATACGAGAGCGAGCAGATACTCGAAGCGATCGAACGCCTCCTGGTACTCGCGATCGTCGGCGACCACTGGCTTCAGCGATTCTCGCAAGGCTGCTTGCAGGTAGTCGCTCAGGGGAGTGTGATGGCGGTCCATGCCCGGCAACATCCGACCGAGTCGCTGCTCAAGAACAACGCCGGGGTAGAGCCAGGTGACGATTGGAGTCTCCTTGTCGTACTCGAAGATCTTCGTGTTCAGAAAGATCGATCGCAAAGTGCCGTAGTTGCTACCTGCGACGGCGCCCAGACCAGCTGCGTAGTAAGCGAATAGGGCCGGCAAGAATCGGGCGACGAAGCCCCTGTTGATGATCGTGCCAGGCCGGCCTTTCCTGCACCCGTCCTTAGCTGCATCCAAGCTCCCATTGCGCGACACGTTGACAATGAGGGGGAGACAGGCAGACACTCAGACTGCACCCCCTCGTGGCGCTACCCCGCTGCATCCACGGGTGCGAACGCTATTCGGAGGACTTGAATGGGCCTGTATTCAGTTTACGTTGCGAATTCCCTAGCAAATACCGTATCGGTTTGCGCCATTTCTTCTCAGGGCCAAAAAAAGGTCGCCGCCGTAATTCCCGTTGGGAACTACCCACGCTGCGTCGTGCTAAATGCAAACGCGTCTTTTGCCGCAGTCACCAATTACAAGTCTGATTCGGTCTCAATCATCAGCACCACGACAAAGAAAGTTGTGTACGAGATCACAATCGCGAGTCCCACCGGCATCGCATTTGGTAAGACCCAGCAGTGGGAGCGCCTTTACGTCGCATCTGGTTTGGACCAGGGGATGGTTTATGTCTTCGATGCACAGAACTATGGGAGCGTTGCCCTGATTCCTGTCGATAAAACCCCGGCTTGGGTCACAATCAGCCCAGATTCACAATTGGTTTATGTAACGAACTTCGATTCAAACACGATGTCGATTATCGACACCGGACTGAACGCCGTCTTCAAGACAGTTCCGGTCTGTTTTCACCCGAACGAAATAGCGGTGAACAAGTCGGGAAAGGCCTACCTCGTGCCACAGTGTATGAACCTCAACTTCCAGTGGATAATCGAGGTATTCGACCCGGCAATGAATGCAGTCACAGAGATACCGCTCAATGGGCTCATACTCTTAGCCGTTGCCACCAATCTGCAGGGCACGGCCGCATACGTTACCGACTTCAGTGGTGGAGTAGGTTCCGTCACTGCGATCGACACTATGACGGACAACGTGTCTTCCACCCTTAAAATCGGAGTTTGGCCCAAAGGTGCAGCCTTTTCCTCCGATGGCAACTATTGCTTTATTTCCGATTATGCTCTTAATAGTTTAATCGTCGTGGACACGCAAAAGTTCTCGGTGTTCACGAAACTAAACTTGGGAGCGGGCAGCGGGCCGTTCGGCGTTGCCGCTTAGAGATAGAGCGTACACGTCGCCACCTCGACATCGCCGGCCTAGACTCAGCCTCGCGTTGAAGGACGCGCTCATTCCCACCAGCGGAGCCGATCATCGACGAATTGATCGAGCTCAGTGTCGCTCGAGGCGACCGACGCCGACGCGATCGGTGCGACTGGCGATGCAGATGGCTCGGCGGTCGCGGATTCCCTCCGCATGAGCCAAAGAGCCGAGTTCTAGCGGCTCACTAGACCAGCAGGCCCAGGTCCTATCCATTCAATGAAGGTGATCTGTCTACGAGGGCGCTAAGGTTGGAGGGCTTCGGGCCGCTAGCAATATGAAAAGGCGTTGGCAGGCCCGTCGCCGACGAGATGCGGCATGCTTTCGATAAGAGCCTGCTATCAACACCGTCCGTAGCGTGCAGCTAAGCGTTGCCTATCAGTGGTTCTGGCGCGGACTAGAGAATTCTAGCGGCGTCAGCGTGGTAGAGGTAAGCGAAGCCCTCATGTCGCAGTACCGCTCTCTCCTTGTTCCTTGCGTTTATCCAATGCTGCGCAAGTTCGATCGAGCCCATGACGCCAAATCCGGCCATTGTCCATTCCATCGGATGCGAGGCAATTACGTTCGCGAGTACCGTTGTGCCGCCCAGCGCTCCCCAGAACTTCGGCGATTTAACGTTGAGAATGGCCTTGAACGAACCCGCCACCGTTTCAAGCCGAGAGTCTCGGAGCACGGCTCCCAACTCATCGACGCGTCGTTCGAGGCGATTGGCGAAGTCCGTAACCAAGTGGTTGACCTGGGACTCCTCCGCCTCAGAGATTTGCCGTTGGAACTTCGAGAGTTCCTCACGGAAATGCAAGAGTTCGGTGCGACGTTTCCGTTTGAACGTGACGATAGTCTTCAGTGCGACATCTTCTCGAGGCACGGGCAATGCTCGGAGAAATCGCATGTCGACACACCGCACGCTCTTCGGCGCGCGGGGGGCATCGTAAATGAGCCGTTCATATGTTCGAAGATCAGTACCGGGGACCGTAGAGTCGGGTTCTAGGTCGGCCAGATATTTGGCTAACAAGCTGATATAGAGCTGGCCGGTGAGCGGTTCAAATTGGTGCCAGTCGGCATGCGGACTCCTCCGCCTAGCAAGACCCCTCTCGATGAGGGATCCAAGCAGTGAGTCATCGACCTTCGCCTCATGGACGCGCCAGCCTTGGGTCAGCGTCGCGTAATTGACGTCCCTTACGGCGCGGCCTGGCGAAACCACAAGCATCTGCCGAAATTGGGGTGAGTCAATCACGGCGCGGAACTCAGCGTCCAGCTTTTGGCGTTCGCGATCGAGTACAGGCGACCTAATGAGAAGTTCCGGGCGGACCGGTCTGAACTCTTCTTCGGATATCAGGTACTGGATGTGCTTCGGGTATTTGTTATCTGTCTCCCACTGCTGCGGCACGATCGATCCAACCTCGTCCCAATAGAGCAGCGATTGACGAAGCCATGCTCCTGTCGGGATAGCTATAGTCGGGTAGTAGAGAATCGATTTCTTCGGCGGTGCCCGACCGTCGTCTGGAGGCATCGCGATTGGGTCATGCCATAGCAAGCGCCTGAGACGGTCGATAGGTCTCACCCGACCGTCTTCGGTTCCAGCCCTTCGCACTTGGTTCGCGATCGTCTTGAGTAGGCCGTCCTATGGGGCGCCATCGCGTCTCACTGTAGTAGCTCACGTCGCCGAATTTCACGCGTGCACTTCATGAGTAGGGAAATCACAAAAGAGCCTCGCTGCTGGTCTCCTTGATTCATGATCGTCTTCTTCTGGTCGCACCTCGGCGGCAGTCGCACCCACACGCTTCTTCGGCCTGAAAGTCGTCGCGGTCGGTGGCGATCGGTCGCCGTCCTCGAGGCCATTGTCCGGATGGGACAACATCCTCACCGCTTCTGTTGCGCGTGACTTCCCCCGAGGTTGACGTCGCATGCGAAGCAGTCCAACATGCTCCTGCACCTGGCGTCAGTCCCTTGGGCGGAGTCATGGATACCTACAGCGACATCTCGGAGCCGTCGGCCGCTGGAGTCCTCTACGTCCAGTCAATGGGAGAGCCCCAGCTGGCCGTGATGGGCTCAAGCATCGTCAACCGTATTGCACATAGCGGCCGATGGCTCGAAGTTAAGGCATCCTTGGCTGGTGAACGTTCGGTTGGATTCAATTCAAACTACGTCTACCAATGGGAGGTGCGACTCACCGGCCACGAGGATGTCCGTTCGATTGAAAAGCAGCAGGTAGAGGTCGAGGCTGCGCTGAGTGAGCAGTTAGGAGCCTTCAGTGATTGGAGCCCACGGCGCGAAACTACCAATCCAGCCTCTGGCTCACTCTCCGTGGGGGTCCCAACCATCGGGTCAATAGGTGGAGGCTTCAACCCAGGTACGGTTGAGCTCGTTTCGTCCGAGCGGAAGGATCTTAATCGCATCTATTGGCTCTTTCGGAAGGCGAACCTAAAACGAGAGGACGGATTTCGCGCGGTGGTCGGTGGGTCATTCACGGCAATGACTTTTGAGAAGCCAACCTACTCGTCCATCGACAAGGTTGCTGAGTTCTTTCCGATTCGACTCTTGATTCGAGCTGGATTCCGCAGCAGGAGAACATGGAAGCGCCTGTGGCTCTTCCCTGAGATCGTAGTAGCCATGCCGTCCTTCGTCTTCCTACTGCATCGGAAGTGGGACCCGACCGAGGCTCACAGCGACGGAATGTCTGGCTAGTGGGGATCTCAATGCAAAGCTGTCGATGTCCACTCCAGCGGTGCCGGTTGAATTGGACAGCATGATCGCGATAGCTGTGTGCTATCAGTATCTAACTTCGATCGGAACCGGGGCCGCGCTTGCGCACAATTTCCAGAATTGGAACGCGACCCCGGCGATCCAAGCCTATCCAGTCCTGTGAGTTCGGCGCGGCTGAGCTTGCTGTCGATAAGGCTCCGATATCAAGAACAAAGGGGAGGACGATGTCTAGAGCCTTGACAATAGCCAAATCCCAGGTGTTGTCGTTCGAGCCTATATTTGGCGCAGTAGCGTCATTTGGAAAGCATCGGCCGGACTGAGGCCGGGCGGATGCCTGCATCGACTTCGCGAACCGATCCATCGTCGAATCTCTCGCGATACCGGCAGGCCAGTTCATCTGTTGGGATTGTAACGCTCATGTGATATGTCCGCGGAATTTGACAGCATGTGCAATCGACTGAAACGACAAAGTTAATTCTGTTATAGACCGGAGCAAACATGAACTCACGGGCGCTGAGCGTGAGGCCATTCTCAAGCATTGCGTCGGATATAGGTTCCACCTCTCTCTTCACCTCCAGTTCGGCCGCGAGCTCGTAGGAGCGCTTGAGAGTTATTGACGTCTTAAGTCTCGATTCGGCGGCCACGCTGAGTTCGGCCACCACCTTGCCAAGGCTGACGCCCGCTTTCGACAGAATTTCGGCGTCCAGAGTGTTGTCCAATGAGATGGCTACGTGTTGTTTGTAGGTCTGGGTGATGGTCGTTCGAACGTTGCGGTCGGCTGCGAATGCTGTCTTCCAACCGTCTGGGGGAATGTAACCTTCGACAATTGACGAGATTCCCGTGATGCGGGTGGTGACTCGAGGCCGGAACGCGACCACGCGTTCACGCCTGTTTAGCTCAATATTCAGATCGACCCGGGCGGATCTGGCCTGGTCTTGATCGTAGGCGCGAATTGCGTCGCGTATCGTTGCGGATAGATCATCGGCCGGTCCCCCCTTGTCAACGTAGCGAAACAATCCCAGTCGAACGAGCTCATCACGCTGGACCTGGCCTGGCTGCGAGGTCAGCAACACGCATTTGGGTGGGACGCGCTGTCGTGACTTGACCTGCTTTATGAGTTCCGTGCCAAGCATGCCAGGCATTACTTGGTCGGTGACGAGTACCTTGATCGTTGAAGTCTTCATGATGTTCAAGGCCTCTGCCGCACTGGCTGCGGTAAAGGGCTCAATTCCCAAATCAGCCTGAAAAAGGTCGCGCAGTTCCCCTAGCAGAGTTGTGTCGTCGTCCACAACGAGAATGTCACTCGCCATTGTTCTTCTCGAGGGGTACCGTCAAGCGAAAGATGGTTTCCTTGCCATCGAAGGGTTCAAGTGTCATCTCGCCGCCAATAGCACGCATACATCTCCTTGCCTGCGCTAGCCCAAGTCCGCGGCCGGGCCCTTTAGTCGTATAGGTTTCGCTGAAGACCCGATCACGAACCTCCGGCGGAATGCCGACTCCGGTATTCGCCACGATTAAGGCGAGGCCAACCTCCGGATTCGCACTCGCTGATATTCGGACAGCATCGTCGGGAGTCATTGACTCGAACGCGTTGGTCAAGAGTTCCAACAAGGCGATCAGAAGATTGGAAGGGTACGACACTACGGATTGGTCACCTTCAGTCGTCACGCGGACTTCCGCTGAGCTGCCGGCGGCGTCTTGCGCGATTCGGACGGCCCGATCCACGAGGGCTAATACAGAGAACTCCTGCCTCAACCCCGGCAAGAGACCTGCTCCCGACCGCACAATATCCCGCATCGATTCCAGGATTGCCTGGAGCCGCTCTACAACCAGGGGTAGTTCGCCGCCATCGCTTGATGACTGAAAGCGCCGCATCCGCTTCAACTGTATGTCCATCGATAACAACGGCGACTTGATGCTGTGGGCAAATTCATTTGACACCACCCTGAAGGCATCGAGCCGCGATTGCGCTCCCCTTTGCTCGACATCTGAAGGCGCCATCGGATCCGTTTGCGATCTCGCTGCCGAAGCACGAAATGCTTGAATCAGCTCCTCGGAGGCCTGACGTGCGGCGGCGACGTTGATTTCTAGAGACTCAAGGGCAGGATCACGGGTGTTCTGCCTTACCGACTCGGTCGCGGCTATGCGCTCCTGAAGACTTTGAGCGAGTCGCAAGAATTGTTCGGTCGAATCCAGGTATGAGTGTTGAGAGGCTCGCATCGACTCAATGGCAACCATCGTGGCCCGTGCTGTCTCCCGGTTAGCTAGAAGGTTCTGTCTGTTAGCTCTGACGTTCAGCCACAGCGACATGCCCACCGCAACAAGCGCTCCTATGGCGGCGGCACCGAGAGCAGTAGCGGTCAGTTGATCCAAGTGCTCATGCCTCCCTCATACTGTCCAGCAAATCATGGCCCAATGCTTCCGATACTGCCGCCCTGTCGCCAGCTACGGACCTGACGATTGAGATCATTGGGTCAGGGGCAGAGCAAGCTTGGCTGGTACCAGGCCCGACCACCACTCGTGTAGTAGTTCATGTAGTAATCCAAGGCTTCGTAATGGCTCGAAACCGGTCTAACGGGCGTGCGCGATGCCGCCAATCGAGCTCAAAACCCTCGAAAACCGTCTCGGTGGACGAGACCGCCTCGAGTTCGGGACCGTAAGGCCCCTGGTTCAAATCCCGCACGCCGACACCAGGCCCGGCCAAAATCTGAATTTAGAATCTGCCCGGCCCGCCACAGACAACGTGATCCCCCCTGTGGTAGTGACTAATCATGTACAAATTCTGGCTAGGCACCCGGACTCCCTGTTGGCATACGCTGTTCGAAATGTCGATGCGCCGCTGCCTGCCAAGTCTCATCCAGGGACGTGGTGAGCGATGACGGATTTCGAAACCGTCGTCCAAATATGCCGCCTACTGGATGCCTCGGGACAGCTTGGCAGCATCGCCGTAATGGCGGCCGTTGTTGACTCCGCCACGCGGCGGGAGCCGGTAGACATGTCCGGGACCGAAGAAGCGCCGGCGATGTGATGGCAGGCAGTCGCCAACTTCGCGTAACAATCTGGAACGAGCACGTCCAAGAGCGCAGAGACAAGTCGGTGATGCGCGTCTATCCGGACGGCATTCACGAGGCGATCGCGGCCGGCCTGCGTCGCGAGCTGGGCGGAACAGCGAGCATCCGCTACGCGACCCTTGACGAGCCCGAGCACGGCCTTACCGAGGCGGTGCTCTCAGAAACGGACGTCCTCACCTGGTGGGGACATGTGGCTCATGATCAGGTCGCTGACGAGGTCGTGAGCCGCGTGCACGCTCGGGTCCTCGAAGGAATGGGAATCGTCGTGCTGCACTCCGCACATTACTCCAAGATTTTTCGACGTCTTATGGGAACTACCT